>ERZ773011.2-NODE-2-length-173831-cov-19.7703_pt1 | contig 173831 bp, 146 predicted proteins | sample MGYA00580662_ERZ773011 | MGnify/ENA primary metagenome ERZ773011 (study PRJEB29015, sample SAMEA2738118) | human oral metagenome | biome: human oral; feature: human-associated habitat; material: saliva | place: China | collected 2169 ... | reverse complement strand
GTAGACCACAAACAAGGAGCTGAAAGGGTCTCAAACACCCCTCTAAACACCAAAAAGCCTAGTCAGAGTGTTTTATGGGTGCTAGAAAATCTTTAAAAAACTTCCAAAAAACCTCAAAAACACAGAAGAAACCACTCAAACCCTCGCAGAATGCCCTCCTGAACCCCCTCAGTAGCCTCTATTCCTCACCCCGCACTTGGGCGCCCATACCTCTAGAAGCGAAAAAGCCCCTCCCCTTCTATCCTGCAAGGAATAGAAGAAGAGGGGCACAGCTACAGAGTGCTGAAGCTTTAGTACTGGTTAGTACTGGGGAGGCGCCTCATTCGCCATATTGTTGAAGCGCGAGTACTTACCGCTAAACGCCAACGGGATAGTACGAGTCGGACCACCACGGTGCTTCGCAATAATCATGTCCGCCTCACCCACACGTTGACTATCCGGGTTATACATATCCTCACGGTGCAGCAGAATCACCATATCCGCATCCTGTTCAATAGAACCCGACTCACGCAGATCCGAAACCATCGGACGTTTATCAGTACGCTGCTCCGAACCACGGTTCAGCTGCGACAGCGCAATCACCGGAACATCCAGCTCCTTAGCCAACAGCTTCAGGCTACGCGAAAACTCCGAAACCTCCTGCTGACGCGACTCAACCTTCTTACCCGAACTCATCAGCTGCAGATAATCCAGCACCACAAGCTTCAAATCATTACGCTGCTTGAGGCGGCGGCACTTCGCGCGAATCTCCATCAGAGTCATATTCGGCGAATCATCAATAAAGAGAGGAGCAGAATCAATACGGCCCTGCAGATTCGCCAGGTTCGTCCAGCCTTCAGTACCCAGGTCGCCCTTCTTCAGCTCACTCATCGGAATCTTGCCCTCCGCAGAGAGAATACGCATCGCCAACTCAGTACGACTCATCTCCAGCGAGAAAAACACCGTCGTCATCTGATGATGAATAGACGCAGAACGAGCAATATCAAGAGCCAGAGTCGACTTACCCACACCCGGACGAGCCGCAATAACAATCATCTGGCCACCGTGCAGACCACCGGTCAACTCATCAAACTCAATAAAGTCAGTCGGCACACCATACACGCCATCGGGGCGGTTCGAGTTTGCATCAATCTCATTGATGGTCTCCTCCAACGCCTCAGAGAAAGACACATAATCTTCCTTCGCGTTACCATCAGTCACCGCATAAATCTCAGCCTGCGCCTGATCCACCAAAGTATCGACCTCAGTCTCATTGGCGTAACCCAGCTGAGCGATCTTCGTACCCGCCTCAATCAGGCGGCGCATAATCGCGTGCTCCTTAACAATCTCAGCGTAATACTGAGCGTTAGCAGCAGTCGGAACCGACGCAATCAACGTATGAATATAGGCCGCGCCGCCCACACGAGTCAGCTCGCCGCGCTTCTTCAGCTCATCAGCAACCGTAATCGCATCCGCGGGGCTACCGTGACCGTACAGAGAAAGAATCGCCTCATAAATCGTCTCGTGCGCCGGCTTATAGAAATCAGACGCACGCAGGCTCTCAACCACGTCCGCAATAGCGTCCTTCGACAGCAGCATGCCACCGAGCACCGACTGCTCAGCCACATCATCATGAGGCATAGTGCGGGAACCATAATCAATGGCAGTTTCAGACATGCTTATCCTCGCGTTTCAATCCGATATCTACGACGTTCCAGAAATAATTTCTGCAGAACTCCTATGCTAGTTTCTCACGAAGGCACACGCGAACATACACGCCTAACGGTCAGCGTGGAGATAATCCTCAATCTTCTCAACGGCGAGCGCCGCGCCATCCATAGTGCGCATTGCCTCACCCAGCTGCCGCGCCTTAGCGCGCATGCCCTCATCGCTGAGCAGACGGTCCAGAATATCGCGCATATTGCCGCGGCGCACATCATTCTTCGTGAAACGCAGGGCGTTACCGTGGCGCACGCACTCCTCAATATTCCAGCTCTGCTCCGCCTGCATCGCAATACCGGCAAACGGTACACCCGCCAGGCACGCCGTCTGTACCGTCCCCTCGCCGCCGTGGGTTATCGAGGCATCGATATGGCCGGCGAGCAGATGCACCGGAACAGTCCCAGCAAAATGGATGTTGTCGCCCAGCAGGCGGGTATCCGAGAGCTGCACCCCGCCGCCGACCAGCACATCCACAGGAGCCACTGACAGCTGCCGCAGCACCTGCGCCAAAATATCTGCAGAACCGGACGAGCCCATCCCCACGTAGACCAGGGGCCGATCTCTAGGCTCGTGAACAATCTGCGGCAGCTCACCGGGCGCACGGTAATAAATAGGCCCCACACCAACATCGGGTTTCACCAGAGAATCGCCGCGCAGCTGCGTAAACAGAGAACAGATAAGATTCACGTCGGCGCTGAGCATATCCACAGTACGGCGAGGAAGCCTCAGCCCATATTCGCGTGCCACACGCACAAAAGAAGCCGGCTTATACGAAAACACCCGCGCTACCGCACGCAACCACCCCGGTGCCACAAGCTCACCGCCTACAGGTTTCTTCGAAAAATACGTCGATGAATAAGCGTACGGGCGTGCATAGAAAATAGGGACACCCGCAATACGCGCAGACAGCAGCATCGTCAGATTAGAACCAATCACCACAGCATCCGCGTTAAAGTCACGAATAGCCGCGAGCTCAGCGGTAACCCGCCGACGCACCATATCGGTTGTGAAAGGATGCCGCACTCCCCTGCCCTGATCCAGCGCCATAATCTGCTCCTCCTCAGCATCGCTCATGATTGGCTCACGAAGATGCACAGGAAGCCCGGCGCTTTCCAGCAGCCCTATGTACTTAGGGGAATACACGTGGAACAAGACCGTATGACCTCGCTCCCGAGCCACACGCGCTATCTCAATGCAGCGCGTGGTTTCACCCATATTGAAGCTTTCAGGAGAGAAAAGAATACGGCTCATCACAATCTCCAGCAGGCGCACACGTGGCTGAGCCGGTTCTACGGCTCATAACCTCACCAGTGTAAAACGGAGCCCCAGTATTCCCTCGGATAGAGAGGAATACTGGGACTCCGTCTCGCTGTATAAGCTTCTCCTACTTCTTACGCAGAATCAGGCCGATAGCGCCAATGTGGTCGGCATGGCGGCGGAACACACCGCGCATACCCAGCACACGCTCACGAATCTGCGGCTTACGCGCCAGGTTGAATGCAATCTTCGCAACGCCAGCGGGACCCTCATCAGCCAGCAGACGCTTCGGCTCCAGCAGAGCCATATCGGTCTGGTACACATCCAGCACCTCAAAGCCAGCCTCTTCCGCCAGAGCAGTCCACTCGGCAACAGTCAACGGGCGGGCATTCACGCGGATAGTGCGCGCCAAATCCTTCTGAATCTCTTCCTTCAACTCAGGACGCAGATAATCGGGAACCAGCGACATCTCGTGAATAGCGTAGTAGCCACCCGGACGCAGCAGACGAGCCGCCTCACGCATAATCTCCAGCTTGTGCTTATCGGTCTGCATGGTCAGCATCGCCTCGCCCACCACAGCATCGTAGCTTTCTGCGGGCAGACCGGTCTCCTGGGCGCTAGCGTTCACCACACGGTAGTTCGGCTTAGTCGATGCACCGATACGCTCGGACACGATTTCAGCAGCCTTGGGATCAAGATCCACACCGGTGTAGCTCTTGGGGGAACGCTTCACAATCTCCAGGGCGGTAATACCCAGGCCCGGCGCAAACTCAACGACATCAATGTCGCCACCCAGAGCACGAGCCAGCAGCCAGTTGGTGGTCTCGCGACCGCCGGGGCGCAGAACCTTCTTGCCCAGCTGAGCCAGAAGCCAGTGACCTGCCGCCTTTTCAGCGGGACGGTCGGTACCGGGAACGGAAGGGGTCTTAGACACGGAAGACAACTCCTCAATACTTGTATTTAATATGCAAAATTTATCTTTCCCAATTCTAGACCCGCCGCCCCAAGAAAGGAAATGTGACGTTATATAGAAGTGTGGTTGCCCTTTGTTACAGCATGCCGCAACATCACTACAGCCACCCTTGCTGCACGCCCTAGAGATTAAACAGAAACTGGAGCTGGACCTCTCGATCCAACCCCAGTCTCATCACACACACATACATACGAAAATCAGAGCCACTTCCGCAAGGAAAGTCCAACTTTCTGATGGCCCTCTCGAACCATCTATATAAAGTATTACGCGTAAACCTTTATTCCCTGTAGGTTAAAGCTGTAAGAAAGCTGGGAATAGATTTTTCCTCAAACTCGGGGAGAAAATCAGGGTGCAGCATCCCGGACCTCACGCGGAAACTACAAGTCGCTTTAAAAGAAGAAAGGCAAGGCGCTTTTGCCTTGCCATCCTTCTTTCGCTAGCGGGCGACCCCGCTACACGAAACACACACATTCACATCGCAGTCCTCTCGAACCAACACTTATAGTAAACACCCCCAACCTTATGGGAGGATTGAATTTCGCTGGAAACAAGCTGGGAGAAAACCAACAGAACCCTGAGAGCTTTGATATTGTGCAGTTTGTGGACTCGAAACCGGGCTAATAAGCCGCCATATACAACCCCAGTAGCACCAACGGGTTAGCCACTACAGAAATAACCGCCAGGCAAATATTAGCCACACGATACTGGCGGAACTTCACCAGACCCACCAGTGCGCACACCAGCGCAACACTGGATGCAAGGCCGCCAACAATCAGCAAAAGAAGCAGAAGAGCGGTCGCGACATTAGCGTCCGCAAATGGGATAACCGCTAGAGCGCACAGCAGCAAATTGACACACTCCAACGCCACACCAGTGAATAGAAGCTGAGCGCTAGAAGACAAACGTGAAAAAGATCGAGCCATGTACACCAGTCTACGGGGTCTACCCGTCTACGGTGCACACAGAGAATGTCGAATGTGCAGACCGGATTGGAATACCAGCAAAAGCCTCGAGGTACTTCCTATATAGAGGTGCATAAAGTACAGTCCATCAAAAATCCCCTGAATAAGGGCGGCCGGATAAGGACGGAATGTCTACGCAACCGGCGCGATAACGAGAAAAACCGCGATGTTTCACGTGAAACATCGCGGTTTTTTGTACCTACAACGCACTCCCAAAGGATGCCCAACAGGGTAAAGCAAACGGGGTGCCCCTCGCGAAGAGGAGCACCCCGTCCGACACTCAACGCCGCAGCATCAAAGCGTCAGCGTCAAATATCTAAAAACCTACTTACGCAGCAGCAACGACGTCCAGGACAACGTTAGCAACAACGTCAGCGTGCAGGCGGACAGTCACCTTGTACTCACCGGTGCGCTTGATAGCGGAACCCAGGTGGATGGTGCGCTTGTCAACGGAGCCAATGCCAGCAGCCTCAATAGCCTCAGCAATAGCCTCAGCCTTGACGGTACCGAACAGGCGGCCGTCAGCGCCAGCCTTGTGTGCAACGACAACCGGCTTAGTAGCCAGAGCCGCCGCAATTGCCTGAGCCTCTTCCAGAGAAGCCTTGGCACGAGCCGCACGAGCGGCGCGGATGGACTCAACCTGCTTCTCGCCACCCTGGGTCCAGGTCACGGCGAAGCCGCGGGGCAGCAGGTAGTTACGTGCGTAACCGTCCTTAACGGTGACAACATCGCCAGCTGCACCGAGGCCGGAAACTTCCTGAGTCAGAATGATCTTAGCCATGTTACTGTCTCTCCTTCTCTTTAGCGGCCAGCGCCGGAGTAGGGCAGCAGTGCAACTTCGCGGGCGTTCTTAATAGCCTGAGCGATCTTGCGCTGCTCCTGAACGGTCACGCCAGTCACGCGGCGAGCGCGGATCTTGCCGCGGTCGGAGATGAACTTGCGCAGAAGTGCGACGTCCTTGTAGTCGATAACGGTGACGTCAGCAGCCTTGAGGGGGTTCTGCTTGGGTTTGGGCTTACGGATTTCAGCCTTAGCCATCGTGGTGCTCCTTAGAGTTGGGAGCCCGCGGCGGATAACCGCGGGATGGATTGATAAATTACTATTCGGAAAACGAAACCGGCTTAGAACGGAGGTTCGTCGTCGGCGCCGCTACCCCAGTCATAGTTACCACCAGACTGAGAACTCCACGGATCAGCAGCAGGAGCTGCGGGGGCCGCCGGAGCAGCCGGAGCGGAGTAGCCAGACTGGCCAGAGTAACCATTACCCTGAGCAGCAGCAAAATTATTCTGCTGAGGAGCGGAGAAACCGCCCTGAGCAGCAGCGTTGTACCCAGCGCCACCGCCAAAGCCACCCTGCGCACCGCCACCGAAGTTATTACCTCCGGCAGAACGCTGTGCGCGAGTCACCTGAGCAGTAGCAAAACGCAGAGTCGGACCGATCTCCTCGACCTCAAGCTCAAACGAAGTACGACGCTCGCCTTCCTTGGTCTCGTACGAGCGAGACTTCAGACGGCCCTGCGCGATAACCTGAGTACCCTTCTTCAGGGTCTCTGCAACATTCTCAGCGTAACCACGCCACACCGACGCACGCAGGAACAGGGTCTCCCCATCCTCCCACTGGTTCGTCTGGCGGTTAAAAGTACGCGGAGTCGATGCGATCGTGAAATTAGCAACCGCCGCACCCGCAGGGGTGTAACGAAGCTCCGGATCGCCAGTCAGATTACCAATAACGGTAATAACGGTATCGCCTGCCATTTGATGCCTCCTCGATAAGAGTTACAAGTATGTTGAATCCAGTACAGCGCAACCCCCTGACATTTTTAGGGGGTCAGCCGACCGGCAAGACCAACTACTTGCTGGAGATCTTCTGATCCTCCGGGCGGATGATCTTGGTACGCATGACGGACTCGTTCAGGTTCAGAACACGATCGAGCTCAGCTGCGGTCTCGGGGGTAGAGGTGAAGTTCACCACTGCGTAGATACCCTCAGACTTCTTCTGGATCTCGTATGCCAGGCGACGACGGCCCCAGATATCGACGTTGTCGATGGAACCACCCTCGTTGGTCACGATCTCGAGGAACTTGGACAGCGACGGCTCAACCGCACGGTCCTCAACCTCGGGGCTGAGGATAACCATCAGTTCATATGCACGCATGATTAAACCCCTCCTTTGGGCTAAACGGCTATGGGATTTCCATAGCAGGAGATTCATAGTGCCCTACACGTGAAACACACCGGGCGGGGAACACGCATAGATTTCTTAACAATACACGAGAAAAAGCAGATAGAACAGTACCGCACCGCGTGACCTCAACCATGCGATGCGGTACTGAAAACCGCAGAAGCTACGCCTGCTGACGCTGCTCCCACCACTGCACCAGACGAGCCTTCGCCTCCTCCTCAGGAAGCGAACCCTCATCCAGACGCAAATTCAACAAGAACTTATACGCCTCACCCACCACCGGGCCCGGCGCAATACCAAGAATCTGCATAATCTGACCGCCATCCAGATCCGGACGAATCGAATCCAGCTCCTCCTGAGCAGCCAACTCAGCAATACGACGCTCCAAATCGTCATACGCCTCAGCCAGCGAACGTGACAGGCGACGATTACGAGTCGTCACATCAGAACGCGACACACGATGCAGACGCTCCAACTGATCCCCCGCATCGCGCACATAACGGCGCACCGCAGAATCAGTCCAACCCGACTCGCGGTAACCATAGAACCGCATATGCAGCTCCACCAGACGAGCCACAGCCTTAATCGTGTCATTATCAAAACGCAGCGCACGCATACGCTTCTTCACCATCTTCGCGCCCACCACCTCATGGTGCAGGAACGAGACAGAGCCGTCCTTCTCAAACTTACGAGTCTTCGGCTTACCAATATCGTGCATCAACGCCGCAAAACGCAGAATAAAATCAGGAGCCGGGCACGGACCGTCCTCGTCCGTCTCCTTCTCCATCGCCTGCTCCATCACCTTCAACGAATGCGCATACACATCCTTATGGTGATGCGCAGGATCCATCTCCATACGCAACGCAGGAAGCTCCGGCAATACATAATCCGCCAGACCCGTATCCACCAGCAGGTTCAAACCCACCCGCGGATAATCAGCCTCAATCAGCTTCACCAACTCATCACGCACACGCTCAGCCGAAATAATCTCAATACGGCCAGCCATCTCACGCATCGCCTCGAAAACCTCCGGGGCAACCTCAAGATTAAAACGCGCAGCAAAACGAGCCGCCCGCATCATACGCAGCGGATCCTCAGAAAAAGACTCCTCCGGCGAGCGCGGAGTACGCAAAACACCCGCACGCAAATCCTCAACGCCACCAAACAAGTCGACAACCTCACCACTGGGCAAAGCCGCCGCCATCGCATTAATCGTGAAATCACGACGCACCAAATCGGCGCTCAAATCCGTGCCGAACTCAACCGTCGGCTTACGCGAATCCGAAACATACACCTCAGCACGGTACGTGGTCACCTCATACACCACGCCATTCTTACGCGCACTAATCGTGCCGTACTCCTTACCGATATCCCACGTATGCTCACCCCACCCACGCAGAATCTGCTCGCTCTGCTCCGGAGTAGCATCCGTCGTCAAATCAAAATCGGTGAAATGGCCGCCGTCATCCAGCAGATTGTCGCGGACAATACCGCCCACCAAGTACAGCTCAAAACCCGCCGCACGGTACAGTTCTCCCAGCTCGGCGGCATCCGGGTACTTCGACACAACATCAATAATCAGCGACATAATCCTTTAATCGTGCCAGAAAAACCACCCATGCGCCCACCCCACACCCACAACACCCCACCAAAGACAGCTATCTCACCCCAAACCGAGGCACCAAAACCTCAGCCTATCGGTTAAGGTAGAACCATGAGCATTCCCGTACCCCGCGCCCCCAAAACGCGCTTCACCGCGCCTGCGCGAGCGGTACCCGCCCCCGAAGAAGTCTCCGCAGGCGGACTCATCATCGACTTCGACCGACCCGAACAGCTACCCGTAGCCATCATCGCCCGCATCAACCGCAACGGACAACGCGAATGGTGCCTACCCAAAGGCCACATCGAACACGGCGAAACCACCGTCGAAGCCGCACAACGCGAAATCAGCGAAGAAACCGGAATCACCGGCTACCCCGTAGCCTCCCTCGGCACCATCGCCTACTGGTTCACCTCCAACGGCACGCGCATCCACAAAACCGTGCACCACTACCTCTTCGCAGCAACCGGCGGCGAACTCAGCATCGACAACGACCCCGACCACGAAGCAATCGACGTCGCCTGGGTCCCCCTCGAAGAGCTCCCCACCCGCCTCTCATTCGCCAACGAGCAACACATCGCCCGCAGTGCGCGCGAATACATCACCACCCAGCTCTAAACACCCGCCCAAGAGCCCCAAAAACTAAAAGAAGCAATCACCCGCCGACACAGGAGAGACCTACGTGGCACGTAACGACGCCCGCTCAAGCGCAATCATGGCAGCAGGCACCCTCGTCTCGCGCATCCTCGGATTCGTCAAGACCATCCTGCTCACCGTAGCCATCGGCTCACTCTCAACCGTCGGCGACGTCTTCGAAACCGCCAACACCCTACCCAACCTCATCTACGTCCTCGTAGCAGGAGGCGTATTCAACGCAGTCCTCGTACCTCAGATCATCAAGGCAGCCAAAGCACAAGACGGCGGCGCACGATACATTTCCAAACTCGTCACCCTCACCGTCACCGCAATCGGCCTCATCACCCTCATCACCGTCGCCTGCGCCTGGCCCATCATCAGCATCATGGGCTCAGGATGGAGCCCCGAACAACGACAGCTCGGCTTCATCTTCTCCCTCTGGTGCCTACCCCAAATCTTCTTCTACGGCCTCTACACCGTCATCGGACAGGTCCTCAACGCCAAAGACGCATTCGGCGCCTACATGTGGTCGCCCGTACTCAACAACGTCATCACCATCCTGTCGCTGTTCCTATTCATCTTCCTCTTCGGCGCACAAACCCCCAACCCCAACCCCATCCACACCGTAGCAAGCTGGACCAACGCACAGACCCTCGTGCTCGCAGGCTCCTCCACCCTCGGCGTCATCATGCAGGCACTCGTCCTGTTCATCCCCCTACGCAAGCTCGGCCTGCGCCTCAAGCCCGACTTCGCATGGCGAGGCATCGGCCTGCGCGCAGCCTCCAAGCTCGCCGCCTGGACCCTCGCCTCCGGCATCATCTCCAACCTCGCGTTCCTCTACATGACCAAGGTCGCCGCAGGCATCGTCGGTCAGCGCGAACACTACGCCGCCCTCGGCATCCAAATCCCCGGCCTGCAGGCACTCAACTACGCCTCCATGCTGTACATGCTCCCGCACGGCGTAATCGGCATCTCCATCGCCACCGTGCTCTTCAACCGCATGAGCGCCTCCGCCATCGCCGACGACAGCGACAGCGTCATCTACGCGCTCTCCCACGGCCTGCGCAACGCAGCCGTAGCCACCGTCTTCTGCATGGTCGCACTCATGGTCCTGGCAGGCCCCGTCGCAGTACTCTTCAGCGGCGGCGACCCCATCGCAGCAACCATCATCGCCAAGCTCATCGTCATCACCGCGCTCGGCACCCCCACCCTCACCATCAACTACCTCTACAGCCGCGTGCTCTACGCCCGCGAAGACGCACGCACCCCCTTCCGAATCCAGGTGTACTCCGCCATCATCATGGTCATCATGAGCTTCGCAGCATCCCTGCTCGACGCCCAGTACACCGTGTACATGCTCGCCTTCATCTACCCGGTGCACAACATCCTGATCCTGCTCATCAGCCACCACATGGTCCGCCGCCGCCTCGGCTACTACGGCCAGCGCGGCATCGTCAGCACCTACGCCCGCACCACCCTCGCCTCCCTCTTCGCAGGCGGCATCGCGGCCATCGCACTCTGGCTACTCGGCGGCTACCAGCTCGACGGATTCGCCTGGGCATCCAAGCTCACCGCAATCATCACCCTCGCCGTATGCGGCACCGTCATGGGCCTGGCATACCTCGCCGGTATACAAATCTTCCGCGTCAAGGAAGCCAACGCACTACTGGCACCCCTCACCTCCAAACTTGAGCGTTTTGCCCGCCGCTAAAGCAGCACACAACGCCCAATCCGGGTAGCTGCCCACGCACCCACCGCACCCCACACCGGGGCCCGCAGAGGACACAGGCAACCACCCGGACGCCACAAACTATCACTCAACCCCAGCATCCTTCAATGCCGGGTAGAATCTAATAGTCAGGGCCCGCCACACGGCAGGCACTATGAAACCACCTCGGGAGAACACGTTGTCGCAACAGATTCCGGTCGGATCGGTCCTCGGAGGCCGCTACGAGATCACCGCACACATCATCATTACGGCAGAATCCGACATGGTGCTTGAAGGCACCGACCAGATTCTCAACCGTAAGGTCTCGGTCGTCGTCGCATCGCCCAGCCGCAGCGCACTGCTGGAAGCAAACTCCCGCGCGCTCGCAACCAACGCACGCGGCAACATCCAAATCCTCGACCTGGGCATCACCCCCGAAGGTAGCCGCTACCTCGTCACCTCCCACACCCGCCCCGACACCCTGCTGGACACCCTGCTGGTCGAAAACCACGCACTCTCCAACGCAGAAGACGCGCTGGGCACCGAAATCTTCGGCGACTCCGAAAGCGGCAGCTCCCCCAACACCTACGAGAAGGTCTCCTCCTCCACCGCGAACCAGGAGAGCATCACCGCCGCCAAGAACTGGAACGCATCCGACGGCGCGGCAGTGACCGCATACTCCGAGCCCACCAGCATCTACGAAGATGACGAAGACGAAGAAGACGGTAGCCGCGGCACCTGGGCAGTCGCCCTGGCAGCAGTCCTGCTACTCGTCATCGTCGCAGGCGGTATCCTCACCTCCCTGGGCGCTATCGGCTCCAACCAGGCAGCCACACCGCACACCCCCAAGTCTTCTATCTCTGCATCCGAATCGGCTGCGGCAAGCGCCAGCGCATCGGCATCCCCGACCGCTAAGGCGTCGAACGCACCGGCGAAAATCGCATCCGTGGCTCGCTTCGCGCCCTCGAACCCCACGTTCATGAACGACATGGACACCCTCATCCCCAACCTGACCGACGGTAACGCCAACACCGCATGGATCAGCTACGGCTTCGGCACCGCCAACTACGCCGGCACCATCAAGGAATTCGGCCTGGCACTGAAGCTGCAGACCCCCACCGTCGTCTCCAAGCTGACCATTCAGCAGAACACCGGCACCGGCGGCTCCTTTACCGTCTACACCAACAGCTCCGCATCCCTGGACGGTGCGGTTGAGGTTGGCAAGGGCACCTTCGAAGGCAAGGATGCAGTCGTCACCCTGGACACCTCCAAGCAGAGCGCTGAAAAGGGCGCCTACGTGATCATCGTGGTCAACGAGCTGCCCCGCCTCTCCCTGCCGATTGGAACTTGGAATTACGGTCTGCGCATCAACGAAATCAAGGTGGACTAATCAACCCATAACGCGACGCCGACAGGGCGCTCGCACCACAGATACACCCCAGACACACCCCAGGTAAAAGGGCGGGGCTTCTGAACTCAACAGTTCGGAAGCCCCGCCCTTTTGATGTCCATTTATGACTCTTTATGGCAGGGGCGCTACTCAAAGATTCACAGTGCGCGGAGTATCTGGATATAGGGTCCCCCAAGATGGAATAATCGAGAATAAAGCCCCGTTATAGGGGCAGAACGAAAGACCTACAACGGAAAGACATATCCGATGACTGAGAATCTGGGAGGCCTCTTCGGAGGCGCCGCCCTGGGCAACCTGAACCTCGCATCCGCACCCGCCACCGAAGCGGCACCGGCAGCCGAGGTTGAGGCCGACGCAACCGTCCACAACGTCATTATTGTGGGCTCCGGCCCCGCCGGCTACACCGCGGCAATCTACGCGGCACGCGCCGAGCTGAAGCCCGTCCTCTTCGCCAGCTCCCTGGCACCCGGCGGCGCCCTCATGAACACCACCGAGGTGGAGAACTTCCCCGGCTTCATTCAGGGCATCCAGGGCCCCGAGCTGATGGAGAACATTGGCCAGCAGGCTGAGCGTTTCGGTGCAGACATCCGATACCAGGACGTAGAAAAGGTCGAACTCACCGGCGACGTGAAGAAGGTCTACACCGCAGACGGCGCCGTTCACCTGGCGAAGACCGTCATCATGACCACCGGTTCTCAGGTCCGTAAGCTCAACATCGAGGGCGAAGATCGACTCTCCGGTTACGGCGTCTCCTGGTGCGCAACCTGCGATGGCTTCTTCTTCAAGGACAAGGAAATCGCAGTGGTCGGCGGTGGCGACTCCGCACTGGAGGAGGCACTGTTCCTGACGACCTTCGCTTCCAAGGTGTACCTGGTGCACCGCCGCGATTCTTTCCGCGCTTCGGAAATCATGCAGACCCGCGTTTTCAACAACCCGAAGATTGAGGTTGTCTGGGACTCGGCTGTTACTGCCGTTCACGGCGAGAGCAACCTCGAGTCGATCACCCTGACCAACACCAAGGACGGTTCTGAGCGTCAGCTGGCTGTTCAGGGCCTGTTCATCGCTATTGGATCCGACCCTCGCGTGGAGCTGGTACGTGATCAGCTGGAGATTACCGAGAACCACACCATCGCGGTTCAGGGTCGTTCCTCGAAGACTTCCGTTCCCGGCGTTTTTGCTGCCGGTGACGTGATTGACCCGACCTACCGCCAGGCAATTATTGCCGCTGGTTCCGGTGCTGTTGCCGCTCTGGACGCGCAGCACTACCTCGAAAACCTCTAAACTATTCGTATTACTCGCAGGGGAATCCACCCCGTGTCAGAAAGGAGCACTCCGTGAGCAGTGCACAGCAGGCAACTGATGCCACTTTTGACGAACTGGTTCTGAAGAACGACAAGCCCGTTATCGTGGACTTCTGGGCTGAATGGTGCGGCCCCTGCCGCATGGTTGGCCCCGTGATTGACGAGATCGCTGGCGAGTACGCCGGTCAGGTCGACGTGGTCAAGGTGGATGTTGAAGCAAATGGCGATATCGCCATGAAGTACGGCATTACCTCTATTCCCGCCATCTACCTTTTCAAGGGTGGCGAGGTCGTCAAGAAGACCGTAGGCGCTAAGGCGAAGTCCGCTCTGCTGGCTGAGTTTTCCGAGCACCTGGGCTAATCTTTCGAGAAGCTAAAGAAAAACCCTCGGTGATGTTTCACGTGAAACATCACCGAGGGTTTTTTGTAGATACAACTGATTTCAGTTGCTAAATATTATTTTATATAAAAATTTAGCCCGAGAAATCAGAATCCAAAACGCGGATAATACGGTTCAGATCCTCAACATTCGCAAACTCGATGGTCATCTTACCCTTGCGGGCACCCAGCGAAATCTTCACCGAAGTATCGAGCTTGTCAGCAAAAGCCTCCGCAATATAGTCCAGACGCTCACGGTGCTTCTGGGGCTGAGGAGCCTTACGTTCCTTCACCTCCGCAGCGCCGGATGCATGGTTCACCAGCTCCTCAGTCGCACGAACCGACAGACCCTCATTCACAATCTTCTGAGCGAGAGTCTCAATCTGAGCCTGATCAGTCAGAGCCAGCAGGGCACGAGCATGACCAGCGGAGAGAATGCCCGCCGCAACGCGACGCTGCACCAGAGCCGGCAGCTTCAGCAGACGAATCGTGTTCGAAATCTGGGGGCGAGAACGACCAATGCGCTTAGCCAACTGCTCCTGAGTAGTGTCGAACTCCTCCATAAGCTGCTGGTATGCCGCAGCCTCTTCAATGGGGTTCAGCTGGCTGCGGTGCAGGTTCTCCAGCAGGGCGTCACGGAGCAGATCGCCGTCTTCAGTCTCGCGAACAATCGCAGGGATGGTGCTCAGGCCAGCCGCCTGGGTTGCACGCCAGCGACGCTCACCCATGACCAGCTCATACTTTTCTGCACCGTTTTCGCGCGAGGGACGCACGACAATCGGCTGCAGAACGCCAATCTCACGTACCGAGTGGATGAGCTCTTCCATGTCCTGCTCATCAAAGTCGGTTCGGGGCTGCTTACGGTTCGGATGGATATCGCGAACGTTCAGCTCAGCAAACTGGGCGCCGGGAACCGGAACCAGACCGCTCTGCTCTTCGGAAGCGGACTGCGGGGTGGAGACGTCTTCACCAAAGAAGAAGTCCACCGGGCGGCGGGTCAGGGTGGTATTACGCAGTGCCGCACCCATGTCCACGCGGGGTTTCTTCTTCGATGTTTCACGTGAAACATCCTGCGAGGAGGCGGGAGTTTCGACCTTCTCCTCTACCTTCCGGGCTTCAGCAGGCTTTTCCTGAGCGGGCGCAGCTTCAACGGGCTTATCTTCTGCAGACTCAGATTTAGCGCTCTTGCGCTGCTTCTCCGGCTTAGCCTCGTGAGCCATTTCGAAGAGGCCGTCAGTCATCGGCTCTTCAATCGGAGCAGATACCTTCTTGGGTGCAGTCTTTACTGCAGTAGTCTTTTCGGATGCCTTCGCCTCAGCATTACCAGAATTCTTCGTACTCTGAGGGATCAGTGCCCCCAGGCCACGACCCAAGCCGCGTCGCTTTTCAGCCATCGTTACTCCTTAGGGCTCCCGGACGAGCCCGCTCATTTTTCTTCTTCATCTAGTGTAAACGAAATAAGCACTCGAAAGCAGGAGTGAAAACTGCACGGTGCATCATCCGAATTATTCCCGATAATTAATTCACTCAGGATGTTTTTTCGAGCTTCATCCAGAAAATACTACATAAAATGAGCCCTTTTGAATCATCAAGAGACAATTCAAAAGGGCTCATTTCAAAAGATTTAGATTATGCGGATCGGCGCGAGAGTTCCTGCGCCGCCTCGCGGTAGGCGCGAGCGCCAGTCGACGAAGAATCGTAGGTGATGACGGTCTGCTGATAGCTGGGAGCCTCAGAGATACGAACCGAGCGAGGAATCTTCACGCTCAGAGTCTCCTCCGGGAAGTGCTCGCGCACCTCCTCTGCCACCTGGAACGCCAGGTTGGTGCGGGCATCGTACATGGTCAGTAGAATCGTGCTGATGCGCAGCTTAGAGTTCAGGTGCTTCTGAATCATCTGAATATTCTTCAGCAGCTGGCTCAGGCCTTCCAGAGCGTAGTACTCGCACTGAATCGGAATCAGAATCTCTTCTGCCGCGACGAAGGCATTGACGGTCAGCAGGCCGAGGCTCGGCGGGCAGTCGATGAAGACATAGTCTAGGCGTTCCATGCCCTGCTTCTCGCGCCACTCGGTGTAGTCCATCAGGGCGTTCTTGAGGCGAGTCTCGCGTGCCACTAGGGAGACCAGTTCAATCTCAGCACCTGCAAGGTCAATATTGGCGGGGGCGCAGAATAGGCCGGGCATATCGGGGCATTCCTGAACAATTTCAGAAAGCGGCTTATCTTCAATCAGGACATTGTAAACACTGGGAACATCCACGCCGTGCTCAATACCCAGTGCGGTCGAGGCGTTACCCTGCGGGTCGTTATCGATTACCAGGACGTTGAGCCCAGCCTCCGCGAGCGCAGCCGCGAGGTTCACGGCGGTGCTGGTTTTACCCACACCACCCTTCTGGTTCGACACGGTGAAGACACGCGTATGCACAGGCTTGGGGAGCAAATCTGCAACAGATTTCTGAGCTTGAGGAGTCATCGGGTGCCTTCCATATTCCGGGTGGTGTGTCTACGGTGATGCGTCTTCTGGTGCCTCGCGCGTGGCAATACTCTGCGGCATGTGCGCGTGAGGAGGATCCAGCCTCCACTCCCCCACCGTTCACTCATACCAGCATGTTTCACGTGAAACATGCTCCGTGAGGTGTTGAAGCCTGCAATGTTTCACGTGAAACATTGGTGCTGCCCAAATGGTTTGTGGAGGACTCGGGGCCCCTTAGTGAACCATCCGGCTTTGATGTAGAAGAGTCTAAGGTTTCAATCCTTCCTTAAGGGTACCCGGCATCAGGTCAATACTCCACGCGAGAGGTCATTCTATGTACTCTACGGATGCAATTACTCCACGCACCCGAGCCGGCGCACAAAAAAAATGGGCGGTACCGCCTAAGCTATGCATATTCACTAGCTCATTGCAGTACCGCCCATTCAGGACGAAACCTTTAGAGGCGAACTCGAACCACCGTCGTCGGCTCTTCCAGCAGGTCGCCGCCGGCGGTGAGAATCTCGGTCTCGCGCGCACCGTAACGGTTCAGCTTCTTCTTCGCCTTAGTAATCTCCTCCGCGGCGCTACGACCCTTCAGGGCCAGCAGCTCACCGGTGCCGCGCAGGATCGGCAGAGTAATGTCCAGTAGGCCCACCAGGGCGGACACAGCGCGTGCAGTCACCACATCGGCCTCCACTGCACCCACAGCCTGCTCAGCACGCGAGCGCAGCACGGTCACGTTCTCCAGGCCCAGGTCCTCAACAACCTCATTCAGCCAAATCACGCGGCGTTCCAGAGGCTCAATCAGGGTCAGCTTCAAATCCGGGCGGGCAATTGCCAGGCACAGGCCGGGCAGGCCGGCACCAGAGCCAACATCGGCCACCGACGCGTTCGGCGCAATGTACTCCTGCACCACGGCACAGTTCAGCACGTGGCGAGCCCACAGGCGCGGCACCTCACGCGGACCAATCAGGCCACGCTCAATACCGGTCGTCGCCAGGTGCTGCACGTAGCGCTCCGCCAGAGACAGACGCTCACCGAACACAGCCTCCGCAGCGGCACGCTCACTCTCGTTGAGAGCAACCATCGAAGTCTCCATACTAGGCTCCTACCTCGGGAAGAGAAATCACCACGTGACGGCGGGGACCCTCGCCCTCAGACTCGCTGTACAGACCGGCGGCAGCCACCACATCGTGCACGACCTTACGCTCGTACGGGCTCAGTGGCTTCATGTGCTCATCACGACCGGTAGCGCGCACCTTCTCAATCGCCTCAGCAGCAATCTTCTCCAGCTGCTCACGACGCTCAGCACGGTAGCCGGCAATGTCCAGAATCAGGCGGGAACGGGTGCCGTTACCAGCCAGGACGGAGAGGCGCACCAGCTCCTGCAGAGCCTCCAGAACCTCGCCGTGGCGACCAACCAGGTGGCGCAGTTCCTCATTGTCATCATCGTCATTGACGACCGACAGGTAGATGCGGTTATTGCGCACCTCAATATCGATGTCGCCGTCCATATCGACAATATCGAGGAGCTCCTCGAGGTAGTCAGCGGCAATATCGCCTTCCTCGTCGATGTCCTCAAAATCGTCTTCTTCGCCCTCAAGGGGCTCCTCTACCAGCTGCTCCTCAATGAGCTGCTCGTCCTCATATTCCATAGCTTCAGTCACAATAATCCTCGGGATGTTCGGAGGGGTGTCCTAGGGGTAAAAAGTATCTCATACACGGCGCCGGGCCCACGCCAACAACGGCGAGAACCCGGCCCGAATCACGGAAGAAAACTACTTCTTTCCGTTCTGCTTATTGCGTTGCTGCTTCTGGCGCTTCTTGCTGACCGGCTGCTGACGCTGACCCGCAGCGGCACGCTCACGAGCCTCCTGCAGATCCTTCTCGTGCTGCTCACGGGTCTTACCAATCGGAGGCAGGCCCTTCGCCGCACGGCGAGCGTTCAGCTCACGCTCCGCCTGAGAACCGGGGGTCGGGTTATTGCGGATAACCCACCACTGCTGACCCAGCGACCAGAGGTTCGACACGGTCCAGTAGTACATAACACCCAGCGGGAAGTTAATACCGGAAACCGCGAAGATGATCGGGAAGATGTACATGATCATCTGCTGCTGACGGAACATCGGAGAGTTCAGAGCCGCCTCCGACATGTTCTTCACACTCAGCTGCTTCTGAATGTAGAACTGGGTCGCACTCATCAGAACGATCATGATGACCGCCTGAACAACAGTCGCGGTAGCATCGCCAGCACCCGGGTGCAGCATGGTCGCGAACAGCTGAGCACCGAAAATCTGCGAGTCATTGAACTGATGCACCAGATCAGCCGGCAGCATGAGCACGCTCTCATTGCTCTGCGCTGCGGTGGGAACACCCATCAGCACCTGGTACAGGCCGAAGAAGATCGGCATCTGAGCCAGAATCGGCAGGCAGGACGCGAAGGGGTTCGTACCGTGCTTACGGTACATTTCCATCTGCTCCTGAGCCATAGCCTGGCGGGAGAGCTGGTCCTTCTTGCCCTTGTACTTCTCCTGCAGCTTCGCCATATCGCCCTGCATCGCGGTCATACCGCGCATAGCCTTAATCTGCTTGACGAACAGCGGAATGGTCAGGGTACGCATCACCAGGGTCAGGAAGATAATGCACAGAACCCACGTCATGCCGGACGCCGGGTCCATGCCCAGCGAGGTGAAAAGAGTGTGGAACAGCCACAGGACCACGGAGACGATCCATTTAAACGGCCAAAGAATCAAATCAAAAATATTCACGCGGGAATACTCCTTAAGGACTCGGCTAAGTCATTGTGTGGGGAGGCGCCGCCTACTCAGGGCGGGCGTCACCACCGGTGTGAGGGGTGTAAAGATGGGGGTGGTTGAGCAGAATAATTTTCGGTTCTGCTCCGGGAGCGAAAGTACGCTTCCCCGCCGGGACTGGGTCGATACCTCCGGTCGCCCAGGGAACACACCGCAGAATACGGCGCACCGTCAGGGAAAGCCCGCCCATCGCACCGTGAGTGGTCAGCGCCTCCAGGGCGTAGGCTGAGCAGGTCGGGTAGTAGCGGCACACATCCCCGTAGAGGGGGGAGACGACCTTGCGGTAGGCCTTCATGCACGCAATCAGCAGGTTCTGCGGTAGAACGTAGAGTGCCTGCAGGAACGTTTCAGGCCTTACGAATTCGTTAGGTGCTAGCGCCAGCAGCTCGTCGGGGCCCAGAGTCTCGGCAGAAGCACTATAGGTGCCGCTGTGATGCGCGTGGAAGCGTTCTTCGCAGCGTTCACGCTGGGGACGACTCACGGCTTCTCCTTGCTCTGAGGCAAATCGAGCTTAGCGAAAGCAGCATCAAGTGCCGATTCGTAGTCGCGACGCAGCTGCTCCCAGCTGGCGTTCGCGGAGGCGGGAAGCGCTCGCACCGCGATGGCGTAGCCTTCCGGATGCGCGGCGCAGGTGAACGCAGCAAGTTCACGCAACCGGCGCTTGACCAGATTGCGTGTGACTGCGTTGCCCACCGCCTTCGACACAATGAAACCTACCTGGGTTGTTTTTCCAGGATTTTTCGCCGTAGATACAACGATGTTCCGACGTCCTGTACGGATGCCGGAACGGAAGGCGTGGGAGAATTCTGCGCTGGTGCGCATACGGTGCCGTTGAGGCAGCACGTGTTCCCCTTTACGTAGTGTGGGAGATTCGGCTCGTGTGCTGAGCTGATCTCCGCGTGTATTTCACGCTTAATGATAGTTCGCCCGCCGATGCGGGTGCATCGGCGGGCGAACTATATGCAGTGATTAGGCCGAGAGCTTTGCGCGACCCTTACCGCGGCGGTTCGACAGAATCGCGCGGCCTGCACGGGTACGCATACGCAGACGGAAGCCGTGCTTCTTGGCGCGACGGCGGTTGTTCGGCTGGAAAGTACGCTTGCTCATACTTTGTCTCCTTGATTTTTGCGGTTCGTGCCCTCACGGGGTATCGGAACCGTACGCTTCTTGGTGCACGGAGGTACCGCGACTATTCGCAGTAGGCGGTGCACACACAACAGCACAACTCTAGAAGAGTGGAGGGCGTAAATCAAGTTCTTGACGCTTTTTTCCGCGTGATTCCGGGCTCGTTTGTGGTGTGGAGGCGGTGATTGCGACAGGTATACAGGGTGTGGAGACACCACTAACTCAGGGGATGTAAAGCTGGGGATATTTACAGCACTACGATATCCACCGCGGTGCATATCCCACTAAAACTCCTGCCGCTTCTAAGTTATCCACAGCCATGAAGCTCCAGACTGTTCCGCTAAATATCAAGGAAGAAGCCCCATTGTGCACTTAAATCCACCGCTTATCCACTGCTGTAATTACAAGTTTTCCACCGTGTGGAAAACTCTTGTGGATAACTTTCTCTCCCTGTGTATTAAGCGGGTAGAATCTTAATGACCTCGCGGTGGTTTCCGGCATGATTTCTTTACTGCACCACCGCTTCACATCGAGTGAAAGTAAAGAATTCCATGACCGACTCCCTTCAGGCGCGCTGGGCGCATCTGCTCTCCATTCTTGCCGCCGATCCGGCGGTGACGGCACGTCAGCGCGGTTTCGTGAATCTTGCGCAGCCTCAGGGACTGATGGGTTCTTCTCGCCTCATCATTGAGGTGCCGAATAAGCTCACCCGTGCGGTCTTCGAGGAGCAGATTAGCGCTTCGTTCCGTGCGGCTCTGCACGAGGCTTTCGGTCCGTCGACCACCGCACTTTTCGATGTGAATGAGTCGATGATTCCGGTTGAACCTGCAAGTCAGGACGTTTTCCAGGGTGAGCGTGAGGTGCCTGTTGAGCGCCAGCCCGCCCCTTCGGCAGCGGCGGCTTCTGCGCATCCCGAGGCGCCTGCCGGCTCGCGTGCTTTTGAGTACTACACGGAGCCGCATCCGGGGCCCGACCACTACGAGGTGCCCGCGGATGAGCAGGTCACCCGCCCCTCCCTGCACGACTTGGAGGCGGAGCGTGCCGGATTCCCCTCCGCACAGCAGCCCGCTCCTGCTGCTCCGGCGGCTCCTGCTGCGGGTGCGCCGGCGCCTCGTGAATACCCGGCGGCGCCCTCTTTCGTTCCGGATACCCCGGCGGTACCGCAGGCTCAGCAGGTGCATCCGCATGAAGACCCGGAAAACGCGCCGACTTGGGATAGCTCTGCCCGACTGAACCCGAACTACACCTTCGACACCTTCGTGATTGGTCAGTCCAACCGCTTTGCGCACGCGAGCGCTTTCGCGGTGGCGGAGCAGCCCGGCATTGTCTATAACCCGCTGTTCATCTACGGCGGTTCGGGCCTGGGTAAGACCCACCTGCTGCACGCGATCGGCCACTACACCAAGTATCTGTACCCGAATTTGCGGGTGCGCTACGTGAATTCTGAGGAGTTCACGAATGACTTCATTAACTCGATTCGTGACGATGAGGGTTCGTCGTTCAAGCAGATTTACCGTAATGTTGATGTTCTTCTGATTGACGATATCCAGTTTTTGGCGGGTAAAGAGGCGACGATGGAGGAGTTCTTCCATACGTTTAACGCCCTGTACAACCATCAGAAGCAGATTGTGATTACTTCTGATTTGCCGCCGAAGCAGCTGACCGGTTTTGCTGAGCGTATGCGTTCGCGTTTCGGTTCGGGTCTGAATGTGGATGTGCAGCCTCCGGAGCTGGAGACTCGTATCGCGATTCTGCGGAAGAAGGCTCAGAACGAGATTTTGCCGGTGCGCGATGACGTCATGGAATACATTGCTTCCCATGTCACGGCCAATATTCGCGAGTTGGAGGGTGCTCTGATTCGTGCGAGCGCTGCCGCCTCGATGAAGAAGCCGCCGGAGCCCATTACCCTGGCTGAGGCTGAGACCTATCTGAAGGATTTGCTCTCTGATACCGGTGGTGCGGAGATTACGTCGGCGCTGGTTTTGGCGACGGTGGCGAAGTATTTTGATGTGTCCATTGAGGATATGCAGTCGAAGTCTCGCACCCGTACGCTCACGAATGCGCGTCAGGTGGCGATGTATCTTCTGCGTGAGCTGACTGAGATGTCTCTGCCGCGTATTGGCAACGATTTGGGTGGCCGCGACCATACGACGGTGATGCACGCGGTGCGTAAGGTGAGCGCGCAGATGGCGGAGCGTCAGACGATTTTCAATCAGGTGACTGAGCTGACGAATTTGATCCGCCAGGAGCAGCGCGCCGCCGGCTAGATACGTTTTTGTCCCTGTCCCGTAGCTTATTTTGCGCCTCGACTAGGTGTTTTATAGGCTTCGGGGCGGGAGTTTCATGCTGGATTCAAGGATTTTAGCGACTCGAAAAAGTGGATTTTCGGGGTGTGGATAAGCTGTGCTTTAACTCATGCGTTCGTGTGGACGTTAAGTGCATGAATATTCAAAAGGTGTGGAATCGAGGAAATGCATAAATATCCATTCACAATGCATCCTCAGCACCGGGTGGATTCTTCCACTTAATGTCCACAGGCTACTTCCGCGTCATTGCAGGCAAGGAAGGGGTTTTCCACCGTTTCCACAAGCGTTAACAATACTACTGTACTTAAAGAAAAAATCCTCCCCATAACAAGTAGTTCTGCTCGACCGGCCGGGCTGGTTCAGATTTTTCTACGCACCACTGCTGAAAATATAGATTTTCGCGGGTGGGGATCGATAGCTGCACGCTATCTCCTAGGTTGGGTTTGGTGGTTGGGTTTGCACAAAAAACCAACACTGGACCATCACCTAATTCGAACCTGTTTTCGACTGTATTTACCGCATCTTCAGCCCATCTTTGTAATTACAAAAATACAGCGGCACTACATGCCTCATCTCACCCGATTTTTCGCTGCAAGATCGACCTTCGAGTCTCTGTGTAATTACAAAATCCGGTAGGATGGATAGACGCGCGCGCGGAAGATTCACTGCGCATCAGAGCACGCGGTATTTCCGGCTCTATCGCCCAAAGCTTTACGTGCGCCCAAAAACTACTCTCTAATTCCGTGAAAGGCGCCTTCTCGATGAAATTCACCGTTGAACGCGATGTCCTTGCCGAAGCAGTCGGCTGGACGGCACGCTCACTTCCGCTGCGTCCCACTTCCCCCGTACTCAACGGTCTGCTGATTACCGCCTCCGCAGGTGAGGTCAGCATCGCAAGCTTCGATCACGAGACCAGCGCCCGTCAGGTCATTGCAGCCGATGTTGAAGCAGAAGGCGTTTGCCTGGTTCCCGGCAAGATCCTGGCTGAGATTTGCCGCTCCCTACCGAATGCACCCGTCGAGTTCACCGCGGATGAGTCCGTGATTCGTCTTCACTGCCGTTCCGCTAACTTCCAGCTGGCTGGCATGCCGGTCGTGGACTACCCCGAACTTCCTGAGCTTCCCGAAATTTCCGGTACCGTGGACGGCGCCGAATTCGCTGAAGCCGTCAAGCAGGTTCAGATTGCGGTATCCAAGGATGAGACCCTGCCGCTGCTGACCGGTATCCGCGTAGAAATCAATGGCGACACCATGACCCTGCTCGCCACCGACCGCTACCGCCTGGCAATGCGCGAAATCAAGTGGAACCCGGTCAACCCCGACGTTCAGGCGGCTGTGCTGCTGAAGGCTAAGACCGTCTCCGAGGTCGGTAGCACCCTCTCCGGATCCGGTGAACTGTCTATTGCTCTGCCCGCCGCTGGCGAGCTGATCGGCTTTGCTGCTGGCTCCCGCCGCACCACCAGCGTCCTGATGGACGGCGACTACCCCAACATCCGTGCGCTGTTCCCCGAGCAGACCCCGATCCACGCGGTGGTTCGCACCTCCGACCTGGCTGAGGCTGCTCGCCGTATCTCCCTCGTGGCGGAGCGCAACACTCCCCTGCGTCTGAAGTTCACTCACGGCTCGGTTGCTATTGATGCCGGCCGCGGTGATGAAGCTCAGGCTTCTGAGACTCTGCAGGCGCACCTGTCCGGTGATGACATCACCGTTGCGTACAACCCCGCCTACCTCTCGGATGGTTTGAAGGTTTTCGGTACCGAGTTCGTTCGTTTCTCCTTCACCGATGCTCCGAAGCCCGCCGTGATTTCCGGTCAGGACGAGCCTTTGGCTGAGGATGACCGCAACTACCGTTACCTGCTGATGCCGGTTCGCCTGCCGTCGAACTAGTTTCAGTGTTTGCCGCCCCGCGCGCCTCCCAAAGCTCTGTCCAGGGAAGTCCGCGGGGCTGTGCTTTCTGGCCGCCTGTGCCCATCCCCCAACCGAACCGTACGAAAGGAGCTTCCGGTGTATATCGACCATATTTCGTTGTTGGATTACCGCACCTACGCTCTGCTGAGCCTGCCTCTTTCGGCGGGAGTTACGGTGTTTCTGGGTTCGAACGGTGTGGGGAAAACCAATATTGTTGAGGCGATTGACTACGCGGCGTCGCTGTCTTCGCATCGCGTGAGCCATGACGGGCCGCTGGTGCGGATGGGGGCTTCGCGCGCCTATATTCGCACCCGTACGGTGCGCGGTTCGCAGCAGACGGTGACCGAGTTTGAGATTGCTCCGGGGCAGAGTAACCGGGTGCGCATTAATCGTGCCGCGCCGGTGCGTGCCAAGGAGGCGCTGGGTATTGCCCGCACGGTCTTGTTCTCCCCGGAAGACCTTCAGTTGGTGAAGGGGGACCCGGCGGGTCGTCGTCGTTTTGTGGATGAGCTGGCTGTCTCTTTGCGTCCGGTGGTTGCTGGCTACCGTAGCGAGTATGAGCGGATTTTGCGGCAGCGTAATTCTCTGCTGAAATCCATGCAGCGTAAGGCGCGGGATGAGAACGCGTTGAGCACGCTCTCGGTGTGGGATGAGCAGCTGTCGACTCTGGGTGCCCAGCTGCTTTCTGCGCGTTTTCGTCTGCTACAGCGTTTTTTGCCGCAGCTTCGCCGCGCCTACGCGGGGCTGACGGATGGCTCTAAAGAGGTTGGTTTCAACTATGAGTCGACTGTTTTTTCGAGCATGGGCGAGCGCTCGATTGAGCATGCGGCGCTGATGCGCATTGAGGACCTCAAGGAGGCTTTGATGCGTGGTTTTGCGGAGCGTCGACGCGATGAGATTGAGCGTGGCGTGACCCTGGTGGGCCCGCATCGTGAGGATATTACCCTGCTGCTCGGTGGCATGCCGGTGAAGCATTTTGCCTCGCACGGTGAGAGCTGGTCTTTTGCTCTGGCGCTGAAGTTGGCGTCCTGGTTTGTGCATGTTGAGGATGACTCTTCGGTGGGTTCTTCGCCGATTCTGATTCTTGATGATGTGTTCGCGGAGCTTGATTCTGCGCGCCGCCACCGCCTGGGCGCGATGGTTGCCGACGCGGAGCAGGTGCTGATTACCTGCGCGGTACTCAGTGATATTCCGGAGGAGTTGGGCGACTACCGCCTGGTGTCGGTGACGGCGGGGCACGCCGAGTATGTGCAGCTTGCCCCTGTCTCTGGCCCTGCCACCGACCCTGTCACTGACTCTGCGGGGCAGCCGAACTCGACCGCTTCTGCGCTCGCGGAGGGTGCCGGCGATGAGTAACCCTACCCGCCCCCAAAACCATGTTTCACGTGAAACATTCGATGAATTCGCGGAACCGCAGTTTGCGGAGCCTCACAACCCGCGCGAGGTGGACGGCGTAGGCGAGTTCTATCGTGACGAGGTGGACGCCCCCTCCGCCCTGCTGACCCGCATGCGAGTGGCGGCTCAAGAACGTGGTGAGGCACCCCTGAACGCCTTCTCGGCGAATAAAATCATGCGCGATTTTGGTGCGGTCATGTCCGGTGCCGCCTCGAAGAAGAAATCGCGGCGAGCACAGGGCTGGGACCCCCGCGTCATGGGCGGCTATAGCGGCCCCGGGGAGAGCTCTCGCGACCCCAAGCCCCTCGGTGGCATCGTCAGTGCTCTGATTCGTTCTCGCGGCTGGAAAGAGCCCGTGGCGGTCTCTAGTGTGCTGGCTCGCTGGGCTGAGCTGGTGGGTCCTGAAATTGCGGCGCACACCCGCCCGATTAGCTTCGAAAACTCCATTGTTGAAGTCCAGTGCGACTCTACCGCCTGGACGACTCAGTTGCGCCTGATGCACGGGCACCTGATCGAGCTATTCCGCCGCGAACTGGGTGAGGGTGTCGTGGCTCAGGTTCGCGTACTGGGCCCGAATAATGGTCGCTGGAATCAGCGAGGCTATCGGCGCGCGGCCGGCATGCGCGGTGTGCGTGACACCTACGGGTAGGTGTGGCGCGTCAGGGTCGGCAGAAACCTAGGATCCGGGGCACATTGCATAAAACGTGCCCCTTTTCTGCACCTCATGAAAGCTTCAGAATCGCCGGCAAACTCTACGAGGTGGTGAACCGTATCCCCTACCTCATGAGGGGGTTGAGGCACTCTAAACCGCCTTTGCGGGCTTTTGAGCGGGTGATAAGCCTTCAAAAAGCTCAATAAATGACACATGCAGATGGTTTTAAGCTCTCTTGCTCGGTAAAATAAAAGAGACAATGCGTAAAGTGTGCCCACCTATGGGCACCACCGGCTGCGCGGGTTGTGCAGGCACTTTCTTGTGCCCTCTGTGAGGCGTTCTTGGCTACCCGTAACTTTTCTTCGCCGGTTGCATCATCTACTCAAGGAGTTCTGCCTCGTGGCATCTGAACAGAATGCATCTGAACAGCAGCATGAATACGGTGCATCCGATATTACCGTGCTGGAAGGTCTGGAAGCGGTTCGCAAGCGCCCCGGCATGTACATTGGCTCGACCACTGAGCGCGGTCTGCACCACCTGGTCTACGAGGTCGTAGATAACTCGGTTGACGAAGCGCTCGCCGGTTACGCCTCCAAGATTAACGTGACCATTCAGGCTGATGGTGCTGTTCGCGTAGAGGACGACGGCCGCGGTATCCCCGTGGATGAGCACCCCACTGAGCACAAGTCCACCGTTGAGGTTGTCATGACCGTGCTGCACGCTGGCGGTAAGTTCGGCGGCGGCGGCTACTCGGTCTCCGGTGGTCTGCACGGCGTGGGTATCTCCGTGGTGAACGCGCTGTCGACCCGCGTGATTACTGAGGTGCACCGCCAGGGCTACGCATGGCATATTTCCTTCTCTAACGGTGGTGTGCCGGACGGTCCCCTACGTAGGGGTGAGCCCTCCGATAAGACCGGTACGATCCAGACGTTCTACCCGGATCCGGAGATTTTCGAGACCGTCGAGTTCGACTTTGAGACTCTGCGTGCGCGTTTCCAGCAGATGGCGTTCCTGAACAAGGGCCTGACTATCACCCTCACCGATGAGCGCGAGAAGTTCGTCGGTGACGAGGTCACCGAAGACGGTGAGAAGAAGGAAAACATCCTCAACCGTGTCCACGCGAACGCTGATGGTTTCACCACTGTCACCTACCGTTACGACAACGGCCTGTTCGATTACGTACACTTCCTCAACGCAGGCGCGAAGACCATCGTGAACGAGGAGATTATCTCCTTCGAATCCGAAGACACCGACCGCAACATGAGCCTGGAAGTTGCGATGCAGTGGACCGGCGCGTACAAGGAGTCCGTCTACTCGTACGCGAACACGATTAATACCCACGAGGGTGGTACTCACGAAGAGGGTTTCCGTGCCGCTCTGACCTCGCTGGTGAACCGTTACGCGCGTGAGAATAAGCTGCTGCGCGATAAGGACGATAACCTCACCGGTGAAGACGTGCGTGAGGGCCTGACCGCGGTGATTTCGATTAAGATTTCCGAGCCGCAGTTCGAGGGTCAGACCAAGACTAAGCTGGGTAACTCGGAGGCTAAGTCCTTCACCCAGCGTGAGGTGAACGATCACCTTAGCGACTGGTTCGGTCGTAACCCCGCGGTGGCGAAGGATATTGTGCGCCGCGCAATCACCGCCGCTCAGGCGCGTATTGCTGCCCGTAAGGCACGCGAGACGACCCGCCGTAAGGGTCTGCTGGAGACCAGCTCCATGCCCGGTAAGCTCAAGGACTGCTCCTCGAAGGATCCGTCGATCTCTGAGATTTACCTGGTGGAGGGTGACTCCGCGGGTGGTTCGGCTGTTCAGGGACGCGACCCGAACACTCAGGCTATTCTGCCGCTGCGCGGTAAGATCCTGAACGTTGAGCGCGCTCGCCTGGATCGTGCCCTGTCCAATGCTGAAATTCAGGCGATGATTACCGCTTTCGGTACCGGCATTGGTGATGACTTCGATATTGAGAAGGCACGCTACCACAAGATTGTTCTGATGGCGGATGCGGACGTCGACGGCCAGCACATTACGACCCTGCTGCTGACTCTGCTCTTCCGCTTTATGCGTCCGCTGATTGAGGCGGGTTATGTGTACCTGGCTCAGCCGCCGCTGTACCGCATCAAGTGGTCGAACGCTCCGCACGATTACGTGTACTCGGATGCTGAGCGTGATGAGGCTCTGGCTCGTGGCGCGGCGAAGAACCTGCGCCTGCCCAAGGACAACGGCATTCAGCGTTACAAGGGTCTGGGCGAGATGGACTACACCGAGCTGTGGGATACCACCATGGATCCGGCTCGCCGCACCCTGCTGCAGGTGAAGATGGAAGACGCGGCAGCGGCTGACCAGATCTTCTCTGTTCTGATGGGCGAGGACGTTGAGGCTCGCCGTGAGTTTATCCAGCAGAACGCAAAGGACATCAGGTTCTTGGATATCTAATCCATAGGATCATATGCCTTGCGGGGAATATGTCATAGTGGCTATATAGCTCTATGAAACATAAACAAATGAGAAAGTTATGAGCGAAGAACACCAGAATGAGACCACTGAGGTTGACGTCGTCAGCAATGGTGGTGCCGAAAGTGTAGACCAGCACGGCCACATTGAACAGGTGGACCTGCAGACCGAAATGCAGCGTTCCTACCTGGACTACGCAATGGCCGTTATTATTGGCCGCGCCCTGCCGGATGTACGTGACGGCCTCAAGCCCGTACACCGCCGCGTGATCTACGCGATGTACGATGGCGGCTACCGCCCGGACCGATCCTTCAACAAGTGCGCCCGCGTGGTTGGCGACGTGATGGGTCAGTTCCACCCCCACGGTGATATCGCTATCTACGACACTCTGGTGCGTCTGATTCAGAGCTGGATCATGCGTTACCCGCTGGCACTGGGTCAGGGTAACTTCGGCTCCCCCGGTAACGACGGTGCCGCAGCGCCTCGATACACCGAGACCAAGATGGCCCCCATTGCCTTGGAGATGGTGCGTGACATCAACGAGGACACTGTTGATTTCCAGCCCAACTACGACGGCAAGTCCCTTGAGCCTACCGTTCTGCCCGCGCGCATCCCGAACCTGTTGATCAATGGTTCTTCGGGTATTGCTGTGGGTATGGCGACCAATATCCCGCCGCATAACCTGCGTGAGGTTGCCGAGGGTGTGGAGTGGTTCCTGAAGAATCCGCACGCCACCAACGAGGAGTTGCTGAATGCGCTGATGGCGCGCATTAAGGGCCCCGACTTCCCCACCGGTGCGCAGATTCTGGGCACCAAGGGTATTGAAGATGCGTACCGCACCGGCCGCGGCTCTATCACGATGCGCGCGGTGGTTAACGTGGAGGAAATCCACGGTCGCACCTGCCTGGTGGTCACCGAGCTGCCGTACCAGGCGAACCCGGATAACCTGGCGATTAAGATTGCTGAGCTCATCAAGGACGGTAAGGTCACCGGCATCGCGGATCTGCGCGATGAGACTTCGGGTCGTACCGGTCAGCGTCTGGTGATTGTGCTCAAGCGTGATGCTTCCCCGAAGGTTGTGCTGAACAACCTGTACAAGCACACCCAGCTGCAGGAGAATTTCTCCGCGAATATGCTCGCCATTGTGGATGGTGTGCCGCGTACCCTGTCCCTGGATGCGTTTGTGCGCCACTGGGTGGATCACCAGATGGACGTTATCGTTCGTCGTACCCGTTACCGTCTGCGTCAGGCGGAGGAAGAGGCGCACATCCTGCGCGGCCTGCTGAAGGCTTTGGATGCTCTGGATGAGGTTATTGCCCTGATTCGCCGCTCCCCCACCGCTGATGAGGCGCGTAGCGGCCTGATGGAGTTCCTGCAGATTGATGAGGCTCAGGCTCAGGCAATTCTGAACATGCAGCTGCGTCGTCTGGCTGCTCTGGAGCGTCAGAAGATTCAGGATCGCCACGATGAGCTGATGCGCATGATCGCCGAGTACAACGCGATTATTGCTTCGGAGACTCGCCAGCGCGAGATTATCTCTGAGGAGCTGGGCGAGATTGTGAACCGCTACGGCGATGAGCGTCGCACCCAGATTATGTACGGCTACAACGGCGACATGTCCATGGAAGACCTCATCCCCGAGGAAGAGGTCGTGGTCACGATTACTCGCGGCGGCTACATTAAGCGCACCCGCAGTGATCAGTACCGTAGCCAGCACCGCGGCGGTAAGGGCATTAAGGGTGCCTCGCTGCGCGGTGATGACGTGGTGGAGCACTTCTTTGTGACTACTACGCACAGCTGGATTCTGTTCTTCACGAACCTGGGTCGCGTGTACCGTGCGAAGGGTTATGAGCTGCAGGAAGCCGGTCGTGACGCGAAGGGTCAGCACATTGCGAACCTGTTGGAGTTCCAGGGCGGTGAGCATATTGCTCAGGTGATGGAGCTGAAGAGCTACGAGGATGCTGAGTACCTGGTGCTTGCTACTCGCGGCGGCATGGTGAAGAAGAGCCGCCTGAGCGATTACGATACGAACCGTACTGCCGGCCTGATTGCGATTAACCTGCGTGAGGGCGATGAGGTTGTTTCGGCGTTCACCGTGTCGGCTCAGGACGATATTCTGCTGGTGTCGCGTAACGGTATGTCGTTGCGCTTCCACGCTGATGATGCGTCGCTGCGCCCGATGGGTCGCTCCACGTCCGGTGTGACCGGTATGAAGTTCCGTGAGGGCGACGAGCTGATTTCTGCGAATGTGGTCACTGAGGGCTCTTTCGTCTTCGTGGTCACTGAGGGTGGTTACGCGAAGCGTACGAGCGTGGATGAGTACCGCGTGCAGGGTCGTAATGGTTTTGGCATTAAGGTTGCTAAGCTAGTTGAGGATCGTGGCGCCCTGGTGGGTGGCCTCATTGTGGATGAAGAGGACGAGGTGCTGGTGGTTATGGCCAGCGGCAAGGTCGTTCGCTCGAATGTGAATGAGGTTCCTGCGAAGGGACGCGATACTATGGGTGTTATCTTTGCAAAGCCCGGTAAGGGCGATTCTATTATTGGTGTTGCGCGCAACCAGGATCGTCAGCTGGATGATAGCGACGATGAAACCACTGAGAACACCGAGGCTTCGGAGTCTTCTGAGGCGCCCGGTATGGACAACGAGGGTGAAGCGGCAGCTGCCGATCTCACCGCTACTGGAGGTAACTAATGAGCAGCACTCCCGCGAGCTCCTCTCCTGCGTCGGCACAGCGTTCGGCGTCGGCTGGCGCATCCAAGTCTTCGGGTGCGGCTAAGGCTGGCGCGCGTCGCCCGGCTCAGGCCCGTTCGGGCCAGGCTCGTCCTGGCGGTACCGCTAAGCGTCCTGCCGGCAAGCGCCCTGTAAACGCTAAGCGTCCGACCGGTTCACGCCGTCAGTTGGTGCGTCCGGCGCCGCGTTCGAAGATTCGTCGTGCGCGTCTGGTGGTTCAGAGGGTTGATACGTGGTCGGTGGCTAAGCTGATCTTCCTGCTGTCTATTGCTCTGGGTATTGTGACTGTGGTGGCTTCGGTGATTCTGTGGCTGTTCCTGCAGGCTTCTGGCGCGTTTGCCGGTGTGAACCAGCTGATTAGCTCTCTGGGTACCGGTTCGACCACTGTGGATATTTCGCAGATGATTTCGCTGGGTCAGGTTGCTTTGGTGACTACTATTTTTGCTGTGGTCAACACTGTGGTCTTTACTCTACTGGGTATGATTGGCGCGATTCTGTACAACCTGGCTGCGAAGCTGGTTGGTGGCGTGACCTTGACTCTGAGCGATGAGTCCTAGTTTGTAGCTTTTGAGCTTTGTGTGCGGGCGGTGCTGTCTCTGGTGGAGGCGGTGCCACCCGTTCTGTATGTACTTGCCCCTGTGCGCCCCCGCTCTGCAGGTCCGGGAGAAATTCAGCATTGAAGTGTGATGCAGAACATGCTTTTTCGATTTGGTGTTACCTGCAAACACCTGTATAGTTATATCTCGTTCTACGGAAGAAATTCCGCAGAAGGAGGGCGTATAGCTCAGACGGTTAGAGCGCTTCGCTGATAACGAAGAGGTCCCAAGTTCGATTCTTGGTACGCCCACTCCACACTATGAAAGGCAATAATGAAGAAATTATTGATTCTTGCTGTTCTTTCGTGTGTCACTGTGATGGTCTTGAAAAAGTACCAGAGCAATGAAGTCGTAAAGGCTTGGAAAAATAACTAAACAGTGGTTTCCGCTGAGACGGGGGCGTGGCGCAATTGGTAGCGCATCTGCTTTGCAAGCAGAGGGTTAGGGGTTCGAGTCCCCTCGCCTCCACTTTCCGGTGATTATAGCAAGAGGGAAACGCCTGGTTCCATTCCGAACCCAGAAGCTAAGACTCTTCGCGCCGATGGTACTGCACTTTTGTGGGTGTGGGAGAGTAGGTCATCGCCGGTTTATTTTTGAAAAAGACCCCGTATCGAAAGATGCGGGGTCTTTTGTTGTATCTGCTGATGCGATGTGGCGGACTCGGTGTGGGCGGATCGTGATGCTGAAGCGTGCGCCGCTACGGGGAATCTGCTGCCATATAGAGTTTGCTTCATAAAAAGCCTCGTGCCAGAAAGGCCTGTGCTACAAAAACCCACAGGGAGGGGGATCCTTCGCAGGTAGTTTGGTGACCCAAATGAGGTCTGAATAATAAAGGTGTGTCACAAAAAGAAACCTGGGAGGTTCCTGAAAGTGAACACTTGGTGAACACACTTTAGCCTCTTGATGGATATAATCGACCCTCTCTCCCGCGCTCTCACATAAGCCACATAAACCAACTTAAACATTCTGATGGGTGTACCCTTTTTTCCGCGGAATAGCGGGAGTTTTGCCCCTAAAATATGGGCTCTTTAATAAAACCCTCACGAAAACCCGCTCAATACTGTGGGTTTATTTGTTATTTCGTGTTAATTCGGAATACTTTAGATTTCACGAAAACCGACAGATAATTTTCTTGTGACTACAGAACTCATTATTCTCGTGATCGTGGTGCTTACCGCGCTCGCCTTCGACTTTACGAATGGCTTCCACGACACCGGTAATGCGATGGCAACCTCCATCGCGACCGGTGCGCTGAAGCCTAAGACTGCCGTGGCGCTGTCTGCGTCCCTGAACCTCGTTGGCGCCTTCCTCTCTGTTGAGGTGGCGCGTTCGGTCGGTAGCGGCATCGTGAACCTGGATCGTATCGATGTAACAACGGACGGTCCGGCACTGATGCTCATCGTCTTTACCGGCCTGGTTGGCGGCATCCTCTGGAACGTTTTGACCTGGCTTCTGGGTCTTCCCTCCTCCTCGTCGCACGCTCTGTTTGGTGGCCTGATTGGTTCGGCTATTGTCGCGATCGGCTTTGATGGCGTGCAGTGGATGGGCGTTCTGTCCAAGATTATTGTTCCCGCGGTCCTCTCCCCCGTCATTGCGGCTATTGTGGCGGCAACCGGCACCTGGCTGGTTTACCGTATTGCTGCTCCGGTGGCTGACGACCGTAAGCACGGTGGTTTCCGCAAGGGACAGGTTGCGACCGCATCCCTGATGTCTCTGGCGCACGGTACTAACGACGCGCAGAAGACTATGGGCGTGATCTTCCTGGCTCTGGTTGCTTCTGGCACCCTGAACAATGACGATGCGATCCCCATGTGGGTGAAGGCTTCCTGTGCTATCGCTATTGCTCTCGGTACTTACCTGGGTGGTTGGCGTATTATCCGCACCCTCGGTAAGGGCATCGTTGAGGTGGATACCCCTCAGGGCGTTGCTGCTGACGGCGCGTCCGCTGCGATTATTCTGACCTCTTCGCACTTCGGTATGGCTCTGTCGACCACTCACGTGGCGTCCGGCTCGATTCTGGGTAGTGGCCTGGGTCGTAAGGGCGCTGAGGTTCGCTGGTCTGTTGCTGGTCGCATGGTGGTTGCTTGGCTGATTACTCTGCCGGCTGCCGCAATTGTGGGTGCTCTGACCTGGCTGATTGGTCACGGTCTGAACGCTCTGACCGGCACCCAGTTTGTTGGCGAGATGACCGTGTTCGCTCTGCTGGTCATCTTCTGCTTCCTGATGTGGCGTCATTCCCAGAAGGACAACATTGACGCTTCGAACGTGACTGGCGACTGGGATGAAAAGGAAGGCGCTGCAGTCACCAGCGCTGACGCATCCGCAGAAGCTCAGACCCTTGCTACTGAGAAGGCAGGTTCGTAGCCGTGGAATATCTGATGGACATTGTGAACAAGGTTATTCCGGTGCTGATTGCCGGTTTGTTCTTTGGTGCCGGCCTTCCGGCGCTGTATGCGCTGGGTCTGCGTCTGCTGGCTGGTCGTACCGAGTACACTGCGGACGGTAAGCTCGTTGAAATTGAGCCTCCGGGAACGGTGGCGAAGATTGCCGCGTCTTGCATTTTTGCTATTATCGTAGCAATCGTAATCATCGGTATTCTCTGGGTCGCTAAGGACTTTATCGACCACACTTTCGGCTGGAATATCTTCGGCGTAACCGGTGGAGGCCACTAATCCGTGAACACTAAATTGCATATGATGACTGCTTCGAAGGAGGGGCTCGATGCCTGATAAGAGCATAATCTCTCGAGTAATCGACTGGCTGAGCGTCGGGTATCCCAAGGATGTTCCGGTGCAGGACCGCGCGGCAGTGATGGCTATTTTGAAGATGCGTCTGACCGATGAGCAGCTGCAGGAAGTTGTTCGCCAGCTCATGCAGTCTCGTGCTGCCCGTGGTGAGGCGTACGTGAGTGACCAGCGCATTAACGAGTACATTCGTCGAGTGGTGGACCATACTCCGACTCCGCAGGATATTGACCGCGTCGCTAAGATTCTTGGTGCGCACGGCTTCCTGATTGCGGAGAACCACGTGAATGAGGACGCCGAGCCTACGGCTGGCGGTACCGAGTACGTGACCTATGATGATCCGACGACCGGTGAGATTCGTATTGCTGAGTTGGCTGCTGAGTCGGCTAATATCCCGGCTCCGAACGCTGCTTCGGCTGAGGAATCCTAAATAATCTGCGCTGAGAGTTCAGAGCTCTCATGAAGCTTGTGACCTATGGAGTGGACTGAGTCCACCCCATAGGTTTTCTTTATGCCCTTTGCGATTGATGCGCCGCGATTCTTCAGCGGGCGCAAGGGTGCGAGCGGTATTCTAGAGAGACTCACTCCCTCAAACTCATGGCGGGTTCTGCGCTCGCCCTCATTTTGGAGATTCTGTGTCTTCTTCACCTACCTCTGAACCCGAGAACTCTCACCTTACGTCCGCTCAAGAAGCCTCTCTGGGCTCTTCTGGGGCGGCATCCGTTGCCACTGAGGACCCTGTTGCTGAGGATTCTGTTGCTCAGACCCCCTCTGCCCGTGTCGATGCCGTTAAAGAGGCCATCGTGGGGCAGATGCGCCGCCTCGTGGTGCCCCGCCGTTCCCTGCTTCTGACCGGTGGCGTGGTTGCTGCCGCCGGGGTGATTGCCGCGATGCCGCAGATTGCGGCAACCGGTGTGCTGGGTGAGGACGCTGCGGTGGTGGTTTCGACCGAGAAGTTGCTGGCGCGCCGTGAGCGTCTGGTGCGCGAGAATATCGATACCCGCTACCTGAAGATTGAGTCGCTGGGGCGTGTTTATGCGGGTCAGGGGCGTCGTGAGCAGGATCTGCGTCTGGTGGGTTCTTTCTCCCTCACGGAGGCTGCGCAGGCCGATTTGGCGGCGGCTGCTACAGCGCTGACGAACCTGTCTGTCTACGGCTCGCTGCATCGGCTGAGCGTCACCTACGGTGGTGTGGACTTGGCGAATGACCCGCAGAACATTGCTCATACGGTGACGGATGCGCCGGTGAGCCCGCTGCGCGTGAACGACTCGGCAACCCTGCAGGAAGAGCAGTGGCTGAAGGTGCTGACCGCTAACGCGGCGCTGGGAACTCATGTGAGCTACGCGCAGGTGGGGCTGCTGGCGGATGAGCTGCGCCTGAATGCCGTGGTGATTGATGAGAACTATGAGTCCCTGATGAAGCGTTTCCGTGCGCTGGCTGAGCTGGATTTGAAGAATGAGCGGGTGCAGCAGATTCACCTGAATATTCAGTTGGCTCCGGAGAAGGCGCTGAGCCTGCCCTCGGGCGCGCAGTCGAAGATTTCGGTGAGTGTTGCCGAGTCTTCGCGCGTGGCAACGGTTGCTGATGTGCTCTCGAAGGCTGCCACGAAGAAGGAACTGAATACTTTGGCGTCGTTCTCGCTGGTGTGGAATGCTCGTGAAGAATATCCTTCTGCAGGCCAGCGGGATGCCTTCAAGCTGGGTTTCACGGATCCTGAGTCGAAGGAAGAATCCGCGAAGGAGGCGCAACGCACCGCGATTCGTAAGTATCTGCAGGAAGTCAGTGGTCCCCTGCAGGCTCTGACGAAGCGTGAGGCGACGGTGCCGGGCGAGGTTATTTCCTGAAACCTCCCTAAAGCCCTCAATGGTGTGACGGGTCTAACTCAAAAAATGCGCCTGAGGATTTGGTAAAGCCGCAAAAGGTGTTATAGACTAGTAAAGCACCGCGGGGGCGTGGCGCAATTGGTAGCGCATCTGCTTTGCAAGCAGAGGGTTAGGGGTTCGAGTCCCCTCGCCTCCACTTTCCGGTGATTATAGCAAGAGGGAAACGCCTGGTTCCATTCCGAACCCAGAAGCTAAGACTCTTCGCGCCGATGGTACTGCACTTTTGTGGGTGTGGGAGAGTAGGTCATCGCCGGTTTATTTTTGAACCGAGAACCCCATGTCGAAAGACATGGGGTTCTTTGTATATCTGGGATATATATCCGGGTATGTCCGGGAAATACCAGGGGTATATGCACAGAGCATATGCACGGGGCATATGCACGGGGCATATGCACGGGGAGATTCAGCGCTCTATCTGCAGCGCCTCCTCTCTCCCCTGATCCCCTCCGAAAAAAGACAAACAATAGCTGCCCGCCAGAGTTTTACTCTGGCGGGCAGCTATCTCTTGCATCGTCTCTGATCGGGCGCTCTCTCACGCCGTTAGCGGCGCCTCAGAGAGCTATTTAGAACGCTTCAGAGAAGAAGATACGGGAACGCTTAGGCGTTCTTCCAGGGGTCCTCCACGGGACGAGCTGCGTTGTAGGCTGCGGCGCCTGCAACACCCAGAGCAACCAGCAGGCCCAGGAATGCCAGGCCCTTACGGGGGCGCTTGCCGCCGTTACGCTCAATACGAGCCAGTTCCTTCTCAGCGGCGCGAACGGTCTTCGCGGTAGCCTTACGAGCCTTCTTCAGTGCCTTCTTGTTGCCGGTCAGCTTCTCAGCGAACATCTCAGCGGTCTTGCCTTCCAGCGCGGACTCAACAGCAGCCAGAGAAGAGACAACAGCCTGAGCCTTAGCAGCCTTGCGTGCCTTGCGCTTCTTGCAGCAGAACATGGGGTGACCTCCATCGGTTGAAATGCGCCAGCGACCAGAAAACGCCGCCGCGCGCGTAGTGTTCACCTCTCAGGATATTCAATTCCCGCCCAAAAAGCCCGCCCAACGGTGCGCCCGGGGCGAAAAAACATGTTAGATGGCGAATGAGCGCCACCCCGTGCCACAATAGAGCCATGACTAATGCAACTGCTAAGGCAACTATCCACACTAACTACGGTGACATCGTCGTCGATCTCTTCGGCAACCACGCACCGCTGACTGTTGAAAACTTCATCGGCCTGGCTGACGGCTCCCGTCAGTGGAAGCACCCCCGCACCGGTGAAATCATGAACACCCCCCTGTACAAGGACGTCGTGTTCCACCGCATCATCAAGGACTTCATGATTCAGGGTGGCGACCCCCTGGGCATGGGCGTTGGCGGCCCCGGCTACCAGTTCAAGGACGAGATTCACCCCGAGCTCTCCTTCTCCAAGCCCTACCTGCTGGCAATGGCTAACGCAGGCCCCGGCACCAACGGTTCTCAGTTCTTCATCACCACCGTTGAGACCCCCTGGCTGAACGGCCGCCACACCATCTTCGGTGAGGTTACCGACGAGGCATCCAAGAAGGTTGTCGACGCTATTGAAAGCGTTGAGACCGGCTTCCAGGACCGCCCGGTCAAGGACGTTGTCATCTCCTCGATCGACATCGAAAAGCTCTAATAAACCCCATCAGAAGGCTCATACGAGCATTCTGCTGAAGGTGTTGAGAAAACACGTATAGTTCAGGGGCCCGCCAGGATTCTTCCGGTGGGCCCCTGCGCTTATATGCCCACGTACACCACCTTCGGACGAACCGGTACACAACCCTTGGAGGTTCAGTGGAGAACTTTCCCAACTACGCAGGCTACGGGCAGAGCCCCACGGTCTGCGCCAACCACCCCAACCGCGTGAGCTACGCCCAGTGCAAGCGCTGCAACCGCACCGTCTGCGGCGAATGCCAGGTGAACCTGGACGTGGGTATGGTCTGCCCCGATTGCTACCGCGACCTCACGAGCGGCAGCTCGAAGGGTTCGAAGGCGCGAGGCTCGTTCCTGGCGCGTCACTGGCATATTACGTACACGCTCATTCTGATGAACGTCGCGATGTACGGTCTGCAACAGATCATTCCCAACGAATGGGTGGTTAGGCACGGCAACATCTGGTGGCCCTACGTCCAGCACGGCGAGTACTACCGCATCATCAGCTACGGTTTTCTGCACATGCAGCATGACCCGATGCACCTGGTGTGGAACATGATTAACCTCTTCATCTACGGTGTGTCCCTCGAACGCATGATGGGGCGCTGGAAATTCCTTGTGGTGTACCTGGGCTCTATCGTCTTTGGTGCATTAGGTGTGTACGTGCTGGCTCCTGGAACGAGCGTGGTGGGTGCCTCCGGTGGTCTATTCGGCCTCATGGGTTCGTTCTTGACCCTGCTAATCATCAGGAAGCAGAAGGACACCGCACGAGTGTTCGTCATGATTACTGCCCCGAACATCATCTATAGCATTATGACCCCGTCGAATATCTCCCACGCATGCCATGCGGGTGGTTTTGTCGGTGGTGTGCTGCTGACTCTGCTGTTCGTCCCGCTTGTGGATAAACCCGAGCCTCCTCAGCAGCAGAGCCCTCAGCCGTGGCAAAACGGCAGGTACTAAGCCTGAAAATACGTGGAAAATCTTCGGAAAATCCGGCACAAAAATCTTTGGAGGGTCAGTGGAGAACTTTCCCAACTACGCAGGCTACGGGCAGAGCCCCACGGTCTGCGTTAACCACCCCGACCGGGTCAGCTACACCCAGTGCGGGCGTTGCAGTCGAACTGTCTGCGGCGAATGTCAGACGGCACAGGATGCGGGTGTAGTCTGCCCCGAATGCTACCGTGACCTCAATGGAGGCGCCTCGAGCCCGAAGCGTTCCTTCATCGCCCGGCACTGGCATATTACGTACACGCTCATCCTGATTAATGTCGTGGTGTACGGCCTGCAGCTGATCATTCCATTCCGTTGGGTGTACAACCTCGGCATGATGTCGGGTCCCCGTGTTCACCACGGCGAGTACTACCGCCTCATCACGCACGGGTTTGTGCACTCGCAAACTGACCCGATGCACCTGGTGTGGAACATGATTTACCTCTTCATCTTCGGTGTGTCCCTCGAACGCATGATGGGGCGGTGGAAGTTCCTCTTCGTATATATGGCTGCTACCTTGGGTGCTGGCCTCAGCGTGTACATCTTCGACTACTCCCATGGTGCCGTGGGCGCCTCAGGCGGTGTGTACGGCCTCTACGGTGCCTTCTTCGTGATCCTGCTCCTCAGGAGGCAGAAGGACACCGCACGCCTCTTTATTCTGCTCATGGGTATTGACGTTGTGCAGAGCCTCTTCCACCCGAATATTTCTCACGCGGGACACTTTGGCGGGCTTGTCAGCGGCGCACTAGCAACCCTGCTGATTATCCCGTTCGTGAAGAAGCCCGAGTCCTCGAAGCCTGAGTTCTCGAGTCCGCCGCCGCAGAGCCCGCAACGGTGGCTCAACGGCAGGTATTGAGCCTGGAAAACCGCGAGAATCCGCCACAGAAGAGGGTTATCCACAATAGTTTTCCACACTGTGTATAACTACATTCGTGTAATTCCACGAGTGTGAGTACATGTTAAAAACCTGTGGATACAGGCTAAAACAACCGAATTACACAGAGTGAATTACATGGATGTAAGAGTTTTCCCCAGATTTCTCCACAGATGTGGAAAACCTTAAATACCAGGGTGTGTGTAATTACAAAAAATTCCGGCGCTACGCACCGGATACAATAGAAGTGCCCGGAAGGATCAACCTTCCGGGCACTTTTACGTATCGAGCCCCTTACGGGGCGAAGAAGCAGCGGGCGCGAACCTAGTTCGCCTGAGCCTCCGCCTCCTCAACCTCCTCGGGGGTGAGCTCCACACCGGTGTACAAGCGGAACTGCTCAGCAGCCTGCAGAGCAATCACCTCACCGCCGTGAATAACTTCCTTGCCCGCCGCGCGAGCCGCACGAACCAGAGGAGTCTCAACGGGCATCGCCACCACGTCAAAGACCACCTGCGCCTCAGCAATAGCCTCCTGCGGGTAGGACAGCTCTTCGCTCTCCTCACCGCCAGCCATGCCAATCGGGGTCACGTTCACCAGAATCGGCGCTCGCAGATTGCCCACCTCCGGCGCCCAGGCGTACTCGTAACGCTCAGCCAGCGCACGGCCGGTCTCCTCGTTGCGGGCAATAATCATGCCCTGCGAGAAGCCCGCGTCAAAGAACGCACCAGCCACAGCAGCCGCCATGCCACCCGAACCGCGTAGCAGGAACGGCAACGACGGATCCACATTATGCGAACGCAGCAGGGAAGCCACCGCAATCACATCCGTGTTGTACGCCTTCAAGAAGCCGTCAGTGTTCACAATCGTGTTCACCGCACCAATGACCGCAGCCGAGTGGTCCATATCATCCATCAGCGGGATAACAGCCTGCTTGAACGGCATAGACACCGAGCAGCCGCGAATACCCAGCGCGCGTACGCCAGCGATAGCACCCTCAATATCGGTGGTGGTCATCGCCTTATACAGGTAATCCAGACCGTGCTTCTCGTACAGGTAATTATGGAACTTAATACCGTGATTCGACGGGCGACCAGACAGAGAAATGCAGACCGTCGTATCGCGGTTCAGCGCCGGGCGAGCCATCTTAAGCCTCGCCGCCAGAGTTGAGAGTGTTCTCAATCAGCTTCTTCACCTTGTTGCGGCTCACCAGGTCAGCGACCACAAAGTGGGTGTCGCCGGTGTCCACGGTGGGAACGGTTGCATTGCCGTCGTTGAGGGACTTCACGTGCGCCTCAGCCTGCGGATCCTCCCAAATGTTAACCCAGGTAGCGTGGTCGCCCAGCTCGCCCAGCTTAGAATCCAGAGCCTCGCAGTAGGGGCAGCCGGGGCGCCAATAAATGACGACGCCGCCATCCTTCATGACCTCGCGTGCCTTCTGCTGATCGGACTGCTGACGTTCAAACATGTGGTTCCTCCATAGACGGGGTGCTCCGCGGTCTTCAGGAGGCGCTGAAACCTGCCTGAGGGCGCAGCTCAATAAGTTGACATATCAAGCATAGCTGAGGGGGCAGGCGTGGGGGAGAGATCCTCATAGGACGAACGTCCGCGCCGCGCTCTCGCTAGCTCACGCAGAACTCCCCAGCCCGCGCCCCCGCCGGCCTGTGCAGTGCTCCCGCAGAAGTCTACCCGCGCATTAACGGCATACGCCCCACACCACGGTTGCCGGACCAATGATGCGGGGCGTATACAGTTCGCGAGAAAGCGCGAGCACTTGTGTCGAGTAAGAGTAAAAGAAGAGTGAAAACAGGCTACCCGGCGGTAACCGAAGCTGAGCAATATGCCGAGTGAGTCAGTGAATGAAAGAACCCAGGCGGGGCAGAACGCCCCATTATTCGAGAGAGATATTGAGTGAAAGCCTATATGCAAGCCCAGAGGAATGGCGCACTACCTCATGAGGAGGCGAGGCAGAGCGCCAAACCAAAGGAGGCTATCGCCTTACTTGCCGAACTTCTCGGTCAGCTTGGAGACGTTCTCGGTCACGACCTCTTCAACCTTGGCAACGTGCTCGTCGGTGACGACCTCCTTGCCAGCCTTCTCGTTGATGACTTCCTGAGCCTTGTCGAGGCCCTGCTCAACGGTGCCCTTGATATCGAAGCCCACGGGGGCCTCCTTTCTGCGCTTTCGCGCTCTAAAGCCTCACTCTGAGTGAGGGGGTCTGCCCGGGGCGGGCAGAAAACTGGAGTGTGATGCTTTGGTGGACGAAACCTGCAAGCTGGGCTTGTATGTGACGGTAGAACCCAGTGTAGATGCCATCCATATGCCGGACGATGCGCATCGAAACTTTACAGCTCACGGATTGCGTCCGTCGATAAGTGTACATACCCGCGAGGGCAAGAAAAACCACCCTCAGAAAACGTGGCGTCACTTTTGATCAATGACCAAAAAATTGTGGCTTATCAGCGCGTTATTACGGGGAATAAACGGAGGAAATTTGCAGAAACTCGCAGGAAACTTCCAGCTACGAATATCGTTCAAACCCCGAAAAACCGCCCGTATGACACCCCGACGATTTCCAGCATGGCCCCGACGATTTATGGGTGAGTTATGGCAGACCTCAGTGCCCAACCCTAAAACACCGGAATATCCGTAGGAACAGCGCCCGCAGCCCAATCATGAGACGCCGCAAAACCAGCAACCATCGGCAAAAAACGAGGTGCCGCGTAGCCGCGCACAGCATACGCAGTCGCCACCGCGTCCGCGGCAGCCTCCAGCTGGGAGGTCGGAATCAGCGCCATCACCGCGCCACCAAAACCACCACCCACAATACGGGCACCCAGCGCACCCTGATCCAGGCACACCTGCACCGCATCATCAATCTCAGGGCGAGAAACACGCAACTCATCACGCATCGACACGAACGACTCCGTGAAAATACGGCCCGCCTCCTCAAACGCCGCGAAACCAAGCTCATCAGCATGCTGCAACAGATAGCTCGCACGACCCACCAGAGTCATATCGTGGAACGCATGACGCACCCAACCGCGCGGGAACGAACACGGACGACCCGCATCCTCCAGAGCATCCAGGGCACGATTCACCGAAGAATCCACCAAATCAGCACGCCACGCCTTCGCCGCGCGCGCATCCATGCCCGCACAGGACAAATCCTCCGGCAAAGCATCACGCAAAAAACGCAGACCCAAAGCCTCAGCGCACGCCTCAGACGCCGCACGACGAGCCGCAAAACCGCCATCCGTCAGCTCATGCGGAGTGTTCGTATCAATCACCAAAAAACTCAGGCCGTGCTGGGCAATATCCACCGCAACCGGCTCAATCGAAAAATCACGGAAATCCACCACAAGCGCCTGCTCAGGATGCGAACGCAACGACGCCGTCTGATCCAGACCACCCGTCTGCGCGCCAGCCACCTTATTCTCAGCCGTAATACACACCTGAGCCAGACGCGCACGCAACGCATCACTATCAGCTGGGGAAGCATCCGCCTCCGGGCAATCCTTACGCACCGGACACGAAAGCTCCAACAGTGCCAACGCCGTCGAACACTCCAAAGCCGCCGACGACGACAAACCGCCACCCACCGGAACACGAGAATTAATCAGCAGGTCAGCGCCAAACTCATCGGGCAGCATAATATCCCTGCCGCCCTCCTGATTCATCGCCCACGCAACACCCGCCACATAGGTGAACCAGCCCTTCAAATGACCCGGCTGAATATCACGAATCACAACCGTGCGCTCATCGCCGGGCATCTGCAACGACGAAGCACGCAACACGCCATCACGACGCAACGCACCCGCCACATAGGTGCGGTACGGCAGCGGCATCGGCAGGCACGAGCCACCCAAAAAATCAATGTACTCGCCCAAAAGATTCAGACGCCCAGGTGCCGACCACACACCATCCGGCTCATAACCATACGCAGTAATAAACTCCTCACGAACGCGGGCAATCTCCGCGCTATGGTCGGGAAGAGCCGCCCACTGGGCGGTAGCGGTCATCGACATGGAACACCTCTGATAAAGCCCAACAGGGCACTAAGACATCAACGACACCCCACCCGCACCCGATACACCCCGGATGTGAGCACGTGTCACCTCTAGACTAAAACAGAAAACCAGCGAACATCGACTCAGCCGCCAAACCGCACCGGTATCAGCGCGCGGCAGGGCAACCCAACGCACGCAAAAGCCCCGCACCCCCACGAGGGGGCACGGGGCACCATACATAACTAATAAACCAAAAGAAAGGCCAAGCGATTACGCATCCTGCGTATAGGGCTCCTGCACCACCATCATCGAATCAATCGCGGAAAGCAGATCCTGACGGTAACGGTTAAACGCATTCTCAATCAGAGGCACATCGCCGCTCGCCACAGCCTCCTGAGGCGAAATCAGCGGCAGAGTCTGATACTCCTCCACCAGGCTCAACGCAATATGAGTCAACAGGCGAGCACGACGCAGCGCCTCCGCATGACCCAAACCAAGCGCCTGGAACTCATGAGCCATCGCCACCACAGGCTTCAACTCACGCGGGTGCAGAGTCAAACTCAAACGCACCACCTCAGGGCACTCACGAATCGGGTACAGCAGAGAGAACAAAAGATCACCGCGGCGAATCATCGAAGCACGAATAGCCTCCGGATTTGCCTCAGCCTCCTCAGACATCGACTTCGGGGCACGAGCCAGAATGTAATCCGCCAACAGGATCAGAAGCTGCTGCTTATTCTTCACGTGGTAGTACAGGGCGCCGGGAGCCACGTGAAGCTCCTGAGCGAGTCGGCGCATGGAAAGGTCCGCCAAACCGTAGGTCGCCAAGACCTCGTAGGCGGTATCTAGAATCTTTTCACGGGAAAGTACCACCCTTTCATTTTAGGGTGTTCAAAACTGTGAAGTGAGCAAGATGCACCCTGTGGCAAACAAAAACCCCACAAATACGCGGCACAAACCCAAAAACCAATGTTGATTCTCACTCACCCGGAGCGAACGCTTCGCGTTTCACGGGCAGATTGACCACCAAAACACTCCAGCACACGCAGAAAGAGGCGGCCGCCCACGCTCTCGGCATAAAATCACGTCATAAACCGCTCAAAACAGCCAAGACAGGCAAACCTCGCGGGCGCACGCCCCAAAAACGGGTGTTTAATATTCGGTATGAGCAATGCATTTTCTGAACTAATCGAGCGCGCCACCGCAGGTGAAGGCCTCAACCGCGAAGAAATCCACACCCTCCTCGTGGACGGTGAAGGCCAGGACTTCGCCCTCATCGAGGCAGCCTCCGTCGTGCGCCGCAACGAATTCCGCAACATGATTGCGATCCACACCGAAGATGAAGCACTCGCCGACGCGCTGGGCACCCGCTCCATCGCCGTGGACTCCTACGATGTGCTGGACATCTCCCGCGATATCGACTCCGAAGAACTCGCGGCAACCATCGAACGTATCGCAGAATCCTCCGCAATCGGCGTGACCGTACTGCTGCCCGAAAATGCAGTGCCCATGATGCTCATGCGCGTGCTGTCCATCCTGCGCCTGGCGGCACCCGCCAAGGTCATTCACCTGCCCGAAGGCTACGAACAGTCCCTGCGCTCGCTGACCTCCCTCGCAATGCACGTGGTCAGCGCCATCACCATTACCGACGACATTGAGCAGTGGCCCATGGTCAACGAAGTACTCAAGGCACTGCGCCACGGCGGCATCGTCATCTCCGGCACCGGTGGACGCGACGCCCTCGCGGGTTACCTGCGCTACCTCTCCGACCTCGGTGTGGACCTCATGGGTCACCGCGATGCACGCGGCTCCGCCTGCGGCTCGGTCGATGGTGGCGGCTGTGGCTGTGGTTCGGGTGGCTGTGGCAGCCACGAAGAGCCGGCACCTTCCTCCGGTGGTTGCGGCTGCGGCTCGGGCGGATGCGGTTCCTCCGCTGAAGCTCCGGCTGAGCCTCACGGCCACTCCCACGGTGGTGGCGGTTGCTGCGGCGGCCACGACGAACCGAAGGAAGAAAAGGGTGGCTGCTGTGGCGGCCACGACGAGCCCGAGCCGGTCGTAGAGGAAGCCCCCGCAGGTGGTTGCGGCTGTGGTGCTGGCGGTTGCGGCTCCAAGTAGCCCGCTCAAGGTAACCACCTCAAACCTTATATTCCAAATATAGAATTTTCCCCTGAATAACCTGCTGAGAAGCAAGGATATTCAGGGGAAAACTTTATATTCCATAAAACGTATTAGACTTAGAGGTAAACAACACCAGAATAAACGCTACAGACCCCCCATATCCCGAAAGCGGTATGCGCCCCTCCGGTAGAGTAGAAAGACGTAGCCGACTAATCGTGGCCGCACGAAAGGAACAACACCGGACTAATGCTTTACCTCTCCGTTATCGTCATGATCCTGATTGCGACCGTGTTCATGGTCAGCGTCGGTGATCGACTCAACCTCCCCTGGCCGGTCATGATGACTCTGCTCGGTGCCGCCGCGCTTTTCATCCCCAACCGACCGGACCTCACCATCGATAGCGACATCATCCTGCCGATCTTCCTCCCGCCGCTACTGTGGGCTATCGGCATTAAATTCTCGTGGGGTACCCTGCGCCGCCGCTGGAAGTCCGTACTGCTCTACTCAGTGCTACTCACCACCGTCTCCGCCCTGGCAATTGCCGGCGCAGCCATGTGGTGGGTCCCCGGCATGACCGTCGCCGTTGCTCTCGCCGTGGGTGCTGCCGTCTCCCCGCCCGACCCCGTCGCCGTGGAGGCAGTCGCTGAGCCCGTCGGTATTCCCCGCCGACTCATCGGCACCCTGCAGACCGAAGGTAGCTTCAACGACGCTATCGCAATCGTTCTCTTCCACGCCGCAATCCACTCCATGACCAGCGGCCACCACATCGACCCGCTCTCGGTTGCCAAGGACTTCGTGCTCGGCTCGATCCTGGCGGTCATTATTGGTTACATCTTCGGGTGGCTCGGCGGCTACGTTCGCCAGCGCGCCCACGACGTGGTCACCAGCAACGCCGTGACCCTCGTGATCCCCTTCGGCGCCTACCTCGCTGCTGAAAGCGTGCACGCCTCCGGCGTTATTGCCGTGGTCATCGGCGCTATCCAGTTCACCAGCACCAAATACATGGCGGCACTCGAAGCTGAAGAACGCCTCTCCTCCACCTCCTTCTGGCAGATTATTGAGCTGCTCATGACCGGTGTCGCCTTCGGCCTCATCGGCCTGCAGGCAAGTAGCATCATCGCCACCGCCGACCCCTCCCGTATCGCGGGCCTCTTCGCTGACGGCGCCATGGTTGCCCTGGTCGCCATCCTGGTGCGCCTCATCTGGTTCACCATCGTCTGGCTTGCCGGACGCAAGAACCCCATCCACGAGGGCGCTCCCGAAAGCTTTGCCGAAGTTATCGTCATGACCTGGTCCGGCATGCGAGGCCTCGTAACCCTGATTCTTGCCCTGTCCATCCCCGTGGTCAACGGCACCGAACAGGTCCGCCAGGACGCCATCGTCATGATGCTCTCCGTGCTCTTCTTCACCCTCGTGCTGCCCGGCCTGACCCTGCCCCTGCTCGTGAAGGTCCTTGGTGTGCGCGCTAACCACGAAGAAGAAACCGCCGTACCCGAGCTGCTCAAGATTGCGCAGGACGCGGCCCTCGAAGCACTGCAGGCTGAGGCGAAGGCAACCACCGACCCCGAAACCTACGCTCGCGTGAAGGAAATGTGCTCCGCCATTACCCGCCGCGACGAAATCAGCGAGGCGCTGCCCGAAGAATACAAGCAGCACATGGAAAAGGTTAAGGGCAAGAGGAACGACTTCGTGCGCCTGCGCGACGCCGCCCTCGCCGCCGCGCAGAACGAGGTCATTGCCGCCCAGGACCGCTACGACTCCCACGATGTGACCCGCGTGGTGCGTAAGCTGGACATCCTGGCGCAGGCAGAAAGCATCCGCTCCTCCGGCATGTTCATTCTGCCCGCCATGACCGCCGGCGCGGTCGCCCTGGAACGCTACAACCTCTGGAAGAAGCACCAGGGTACCCTGAGCACCCGCGCAATTCCCGTGGTGGAGAACGCGCCCGCCTCGCCCCTGGTCACCAACGAGGTAACCCCCAAGTCATAGTCGGTACCCTCGTGCACAAACGCTACGTTTCTGCCCCTGCCTACGCCACCGAGATAAGCCCTCTGGTCTTTAGCTCACAGGCGATAGACAGGGGCAGAAGCAGATTAAGCCTCAACTATCACCTAAAATGAGACAGGAAACGTAGTGAACGTACGTTAGCTCTCTCAAACTCACGAACACATTGAAAGTAGACATGGACTTCAAGACTCTCTCGCCTGCGTACCTGACCTCCCTCGGCGTAATTTTTTGCGGCGCGCTCTTGATTGGAACCTCCAACCCCTGGCTTCTGTGGCTCGGCTGGATCCTTCTCATCCTTGCGTTGGGCCTGAACGTCCTCGCCTTTGTGCTGTCCGTGGGTAAGGCGAAGGGCGACCCGATCCCCGCACTGGTTACCAACCTGGACGGCCTCGAGTCCTCCGTGGAGAACCGCATCCGCGAGCGCTCGGAGCACCGCCGCGAAGAACGAGAGGCTGCTGAGCAGGAAGTAGCTCCTGTTGAGGCTGTTGAAGCAACTGAGCCCACTGAAGCCGCTGAGCCCACCGAAGCTGCCGAGGCTACCGAGGTTCGCGAGGAAGAGCCCACCGAATCCCAGCCGATTGTTGAGCGTGCCCCCGGCCGCATGAGCGTTCTGCCCTCGCGCCCCCGTTCGGGCCGCGCACCCAAGCCCCGCTCCAACGCGCGCTAGGTAGGTCGGTAGTGAATACGAAGTTTTTGCTCTCCCCGGCGTACCTGGTTTCAATTGCTCTGATGCTTTCCGGTGCGGTGCTTTCCGGTGGCCGGTTCATGCTGATCGGCTGGATTCTGTGCATTGTGGGTGTCTGCCTGAATGCTATGACCCTGGTGGTGCTGACGAATCGCGAGCAGCTGTACACCCTTGATGCGAAGGCTGCCCGAGGCACCCGCCGCGGCTTTGATGACCGCCCCGCTGTGGTGCAGCGATTGGACGCTACTGCTACTGACGACGCTGCGGCTACTAATGATGCAGACGAAGAATCTGCGAAGGTTGTTGAGGAAGCCGCTGAAGCACCCGCGCAGAAGACCAACTAGGGTGTAACCCCCTAAGACGTAAAGACCGTAACCGCCCCCGCATGGGGGAGTGGTTACGGTCTTTTGTACTGTGCCTAAAGGTTGTAGTATGCCTAAACATTCAGCTCAATCAACGCTCGTCGAATACTTTTTGGGGAGGGGTGAGCGAGCGCAACGGGGTCTTTAGCGCTGAGTGCCCAGCTTCTGCGCCGCGAAATCCGCGTACTCCTGCACGTGCGCGCGAGCCTGCTTGGTCAGCGCCTTATTCTCACCCAGGATGCGTGCCGACTGCGCCGCCATCAGCTCCAGGTACTGGCGGTCGCGGGTCTTCTTCCACGCGGTGCGTGCCGCCTCCAGCTCCGCAAAATCGTTGAGCGCCTGACGCTGCATCGTGTACCGCACCCACATGAGCACCAGAATCAGCGCCAGCGGAATGAGGCACGCCCAGCTCTGCCACAGCCCGTACAGCGCCGCCGCAATGGCACCCAAAACAATCAGCACCGGGGAAATGGAGACGATGGGGGAGTCTGGGCGGCTCTTCTGGTTCTTCACCAGGGATTCACGCGCCATAGCGCGGAAGGTGTCAGAGAAGCTGGACGGGTCGTAAGAGGGGGTAGAATCGGCCTGCGGGCTCTTGGGAGACTGGTTCTTATGGGACTGAGAAGCGGAAGGGCACATAGAAACCTCACGGAGAGTATCGGTCACAGGGAGTAGCGGGAAAGCGGGTGTTTCACGTGAAACGGGGGAGTAGGCGGCGAGTGCGCGGAAGCGGCTAGGCAAGCAGCGCTCGCCGCGCCTGCCGCCGCCTCGGGAGCTTCTGCGGAGCTTCTACAGGGAAGCCTCAATAAACTCGTACGCCTTATCCACACAATCGGTGGTGACAGCCTTAACCTCATCGGGGGAGTAGCTGAAAGACGCCGAACGGTCAGCGTAGCGGTGCATGTCGATATCGTTCCACGAGTCCCCAATCGTATGCACCTCATAGGAGCTACCCGGATGCTCCGACTGCAGGTACTCCACCAGATGCTGCAGACCGGTGCCCTTCGTGCAGGCGGGCGGCACAATATCCAAGAAATCCTGGTTCTTATGGCAATCCACCGAATCACCAAAACGCTCCAGGATCCAGGTGTACGCCGCCTCGCGGACCTGCGCATCCGGAATCCACAGGGGCACACCCACATACTCGTGGTTCTGCAGGTCAGCAGCCGGCAGGGGAGTGAACTCCGGCAGAATATTCGTCGAGGAGCCCACCCGGTCGCACAGGCTGTAATCGTTATCCAGGGTGGTCGCGAACAGCGCCACGCCGTCCACGGTGCTGAAATGCTCGTAGCAGGCCTGCACAACATTCACCGGAAGAGGCTGATGGTAAATCACCCGGTACTCCCGGTCGGTAATCACCGCACCCGTGTACAGCACATGGTAATCAAAACGGACGGCGGTCGGACTCAACGCCAACTGCGTCGCAAAAATGCTCTTACCCGTGCACGAGACCGCCAGGTTACCCTCCGCCTGCCAGCGGGCAATCGCCCGCTCGGTGGCAGGCTCCACGGCACGGTTAAACAGGATCGTGCCGTCAAGATCGAAAGCCATCAACTTGGTCATAGAAACTCCTTCACAGGGAGGGTGGCGCGCCAATAGTTCGCACACACCGCACCCTGCATAAAACCTGCGTCAAAAGAGGGATGCGGCCGGTACCTCTCAGTGTACCGACCGCATCCTGCCACTTGAGATATAGCCCGTGAACTTCACGCCTTGGTAGAAGGGTGAGGGGGCTATCCACGAATTCTTAGAGAGCCAGGAAGCCCAGGTAAGAACCGAGGATACCCACGGCAAACAGGGCGAAAATCAACCAGATAGCGTTGACCTTCTTCTTCAGCAGCCACATGCACAGGAAGCACAGACCCAGCGAGGCAAGGCCCGGCAGCAGGTCGTTCAGCACGGACTGAACGGTCACATCCACCATCGCGCCAGCCTGGTTCTTATAGCTGGTCAGCGGCAACGGAATGTTCACGCTCGTCCAGCGGTACACCAGTGCACCCATCACGAACAGACCCATCACGGACGCGCCCTGAGTGATCTTCTGCAGGGTGTTACCGCCCGCCTCAGTCACAATCTGGGTACCCTTCTCGTAACCGTACTTGAAGCCGTACCAGCGGGTCGCCCAGCGAATCGCGGTCAGGCCGAAGAAGAACAGCAGCGGGCCCAGAATATTACCGGTCACCGCCAGGGAAGCACCCAGAGCAGCCAGCACAATACGTGCGGTACCCCAGAAAATCGGGTCGCCCACACCAGCCAGCGGGCCCATCAGACCCACCTTCACGTTGGTGATAGCGGCCTCGTCAATGTCCTTACCGGCTGCCTTCTCACGCTCCATCGCAGCGGTCACACCCATAATCGAGGATGCAACCCACGGCTGGGTGTTGAAGAACTCCAGGTGGCGGGTCAGCGCCTCCGCCTGGTCTTCCTTCTTGGTGTAGAAGCGCTTAATAGCCGGAATCATGGAAACCGCGAAACCGATGGACTGCATACGCTCGAAGTTGAACGAACCAAGCAGGAAAGTGGAGCGGATGTAGGTTTCGACCTTATCGCGCTGGGTGAGCTCGGGAACTTCAACGAGCTCGACGTTCTTGTTCTCAGTCATGATGATGCTCCTTACTCGAGCTCGTTATCGAGGTCGTTTGCTGCGGCTGCCGGTGCTGCGGCGGGTGCCTCGCTCTTATGGAAGAGCGGGTTCAGCTGGGTGTACAGCAGACCCAGGCAGGCGCCCACAATACCGATAGCAACCAGGTTGAATTGTGCCGGGGTGGACAGTGCCACCAGGACATCCTCGGGCTTTCCGCCGGCAAGAGGCACAATCGACTGGGTTGCCGGGATGGCGGCAGCGGCAATGAAGCCGAGGAAGAAGAAGGGCATGAGAGCCTTCGAACGCATCATGTTAATGACCATTGCGAAACCAACTACGGTAATCATGCCACCGGCAATACGCAGACCGATGGTCACCTGTTCCGGAATCATGCCCAGCAGGCGGGTCAGCTCTTCGGAGCTAATCAGAGCCACAATAGCGGTCGGAATAGCAACACGCAGACCCTGCAGAGCCATACCGCTGAGGTGCATCAGCTCAATACCGCGGAAGTTCGCCGTCTTCGCGAAATTATCCGCCTGATGCTGGAAGAACACCGTAATGGTACGAACAAAAATGGTCAGAACCTGACCTGCTGCAGCCAGCGGCACAGCAATAGCAATACCGGTGGTGATGTCCTGGTGACCCTGAATCACAACAATAGCGGAGATGGTGGACGCCAGAGCCGAGTCGGGAGCCATAGCGGCACCAACATTCATCCAGCCCAGGGCGATGAGCTCCAGTGCGCCACCGAGCATAATGCCGGTAGTCGGGTCACCCAGCGCAAAACCCATCAGGGTACAAGCGACCAGGGGGCGGTGGAACTGACGCTCGTCCACCACGGATGCGACGCCCGCAATGAACGCCACGAGAACAACGAGAATAAACGTCAGGGCGCTCATGCGTCCAGGCCTTTCTGCTTGAGGATCTTTTCCAAATCAACCGGGGAGTGGTTGGGCAGCTGCTGCACCGTCAGCTTCACACCGCGCTTAATGAGTTCGCGGTAGGCTTCCAGATGCTCTTCGGAGGCGTACACTGCGTCCGAAAGCTGAACCATGCCGGTCTTGAAGGTGACGCCACCAACGTTCACTTCGTTGATCTTGACGCCTTCGTCGAGCAGTCGCACCACGTCAACGGGGGATTCCACGACGAACATGGTCTTCATACCGGTGTACTTGGGGTTGTTGTACACGCGGCCCGCCTTAGCGATGTCCAGGACGTTGGTCTTCACGCTGGTCGGCGCGACCTGCAGCAGCAGGGACTTGCGCAGCGGATCGTGTGCCGCATTATCTGATGCCGCAATGAAGGTCTGCGGTGCGATATGCGGAACCCAGGTGCCTGCCACCTGACCGTGAATCAGGCGGGAGTCGATGCGGGTGAAGATAGCGTCCATGGTGCCGCCGGGAACCTGCTGAGCGGCCGGGACTTCGACCGCCTTGGTCTCTGCGGGCTTCGCCTCGGCGGGCTTGGCGGCTGCGGGCTGGTTCGCCTCCTGGAAGGAGCGAATGCCCTTAGTGCCCGCCTTGTGTGCCTTGGCGACCAGGGACTTGAGGGTTGCGTTCTTACGGCCTGCGCCGGAGATGACCTCAATAAGCATCGGTACGTTGACACCGGAGACGACGTCGACGCCCTCGCGGGTGGCTGCGAATTGCGCACCGGCGTTGTAGGGGCTACCGCCGAAGAGGTCGACCAGCAGCAGGGTTTCTTCTGCTTCGGATGCCTCAAAGATGCGGGTGTACTCTTCGACGAGATCTTCGGGGCCCTGACCCGGCAGGAACGTGACCGGGTGGACGTTTTCGAAGTTACCGAGGATCATGCCGGCGGTCTTCAGCAGAGCCGGAGCCGACTCGCCGTGCGCCGCCACAATGATAGTGACCATAGTGGTCCTCTCGTGTTCGTGACATGGTGTGTAGTGGCCCCGTGAGGAGCCTCATAATCCTCAGATAGTAACACGCATATTGTGTGTTTTGTGGGTTTTTTCTGGCCATGCACACTTTAGGTGCTGGTGACATTTTTTCAAGTGTTGGAATATGGGTTTTTGATGTCAAAACACGTATTTATTGCCGGGGCGTAAAAAATTTAAACAAAATACCGAAAAAGGCTTGCCGGCGCGTAGGGTGAGGGGTTATTTTTGCGAGTTTTCGTGAAAAATCGGGGGTATTGGCATCGTGCAAGTGGGCTGACGGGGCGTTTGATACGGCATATTTGAATTGCGAAGGCGCGAGAAAAAGATTTACAAAGAAAATACCGAGTGAAAAAATGAGCACGCGGATCAAAAATGTGGGATTTATAAAAAACCCACATTTGTCTGTGGTCTGTCCACAGAATGGTATTTCTGGATGATATATCTGGAATGTGCTGCCATGAACCGTTATTTAAAAATTTAAATCGACGCGCTAACGCGCGAAAAAGTCCGCGGCATAGAAAAAGCGACCGAGAACCCCCTGCCGCTTTCTAACGAATATGCGCTACGCGTTAATGCCCCACATATCCCGCGCCAGACGCGCAATATGAATCGTCAAATACGTCAACTCATCACGAGTGAGGCTATGCTTCAACTGCATCTGCAGCACCAACAAAACCTTCTGCGCGCACGCGTAGGCGCGTGGTGCATCCGCACGAAGAGCTGCCAGCAAACTCGGCTGCGACACCTCATCATCCTCGGCGTGATTCGCGGAGGCGCGGCTCGCCCGCACAAACAGGTACCGCAGATGCGTCACAAAACGTGCCGCACTCATTGAATCCGGGTCGATCTTCCGCTCATAGCTCGCCTCAATAATTTCAAAAACCTGCGCGAAAACCTCAGTCATGCGGAATGCCTGAGACATATCCGCCGTCGCAAATTGCGCGTTGACCAGGTGCAACGCCAAAGGAATAGCCTCATTCGGATCTAGCTCAACCTGCAGGCGCTCGCGAACCATCTGCAAAACCGTGCGGCCGTACTCCACCTCGCGCGGGTAGAGAACAGTCACCTCCGGAGCGAGCGGATACTCCACCCGCACCCCATCACGCGCACGAACCACTGCATAGTGCAGGTGGTCAGCCAGCGGAAGAATAAACGAGTTCGACAGCTCCAGCGCACCCTCGGCGCGCACCTTCGACTCCAGAAGAGTGGCAATCGACAGAATCTCCGCCGGAATCTCAGACAGAGTCATGCTCAGACGCTCACCCGACATGCCCTGCTCCGGCACAAAGGTCTGCTCCACCGCAGACGGGTCAATCAGCTGACCCTTACGCTTACCAAAAGCAATGCCGCGACCAATCATCACGGACTCCTTGCCGTGATGATCCACCGTGAGGACAACATTATTGTTATAAATACGGCTAATGCGCATGTGTCCTCCTCTGCGGGTGTCGGGGCGCCTGTGTCGGGGTGGCACACTGAAACGATAAAAGGTGATTGAGTATCGCCTAAGCTAGTACAAATTTTACCGAAAGTTTGAAGCCCGCATGAAGGGTTAACGCGCAAATCCGGGGTAAAGCTGTGCCCCAGCTGTGATGCGGGCAAGCATTCCATAAGTTTGCGGCTGAAAACCGGCGCCCGCCCCGCCGTGAACCCTAAATCGCGATACTCTTAAGCACATGAGCAGCAAAGCAACCGAAATCGCAAAGAACCTTCCCGCACTAGAGCACCCGGACGGTAGCCCCATCCGCGCCCTCGTCGTTGATGACGAGGAGATGCTCAAAGAACTCGTCAGCATGGGTCTGAAAATGATCGGCTGGGAGGTGCAGTCCGCAGGTGACGGCCCCTCCGCACTTGCGATTGCCCGCGATTGGCGCCCCGATGTGCTCGTGCTGGACATTATGATGCCCGGCTTCGACGGCCTGGAGCTACTCTCCCGTATCCGCAAGTTCTACCCCGAGGTTCCCTGCCTCTTCCTGACTGCTAAGGACTCGGTCGATAACCGTATCGAAGGCCTCGCGGCCGGTGCGGACGACTACGTGACCAAGCCCTTCTCGATGGAAGAAGTAATGATCCGTCTGCACCGCCTGGTGCAGCGCTCCGGCGTTGCCGCCATTGACGATGCCGAGCTGGTCGTTGGTGATCTGGTGCTGAACCAGGACACCCGCGAGGTGACCCGCGGTGGCGAGCAGATTAACCTCACCGCAACCCAGTTCGACCTGCTGCGCTACCTCATGGAGAACGCGAAGCGCGTGGTCTCTAAGAGCCAGATTCTCGATAATGTCTGGAACTACGACTTTGGTGGTCAGGCAAATATTGTGGAGCTGTACATCTCGTACCTGCGTAAGAAGATTGACGTGGGCCGTGAACCAATGATTCACACCGTGCGCGGTGCTGGTTACGTGCTACGTCCCGCCGTCTAAGTTTATTCTCTGCTCTTTATGTGGCGCGGTATAACACCCAGTTATACCGCGCCATATCAGTTATATTCCGTATTTCGAATATAGAAAGAAAGGATGCTTGTGGGCTCCTACTCACCCGGTGAAACCGCCTCCCCGGATAACGAAGCAACCCGTCCCCTGCGTGCGGGTGCCCCCGCACAGGACGGCGCTGTGCGCTCCCCGGGGAACCCCTTCGTGCGCCTACGCGCCGCCTGGAAGAGCATGCGGAACCCCGAAGCATCCCCCGAAGAACTGGGCTACGTACCCCACTTGCGTTCGCGCCTCATCGCAATCCTCGTGGTGGCCCTCGGCATTGCCTGCCTCATTATTGGCCTGTCTACCTACGTGACCCTGCAGAACTCCCTCTACCAGCAGGCGCAAAGCGACCTCAAAGAAACTAGCCACCGCGTAGTGCAGCCAACCTCCCGAGACGGCAAGCGAGAAGAAGTGGACTGCAGCGACCTGCAGAAGAGCAGCTCCCTCTTTGCACCCGGTCAGGCTTCCGGCACCATCATCACCTGTGTGGAATCCGAGGGTGCCGTAGAAATCGCCAGCAAGCTCACCAAGGACGGCACCGTACAAGCCCTCTCCGCCAACGACCAGGTAACCCTTGGAACCATGGCACTGAACGCCACCAAAGAAGAAGTTCGAGAGGTCAAGCTGGAATCCGGCCTGTACCTCGTGAAAATTACCCCGAAGGCTAATAGTGGTGCCGATGCGCAGGTGGTCGGTATTCCGCTCGCCAATGTGCAGCAGACCCTCACTATCTTTGTGATTGTGGTGTCCCTCGGCTCCATCGCCGTGATGGTCGGTGCCGGCGTGGCGGGCTCTTACATTATTCGCGGCACCATGAAGCCCTTGGAGCGAGTCTCCGCCGTGGCAACCGATGTGGCGCACCTGGACCTGGAAGAGCACACCATCTCCTCGGCGGTACGCGTGGAGCCGCGAGATTCCGACCCGCGCACCGAAGTGGGCGCCGTGGGCTACGCCCTCAACCAGCTGCTCGATAACGTGAACTCCGCCCTCGAAGTGCGCGAACGCACCGAACACCAGATTCGCGCCTTCATTGCGGACGCCTCCCACGAGCTACGAACGCCTCTTGCTGCCATTAAGGGCTACTCCGATATGCTCCGCTGGACCGAGCCGCTCAGTGAATCCGGTCAGTCCTCCCTGGCGCGTATCGACTCGCAGACCGAACGCATGTCACGCCTCGTGGAGGATCTGCTGACCCTCGCCCGCCTGGATGAAGGTCGTGAACCCAAGCTGGAGCTCGTTGACCTGACTGAGCTGGTGCTTGAATGCACCTCCGACATGCAGGCGGCGGCGCGCACCCACGAATGGCACCTGAGCCTGCCCGACGAGCCGGTTGAGGTTGTGGCGGATCGTTCCCAGATTCAGCGCGTGATTCTGAACCTGCTCTCGAATGCCCGCAAGCACACCGATGAAGGTACGCGCGTGACTGCGGGCCTGTCCGTGGATGCTGCGCGCCGCGAGGCTGTGGTGACCGTGACCGATAACGGCCCGGGTATCGCCCCTGACTTCTTGCCGAAGATTTTTGACCGCTTCACCCGTGCCGATAAGGCGCGTTCCGGTTCGGATGGAACTACCGGTCTGGGCCTGGCGATTGTGCAGGCGATTGTGCAGGCGCACGGTGGTTCGATTCAGGTGCAGAGCCAGCCGGGGCATACGGTCTTTACGGTGCGTCTGCCTTTGGACGCGGCGCGCGCCTAATGCGCTTGCGCAGTAGCTTGCTGGGTGGCTTGCTACGTGGGTAGCCGGGTGAGTGTCCGATGGGGGCGGGGTGCGTTGTGCACTCCGCCCCTTTGGTTTGTATTTTTGGGCTGTTATAGCGCTCTGACGTGCCAAAACACTAAATTGCTTGTTGAGTAAACATTAAATCTGCACTTCAAGTTTATTGCCTTGAGTGCAAATATGTGGTGAATCTAACCCTCGAATAGTTACTCCCGGTGAAACATTACGCGTATTGTAAAAAGCATGGCTAATCTTGTTGAATCCCCCGCAAATATCACGGACAAGCGTTCCGCCCGCAAGGCTGAGAACCGCATCGCAATCGTTGAGGCAGCAGAATCCCTCATCCTCGAGGGCGGATACGGCGCCCTCAATGCGGAAGCGCTCGCAGAACGCGCAGGCGTCTCCCGCCGCACCATCTTCAACCACTTCGCCTCCGTAGACGACGTACTGGTCACCCGCATGAACCAGTACTTCAACCGCATCTTCGAAGAATGCGACTTCACCATCTCCGGTGAAAACGCAAGCATGGAAGCCGAAATGCTCTCCATCGCCCGCAAGGTCTTTATGAGCAGCACCCTCGAAGAGTACATTGCACCCTTCGCACACCTGCTCTACGCCCTCGAAATGGACAGCCCCGCAAAGTTCGAAGAATACTCGCACGTCATCCTCGAGCGCACCTACGACATCTTCCTCGAACAGTACCTCGCGGCATACCCCGACCTGCCCTACCTGCGCGTGGCAGTCTTCGCCTCCAACCTCTCCGAAACCATCGGTGAAGGCGTCTACTACTACCTCACCCGTGCCGAAGAAATGACGGCCAAGGTCGCGGCGGAAGCCCCCGAAGGCACCCACCCCGAAGCACTCGCCATTGAAGCAATGCGCCGGTGCGTCCTCGAAGCACTCGACTACCTGGGCCGTCTGGTCCAGGGCGAATTCGCAAGCTAAGCCCCATAGCGTCAACGCTCAAACACTCTCGCTTCGGCACCTCACCTGCAGGTGCCCGGGGCGGGGTGTTTTTTGCCCAAAAACAGGTAGCAGCGTTCGTCATGCAGGGCAAAACTACAGGGCAAACACCAAACGTACCCAACCAACACGCCGCCCCCTCCCAGATTGAGGACGGCAAAAAGCAGCTGAATGCTGCCGCCTCGCAGCTTGAGAACGGCATGAAGCAGATTGCCGACAATGAGAAGAAGCTCGACGACTCACAGGCGCAGATTAGTGCAGGTCAGGAGCAACTTGCCTCCGCACAGAAGCAGCTGGACGACGCGCAGGCACAGCTGAAGGACGGCTACGCCCAGGCGGAGGCGGCGGGGCTCACCCGCCGCCATGATTGAGCGGCTTAACGCCCAGCAGGCGCAGCTGACCGAACAGCAGGATGCCCTCAATCAGCAGCGTGAGACCCTGATCGAGAGCCAGAAGCAGGTTGATGCGGGCCGCGCAGAAATCTCCTCGAAGAAGGACGAGCTGGCTGAGGGCAAGAAGAAGCTGGATGAGCAGCGCAACCAGCTGCAGAAGACTGAGAGTGAGTTGCCGGCGCAGCGTGAGCAGTTGGAGCGTCAGCAGAAGCTCTACGAGTTCGCTTCCGGCTATCGTATGGTCTCTGAGGATCAGTCCACGGCGATTGCGGCGGTGAAACTGAGTGAGAAGATTCGGTATGAGCGCGAGTCTGCCGCTACTGACTCGGGTAACAAACTCGGGTAAGGGTAAAGTATTTAGTGTGCGCTACGGCGCTCTCTAAAGACTTATGCGATGTGGAAGGGCAGGTGCACGGTGATGAGGAACCGCGCGAGTATCCGACAGGGGATAGGAGGCGTTCTGAGCCGTGTGCCTGCCCCTTTTCTTGTCTTTTTGGGTGGCGGTACGGGTGCGCTGTGCCGCGTGAACACTCCCGGCGGCGTGCTGGTGGCGAACCTGCTGGGCTCGTTCACTCTGGGTCTGCTGACGGTGGTGTGGAATGCTTACGCGCGCCGTGATGGTGAGGAGCGGATTCATTCGATCCGCCTGCTTTTTGGTGCCGGCATGATGGGTGGCTACACGACGTATTCGTCGATTGCGGCGGTTTTGGCGCAGACGATTTTTCTGCCGTACACGGTGCACGAAGGGTACATGGCGCTTGCTCTTTTGGTGTTGCTCGTGGGTGGTTTGGTTGCCGCCGCGGCGGGCATGCTGACGGGTCGTTTTGTGGCGTCCCGCCTGGCGCCTGCTCGTGATGGTGAGGAGGGTCGCTAATGTTTTTCGCCCTGATGGTTTTCCTCTGCGGCGGTTTGGGTGCGATGACCCGCTTCTTTGTGGATAAGGCGATGTCGCCTCGCTTGCGTACGGAGTCGTCGATTATTAGCCCGGTGTTCGTCATTAACCTGGTGGGCTCGTTCCTGTACGGACTGCTGATTATGCCGGTGTCTAATCCGCGCGCGCTGGGGGTTCACTATAACGCTACGGAAGAGGTGGCGTTCTGGTGCACGGTGATTACGACCGGTCTGCTGGGTGGTTTTACGACGTTCTCGACCGCCATGGTGGAGGCGCTGACCGCCCGCTCTGAGGGCAAGACGGTGAAGTTCCTGATGCTCTGGCTGGTGCAGGTGGTGGGCGCGATGGTGGCTGCGATTGTGGGTGCACTCTTGTTTGTGTTGCTGTTTGGTCGGTATATTGCGCCGGTGTTCCCGCCGGATGTTCTGTACTGACGGCACCGGTTGTGGTGATTCTTGTGGCGTGTTTGGGTGCGTGTACAGCTTTTTCACAGTTTCACTTAGGGTGAGCCATAGGGCGGTCTTTTACACTGGTGGTGAACGATATGCGGCGGGCATGAACACTAACCCGCTATATACCACCAAGAATATATGTTAGAACAGGCATATATGCAGGTGGAGTTCATATAACTCACTCTCACGACCCAAGGAACACGCAGCATGCAGGAACTGCTCAGTAAACACATGATTGGCACCTTCGCCATCGAGATTGCGGCACTCACAATCACGCTCTCCATCATCGGATTTATTGGTATGCGCCTGCGCGCCAAGAAGACCGGTCGAGCGCACAGCATCCGCCAGTACCTGCTGACCGCCTCCTTCGCGTTGTTCCTCGCCTCGATTCTTTCTTTGACGCTGACCCCGATTGGTAGTGCAAATAGCGCCACGAACCCGGAGCTGTACTATCCGCGTTTCTATGTTGGTTGGAGTTGGCAGCAGGCGTGGGATCTGACTAACGGCATGGGTCTGCGCCGCTTCGCAACCACCGTGTATGCGCAGCTCTTCTTCAACATTGCGATGTTCATCCCCCTGGGCTTCTTCACCGCGGGCTGCTTGCGCTGGGGTCTGCGCGCCACGGCGCTGAGCGGCTTCGCGTTCTCGAGCTTCATTGAGTTGAGCCAGTTGACCGGCAACTGGGGTCTGGCGGGCTTCACTTACCGCACCTTCGATGTGGACGACATTATGAATAACACTGCCGGCGCGGTCCTTGGTGCGGTCTGCGTCTGGGTGGTGCGTGCGATTCAGAAGCGCCGCGCGGCTAAGCGTGACCGGGTGCTGGCAATGGCTACCGCCGCTGCGTAGAAGTCTCTAAATAGCAGACGTTTTCATAACATGATTGATATAATTCATGTTATGAAAACGTCTGCTCCTAGTCTCCTTCCTATCTTGCGTAGTGACCTGCAGGGTGAAGTGATGGCATTGCTGTTTTCTCACCCTGAGCGGCAGTACACGGTGTCTCAGATTGCCGATGCAACAAGCGCCTCATTGCCGACTGTTTCCCGAGAAGTGAATCGTCTGAATCAATCTGGTCTAGTGACTGTCCAGAATGTTGGTAAGACCCGTATGGTGCAAGCTAAGGTTGATAATCCGGTGGGTCAGGCGATGCGTCAGCTGATTTTGGTAACTTATGGTCCTGTTCCGGTACTCCGGGATACTTTGCAGAGTGTTTCCAATATTGAGGGTGCCGCTATTTATGGTTCGTGGGCTAGCCGTCGTTCTGGGGTGGCTGGGCACGTGCCGAATGATATTGATGTGCTGGTTGTTGGTTCTCCTTCACGTCAGAAGCTATATGAGGCTATCGATGATGCTGAGCAGAAGCTTGGCTATGAGGTGAACGTGAAGCGGTTATCTCCTGAGGCTTGGAACTCGCAGGATGGCTTCGTGCAGACTGTGCGGTCACGTCCTATGGAGGTTCTCTTTGGGCAGCTGGAGGTGAACGATGTCCACGCTGAAGCCTAATGCCCCATCTCCTGGCCCCTGGACTGTTGGCCGGGAGCGCATTCTTGAGCTGATTGATGCCGGTGAGTTGGAGCGGGTCGCTGTAAATCGTGAGCATGCTCAAGGCTTGTTGTTGCGTGCCCGCCGGCATCTAAAGACAGCGCATCGGCTGGTAGTTGATGATTCGGAAGGTGCCTATACGCTTCTCTATGATGCTTCGAGGTTGGCGATGACTGCCGCCTTGGCGGTGCAGGGCCTGCGTCCGACTACCAGGGGAGGTCATATTGTGGTGGGTGATGCTTTGCGTGCTCAGAGAGGCCCTCATGATGCGGTGGGTAAGCTGTATTCTCGTTTGCGCCGAACGCGCCACGAGGTTGAGTACCCCGGTTTGGATTATGAGCCTATAGCTGTGGAGGAAGCTGAAGAGGCTTTGGAAGACGCAGAGTATATCGTTCAGGAGATGACTCTTTTTGTTCCTAAGCTGGGACCTTTTTAAGGCGCACTTCTCATCATTACCTCCGAAGCTTCTTCCGTGAGGTCGACGCAACGAACCCCTCATTTTCATAACCTGACTCGTGTTGTGCAGGTTATGAAAATGAGGGGTTCGCTGTTTTAGATGAAACCCTAGATAGGGAAGTTTTCGGGCGGGAAGACTACTCGTCGGTCACCCGGTTCACGACGCGGGTGCTGCGGTTGCCCTTAACCTCCTCGGGCAGCAGGACCGGCATGGAACCGGTCGGCGTGTAGGTTGCCGCGCGTGCCGCCGCGGTAGCGTGGGTGTCCTCAAACTCGGGGATGACCTCGGCGCTGGGTGCGCGGTACAGGTGGCTATTAGCCCACCACGCGAAGAGCAGAACCACAACCGCCAGGGCACTGGAAACGAACAGCCACGGGCTGAGCTGACCCTCGTAGTAGAGCTTGAAGAACGCGCCGCCCATGAAACCGCCGGCAATCGGGCCGCAGATCGGAACCCATGCGTAGAACCAGCGTGAAGTGCCCTTATCGTGGATGGGCAGCAGAGCGTGCATGAGGCGCGGACCGAAGTCACGGGCGGGGTTCAGTGCGTAACCGGTCTGACCACCCAGACCGATGACGAGCACGGCGACCATGAAACCGAAGGCGAGGGGCTTGAGCACGTCGTTGAGGTTGAGAGAGAGTTCTACACCGCCGCTGATGGACGGCTTGAAGTTCACACCGGTGTACAGTGCCGAGAAGACCAGCATGAACGTGCCGATCATTTCGGAGAGGGTGTTGGTGAAGTAGTTATGAATAGCGGGCACGGTGCCGAAAACGCCGAGCTTAATTTTCTTGTCGGCGGTTGCTTTCCAGTGCGGCAGGTAGTTGAGGTAGACCAGCCCGGCACCAACCATTGCGCCGAGGACCTGGGCGATGATGTAGCCGGGGACTTTCTCCCAGGGGAATTCGCCGTAGGCTGCCAGGCCGATGGACACGGCGGGGTTGAGGTGGCCGCCGGAGTATGCGTGGGAGGCGTAGACACCGAAGGTGACGGCGAAACCCCATCCGAAGGCGATGGTGAAGAAGTTGTCGCCGTGGCCTTTGGAGCGGCGAAGTTCGACGTTGGCGATGACGCCGCAGCCGATGGTGCACATGATGAGCGTGCCGAAGAATTCGGCGAGGTAGGGGCTGATGGTGTACACGGGGTGTCCTTCAGGTAGTGAACTGCGGGGTGGTGCAGTGCCGAGCGTGAGGGAGGTGTGGTTTTGTGTGGTTTTATATGGGTTGTGCCGCCTGGGTGGCGTGTTTACCCTTTGGCATCTATGGAACCTTGAATCCCCTAGAAGGGCAATACTTTGGTGTTATTTCACCCTTAGACATAAGCGGTTTTTCGGGTTTTTCGTTTAAAAATAAATGTGGAAAATGAGGGGAAAATCGGGCATAGTCCACACCTTGGACTCGTTCTCTCAACTCGCGGTTGAACCCGTGGGTAAATTTATGAATAAATCCACGGATAAACTCACGAATAAACCCGTAGATCGATCAACACGTGGACCCCGCCTACACCACCTTCCATCAGTACAGAAATGCCCGGGCACCCCATACGGGGGACCCGGGCAGATTCTATGGTTTTCAGGTTGCGGCGGCTTCTGGGCGGCTTGCGCGAGCCGCTGCGCGTGGGCTGTTACGCCCCTACTCGGCTGCTACTCGGTCGCTACTTCGCGCTCGCCCAGTCGAGAATCGCCTCGAAGAAGCGCTCGCATTCGCTCAGCTGCTCCAGCTCAATCCATTCGTTCGGAGTGTGCGCCTGAGCAATATCGCCGGGGCCGCAGATGATGCTCTGCACGCCGGCGCGTTGGAACTGGCCCGCCTCGGTGCCGTAGGTGACCTTCTGCGGCACGCCGTCGGTGCCCAGCCACTCGTGCGCCAGGTGGATGAGCGGCGCGTCATCGGCGGTACCCAGACCCGGTACGGCGGCGAGCAGCTCGTGCTTCACGCCCACGCGGGAGGTGAGGCTACCGGGCTCCGCGCCGGTCAGCTTCTCGGCGCGTGCGGCGCGTGCCTGCAGATCGGGCAGGATCACTTCCGAAAGCTCACGGTCAATGCGCTCCACGAAGGACTCGGTGGTCACCTGCGGCAGGGTGCGCACATCGTACTCCACGACCGCCTGCTCGGCGACGATGTTGTACTGCAGGCCGCCGGTTGCCAGGTTCACGCTACCGGTGGAGTGGGGAATGATGAACGACTCGTCGAACGGGCCTTCTTCCTCCCACTGGTCCGCCATGTCGGTGAAGAAGGTGATGAATTCGCCGGCTGCGGCGACCGCGTTCACGCCGTGGGTGGCGAGGGAGCCGTGCTTGGGCACGCCGGTGAAGGTGACGCGGCCGCGGTGCGCACCCTTGTGCGCGGAGATAATGCGCATGCTGGAAGGCTCACCAACAATCGCGTAGTCGGGGGTGAGGTTGCGGGCCACGAACTCCTCAATGAGGGAGGGCGCACCGACGCAACCGATTTCTTCATCGTAGGAGAACGCGAAGTGCAGGGGAGTGCGCAGCTTCGCCTCGGCAACGCGCGGCAGCAGCCAGAGCGCGACGGCGAGGAAGCCCTTCATATCGCAGACACCGCGGCCGTAGGCGCGGGTACCCTCCACGCGCAGGGTGAACGGGTCGGCGTCCCATGCCTGACCGGCAACGGGCACGACGTCCGTGTGGCCGGAGAGGATGAGGCCGCCGCGGGTGGTGCCGTCAGCGGCGGGAATCGTGACCAGCAGGTTAGCGCGGGTGCCGTCCTCGTTGTAGGTGCGCACGCCGCTGTAGCCGTAGCGGGCGAATTCGGCTTCGATGAGCTCAATGAGTTCCAGATTGGAGGTTCCGGAGATGGTGGGGATTGCGATGAGCTTTTCGAGCCAGGGGAGGGATGCGGGCTGGGTGGTTTGAGCCGTCATGACTGTTCCTTCTGAGCTGTATTGGGTGCGCTGAGCTGTGTTGCCGTGTGCTATTGCGCGCCGGTTACTGTTGTGTGCCGCGTGCGCTTTTATGTTCAGGGTACGCCGCGGGGCGGCATTCGTCGCCTCATGGTCGTCGAATACCGCCCCGTGACCCCTGCGCGGGGTTAGATGATGTAGTTGTTCACGTTCGAGTGGTCGCCCAGCGCGTGGAAGTTACGCGAGTGGTAGACCAGCGGGGTGCCTTCGCAATCGTTGCGGATGAACTCTTCAACCTGCGCGGTGAAGACGAGTGCGGGGCCGGCCTCAACGCGGCTGAGCGGGGTTGCGCGCAGTACGCGGCGCACGCCGCGGACGAGGGGCTCGCCGGTGTGGACGAATTCCCAGGTGCTGGGGTCGTCGAAGCGGGGGTAGTCGTGGGTTGCGAAGTTCTTCGCGAGGGTGACATTCTCAGCGTCGAGCATGTGCACGAGGAAGGAGGACGCCGCCGCGATCTTTGCTGCGGAGCCGCTGTTGGCCTTGAGGGAGAAGGCGATGATGGGCGGTTCTGCGGCGACGGAGGTCAGCGAGGAGGCGGTGAAACCTGCGGGTGCGCCGTTTTCGTCGGTTGCGGTGATGATGGCGACGCCTGCGGGCTGGTGGCCGAAGGCGAGCTTGAACTGCTCGGAGGTGTCGGCGAGGGGTGCCTGTGCTGCAATGGTTTCGGTCATGATCGACCCTTTCTTCTGCGGCTGCGTTTGAGGGTTCGTCCTGTGGTGTTTGCTCTGGGCGACCCTTTAGTTAAGGGGAGATATGTTTTCAGAGTAAAGCTAATGGGTGCTGAACACCTTATTTATTGCCCTATGTTTCTTAGGTATACCTTTCATGACGCGGGGCGTGAAATATTACGTCATATTCTTCGTCGTTTGGGGGCGTCGAAGATGCACTCCGCCGATTGCCCCGCATCTGCCCCGCTTCTGGGTCTGAGTAGCGGGTTGTGGGTGCTACGCCTCTCTTCTGCGGGGGTTTCGCGGGGGTGAAGAGGGCTCTGGGGTATCCTTGCTAGGTACTCAAAAGCGTTCCGCGCCCCGTATTTGAGGGGTTTTCGGTGCGTGAACTGTGGGGAGAAGAGGGTTAATGAGCTGGTTGGCAACTATTCCGCTGCTATTTTTTGCGGTCGTGTTGGCTTTTGGCCCGGGCTATGCGATGGGCTGGGCGTTGCGTGTTCCTGCACGTCTGCGCGTTTTTTATGCGCCGCTGCTGACTTTTGCCCTGGTGGCCGTCTCGGCGATTGTGTTGGGTAAGACCGGCATTCCGTGGAGCCTGATTTCTTTCGTGCCGGTCGCCGCCCTGATGGTGGCTGCCGCCGCGGGTGTGATGCACCTGGTGGGCCGCCGCTGGCCCTCTGCCGTACCTGATACCTCCAGCGAGGCGGCAGAGAACTGGGCGGGTAACACGGTGCCCCTCGCTTGGCCCATTATCGGCGCGGTGCTGGGTGGTTTCTTGACCCTGCACGCAACCCAGCATATGGTCTTTGGCCCCGAGGCGTTCTCGCAGACCCTCGATAACTCATTCCATATGAACGCGATCCGCTGGATTCAGGAGCACGGAGACGCCTCCAGCCTGACCATGGGCGCGGTTGCCGCCGCGAATCAGGAACCTACTTTTTATCCTGCGGGCTGGCACGACTTCGTGTACCTGATTTACAGCACGACCGGCACGAGCATCGCTACGGCAACCATTGTCATGATTCTGCTGGCGGCGGGCATTATCTGGCCCTGCTCCCTGGTGGCAATGTGCTTGAGCATTCCGCATCTGCGCCCCCTGCAGGCGCTCGCTATTCCGGCGCTGACCTGCGGTTTCTTTGCGTTCCCCGGCCTGCTGCTGTTCTGGGGTGTGCTCTTCCCGAACCTTCTTGGTTACGCCCTGCTGCCCGCGTTCGTGGCGCTGCTGCTGCACATGATTCAGCTCATGGTGCGCCGCGAGTACTCCTTCGTGCTGTCCCTGTCGCTGACGATTCTGGTGGGCCTGGGCGGTTTGGCTCTGGTGCATCCGAACGCCGTGGTTTCTGCCGCCGTGTTTGCTGTGCCCATGCTCCTGGGTGGCGTGGTGCAGGTTCTGCGTGCACACGGTGCGTCCACGCGTGAGCGTCTGGTGGGTACCGGCGTGCTGGTAGCGCTCATCGCCGGATGCGTCAGTATCTGGTTGACGTTGCGTCCGAGCGAGGAAGCCAGCGACCTGTGGACTGCCATCATGAGCGAGGGCGAGGCGGTCTACCAGTTCCTGTTCCTGGGCCTGGAGAACGCAAACCCGCTGGGCGGTAATTTTGCTCCCGCATATCTGCTGGGTTTCTTGGCGCTGTGGGGTGTTGGTTACCTGCTGTACAAGCGCCGTAACCTGTGGCTGATTGGCAGCTGGATGCTCGTTGGCTACATGTGGATTGTTGCGGCTTCGGTGCCGCGCGGTGACTTCCGCCTGCTGATGGTTGCTCCCTGGTACACCGACCACTTCCGCCTGGCGGCTCTGGTGGTGTTCCCCGCAGTGCTTCTTGCCGGTATCGGTCTGGGTGGCGCCGTGGAGGGCCTCTTCGTGCGCATCATGCATGCTATTCCGCGTGAGAAGCACGCGAAGGTTGCCCCGGTGATGATGGGTGCCTCCATGGTGCTGGTGCTCGCGGTTGCGGGCCTGTCTTCCCGTACCCCGGCAATGCACGACGCAACCTTGCAGGTGGCGAACAGGTATCAGGTGACCCCGACCTCCGACATCCTGAACCAGGATGAGATGAACGTTATTAACGAGATCCAGAAGATCGTTCCCAAGGGCGACGTCATTGCGAACAACCCCTGGGACGGTAGCGCCTACATTTACGCGCTGGCTGACCGTCACCTGACCAGCTACCACTTCGAGTTCCAGACCTCCCCGAAGTATGAGCCAATCCTGAAGGATTTGAAGGATGCCCGCACGAACCCGGAAGTTTGCCGCGTCGTGAACGAGTACAACGTCCACTGGTACGTGCACTTGGAGAACCAGGGCAACTTCGGTCCCTCCCAGCAGAAGAACTATGACGGCATGGTTGCTGCTATCGGTACGGACGTTCTGACCCCGGTGTACTCTTCGGGTCCGATGACTCTGTACCGTATTAGCGCGTGCGATAACTAAACGGTGTCTCAGTGCTCCTACAGGGGTGAACGCATCTGCAGAAATTCGTGCACTGGTCTGCATTCTGGCGCTAAATCTGAGATACCGCGGAACCACTGATATGATGAAAGCCGGTATGTCCACTAGGGCATACCGGCTTTCACACTCACGGTAAGACACATTTGTTAGGAGGGGTAGCTGCCCTATGGGTTCTCCCACATCGCCTCTTACCCCCCGCACGTATCCTCGTACGCTGGTGATTATGCCCGCATGGAACGAGGAAGAAGCACTGCCCGGCACTATTACTGAGCTGCAGGAGACGGTGCCTTTCGTGGACCTGGTGGTGGTCAATGACGGCTCCACCGATAACACCTCCGCTGTGGCTCGTGAGGCGGGTGCTTTTGTGATTGACCTGCCCTACAACATGGGTGTGGGTGCCGCCATGCGTACCGGCTACAAGTACGCGCAGCGCATGGGTTACGACTACGCCATGCAGGTGGATTCGGACGGTCAGCACCACCCCGAGAGCATCCCTTCGCTCATTGAGGCGGTTGAGGATTACGACATCGTGATTGGTTCCCGCTTTGCCGATGGCGCGGTGGACTATGAGGTGTCGGGTCCGCGTAAGTGGGCGATGAGCCTGCTGTCTTTCCTGTTTACCCGCGCGGCGGGTACCCCGTTCACGGATGTGACCAGCGGTTTTAAGATTGCTAGCCGCCGTGGTATCGACTTCTACTGCCGCAACCTGCCCGCCGAATACCTGGGTGACACGATCGACATCACCGCCATGGCGATTAGCAACGGTTTGCGGGTGCGTCAGGTTCCGGTGCATATGCGTGAACGTCAGGGAGGTACTCCCTCCTCCGGTCCGCTGAAGTCTGCTGTCTATCTGGTTCGTTCACTGTTTGCCTACGGCATTTCGGTGAGCCGCCGCCCCGAGGAGAAGTAGCCGTGAGCGCCAGTGTTTTCTTCTTGATTCTTGCCATTCTGGTTTGCACTTTCGTGGTGATTCAGGTGCGTCACCAGCGAATGAAGGAGCGGTACGCCGCCCTGTGGCTGATTATTGGTGCCATCATCATTGTGCTGGGTGCTTTCCCGAATCTTCTGAACGGTGTGGCGGACTTTGTGGGCGTCGCCCTGCCGGTGAATCTGCTGTTCCTGCTGTCGATTCTGCTGCTGATGGGCGTGAGTATTCACCTGACCCTGGAACTGTCGCGCCTGTCGGAGAAGACCCGCATCCTGGCTGAGGAAGTTGCCATTTTGAAGGCGCTTCAGGAGCAGCCGGAGGGTGCCGCCGGTGCGAAGAAGCGTAACCAGCAGGATTCTTAAAAGCTTTACTGTCGAGACTTTCCATTTTTGTGAGTTGGAGTAATACCTCATGACCGTTGATATTCTGTTCCCCTACTACGGCGACGTCGCCATGATGAAGCAGGCTGTGCTGTCTGTGGTCGGTCAGACCAACCCGGACTGGCGCCTGATTGTTGTCGATGACGGCTACCCGGACGACTCGATTCCCGGCTGGTTCGAGTCGCTGAAGGACGAGCGCATCACCTACATGCGTAATGAAACCAACCTGGGTGCGAACGCGAACTACCGCAAGTGCTTGACCTTCGTGGAGAACGAGCTGGTCACCGTCATGGGTGCTGACGACGTCATGCTCCCCAACTACGTGCAGTGGCTTGTGGATGCGGCGGCTAAGCACCCCGAGGCGTCCATCTTCCAGCCCGGCGTGGTCGTGATTGATGAGAATAACGGCCTGTCGAACACTCTGGTGGAGCAGACTAAGGCGTTCTACCGCCCCAAGGGTGAGGCTGTTCTGCAGGGTGAGGAGCTGGCTACCTCCCTGCTGCGCGGCGCGTGGTTCTACTTCCCGTCCCTGGGTTGGCGTAAGGACGCTATTGTGGGCACCGGCTTCCGCGAGGGTCTGAACGTTATCCAGGACATGGCGCTGATCCTTGATATTACGATGCGCGGCGGCTCCCTGTACTACGACCCGCAGGTTGCGTTCATGTACCGCCGTCACGGTGGTTCTGACTCGTCCTGGCGTGCCCTGGAGGGTACCCGTTTTGAGGAGGAGCGCCGCTACTACAACACCATGGTTGAAGAGATGACTGCCCTGGGTTGGACGAAGGCTGCCCGCGTGGCTCGTATTCGTTTCTCTTCGCGTGCTCACGCGCTGACTCTGCTGCCGAAGGCGGCTCTGGCGAAGAAGTGGCAGGGTGTTAAGAACCTTGCCGAGCACGTCGTAAAGTAAAGACTTCAATCTAATAGGTGCGACCAGCAGAGAACGGAGATAGCGTGGAATCATCGGCAGAGTCCCAGCCGAAGAAAATGACTCGTGGTCATTCAATGGCAATTTTGGGATCGTCCGGTTTAGCTGCACTATCTTCTTTGGGAATTACCGTTATTGTGAAACGGTTTCTGGAGGGCGAAAGCCTGACGGAATTCCTGCTCTTCTGGTCGCTTCTTTTTGCCCTCTACGGCGTGGTGGTAGGTATCCAGCAGGAAGCTACCCGCGCTGTGGGCACTGCACGCCGCGATGGTAAAACTGGTGCGCGTATTGCCCCCGTGGGTGCTCTGGTAGGCCTTATTGTGGGCGGTCTGACCTTAGCAACGAGCCCTCTGTGGGCTTCTGCCCAGATTCCCTTGAGCGGGTTTAGCGGTGTGCTTCTTCTGAGTGTTGGTGTGGCTCTCTACGCTATGCACATGACTCTCTACGGTGCGGCTGCTGGCCAGGAAAGCTGGTACCTCTTCGCGAGTGTGTCGGGGTTCGACGCTATTTGGCGTATCGTAGCTATCTGCGCGGTCGGTCTGGTCTCTGCACATCTCATCGGTCTTGAAGCCGCAGCGGTTTCTCCGGTGCTTCTGTGGCTGCTGATGGTGCTTCTGCTTCCAGAAGCTCGGCGAGTTTTTAGCTCTCGTGCTGATGTTTCCGCGGGTCGTCTGCTGTATAACTACACGCTGTCGATGGGGTCGTCCACCGCTAACGCGGTTCTTATGATGGGCTTGCCGCTTCTGCTGAACGTTAGCATCGATTCAAATGACCCGCTACAGCAGGTTATTTTGGCGGTTCTGATTCTGGCGATTTCGATTACGCGCTCGCCGATTATGATTCCTTTGCAGGCTTTTCAGGGTGTGGCGGTGTCTGCTTTCTTGAAGCAGCAGAACCATCCGTTGCGTGCTTTTGCGAAGCCTGCTGGTGCGCTGTTGGGTGTGGGTCTTGTGGGCGCTGTGGCGGCTTATGTGCTGGGGCCGTGGCTGTTTGGTCTGCTTTATCCGCCGAAGCCTTCAGAGGTTGAAGCGTACGCTCAGGTGGTGACTTCTCCGGTGCTTGCGCTTCTGGTGTTTGCTTCTGCTTTCCTGGCGCTTCTGGTGCTGTCGGGGTCGCTGGTGATTGCGTTGAATATGCACCGTTCGTATGTGGCTGGTTGGGTGCTGGCGGCTGTGGTTGCTTGTATGGTGGCGGTGTCGCCGTTGCCTCTTCTGACTCGCACTCTTCTTGCCCTGTATGTGGGGCCGATGCTTGGCCTGCTAGTACATGTGGTTGCGATGGTGTGGCATGCGCGTTCTGTGTCGAATCGCGGTAACGCTGAGATGGGGAATATTTAATAAATGATGAGGGGTTGAGCAGACGAATAGTTATGCTCAACCACTCATTTCTTTATCGCTTATGAGCTGGCTGGGGCTAGGGGTATCAGCCCGCTATTCCTACTTCACACTCTGGGAGCTTAGGTTAACCTATGGAAAACGCGCGGGGTGCTCCCTAGACTAAAAGGGCACATTGACAGACCGCGCGGGCCGCCCATACCGCGACCCCGCCCCTCCCAACGGGTACACCACCGAAGGAGCCACCCATGAGCCGACGCACCGACGCGCCCGCCCGATCACCACGACGAGCCGCCCTCGCCAGCTGGATAGGCTCCGCCCTCGAATACTACGACTTCGCCGTCTACGGCACCGCCGCCGCAATCGTGCTCAACCGCATCTTCTTCCCCGAAGACACCCCCGCCATCGGCATCCTCAAATCCATGGTGGTTGTGGGCGTCGCCTACGTTGTGCGACCCTTCGGCGCCATGATCGTTGGCCCCCTCGGCGACCGCTACGGCCGCCGATTCGTCCTCATGCTCACGCTCTTCCTGATGGGTGCCGCCACCTTCGCAATCGGCTGCCTGCCGACCTACAGCGAGGCGGGTATTATTGCGCCGATTCTGCTGGTTGCCTGCCGTATGCTTCAGGGCCTCTCCGCCGCCGGTGAGCAGGCCAGCTCCATCTCCATCTCCCTGGAGCACGCCAACGAGCATCAGCGCGCCTTCACCACCAGCTGGACCTTGCAGGGTACCCAGTTCGGCTCGCTCCTGGCCACCGCCGTGTTCATCCCCTTCGCCGCCTTGCCCGACGAGCAGCTACTCACGTGGGGGTGGCGCGTACCCTTCTGGCTCTCCGCTTTCGTGGTCGTCACCGCCTGGTTGATTCGCCGTACCCTTTCCGAACCGCCCGCCTACCTACAGGGTGAAAAGCCCACTGAGTCGCCGCTCATGCTGGTCTTCAAGCATCACAAGCGCGCCGTGCTCACCATCGCCGTGTGCGCCATGGTCAACACCGTGAACATGGTCTTTACGACCTTTGCGCTCTCCTTCGCCACCAAGGGTTACGGCCTTGACCGCAGCACCATGCTGCTGGTGCCGGTCGCCTCCAACACCCTCGGTCTGATTGCGATTCCGCTCGCCGCCATGCTTGCCGACCGGATTGGCCGTAAGCCCGTGTTTATTACCGGTGCGGTTGCTTCTTCCCTGGTGATGTTCCCGTACCTCGGCGCAATTGCCGAGGGCAACTGGGTGGGTATCTTCGCCTACGGTGTGCTCATGCACGGTGCGCTCTACTCCATGGCGAACGGCGTGTGGCCCGCCTTCTACGCGGAGATGTTCCCAACCCGCGTGCGCGTGACCGGTCTGGCGCTGGGTACCCAGATTGGCTTCGCAATTTCTGGAGGCGTCGCCCCCGCCGTAGCGACGAGCCTTGCCGGTGCCGACCTGCACAATGCGGTGCTGCCCGCCGTGTTCACGGTCGCAATGTGCGTGCTCGTGGCGTTGGGTGCGCTGACGGCTCGTGAGGGCTACAAGAAGTCCCTTGCGGAACTGGACGTGTAGCCCACAGAATATATTCCGTATATAGAATAAATACAGGTGGGGCTGGATAGATGTCTATCCAGCCCCACCTGTATGTGGTTCTCTAAACCCCCTGCTGTGCCGCAATCAGTGCCTCAAAATGAGCCGCCATGCGCTCGGCATTCGGCTCCAGTCCGGTGAAGAGACGGAACGCATCCACCGCCTGACCCACCGCCATATAGCCACCCGTCAGCACCTCGCACCCGGCGGCACGCGCCGCGCGTACCAGCTGCGTCTCTTGCGGCAGATAGATGACATCCGCAACCCACAGACCCTCACGCAGTACCCCGGCGCTCAGTACCGACTCGCTCAACGGCATACCCGGATGCACGTGCATACCCACCGGGGTTGCATTCACCAAACCCTGAGCTTCCAGTAGAGCTTCAATGAGGCGCTCATCGTCGCTCAGTACCTCGATCCGGGTCTGCGGGAAGAGCCCACCCAGCTGCTCCGCAAGCCCCTGCGCCTTCGCCGCGTCATGCTCGAAGAGGCTCAGGCGGCACACCCCCAGACGGCACAGCGCGTACGCCGTGGCGCTACCGGCACCTCCAGCACCCAGCTGCACCACGTGCTCCAGGCGCGCCGGATCCTCCGCCACCTGCGGCAGGCCGCGCTTCAGACCCGCAATGAACCCCGAATAGTCCGTGTTGTCGCCGTAGAAGCTGCCGTCCTCGCGAATCACCACGCAATTGACCGCGCCCAGGGCGCGCGCCGCCTCCGAAAGCTCGTGCAGGTGCTCCATGACCGACTGCTTGCACGGGTGCGTGATGTTGAACGCGTTAAAGCCGAGCAGTGCCGCAGCATCCAGGAGCGCCGGTGCGGAGGCGCCGTCCAGGTTCAGGGCATCCAGATCGACGGGGCGGTACAGGTAGCGCACCCCGTGCGCGTCCGCCTCCGCCTCGTGCATGGGAGGGGTCAGGGAGGAGGTGATGCCGTCACCAATGAGGCCCACCAGGAAAGATTCAGTACGCAAACTCATAGTTTCACTGTACGTGTCCGCCCCCCTAAGATGCACCTACTTTCTTGAACCCGTACCAAATGCGCACTGGATTTGGGAAGAAGATAAAAATAATTTCTACCTCCACAAGAGCGATATGTCTGACAGAAACATCTCAAAGGTATAAGCTTGGTATAAGTGCTCGCGCGCCACGGCGCGCACATGAGACCACACAGACACCGTCACAGTGAAGTGATACCGATATTCGGAGGATAGATTGTCAATGACTGACAAGGCTATGGCACACTTCGCTGGCGCCGATGAATGGGTCGAGCAGTATTTCCTGAACAGCCCCGAAGATGAGCGTGAAGAGTTCACCCCGGCAGAGTTAGAGGATTTGGCTCGCACCCACCGTGCGCTAGCTCGAATCCGCGTGCCTAAGACCCCCGTTGTTGCTGCCCGCAACGACGAATACAACACCACCCTGTACGTCGCAACCGACGACATGCCGCATATTGTCAGCTCTTTGACCGCATGCCTCGCAACGCACTTTGGTGGTTTTGTTACCATTCTTCACCCCACCTTCCTCGTAGAACGTGACCCGGAAGGTGCCATCCTGAGCCTGCGCGGCACAGGCATGCGCGGCAACCTCGCCAGCGGTGATACCGCGACCCTCGGCGTGCCCTCCCTCAAGCTCAGCGAGAACGCCCCCGAGGGCACCACGGTCGCTATTGAATCCTGGATTGCAGTCCGCCTGACCCGCTACCTCACTGAGGAGGATCAGCGCCGCTGCGAGAAGGAAGTTGAGCGCGTCCTCGCTGACGTGCGTGCCTGCCACACCGATCTGGATGCCATGGTCACCCGCGTTTTCGACATGGCTCAGGCAATGTACGATCTGCGCGGCGCCACCCTGGGTCATGGCGAGGAATCCTACGCCGCCAACCCGCGCGGTGTGGAGCCTGCCTCCCGTGTGGAGGTGGCACAGGACTTCCTGCGCTGGCTGACCCGCGGCAACTTCGTGTTCATGGGTGTTAAGGAGCGCGTGCTGGACGGCTCCTCCGGCGCTATTTCCCTGGTGGACCGCCCCGGTTCGGCGCTCGGTATTCTGCGTACCACCGAGGGTAAGAGCCGCATCCCTCTTTCGGGTGAGACTCTGGAACGCGCCCTGTTCCCGCGCCCCCTGTACATCACGAAGGCGAACTCCCGCTCTACGGTCGCCCGCAACGACTACCTGGACTACATTGGTGTGCGCCGCTTTGACCTGAACGGTCGCGTGATCGGTGAGTACGTCATTCTGGGTCTGTTTACCCGCCAGGCGTACTCCCTGCCCGCCATTGAGACTCCGCTGGTGCGTGAGCGTATCGCCATGGTGCGCCGCCGCCTCGGCTACCACCCCGGTTCTTACTCTGACAAGGCGCTTCTGGGTGCCTTGGAGGATTACCCCCGCCTGGAACTGCTCCACGCCTCCGCTAATGACCTGACCGGAACTTTCGGCGGCATTATGGGCCTGGAGGAGCGCCGTAAGACCCGCCTGTTCCTGCGCGCAGACCAGTTCAACCGGTTTATTTCCGCTGTTGTGTACCTGCCTCGGGACCGCTACAACACGAACGTGTGTGCGCGAATCCAGCAGGTGTTCCACCAGGAATTTGATCTTAGCGCCATCGACCATGAGGTGTATCTGTCCTCCTCATCGTTGGCGCGTCTATTTTTCCGCATTCGGCTCACCAACCCCAATGATGTGCCGAAGACGGATCATCAAGCTCTCGAAAAGCGACTGCAAGAAGCCGCCCGCTCCTGGGTGGAAGCAACCGCAGCTGCTATTGAGGCATGGAAACCCGGAGCGGCAGGCCGCCGACTCGCATCAGCCTGGGCAGATGCGACGAGTGCAGCCTACCGAGCCGATTACACAGTAGAACAAGCAATCGAGGATATCGTGATTCTTGAATCTCTCTCGGGCCAGAAGCCCGCCGCAATCAAGGTTGAAGCCGGCGAAGCCAACACTACCCGACTGAAGACCTACCTGTCCGCACCTCACACCCTCACCGAGCTGCTGCCGGTTATGCAGAATATGGGCCTGGTCGTTGTTGATCAGAAGCCCTACGAGTTCAAGCCTGAGGACGGCGAAGACTACGGCTACCTCTACGACTTTGGGGTCCAGTTCCCCGAAGGCGTGGACGCAAATGCTGTAGCTTCCCTGTACGAGGATGCACTGAACGCCTACCTGCTCGGTGAGCGCGAGTCCGACACCCTGGACCGCCTGATTCTGGCTGAGGGCCTGACCTGGCAGGAAGTACGTCTGTTCCGTGCCCTGAACCACTACCTGATTCAGCTGGGCCTGGGCTACACTCCGTCCTTCATGTCGAACACCCTGCTCGCTAACCCGACCATCACCAAGCACCTGGTCGAGTTCTTCGAGGTCAGCTTCGACCCGAACAACGGTCTCAACGATGAGCAGCGCAACGCACGCCGTGAGGAAATCGAAGCAGCCCTGGTTGAGGAACTGAACCAGATCCCCACCCTGGACGCTGACCGCTACCTGCGCTCCCTCGGCAAGGTTATCCGCGCAATCCTGCGCACCAACGCATACCTGGCTGACCGCCCCGCACTCGCATTCAAGGTGGCACCGCAGGAGATCGACTTCGCACCCCTGCCCCGCCCCAAGTTCGAGATTTTCGTCTACTCCCCGCGCGTTGAGGGTGTTCACCTGCGCTTCGGTAGCGTCGCACGTGGTGGCCTGCGCTGGTCGGACCGCCGTGACGACTTCCGCACCGAGGTTCTGGGCCTGGTCAAGGCACAGATGGTGAAGAACGCTGTCATCATCCCCACCGGCGCGAAGGGTGGCTTCTACCCCAAGCAGCTGCCTGACCCCGCAGTGGATCGCGACGCATGGATCACCGAGGGCCGCGAGTCCTACAAGGTCTTCATCGGCTCCCTGCTGGACGTCACCGACAACCTCTCCGTTGGTGCTGACGGCTCCGAGACCGTTGTCCGCCCCGAGGGTGTTGTGGCACGCGACGCTGACGACTACTACCTGGTGGTTGCAGCGGATAAGGGCACCGCGGCATTCTCCGACACCGCAAACGCAATCAGCCTGGAGCGCGGCTTCTGGCTGGGCGACGCCTTCGCATCCGGCGGCTCCGTCGGTTACGACCACAAGGCAATGGGCATCACCGCACGCGGTGCGTGGGAGTCCGTCAAGCGTCACTTCGCTGAGCTCGGCCACGATGCTCAGACCGAAGAGTTCACCGCAGTCGGCATTGGCGATATGTCCGGTGACGTGTTCGGTAACGGTCTGCTCCGCTCCAAGGCAACCCGCCTGGTCGCAGCATTCGACCACCGCGACATCTTCCTGGACCCGAACCCCAACGCGGCTGTCTCCTTCGACGAGCGTCAGCGCCTGTACGACCTGCCCCGTTCCTCCTGGCAGGACTACAACCGCGACCTGATTTCCGCAGGTGGTGGCGTGTACTCTCGCGGCCTGAAGTCCATTGAGATCACCCCCGAGGTGCGCGAGGTTCTGGGCCTGGACGAGTCCGTCACCGAGCTGGCACCGACCGAGCTGATTTCTGCCATCCTCAAGGCACCGGTCGACCTGATTTACAACGGTGGTATCGGTACCTACGTGAAGGCTTCCACCGAGACCAACGCACAGGTGGGCGACAAGGCTAACGATGCACTGCGTGTCAATGGCAAGGACCTGCGCGCCAAGATTGTTGGCGAGGGTGGTAACCTCGGCTTCACCCAGCTGGGTCGTATTGAGGCTGCGCGCAACGGCGTCATCCTCAACACTGACGCAATCGACAACTCCGCAGGTGTGGAAACCAGTGACCGCGAGGTCAACATCAAGATTCTGGTGGACCGCCTCGTGGCACACGGCGAACTGCCCGTTGAAGAGCGTGCTTCCTTCATCGAGTCCCTGCAGGACGAGGTGGGCGGCAAGGTGCTCGGCACCAACGTCGAGCAGAACGTTCTGCTGCAGGGTGAGTTCCACGGTTCCTTCCTGGGCACCAACCTGTACAAGCGCCTCATGCACGACCTGGAGGAGCACGCCGGCCTGAACCGCGCCGTCGAGTTCCTGCCCACCGACGAGGAGCTGGATATTCGCCTGGAGACCACCGGCGACCGTCTGACCCGCCCCGAGCTGTCCGTCCTGGCTGCGTACGTGAAGATTTACCTCACCCACGCACTGGAGCAGACCGACTTCGCGGACGACCCCTACCTGGAAGGCGTTCTGCGCAGCTACTTCCCGGCAGCACTGGTCGAGCGCTTCGGTCAGCACCTGGATTCGCACCCGCTGCGTAAGGAAATCATCTGCACCCGCGTCGCTAACGAGCTGGTCAACATCGGCGGTATCACCTTCGCATACCGCGTGATGGAGGAGTTCAACGTCGGTATCGATTCCGTCGCACGCGCCTTCATCGTCGCTCGCGAGCTCTTCGAGCTGGGCACCGCAGCTAAGCTGCACCGCGAACTGCCCCCGAAGACCCCGCTGGATGCATGGTTCACCGTCCTGCGTGACAACCAGCGCGTTCTGGATCGTGCAGTCCGCTGGTTCATCACCGAGCGTGGGGTAGTTGCAGGCACCAGCATCTCCGAGCTGCTGGAGACCTTCGGCCCCGTCGTCGAGATGCGCCACAACCTGCCCGAGTACCTCTCCGGTACTTCCCGCGAGCGTGTTCGTGCAAAGCGTGACGCAGGCGAGGCATGGGGTCTGCCCGAGGAACTCATCGTCATCTGGATTCGCGGTTTCGAGGGCTACGCCCTGCTGGACGTTATCCGTTCGGCACGCGACCACGACTTCGAGGCAACCTCGCTGGCACCGGTCTACTTCGCAACCTACGACCGCTTCAAGGTGGACGAGCTGCTCGGCCTCATCTCTGAGCTTCCCCGTAGTGACCGCTGGGAGATCCTGGCACGTCAGGCACTGCGCGGTAGCCTCTACGAGACCGCTGCAGAGCTGGCACTGTCCGTGGCTGAGGGCGCGAAGGGCGACTTCTCCACTGTTGACGGCGCCCAGAAGGCACTGGCTGAGTGGATTGAGAGCCACCCGACCCGCGTGGGCAACATTGACCGCATCCTGAAGGAGATCCGCGAAGCTGCTCCCGATGCATCCGGTCACCCGCGCCTGGCTGTAGTGTCTGTGGCACTGCGTACTCTCTCGAGCGCATCCTAATCAGCTAAGACCCTTGCGGGTCGCTGCATAAAGCATCCCGGTTCTCTCCAATCGGAGGGGCCGGGATGCTTTTGCACAGGGGGAGTTTGTACAGGGGGAGGGATACCGCAAAATCTATGCAGAAAAACCCTCTGACAAGGAACGATACGTTTTTACACTAAATGTAGTGTGGAAATGTGTTCTAAATCCCGCCAAATATCAAGTAGAGGGTTAAGGAAACCAAAGGTTTTAGTTGATATATGGCGTATATTGATTTTCGGCGGCATCACTGCAAGCTCACTGTATGCCAAAGGGACCCGGCACCATCGTCATGACGAATCCCCACCCTGCGGCATGTGAGGCGGTGCTACCAACCAAAAACACACTGCCCCTAATCTTTACGATTATTGACTGAAAGTCTGCAAGATTGTCCACCAACCACGGTACTGAGGAAAAAAGTAACAGCGCATGGCGCCTCCTCATTAACTTTCTGCTTTACGTCTCTCCGGTCGCACTGCTGACCACCGTCTTCCCCATCGTCACCCCGACCATTAACCGGTACAACCTCGACGGTGTACCCCTGATTCAGGTCATCCTTGCGGCATCCATTACCGTTCCCTGGCTCAGCCAGGCGGCCTGCCTGCCCCTGTACCGTGCTATCCAGATGGAGCACAAGAAGATTGCGGACGCCCGCGAAGGCCTGCGTATTCACGCTGAAACCCTTGAGCATCAGCTCAAGCGCGCTGAAGCACGCGCCGTACGCGCACGCATGTCCGAACCGCAGTTCCAGGACATTACCGACCTGACCGCGTTCACCCGCAACTGGCTCTACCTCTTCTTCATGACCATGCCGCTGGTACTGATCTTCGCTGTACCGGTCGCCCTCGTCCTGCACTGGACCCCGACTGCATTCGGCGCGTTCTTTGTCCTGGGTGTTCTCAACATCGCGTTCGCGCAGCTGCTGGTCATCCCGAACCTCGCGAAGAACCGCATCATCTGGTTCATCGCGTGGCTTGGCTACACTCTTGCCCTGTACTTCTTCCCCGTCATCTGGTTCCTGCCGCCGCTGGTTGGTTCGCTCATCCTGCTGGTGAGCCTCGGCAAGGACCTGGTGCACCTGCTGCACTTCGCACGCATCCCGCTCAAGGACATTGCGCTAGACGCCCTGCGTGGCTTCTTCACCGGCTCCATCATCTGGGCTGATAAGTACATGCTCTTCCTGGTCACCGGCGGCGAAATCAACGTCGTGGCGATCTACCTGAGCCTGATCCCCTGCGTTATCGCCTACAACTACTTCTTCGTGGTGGAGGCAGACCGAGTCAACGCAAGCATCCAGCACCTGTGGACCATCTTCGACCGCCTGCCCTACAAGGGTGTTCAGGAGGAGTCCTCCAAGGCTCTGGGCGCTTCTAACCGCGCGATCCGCAACTCCCTGCTGATTTACATCGCCAGCGCCATTGTTACCGGCATCCTGATGTACATCTTCCTGCCGCAGTCCTACCCGCTGGCGCTCTCCGGCCTGGTCGTCGCGTTCCTCTTCGTTGCAGTGGCACTGCTGATCTACCAGATCGAGTACATGACTATGTACGTCACCGTGCAGCTGCTCTCCGCAGCGCACCTGGTGCTGCTTTTCATCTCCTTCATGATTCTGCCCAACGAGACCGGCTACCTGCCTATCATCGTGGGCGAGGCAGTGCTCACCTTCGCATGCTACCGCGTCTACCGTCAGGCGTGGGCAGCACCCGAGTACTCCCTCTTCTGGCGTCGAGCCCTCGCCTGGTAAGAACCGCACGGTCCGCGAAAGATTCACACGACAATGACTGAACAGATGTACCGAAACCACTACGCGCCGCTGCAGCTTCCGGCTCCCGGCCCCCACTACAGCGACCCCGAATACCCGGACGTTGACGTCGCCATCATCATGGAATCCACCTACCCCTACCTCAAGGGTGGTGTGTCCGCGGTGGTGCACGATATCGTCTGCGAAAACCCGGATCTGACCTACGGCATCATTCACATCGCCTGGGATAAGAACTCCCCCCACGAAGACCTCTACGGCATGCCCGAGAACGTCAAGTGGGTCAAGGTGCTGTACCTGAGCCTGGAAGTCAACCGCGACGCCTTCGCGGAAGCCTGCGACCCCTCCGCACTGCGCATGAGCTTTGCGGAGCGTCAGGCGCTCACCCAGCGCCTCATGGACGGTTTCAGCGCCCTCATTGCCGGCGACGTAAACCCCCTCTGGAAGCTCTACGACGAGGGCATCAACCCCGCAACCCGCAGCTACAACCTCTTCGGCCTCTTCGGAACCCGCGAGTTCATGCAGGCGATTGCAGACCTGGGCTTCTTGTCCGAGGTGCCCTTCGGTGAGCTCTTCTGGAAGGTGCGCGACTTCGTCTCCATCCTCTTTGCGCTCCTGCACGAGCGGATGCCGCACGCCCGCGTCTACCACGCCCACACCACCGGCTACGCGTCTCTCATCGCCGCCGCAGCCGCACGTGACCACGGCACCAGCTTCTTGCTGACCGAGCACAACCTCTACATTCGCGACACCGTGAACACCAAGCTCGAACGCAACATGGCGAAGCCCGTCACCACCGACTACGCCTTCCTCAACGAGGAGCGTGAGCACCCCGGTCTGGGCCCGGTCACCCTCGACGAGCGTGCCTGGTCCGTCTGGTTCGTGGAGATGGGACGCTTCTGCTACCCCAGCGCCGACATGGCAACCTACCTGTACCCCAAGGCCCTGGAAGAGGCACGCGGTATTGGCGCGCCCATCGACCAGATGAACGAGGGCGAGAAAGACCGCGCAATTATCCTGCCCAACGGTATGCTCATCGAGTCCGTGGCGGAAGCCTACTACGCCCGCCAGGCGGCGCGTGCCCGCATCCTCGCTGAGGGTCGCGGCCACGTGTGGCGTTTCGTGTTCATTGCCCGCGTGGTGCCCATTAAGGGCCTGACCGACCTGATTCGCTCCCTCGCGGTGCTGCGCGATCAGGGTCTGGTGAATTTCCACCTGGACGTGCTCGGCCCCAAGGACCATCTGCCCGAGTACTACGAGCTGTGCCTGCGCACCATCGAAGAGCTCAACATGGGCGAGTACATCACCTTCCACGGCACCGTGAACGTGCGTGCGATGCTCGACCGCTTCGACCTGCTGCTCATGCCCAGCTACAATGAGGGTCAGCCGATTGTGGCGCTCGAGGCGATGGCTGCGTCCATCCCGCTGGTCAGCACCGACGTGGGCGGTATGTCCCAGCTCATCGACGATGTGCTGGTCGCCCCCGACGGCCACGAAATCGGTAACTGCGGTATCTTGACCATCCCCGGCGATATTCACGGCTTCGCGGCGGCGCTGCGCACCCTCATGGAGGAGCCCAGCATCTACGAACGCTACTGTGTGAACGCCTACGACCGTATCGTCAGCTTCTTCCAGCTGCGACTGGTCATGGACCGCTACAACACGATCTACCGCGAGCTGGGCAAGCTGCCCCCTCGCGCCCCCGAATTCGACCCGGAGTACGATGGCGAATAAACTCACCCGCTTGGGCGGACCCGGCAAATTTGGTGCCTGGGTCCGCTACGGTGGTAAGCCCATTACCCAGCAGCAGCTCGATTTTGCGGTCAAGAACTACTCTGTCGCAATCCTGCAGCCCTGGGAACTGGACGCGGCACGCTACCTGAAGAAGCGTGCACCTCAAATGGTGGTGCTGGCGTACAAGTGCCTGTCTTCCACCCGCTCTTATGAGCCCGGCCCGATCTATTCTTCGGGTGTCTCTTACCCGCTGGCGCAATCGATGGCGAACTCCGGTAAGGATTTCTTCGCCCACCGCCTCAACGGTGACCGTATCGAATGGAAGGGCTACCCCAAGCACTTCCAGATGCAGGTGTGGAACGCCGACTACCGTTGGCAGTGGGTGGACGCTGTGGTGCGCGAAATGCGTAACTCACCCTTCGACGGGGTCATGGCGGATAACGACATCGAGAACGACTACTACGACCTGAACTTGCCCATCCAGGGTGTGGAGTCTATGACGAAGATCCGTGAGCACCTGGATTTTCTGGTCGCGTACGCCGGTATTGAGCTGAATAAAATCGGCAAGATTCTGGTGCCCAATATTGCTGAGTCTCGTCTGCGTTACGGCAAGTGGGAGCGTCACAGCGCCTACGGTGGCGGCTTTGAGGAGGTGTGGCTCGGCTGGGGTCCGAACGACTACCTGTCTTCGCCGTACGCCGTGATGCAGGGTCGTGAGATTGCGAACGGCTCGGCGGGCGACGTGAACCTGGGTACTACTTTTGCGGGTCTGGGTGGCCGTAGCGCCGCCTCGCAGAAGAAGGTGACGATTCTGCGTACCCCGCTCAGCGACCGCAAGGCTGCTATTACCGGTACGGATGAGAACTTCCTGTACGGTTTGGCGGGCTTCTGGGTGTTTGGTGGAGGCGCCTTCACCGGCATCAGCGCAACCCACCACGACGCCTACGACGAGATCCCGCACGCCCCGGAGCTTTCCTACGACCTGGGCGATCCGGTCGGCGGCATTATCGCTCAGAAGACCGCTCAGACTCGTGCCTTTACGCGCGGTTGGGCTGCCCTGAACACCGGCTCGAAGGATGTGACCGTGAAGGTTCCTTCCGGCCTGGTGGATGCGGCAAACCGCCCAGTGCCCTTGAGCTTCACGCTGCGGGCACATCAGGGTGTGGTGTACCGCCGTAAGGCGTAATTCACCGCTCGCGTAGCTCTTCTGAGCTTCTGTGCGACACCCCTTATTTGCGCATATAACCTCATAAACAAACCCACCGGCAATATAGCCAAATGGCTATATGTACCGGTGGGTTTGTTATATGTGTGCTAGATGAGCTGGGGTAGCTTACTTAGCGGGGTAGGAGGGCACGTCGTAGCCGCCCATGCGCTCCAGAACGCGAATCACCTGGCAGGAGTAACCAAACTCGTTGTCGTACCAGACGTAGACAATTGCGGAGTCATCGGTCACCACGGTAGCCAGCGAGTCCACAACACCTGCGGTGCGGGAACCCACGAAGTCGGTGGAAACAGCCTCGGGGGAATCCGAGTAGCCCACCTGGCGGCGCAGCTCGCCGTCAATGGACTCGCGGCGGAACAGCTCGTTCAGTTCCTCAGCGGAACCTGCGGGCTTGGTCAGCTTCACGTTCAGGATCGCCATGGAGACATCCGGGGTGGGAACGCGGATCGCGTTACCGGTCAGCTTGCCTTCCAGCTGCGGCAGAGCCTTCGAAACAGCCTTCGCTGCACCGGTCTCGGTGATGACCATGTTCAGCACAGCGGAGCGACCGCGGCGGTCACCCTTGTGGAAGTTGTCGATCAGGTTCTGATCGTTGGTGAATGCGTGAACGGTCTCAACGTGGCCGCGCTCAACACCGTATGCGTCATCCAGAACCTTCAGTGCCGGAGTAATCGCGTTGGTGGTGCAGGATGCTGCGGAGAGGATCTTGTCCTCATCGGTGATGACGTTGTCGTTCACGCCGAACACGATGTTCTTCATGTCGCCCTTACCGGGAGCGGTCAGCAGAACACGAGAAATGCCGGGGCAGTTCAGGTGCTGCTCAAGGCCCGGAACGTCGCGCCAGCGGCCGGTGTTGTCCACCAGCAGAGCGTCCTTGATGCCGTACTCGGTGTAGTCGACAGTGGTCGGGTCGGAGGAGTAAATGAAGCGAACCGGAACACCGTTAGCGATGATGGTGCTGTTCTCCTCGTCCACCTCAATAACGCCCTTGAAGGGGCCGTGAACAGAGTCGCGCTCCAGCAGGGATGCACGCTTGACCAGGTCCTGATCGCCGTTCTTACGGACCACAACAGCGCGCAGGTTCAAGCCGGAACCCAGCGGCGAGGAGGAACGCTCCAGCAGAATACGAGCCAGCAGGCGACCAATACGACCGAAGCCGTACAGCACAACGTCCTGCTCCTTCGGCTGGTCACCCTGGTGGTTCACGGAGGAACCCAGCTGCTCGGGCAGCCACATGGACAGCTCAGGGGAGCCCGCCTCGTGGTGTGCCTTGTGCAGAGCAGCAATGTTAATCGAGCACGCGCCCAGGTTCAGCTCAACCAGGGCGCGAACCAGCTCGAGGGAGTGCGCGGGGTTCAGGGGCGCACCGTCGATGTGGGATACGAAATCGTGCAGCTTCAGCAGCTCAATGACAGACTTGTTGACCAGGCTGCGGCCGTGAATGCTCAGCACCACGCCGTTCTCGCGGTGCAGCTTACCGATGAGGGGGATCAGCTCCTCTGCGGTAGCCTCACGGTTAACCCAGGTAGCGGTTGCAGTCGTCACGTATGACCTTCTTCCTAACTTCGTCGTTGGAGGGTAGGCGCGACGATGCTGTCGCGTCAATACCGTGCCGGGCGTTAAGACCCGGCGTCGGTTTAAGTCTAACCCGTGTGGACCCCTCCTGAGCCTCAAAATTAGCGATATTGAAGCTAAAAGTCAGAAGAGACAGAAGGCAGTTTGTGAACCCACACGGTAAGCCAACATAAGCCCTCAAAAGGGAAAGCAAAACCACTTTAAATACCCACAAAAACACACGTCACGACCCGGAAAACATGAGTAGAATTGAAACCATGTTGACTGTAATCGGTGAAGCACTCGTAGACGTCGTCCACCAGCACGACGGAGAAACCCGCGCCTACCCCGGCGGGTCGCCCATGAACGTAGCCGTCGGCGCACGCCGCCTCGGCCACCCCACCAACTTCGTCGGCCACTACGGCCCCGACGCCTACGGCAAGAGCATTGACGCACACCTGGAAGCATCCCAGGTGACCCTGCCCTTCGAGCACAGTGCTGAGCGCACCTCGGTCGCCCAGGCAACCATCGGTGCCGACGGCGCGGCAGAGTACGAATTCGACATCACCTGGTCCCTCGACTCCGTCGCCGAGAAGCTCACCGAACTGGCACGCACCTCCGACGCAGTGCACACCGGCTCCATCGCCGCCATGCTCGAACCCGGCGCGCACGTGGTCGCAGCAGCCTTCGAAGCTGCCCGCGACAGTGCCCTGCTCAGCTACGACCCGAACTGCCGCCCCACCCTCATCCACAACGTCGACGAGGGCCGCGCATGGGCTGAAAAGTTCGTGTCCCTCTCCACCGTTGTAAAGGCATCCGACGAGGACCTGCAGTGGCTCTACCCCGACCGCTCCCTCGACGACACCGCACGCGCATGGCTTGACCTCGGCGCTGAGCTGATGGTCATCACCCGCGGCGAGGACGGCCCCATCGCCTTCACCAAGAAGTACCCCGAGGGCGTCAGCCAGCCCGCACACCGCGTTGAGGTTGCGGACACTGTCGGTGCCGGCGACTCCCTCATGGCGGCACTCATCGCGGGCCTGCTCGACCGCGGTATCGCCGGTGCTGAGGCGCGCGCCAAGGTCGCCGCACTGACCGCCGAAGACATCGCCGACCTGCTGCGTTTCTCCGCAACCGCAGCCGGCATCACCGTCTCCCGCGCGGGCGCTAACCCGCCCACCCGCGAAGAACTTGACGCCGTACTCAACGGCTAAATAATCTACGCCTCGCCGGCGGATAGCTCACTCTGTCCGCCGGCGTCGCCATATCCACCCGCACCCCAACGCTGAGGAGCACCATGACCAACATCGGCACCGCACCCCTGCCCCGCGAACCCTACGCGGGCCTGCCCGAACTGCCTGAATTCACCCTGACCTCCACCGACATTCAGGACGGCGGCACCGCCCCCGAATGGATGCGCTCCGCCCTCTTCGGCCTGGCGGGCGGTCAGGACCGCTCCCCGCAGCTGTCCTGGAGCGGATTCCCCGAGGGCACTAAGTCTTTTGTGCTGACCTGCTTCGACCCGGATGCGCCGGTCCCCAGCGGCTTCTGGCACTGGACTGTCTCCAATATTCCCGCCAATGTGACCAGCATTGACACTGGCGCGGATGCACCCGCCGGCGCCCTGACGCACCGCAACGACGCCGGTGTGGCGGGCTTCCTGGGTGCTGCCCCTCCGGCTGGTCACGGCCCGCACCGCTACATCTTCTGCGTCACCGCCGTGGATGTGGAGAAGCTCGACATTGACGAGAACGCCAGCCCCGCCGTCGTGAACTTTAACCTGCTCGGCCACGGTCTGGGTCGTGCGTTCCTGACCGTCACCTACGCGGAACCGGCGGCATAGCGGTACACCGGCACAGTCTCACCAGACCCGCACCCTGCCAGCCCTGCACCCTGACCAGTACCGTACACTAACCAGCACCGATACACCCCACCACTGAAGGCATATCTGCATGATTAAACTCATCGCCAGCGACCTGGACGGCACCCTCATCGGGCACGATTTCCGGTTCCGTCCGCGTACCTTGCGCGCCCTTGAGGCCGCCCGCACCGCCGGGATTGATATCGTCTTCGTCACCGGCCGCCCGAGCCGCTGGCTCACGCCCCTGCGCGAGCAGACCGACTTCGACTCTTACGCCATTTGTTCCAACGGTGCCGTGGTGTACCACCTCGGCGCGAACGAGGTGGAAGAAGTCAACGGCGCTGATCCCGCGGTGATTGCCCGTACTCACGAGCTGCTGGAGCCCATGTTCCCCGACGCCACCTACACCCTCGAAACCGTGGATACCGTCTACATTCAGGGCCCGCACGACGGCGGCGAGGTGCTTGAGGGCGCCCGCGTGGTGGAGGCGAAAATCGCCGAGGCGCTCGAACGTATTGGTTCAACCCCGGTCATTAAGTACCTGATTCGTGTGCCCGGCATGGACCCGGATATTCTGCAGGCACGCGTGCATCAGGCGGTGGGTTCGCTGGTGTCGGTGACCCGCGGCGTGGTCGGTGAGCCGCTCATCGAGATGGGCTCCAAGACCGTGAATAAGGGGCGGATTCTGGAGAAGTTCGCGGCACGCCACGGCGTTGAGGCGCACGAGGTGATGGCGTTTGGTGACATGCCGAATGACGCTGAGATGCTTTGCTGGGCGGGGGAGGGCTTCGCCATGGCCTCGGGGCAGCCGGCGCTCATTGCGAAGGTGGGGCGCACCTGCCCGCCCTTCCATGAGGACGGTGTGGCGCAGACGATTGAGGCGATGCTCGCCGAACGGTCCTAGCCGCCTAGCACTGCTAACCAGTGCGAGCGGTTGGATGAGCCTCCGCAGACATAACTCAGACATAAACTTTTATGTCTACACATAAAAAATTTGAGTCTAGACATAAAAATTTATGTCTAGACTCAAATTTTTGTGTCTGATTTGTGTCTAGACTAAAATTTTTTGTATGAACAACGTGGAATGGACCCCCGAATGGCTTGCTGAAACCATCAAACTACTGTGCACTCACGGCAGCGATACGCAGTTTATTGAGGTTAAAAAAGCCCACGGAGGCTACCCCGGAAGCCTAGACGCAACCCTGAGTAGCTTCTCCAATAGTTCCACGGGCGGAATCATTATCTGCGGCCTCGACGAGAATAATGACTTTGCACCTGTAGGCGTATACGACCCTGCAGACCTAGAAAAAACCCTCGGCAATAAGCTCCGCAGGGGCCTCAAGCCGCCGAACACCATGGAATCCGGCACCATCCTCTACGAAGACGCCAAAATCTTTGTTGCCGCAATCCCTCCGCTGCCTCCCTATGAACGCCCCGCCTACATTGGTGGTAAAGCGTACGTGCGTTCCGGCGACGGTGACCATGAAATGAGCCGCCACGAAACCGACCTGATGGTAGCTCAGCGGACACGCACCGGATTCGATGAGGAGCCGGTAGAGTACACCTCCCTGGCTGACCTAGACGAAGGCCTCAAAACTGCTTATCTGCGAGACGTCCGTGCTAAATCACGCCGCCTCGCCGGAAGTTCCGATGAAGAAGTCCTCCGACGCAAGGGAATTATTGCCCTCGGAACCGATAATCTTTCTCTTGCGGGCTTGTACGCCTTGGGTTCTTACCCCCAAGAGTTCAGGCCCTCGCTCAAAGTTACCGGAGTCGTCATCGACCCAAGCGGTAAAGCCCGCAACCTCGACAAATTCGAGGCGGACGGCCCCATCCCCGCCATGCTCGAAGAGACTCTGGCATGGGTCAAACGGAACCTGGCGCACCCGGTTGTCGAACTGTCCAACGGGCACCTCATCAACGGGCAGGAAGTACCCGATATTGCCCTTCGCGAGATCCTGTCGAATGCACTCGTACACCGCAGCCTCAACCCCAAAGCAGATACCGAAGAGGTGCGCGTCAGGATTTTCCCTGACCGAATCTCTGTAGAGAACCCCGGCGGTCTATATGGAATCACTCTCCAGCGTCTGCAAGAGTATGGCGAACGCTCCCGCGTGAATGACCGCCTGTATGACGTCTGCACGCATGTAACAACCCCCGACGACGGATACCGAGTCATCGAAGGTGAAGGTAGTGGCATCTACACTGCCCAGGAGGCGGTGCGTCAGGCAGGGCTGAAACCCATCCAATTCGTTGATGGGGTCATTCGTTTTACCGCGATTATCAGCAGGGAGCCTCTGGCTGGTGATTGTGCCGCCGATGTTGGTTCACCGCAGCAGAAGTCGGAAGTAGACCCGCGCCAATCGTCACCTACGGTTCCTAGTAACCGTCAGGAGGCGGTGCTCCTGGCTCTGCGCTCGCTACGCCACCCCGCCGGTATCGAGGACATCATGGGTGCTCTTCCTGGACCTTTTGCTGATCTACAGAAACCGCAGGTCCGGTACGTCCTCACGAAGCTCCTTCAAGAGGGCGTAATCGTGCGTGAAGGTGGTCGAGGTAACCGCAATACGACATACCGCCTGGCCTAACCGAATATCGGGCTAACATGCAAAAGCGGCCCGGATGGAAACCAATCCATCCGGGCCGCTTTTTACAGCCTACGTCTCAGGAGCATCACTCCCAACGGACGTAAGCGTGAGGAGCTAAAACCTAGTGTCCCTCAGTGCTCTTCTCAGGGTCGAAGGGCTCCAGCGGGTCGCCAGCAGCCTTCGTGTACTTCGCGATGAAGGTCATCAGGTGGAAGATAATCAGGGTTGCTGCGGTACCCAGTGCAATACCGGCGAAGGACAGCTCACCGAAGGTCCAGGTGTAGTCCGCAATACCCACGATCAGCGCCACAGCGGCGGTGGTCAGGTTGATCTGGTTCGAGAAGTTCACGCGGTTCTCGCTCCAAATACGTGCACCGAGCATACCGATCATGCCGTACAGCACGGTTGCGGCACCGCCCAGAACACCCGCGGGAACGGTCGCAATTGCCGCACCGAATGCGGGGAACATGGAAAGCGCAATCGCGAAGATAGCAGCCACCCAGTACGCTGCGGTGGAGTACACCTTGGTCGCTGCCATCACGCCGATGTTCTCAGCGTAGGTGGTGGTACCCGAACCGCCGCCGAAACCGGCGATGGTGGTTGCCAGGCCGTCCGCCATGAGGGCACGACCCGAGTAGTCGTCCAGGTTCTTGCCGCTCATCAGCGCAACAGACTTCACGTGACCGATGTTCTCAGCCACCAGCACCAGAATCACGGGGATGAACAGGCCGGCGAGCTCCCAGTGGAACTCGGGGGTCTGGAACTGCGGCAGACCAACGATGCCCTGAGTCTCAACTGCCTTGTCAATCTTGGAGAAATCCACCTCGCCGCGAATCACGGCGGTGATGTAGCCAATGCCCACACCCAGCAGGATGGACAGGCGGCCGATGATGCCCTTGAACAGCACCGAAATCAGGATGATGGAGCACAGGGTCACCAGCGCGGTCACAGGTGCCACCATGAAGTTGTCCTTAGCGCTCTTCGCCAGGTTGAAGCCAATCAGCGCCACAATCGAACCGGTTACGACCGGGGGCATGAGCTTGGTCAGCCAGCCGGTGCCAGCGAACTGAACGATCAGACCGACCAGGAACAGCGCCACACCCGCCATGACGATACCGCCGAGGGCACCAGCGGGGCCGTGCGAGTTCATGGCAGCCGCCAGGGGCGCAATGAACGCGAAGGAGGAGCCCAGGTAGGAGGGGACGCGTCCGCGGGTAATCAGCAGGAACAGGATCGTGCCGATACCCGAGAAGAACAGGGTGGTTGCCGGCGGGAATCCGGTAATGATCGGCACGAGGAAGGTTGCACCGAACATTGCGACCACGTGCTGCGCGCCGATACCAATAGTAATCGGCCATGCGAGGCGTTCGTTCGGGGCAACGAAGGAACCGGGCTTGATGCTGCGGCCGTCGCCGTGAATCGACCAGTCAAAGCCGAGAAGCTTAGAGATGCTCAAAGGGAGCTCCTGAGGTGAATGTGGTGGTGTATAAAATTCCACATAATTCTACGCGTACGTGGCTGTAGGTCACAGCTAAACGGGTGTAAATATGAGCAGGGATACGTTGAGCGGGACATATATTCTCTTATGATGAGCCCCAAACCCCGAATATATAGCCCAGAATGCATCAATACCCCGTATATGCAGTTCAAGGCATATACGGGGTATTGATGCAAAGAGCGAATAAAAACACTCGCTACACACAGCTCAATGGTTTAGAGAGCGTCACGCAGGTTCTCCAGGTGATCGTAACGCGCCAGCTCATAACGCAGGTGACCCTCGGTCGGGGACTGAACCGGCAGGAACGTCGCCTCACGCACACGACGAGCAGTCGGGGACTCAGCCACGTAACCGGCGCCTCCAACAACCTGCAGCTCAAAGTGAGTAGCAATGGTCGCAAAGTGCGAAACACCCAGACGCAGGCTCAGCAGGTCACGACGCTCAGCACGCTCCGGCTCAGAGGCCAGGCGAACCAGTTCCTCACGCAGGCTCTGGTACTCCTCCAGAATCAGCGGGAACTCCGGACGGAAGATGCCCTTCGACACGTCCAGGTGCTTAGCAGCTTCCTGCAGGGCACCAGCAGCAAGACCCAGGCAGAACGAGGACTGAACCAGCAGGAACGGTGCGGTCACATCGCGCAGGAACGCCTCAATGTTGTCGCTGAGAATGTCCTCGCTCGGAACGAAAACGTCCTCGAACTTCAGGGTGCCGGACTCGGTACCGTTCAGCGCCAGCAGGTTGCGGTGGTAGTCAATGCTCAGGCCCTCAACGTCCTGGCGGACCGTCACGATGTAGCGGTTCGGGTGGCTCTCCGGGGCGTTCTGAATAGCCACCGGAAGAACAATCACGCCACCCGGGTACAGGTTCGACGCCCACGACACGGAACCGTTCAGCTTCAGACCGCCCTCAACGAGGGTGCCCTCCACCTTGATCGGTGCCAGGCCCGAAGCCTCCTTGTACGCTGCCGCCATAGCGGTGGTGCCGCTGACGGTCGCATCCGCCAGACCGGCGGGCAGTTCGCGACCCGTCGCGTCAAAGAACGCGATGGTCGAGCGGTGAGCCCACAGGGAGAACGCCGTGGAGGCGTCCTCGGTAGCGAGGTCGAAAGCCACCGAAACCTGGGGGACCAGGGAACCGCCGTCGCGACCCAGAGTGATCAGGCCGTCCTTAGCGATTTCGCGCAGGTTTTCGAAGGGGGAACGCTCGCCACGGTCAACAGCATCTGCGTGGGTTCGGGCGAGGGCGAGCACCTGCTCGCGCTGGGGGTAGTCGTAGAGGGGTTCGAGGGTGAACTCGGACATGGGGTTTCTCCTAAGCGGGGAGCATCGCGTCTATGCGTGCAGCTTGAACAGTCGGTCGATGGGGGTGCTGACGGCCTTACGGGCGCGAACAACAGCTTCTTCGTCGGGTGCGTCGTAGAAGCAGAGGCACTTTGCGGTGTCTTCGCGAACGTAGGTGCGCAGGAAGGAAACCTCGGGTACTTCAGCGTACTTGGGGGCGTTTGCCTTCTTGCGGGTCAGGTACTGTTCCATGGTGATTTCTGCGGGGATGTCCCACTCAACCAGGTAGTCTGCGTCCTTCTTGAGCTTCTTGATGTCTTCGAGCTCTGCGCCGACCAGGCGGACTGCGTCGGGGCCTGCGACGGATGCGCGCTCACCGATTGCTGCGGCGAGGTCGGGGCCGAATGCGGTGTTCTCGGATTCGACGATGACGAAGACAATCTTGTGGTCTGCGGAGACCTGGGTTTCGATGAGCTCGGCGCCGTTGGTCAGGGACGAGTTGACGGTCTCGATGAGTGCGGTTGCTTCGTCCTTGGACGGCTGTGCGGGGGTCAGTTCTACCAGATAAAGTGCCATGATTTTCTCCTCGGCTAAGGGTTGGTGGGTCGTGTCGGAAGGGGTTTTCCGGCTCGTTCTGAATTCACCTTAGACCTGTGGTTGAAGACTGTCTAATAGATTTCTGTTCGTGGCTTAATGCGTCCTTTTTGACCCCGTGTTTCGTCATGCGTGTTCACGCGGAGACATAAATCGTCACAGTTCCGTGCATGGGAACCCGCCTGCGGCCGCAGAATTTTTACGCGGGTTATCGAACCCGCAGGAGCCTCTATCCGCCGGTGTATCTATCCGCGTCGTCCTGCTCGTGCCGCAAAATCGTCGAGGGCACGGTTGAGGGCGGGGACAGTCCACACTTTTTGCCCCTGAATTTTGACGCGCTCTTCGCGCAGAATATGCAGCTCCACCATGCGGTTGAGCAGGCGGTACACGCTAGCGCGGGACCCCTGCGTGTGCTCCTCCACCATGTGTGCGGTGAAGGCGGGCTCGGTGCAGCACAGGTTGGTGAGGGAACGCAGGAGAGGGGTTTTACGCTGGGTAGTGGCTAGTATTTGCTGTTGTAGATTCTCAATGTCTAGAGCCAGCCACGCTACATTGATGAGGGCTTGATTGATGGCTCTATTGAAGAGCTTAATAATGGGTTCAGCGTCACCCGCACGGTAGTCGGTGAGTGCCTGAATGTACCCTTCGGTATCGTGTAACAGGCCTGAAGAGATGGGAAGAGTGACGTGCCGAGTAACCCCTCTAGCTCGGAGGAGCGAGGAGATGAGGGCGCGTCCGGTGCGGCCGTTGCCGTCGGTGAAGGGGTGAATCGTTTCAAATTGGGCGTGCGCGATAGCCGCCTGCGCGAGGGGGTCAATATCGCGGCGGTTCATGAAGGCTACAAGGTCTTCGAGGGCGGCGGGAACTCTCTCATGGTGTGGTGCCACATAGTCGGCGGTCACGGGTGAATCACCCTTAACCCAGACCCATTCGGTGCGAAGCATGCCGGAGTCCTCCTGCAGGCCGCGGGTCAGCTCGCGGTGCATGGATAGGATACTGTCGACACTGATATTTTCTGCCGTGTCTAAGGCAGCGCGCATGGCATATACATTGCGTGCTACCAGTTCAGCGTTGATTCCTACTTTTGATCCGCGCGCGCCCAGGACGGCCAGTGAGAGCCTGCGTGCGCTAACGGTGAGGTTTTCAATTTGCGAGCTGGAGGCAGATTCGCCGCGCAGAAGAACAGCGGAGAAGGGGATGCCGCCGATGTGGTGGAACTGCTTATCGAAGAGGTCCATATAGAAAGCGGTTCCTTGGAGAATGCCCCTCAATGCGGTGTCAAGCTTAACGTTGAGTGCGGCAATGGAGGCGGGCACGGCGCTGGAGAAGGCGCCGGAGTTGCGGCGCGTTGCACGTCGGGAGGCGAGGGGGTCCCGGTGAACCCAGAGGTCTTGTGGCTCCCATGTGAGGGCGGGCCAGGTGACGGCTGAGGGCATGGTTCCTCCTCCCTCCTCCTCTTCATCGGTGTCGTCTTGTTGGTCGTGCATGGGGGGTCTTAAGCAGGGTCTTAATAAGACAAATACACTTCAATTTTCTTATTAAGGTGCTTAATAAGAAAATCTGCGCGGATTGTCTCATTAAGGAAATACCCCGAACGCCCTTCCTAAACTACCCTCCTGACCCACTCAGCATCCCGGGCTCCGAGCTGCCGGGGGGCATACACCGGAGCATGCACCAGGGCGTACAGCAAGGGCCCCGAACCCTTGGTAATTCAAGGATCCGGAGCCTTAACTTATATGCACTAAGCCTATATGCACCCGCCTACACGCTCACGCTGCCCAAAACAGCGGGTCAGCGGTGTAGACAAGCAGCTTTGCAGTTACTTCACGCCGCGCATCATCTTCTGAACCGGCTTGTGCACCAGGAACAGCAGCACACCGGTCGCGATGGTGATAATACCCATCCAGGTGAAGTAGGGAACCTCGGTTTCCATGCTGTAGAACTGAGCCAGCCAGCCAGAAAGCACGGTACCCATTGCCACGGAGGTGAAGTACAGCGCCATCATGTTCACGCGGTGCGCCTTCGGTGCGAGCTTGGTCGCCAGCGAAATACCCACCGGGGAAATAATCAGCTCAGCGATGGTGCAGACGAACAGAATCAGCACGATCCAGCCGACGTTCACGCTCTGAACGCCCGCCTGAGCGAGGAAGATCCAGAACGCCAGGCCAATAATGATCAGCGCTGCGGAGAACTTCACGGTGGTCACCGGCTGACGCTCACCCCACTTGGTCCACAGGGCGGAGAACATCATGCCGAAGATAATGATGAAAATCGGGTTGATGGAGTTGACCAGGTTCGGGCTCAGATCCATACCCAGAATGTGCCAGTTAAGACGCTCATCCGAGTACACTGCCATCACGGTGAACTGCTGCTGGTACAGTGCCCAGAACACGGCGTTTGCAATCCACAGGGGAATGAACGCGGTGATGCGGGAACGCTCATCGGCGGTGACGTCCTTAGCGGTCAGCATCTGTACGAACAGGGCGATAGCACCGATGAAGATGAAGCCCATGACCCAGTTCTTGAGGTTGCTTGCGGTCATCAGGCCGGTCGCCAGCAGAATACCGAGAACGACTACGATACCGACCAGTGCCAGGAAGAAGTTGCGCTTCTGTGCGCTGGTGAAGGGGGTGCCCACGTGGTGTACGGAGGCGGGCAGGTTCTTGCGGGTCAGCGAGTACTGGATTAGGCCTGCAGCCATACCGACAGCGGCCAGGGCGAAGCCGAGGTGGAAACCGCCGGTGTGCCAGCCCCAACCGGTCAGGATCGGGCCAATCAGTGCGCCGGTGTTCACGCCGATGTAGAAGATGGTGAAGCCTGCGTCGCGGCGGTGGTCGTTGTCCGAGTAGAGGGAGCCGACCAGCACGGAGGCGTTACTCTTCAAACCACCGGAGCCGATAGCGACCAGGATTAGACCAATCACCACACCCGGAATGCCGGGGATGAGGGAGAGGGAGATGTGGCCCGCCATGATGCCGATAGCGGAGTAGAAGAGGGTACGCTCGGGGCCGAGGAGGCGGTCACCGAGGATACCGCCGAGGATTGTCGTGAGGTACACGACTGCACCGTACGCACCGATAATGCCGGTGGCGAGGGTCTGGTCTAGGCCCAGGCCGCCCTTGTTGGCGGTGTAGTACAGGTAGTAGATCATGATGCCCTGCATGCCGTAGAAGGAGAAACGCTCCCACATTTCTACGGTGAACAGGTTCGCGAGCATGCGCGGGTGGCCGAAGAAGGTCTTGGTTTCCTTAGGTTCGGCACCTGTGATGGTGTGAGACATGGTGGAAAATCTTTTCTGTCGAGCCCGGAATTCTATGTGACCCGGGCAATATGTATTTAAGTCTATACCCTTATGGGTGCATATGTATACATGAATGTGCTTGTATTACGGATGGTTACTTTATATGTAGTGCATGAAAAACCATTTCGATTTTTTCGTATGCACCACGTCCGAATCTCACAACCCCCCAAATACCGGGCTAGATGCGCCCCACACCTCCAACGCGATAGAGTGGAACCACAACTATGCCCACCCGGCACCCCGTCGTGCCGATCGGCTCATTTTTAATCATTTCAAAGGAGAACCCCATGACCGCTGTACCCCAGGTCGACCCCCGCGACGTTCCCGCAGGCGCAACCATCATCGACGTGCGTGAAGACTACGAGTGGGAGGGTGGCCACGCGACCGGCGCTAAGCACATCACCCTCGGCACCCTCACCGAGCGTCTGGCTGAGCTGCCCGCACCCGGTGAAGACTTCTACGTCATCTGCCACGGCGGCGGCCGTTCGAACCGCGCGGCAACCTTCCTGCGCGAGCACGGCTACGCCGCACACAACATCGCTGGCGGCACCAGCGCATGGTTCGCTGCCGGTCTGCCGATGACCAGCGAAAACGGCGAAGCACCCGCTGTCGTTCACTAAACCGCCAGTTCGTCTGCACGCCATACAATGGAGTCCGTGACTGAAACTTCCGCGGACCGTATTTTTTCTACCCCGAACGCTCCCGCTTCTGCGTCCCCGCATGCCCTGCCGAGTATTCTGCAGAGCATCCCGTGGGATGTGCAGACGCGGGAGCTTATCGTGCGCCCGCTTCCTTTCGCGGTGAACTGCGAGGATGCGTACCCGCTGCTGACCGGTGGCGCCGAGTATTCCTTCTGGCTGGATTCGGCGCGTGAAGAGTCGCCCATGTCGGTTGCCTCGTATGTGGGTGTGGTTCCGGCACAGCTGTCGCCTCTGCGCGTGGATTCGGCGCGTGCGGCGGCTGAGCCTGGCGGGGAAGACCCCTTCGCCCAGCTGGAGGCGGCGCTCGCCTGCGCACCGCGCGTGCACCCGGATGTCGTGGCGGCGACCGGTCTGCCTGCGGGTTTGCGTGGCGGTTACGTGGGCTATTTCGGCTATGAGGCGCGTGCCGCCATGGGCTTGGAGCACGGTCACCCGGTGCCGGGCTACTTGCCGGCGCATGAGGCGCCGACCCCGGATTCTCTGTGGTTGCCGGCGGTTCGCTACCTGGTGCATGAGCATGCCCGCCCGGATGCTGCGGCGCGTAGCTGGCTGGTGGGCGATGAGTCGTGGTGTGAGGCGGCGGAGCGGCGGCTGAGTGCGGCGCTGACTGCGGTGCCGACTGCGGCGGTGCCGACTGTGGCGGTGAATGGGGCGGGGGAGTGCGCCTCCGAAAATACCCCCGTAAATAATCCCGTCAATGCCCCTGAGCTTGCCGAGCCGCTGCTCTTCCCGGCACCCGCCGCGGAAGCCTACATGGACGCCGTTCGCGCTAGTCAGCACGAAATCTACGAGGGTAACAGCTACGAGGTGTGCCTGACCGCGCAGACGAACGCGCGCATCCAGAATCCGAGCCCGGAGCTTTTCTTTGAGCTGTACCGCCGCCAGCGCGCCCACAATGCGGCACCCTATGCGGCGTATCTGCGGTGCGGTGATTTTTCGGTGCTCTCTTCCTCGCCGGAGCGTTTTTTGAGTGTGGATGAGCAGCGGAACGCACAGACGAAGCCGATTAAGGGCACGATTGCTCGCGGCGCCACCCCGGAAGAAGACGCCGCGGCAGCAGCCTGGTTGCGTACCGATGAGAAGACCCGCGCCGAGAACCTCATGATTGTGGATTTGCTGCGTAATGACCTGTCCACGGTGTCTGACCCGGCGTCCGTGCGCGTGCCGGTGCTTATGGGCGTGGAGAGCTATTCGACGGTGCATCAGCTGGTGTCTACGGTCAGCTCGCGCCTGCGCGAGGGTGTGAGCGCGGTGGCTGCCGCGCGGGCGTGCTTCCCGGGTGGTTCGATGACTGGTGCTCCGAAGCCCTCGACCATGCAGATTATTGAGCGCCTTGAGGGTCGCGCTCGCGGCGTGTATTCGGGTGCTTTGGGTTTTGTGTCGGCGGATGGTTCGGCGAACCTGTCGATTGTGATTCGCACGCTCGTGGCGCACGATGACGGCGCGGTGACTCTTGCTGCCGGTGGTGCGGTGGTTGCCGATTCGGATCCTGCTGCCGAGTATGAGGAGATGCTGACGAAGCTGCGCGCCGCGTTGCCGCCGTCGGTGGGTCGCGTGGTGGAATAGCCTAGCGCTGGAATAGCACAGGGAATAGCCTGCGCCGCCTGGACGTGAGCCGCTACACTGGAACTATGACTAAGCTTTCTGAAAACCTCCCCATTGAAGAAGCCCGTGAACGCCTGCGCCAGCTGATTATTGAGCTGGCTGTGGTGCGCGGGCACGTGGTCCTCGCCTCCGGCAAGGAAGCCGACTACTACGTTGACCTGCGCCGCATCACCCTGCACCACGAGGCTTCTCGCCTGGTCGGTCAGGTCATGCTGGACCTGCTGGATAAGAACGGTATCGAATTTGAGGCCGCCGGTGGCCTGACCATGGGCGCCGACCCGGTGGGTACCGCGATTATGCGTGCTGCTGGTGATCAGGACCGTGCGATTGACGCGTTTGTGGTGCGTAAGGCTCAGAAGTCTTACGGTATGGGCCGTCAGGTGGAGGGCCCCAGCGTTGAGGGTCGCCGCGTGGTTGCTGTTGAGGACACCTCCACCACCGGTGGTTCGGCGCTGACTGCTGTTGAGGCGCTGCGTAAGGCTGGCGCTGAGGTTGTGGCGGTTGCTGTGATTGTTGACCGTGCGACTGGCGCTAAGGAGCATGTGGAAGAGATTGCGGGCGTTCCGTGCCTGTACGCGTACTCGAAGGATGAGCTGGGCCTGGACTAGTCTCTACTAGGCTGGATTCTTAGGACCTCGTGATTTTTTAGACGTTCCCGTTGCGGCGGGTGAACCCGTGCCGCTGGCTGCTGTGTGTGGCTGGTGGTGCGGGTTTTTGTCTGTAAGATGGCTCTGTGGGCGCCGGTGTGGCGCTGGTTGTTGGCGTGAAGGTGGTTGTGATGGTTGAGAATCGTGATGCGGCTGAGGCTGTGCCTGCGGAGGCGGCTGTAGCTGAGGGTGTTGAGGGTACTGAGCAGGGTACTGCCCGTTTTGAGGTGGGTGTGGGCCCGTGGGAGGGCCCGTGGCCTGAGGGTGACCATTGGGATGAGGAGCTGCTGCGTGAGGGCGACCGCCGTAACGTGGTGGATAAGTACCGTTACTGGTCGATGGACGCGATTATTGCTGATTTGGATACGCGCCGCCATGATTTTCATGTGGCGATTGAGAATTGGCAGCATGACCTGAATATTGGCACGGTGGTGCGTACTGCGAATGCGATGTTGGCGAAGGAGGTCCATATTATTGGGCGTCGCCGCTGGAATCGTCGTGGTGCGATGGTGACGGATCGTTATCAGCATGTGCGTCATCATCCGACGATTGAGGATTTTGTGGCGTGGGCGCAGGCTGAGGGTCTGGAGATTATTGGTATTGATATTTTTCCGGATTCGGTGCCGCTGGAGACGTATGATCTGCCGAAGAGGTGTGTGCTGGTTTTTGGTCAGGAGGGCCCGGGCTTGTCGGAGGAGTTGCATGCGGCGGCTAGGGATACTCTGTCGATTGAGCAGTTTGGGTCGACGCGTTCGATGAATGCGGCGACGGCTGCGGGTATTGCGATGCATGCGTGGGTTCGCCGCCATGTGTTTGGTCAGATTCCGTCGTAGCCTGGCGGCTGTTTATGAGGTGTTTAAAGGTTCCGATGCGTTGTGTGCGCGTCGGAACCTTTTTGTTGTGGTTTGGGTGGCTTAAACCACGCATGAAATTACCTAGGCGTGTTAGTGTTAATGCAAGTCACAGGGGATATGAGAATTGCATGCTCGATTTCTGTTGGAGCGTACGATGGATTTCCTGACTTCGGCTCGCCAATGGTTGCGGGCTGTGGGCATGAATGACCGCGGCGTCATTCCCCTGAAAGGAGTCGGTAACAATGAAGAAATCTGCTGCCCTACTCGCCTGCTTTGCTTTAGCTTTAAGTTCCTGCGCCGCTGCGCCTAAAGATACTAGCCTCAAAGCTCAGCTGGATTTTGAAAATAACTATATTACTCTTCCGCTCGACGAATACGACATGAGTGACCAGGCCCTAGATATAACATATAGGGCGTATTTGTTGATTCTTAAAGAGTGCTATGCGAAAAAGGGATACGATTTTGAAATTCTAGAAAACGGCTTCGTTTCTGGCGATGCCTCCCAGTACGGCTCCTGGAACGTGAAGCATGCGGCGAATCATTTTACGTCCAGCAAAGTCAGAGAAGAGCAGGAAAGGATTTATGAGAGCATCCCTGAAGACGTCAGGGCCAGCTGCCGCGAAGAGCATCGGGAAGAACTGGATATGCTCTATTTTGATGAGGCTGATGAGAAAAAGTACCGCCCCGTCGGTCGTATCAGTGGCGAAGCGTACCAGCGTGCGCAGGCTGACCCTGAATGGAAGAAAGCCCGCTCAGATTGGTGGGACTGCCAGCGTCAGGAAGGGTTGACGCCTCGCACCGGGGACGGTGAATGGACGAGCAAAGAAACGGCCAATCTGAATGCTGATGATCCCAAAGTGTTGGAGGAGGTTATCCGCCTGGCAACCATTGAAGCTCAATGTAGTGAGAAGGTGAGGTTGGCTCAGCGTCTGGGTGATCTTGAGGCGTCCTATCAGGGGCCTTTGATTGAGAAGAATCAGGCGTTGCTGAATGATTTGAAGGCCTATCGTGACGCGAAGATAGCCAAGGCGCGTGAAATTATCGCCACCCACCAGTAGATATCAGCGACAAGCAGATAGGAGCCCTTGGGATAATTGGGGTAACTCCGTTTGAACGTTACAACAAGGTATGGAGGAGGAAAAGCCTATGCGTAAGGCTCTCTCTGCGGTAGCAGTATTCTGCCTGCTGGGGGCGTGCGTGTCCTGCTCCAACAGCGCCGAGCGGGACACCTCACGAAAAGCTGTTCTCGATTATTCAAAGAACTACGTACACCTTCCACTGGATGAGTATGCCTTTGACGAACTCACACTCCGTACGGTGAGCACGGCGTGGCACACGCTCATGTCCGAATGCTATGCGCACCACGGGCAGTCCTACGCCGTGCCCTCAGTAGACACCCCTCAACCGGGAGGCCTATACGGTAGCTGGAACGTTGAGTACGCCAAAAAGTACGGGTACTCCCAGAAGGAATCCCGAGGCCCAGAAGATTCAGCATCAGACGACATCAACACCCGGTGCCAAGAAGAGGTGAAAGCCGCATTCTCTGACGTCGAACTGGACGAAAAAGAATACCGGTTTGTAGGAGAGCTCAACTCACAGGCATACACCTACGCCTCCCAAACCGATGAGTGGAAAAATATTCGCTCAGAATGGTGGACCTGCCTGCGTGAACGCGGGCTAACCCCCAGGGAAGGGGAGAGCGACTGGACGTCCGAAGAAAGCGTACATCTCATGACCTCCTCCCAAGGCAACGAAGAGGCTAAGCCGGAGGAAATTCGCCTCGCGACCATCGAAGCCGAATGTAACCAGAAGGTTGGTATGGCTCAGCGTCTGGGTGATATTGAAGCGTCCTATCAGGGTCCGCTGATTGAGAAGAATCAGGCGAAGCTTAACCAATTGAAAGAGGAGAAAGAAAAGCGTGTGGCGAGGGCGCGTGAAATTATCGCCACCCGCCAGTAGCCACACCCGCTGAAGGGCAGAACGGGCGAACCAGCCGCAGAATGCCCACAAGCAAATTTCATAAGAAGGAGCCGGGGAGTGTCACCACTCCCCGGCCCTCACTTTATTCACTCTCAACCTCGCAACCTGAACTGGTGCACTCACATGCCAGCCAGTTCAAGGCTACTCAGCGTCAGGTTACTTAGCCCTTTAGCCCACCGGAACGTTAACGTTCACCAGCGAGTACAGATCCTTCGGATCATCCGGGCTAGCAACCAGGTCAATGAACTGCTGCAGGTCGGTGTCCTGCGTAGCCGCACGGGCATAACGCAGACCCGAGAAGTCAGCAATCGCGAAGCCCACCGAGTCGAACAGGGTAATCTGCTCATCCGACACGCGGCCGGGCTCCTCGCCGGTCAGTACCTTCCAGAACTCCACCACGGGGAAGTCCGGGTCCTTCTGCTGAATCTCGCCCTCAATGCGGGTCTGGGGCGGGAACTCAACGAACACGGTGGAGCGGTCCAGAATTTCGCTTTCCAGCTCAGTTTTGCCGGGGCAGTCGCCACCAATAGCGTTCAGGTGTACGCCGGGCTTCACCTGGCGGTCCAGCAGAACCTTCGCCTGCTGCTTATCGGCGGTGCAGGTGGTAATAATGTCTGCACCCTCGACAGCCTCGTCCACGTCCTTAGCCAGGTGGATGCGGAAGCCCAGCGGCTCCAGGTTGCGGCGGAACTTCTCCATCGCGTGCGGATCAATGTCGTAGACGGACAGGTCCTCAATGCCGAGCACAGCGCGCATACCCAGCGCCTGGAACTCAGACTGCGAGCCGGTACCAATCATCGCCATCTTCTTCGAATCCTTGCGTGCCAGGTGCTTAGCAACCATGGCGGACACACCGGCGGTACGCAGCGCGGTCAGCAGGGTCATCTCAGCCAGGAACACGGGGTAGCCGTTGTCCACGTCAGCGAGCAAACCGAACGCGGTCACGGTCTGGAAGCCGCGCGCCGGGTTGGACGGGTGGCCGTTCACATACTTGAAGGAGTAGGTGATGTTGTCGGAGGTGGGCATCAGCTCAATCACACCGAAGGGGGTGTGGGAGGCGACGCGCGGGATCTTGTCGAAGCTCTGCCACTTCTTGAAGTCTTCTTCGAGGAAGTCGACCATGCCGGCAATGATGTTGCCTACGCCGTCCTTCTGAATCCACTTCGCCATCGAGGCGACGTCAACAAATTCCACCGCGTGTGCGCTAGGACGTTCAGTCATGATTTTCTCCTTTGAATATCTGCACAAAACTTCTTTGTGCAGCTGGTGGTCACTGCGGATATCTATTATCTCAAAATATATTGCAGGACACACCGTATTAGAAATGCTGTAAATATGTACTTTGCTTTATGTATTACACGGATGTAATACGGAACGAACACGAAAAGACGTGCAGGGAGGGGGTTCTAGAACTCCTGGAACCTACGGGCTAGGGTCTAGAACTCCCTCATCGCCTTCACCGGGATTACAGGCAACCGGTCGGGTTAGTGGCCCTTCGGCTTGTCCTCGTCCTCAAGGTCTAGCTCATCCAGGTCAATGTGGGTACGAGGCTCTGCAACGAGCTTCTTCACCACGGGGCGGGCAGCAATCACAGGCACGGAACCGGTGTAGCCTTCACGGACGCGAGCAATCTCGTTGACGCGGTCACGAACCGTGTACCAGCCGATAATCAGCAGCGGGATAACCAGCAGCAGCGATGCCAGGGTGTAGGTGCCGACCGGGTAATCCAGAGCCATCAGCACCAGCACAATAGCCAGGAAGGCCATCACAGCCCAGTCGCTGAAACGACCGCCGGGTGCACGGTAGTTGGGGCGCTTGTACTTGCCTTCGCCGACCAGCTTCAGATACTTCTGGTGCGACATAGCGATAGCCGCCCAGCTAGCCATGGTGCCCACGGATGCGATGTTCAGCACGACCTCGAACGCCTGCTCGGGAACGAAGAAGTTCAGCACAACACCGAAGAGGCCAATCACACCGGTGAGCAGAATACCTGCCACGGGAACACCGGAGCGGGACACCTTGGTGGTGAACTTCGGTGCCGAACCGGCAACACCCATCGAGTGGAGGATACGGCCGGTGGAGTACAGGCCAGCGTTCAGCGAGGAAGCAGCCGCGGTAATAACGACCAGCTGCATAATCGGTGCGGTACCGTCAATGCCGATAGCGTCGAAGAAGGTCACGAACGGCGACTCTGCGTCCTTGTATGCGGTGTAGGGCATGAGCAGGCAGAGCAGAACCACGGAACCAACGTAGAAGATCGCAATACGCCAGATCACGGTGTTGATAGCGCGGGGGATAACCTTCTCAACGTTCTTGGTTTCACCACTGGTGGTGCCGACCAGCTCAATACCGGCGTAGGCGAACACAACGCCCTGAACCACAATCAGAGCGGGAAGAATGCCGTTGGGGAAGAAGCCGTCATTGGCTGCAATGAGTTCAAGGCCGGGGCGGACGCCGTTGATGGGTTCACCGAAGACCAGGTACCAGATACCTACCGCCATGAAGGACAGCAGGGCAAGAATCTTAATGAGTGCGAACCAGAATTCCAGCTCACCGAAGAGCTTCACGGAGATGAGGTTCAGGGCCACGGTGACGATAACGACGATGAATGCGCTAAGCCACTGGGGAATATCTGCGAAGAACTGGTTGTATCGACCGAACCAGCTGATGTAAATAGCGATAGCGGTGGCGTCTGCAACGGCGGTCATTGCCCAGTTCAGCCAGTACAGCCATCCGGATACGAATGCGGCCTTTTCGCCGTAGAATTCGCGGGTGTAGGAGACGAAGGAGCCCGAGGAGGGGCGGTGAAGGATCAGCTCGCCGAGGGCTCGAAGAATCAGGTAGCCGAAGAAGCCGATGACGGCGTAGATGACGGCGAGCATGGGGCCCGCGTCCTGCAGGCGGCTACCGGTGCCCAGGAACAGGCCGGTACCAATTGCGGAACCGATGGCGATCATCTGGAGCTGACGTGCGCCAAGTCCCTTGTGGAAGCCTTCCTGTTCGTGTGCGAACGGGTCGTCTGTGGGAGGCTTGGTGTACTGATCCGCTGCAGAAGTCTGCGGGTTCTTGTTCGGTGAGGTGCTCATGCTATACCTCCTTGGATAGTTACGTCTGAAGCACGTGTTACACGAAATGTGGTTGGGAACACGTCTGTGGGTTGTAACGACTATAGCACGGTAATTTGACTAAATATAACCCGCATCACGTAACAATTTATATACATATAATGCATATTTTATGAAAATATTTGGTTCATGTTGTATTGTGTGGTTTTAATTGTTTTGTGAAATAGATTATTTGAACTTTGAGTCTAAAAAATCAATTCCCCCACCACCGCACAGCACAAGAGCACCCACAACGGGGTGCTCCAGCAACATATTCAAAACGGAGGCTTAGCCCTCCATCAGGCGATCAATCTTCGCCCGCAACGCGCGCTCACGACGATTCAACCACCACCAGCTCGGCCAACGCATCAACGACTTACGCCCAACCTGCACGACCGAGGGGAGCTTCGCCTCCGCAAGCGCCACATCAATCTCGTGGTCGCTCGCGCCCTCATCACGCATTTTCTCCATCAACTCAAGGGATTTCGCCATATCGCCATGCCCCAAAACATGACGACTCTTACGCTCCAGAACCTCATCTAACTGGGCGCGCACCGGGGCAATAGCCGCCGCATTCGGATGCTCACGCTCAGCACGACGCTGCGCCTGGCGGGCACGCTTCTCACGCTTCGCGTCGAGCTGTTTCGGATTATTTTTAGCGCTCGCCTTGCTCATGGGAGGATCCTTTCGTCGCGTTCCGGGTGACGTGTACGCTGACCTGCACGCACAGAAGACATTTAGTCATTAACACCTCTACTTTACCGCGGTATTTGGCAGAACTTTTATTGCAGTAAACCCAAAAAAACCCACAAAAAATTAACGATAAATAAGTCGTATCTTGGTAAAATAGTGCGAGTAGGAGGCGTCTCGCGCGCCAACAAAATATGGTGAACCGGCCCTGCCTCGGTAACCGGTCGCATCTATCCAAGGAGTCAGCATATGGCTATTGCAACCCCCGAAGTTTACGCAGAAATGCTGCAGACCGCGAAGGAAAAGGGCTTCGCGTACCCCGCAGTGAACGTGACCTCCTCCCAGACCCTGAACGCTGCAATCCGCGGCTTCGCAGAGGCTGGCTCGGACGGCATCATCCAGGCATCCACCGGTGGTGCAGCATACTGGTCTGGCGCTTCCAAGAAGGACATGGTCGTTGGCTCCCTCGCCTTCGCAGCATACGCACGCGAAGTTGCTAAGCAGTACGACGTGAACATTGCACTGCACACCGACCACTGCCCCAAGGACAAGCTGGAAGGCTTCGTCCTGCCCCTGCTGGCAGAGTCCGAGAAGGCTGTTGCTCGCGGTGAAGACCCCATCTTCAACTCCCACATGTGGGACGGCTCCGCAATCGACCTGGACGAGAACCTGAAGATTGCTGCTGAGCTGATCGAGCGTACCTCCAAGGCAAAGCTCGTTCTCGAGGTTGAGATTGGTGCCGTTGGTGGCGAGGAAGACGGCGTTGAAGGCGCTATCGACGACTCCCTGTACACCACCGTTGCAGACGCAATCAAGACCGTTGAGGCAATCGGCCTGGGCGAGAAGGGCACCTACATGGCTGCTCTGACCTTCGGTAACGTTCACGGCGTGTACAAGCCCGGTAACGTTCACCTGCGCCCCGAGCTGCTCAAGGAAATCCAGACCGAGGTCGGCGCTAAGTACGGCAAGGGCGACAAGCCCTTCTACCTGGTCTTCCACGGTGGCTCCGGCTCCACCGAGCAGGAGATTGCAGACGCAGTGTCCTACGGTGTTATCAAGATGAACATCGACACCGACACCCAGTACGCATTCACCCGCCCCGTTGCTGGCCACATGTTCAGCAACTACGACGGTGTGCTGAAGGTTGACGGCGAGGTCGGCAACAAGAAGACCTACGACCCCCGCGTTTGGGGCGCAGCTGCAGAGGCAGGCATGGCCGCACGCGTGGTCGAGGCTTGCCAGCAGCTCGGTTCCGTCGGTACCTCCCTCAACAAGTAAGGTGCTGTTCGCCCGCCGCGACTCCCGTAGTCGCTGCCGGGCGTGAACCTAAGCTTCGTTAAGCGAAAGCGGTGCCCGCTTCCTCATTACGAGGAGGCGGGCACCGCTCTTTTATGTATCTAGAACCGGTATGTATCTAGAACCGGGCAAACCTAGCGTTTGCAGCGAATCTTAGCGGGGCTCTCAGTGGGGCAGGGGCGGGTTTACTTGCCGCCGCAGCCGCAACCACCGCATCCGCAGCCGCCGGACTTCACAGCCACCGAACCGGAGGTGGGAATACCGTCGCCGGTGTCGCCGCTCATGAGGTTCACGCGGTTGCCAATCTCCGGGCCGCCAACCGGCTGGGGCGCCTTACCCGCCAGGGTCGCCGCGAAACCGGCAGGCTCCGCCAGGGGGCTCAGGTTCGGCACCATAGACGCCGCCGGGGAACCGGAGGGGCCGCATGCAGCCGCTGCCGCGTTAGCCTTCGGCTGGGCGACCAGGTGGGCGCGGGAGAAGCGCTTAATCTGCTCGGCAGTCGGGTACGCGAAGGACACCTTCACCTCACCGTTGACGAGCATGAGCGGCAGCACCTCGCGGCCGTTCATCTCAATCTGCTCGGCGACCGGTGCGCACTCTTCAAATGCGGAAGGGTAGGAGTCGGTGGAGTACACCTCAATGTCCACGCCCGAATCCAGCGCCTCCTGCGCGGCACCCAGGAAGATGGAACGCTCCATATCCTGCGGATCCTCCGGGTTCTCGCCGGGGCCCGGAATAAATACTTCAAGAACGGTCTCAGCCGCTTCAGTCATCAGTTCAGCCTTTTCTGTCTTATGGGCACCGGCTCGGGGGAGGGGTGCCACTCCTTCACTAAGTGTACTCGCGACCTCAAGAGTGCAGAAGTGTGAGTTGAAGTTCCAGATTTGCGGAATATTTGCAGAATTCGAGTCGAATAACCCTCAGCTCTTCGACTGCCGTGTCAGGTGTTGTATTCTGAGTGCATATGCACCGGAGTGTGCGAACCCTGCAATTCAGGCAGGTGCCGCCCCGGTGTGAAACCAAGAAGGCAACGACGCCCGCATCCGACGCGGACGCATCAGCGCTACAAATACACGCTATTCATAGCGCCACACGACCAGAAGGAGCATATATGTTCGGTTTCGGCAAGAAGAAGAAGGAAGCTGCCGCACAGGAAGCATCGTCCGCAGACGTTTACGTCGCACCTGTTACCGGCGAGTACCTGCCGCTGAGCGAAGTCTCCGACCCCGTTTTCTCTCAGGGCGTTATGGGCGACGGCTATGCAGTGAACCCCACCGCAGGCACCATCGTCGCACCCGTCGCAGGCACCATCGCACTGATTCAGGACACCCTGCACGCATTCATGCTCCGCACCGAAAACGGCGGCGAGGTACTGGTTCACATCGGTATCGACACCGTTGAGCTCGGCGGTGACGGCTTCACCAAGATCGCTAACGTAGGCGACAAGGTTGAGGCAGGCGCACCCATCATCGAGGTCGACTGGGCAGCTATCGAGGGTCGCATCCCCTCCAAGGAAACCATGGTGATGATCACCAACACCGCAAAGTTCAACATCTCCAAGGACTCTGAGTCCCGCCGCCCCGTCGCAGCCGGTGACCGCGTCGCTCAGGCAACCAAGAAGTAAGCTGAACCAGCGAAAATAGCTCAGCTTCAACCGCGGTGAAAACCCGCGAAAACACTTAACGCAAAAGGTCGCGTTCTGCAGGCTCAATCGGTCCACAGGCGCGGCCTTTTTCGTTACACGAGAAATTTTAACGCCGCATGAAATGCCGCTATTAAAAGCGGCGGAAAAGGAGGAACACATTCACCCGCATTACACGGCGGGCAAGAATGAGGCGCACATAGTACCCTATTTGCCTATGAACATAGTGAATTACCGATAAAAAATCGTTATGCTACATAGAGTTGCAGTTTGAGTTGGGAGAACCCGGACCCTCAGCTATAAACCAAAACTTCAATGACCAGCCACACACATTACGCTCAACTCATAAACGAAAAAGGACCACTACGGTGACTGCATTCCCGAAAATCTCTAAGAATCTGAGCCGCCGCGGCTTCATCGGTGCCTCCGCACTGGCACCCGCCACCCTCATGCTCCAGGCAGGCGAAGCCCACGCCGCAGCCAACACCCGCGCACAGCTCGCGGCAGTACACAGCGGCTCCCCCGCACATCAGTTGCTCTACAAGACCGATGAATTCTTCATCGCCCACCGCGGTGCCGGCAACATCAGCCCCGAGCACACCGCCTACGCCTACGCAGAATCTGTACGCCGAGGCGCCCTCGCCGTCGAAATTTCCGTACGCACCACCAGCGACGGCCAGTTCGTCTGCATGCACGATACCAACATCAAGCGCACCACCGGTGCGTCCATGGACGTGCGCGGCCACACCCTCGCAGAACTGCGCCAGCACAAGGTCAACATGCGCAAGAACCTGGGCGAGAAGACCGACCTCTACGACATCCCCACCCTCGAAGAGGCCATCGCCGCAATTGACGCCGTACCCGCAGGCGGCGAATACGCCTCCGTCGGCGGCAAGAAGGTCGTGCTGTTCCTCGAAGCGAAGGACGGCCCCGCACAGGCAGGCCTGATCAAGTTCATCACCGAACGCGGCCTGCAGCGCCGCACCGTTATCAAGATGTACCGCGACGGCAACGGCGGCTTCAAGCCCACCTCCAAGTACCTCAAGCTCGCCAACTCCGCAGGCTGCGGCACCTGGTGCTACTTCGACGGCGGCGACCCCATCGACAAGATCTCCGCAATGGCACGCCACGAAAACGTGGACGCCATCGGCGTACCCTACTACGAGAATCCGACCGGCGCAGCCCACGGCTCCATGAGCGAAGAGAACGTACGCACCCTCACCAGCCTGGGCAAGGCAGTTATCGTCTGGGAAATCCACCGCCGCTCCGCCTACGAAAAGTACAAGGCACTGGGCGTGAAGGGCTTCATGTGCCCCGACCCCTACTGGGTAATCGGTGACCCCTTCGATGCCAGCGTCAAAATCAAGACCGGCAAGCGCCCCCACGGCATGCTGCCCGCCAACCCCTCCGTCGCTGCGGACATGCCCGACCTGACCGGCGCAGCCATCGTGCACAACCAGCGCTACGACGAATCCGTACTGCTCGGTCCGCTGGCGAATTACACGACCCGCGACAAGTACACCCTCGACTTCTCCATGAAGTGGACCGGCGCACTGCCGCAGCAGGCGGGTCACTACGGCTATGTTGCTTTCGGCCGCGAACACGACGGTGCCTTCGGCATCGGCAAGAAGTTCTCCGCAAACCAGGAAGACGGCACTTACGTGCTCGCTATCCGCCCCAACTACAACGGCGGCTCCGTAGCGCAGATCCTCTGCTTCGAACCCAAGCAGACCAGCCCGCGCGTACTGCACACCATGAAGCTGCGCCAGAAGGTCACCACCGGCCAGGCACTGAACTGCAAGATCGTGGTGAGCAAGAACAGCTTCTACTACACGGTCAACGGCCAGTACTCCAGCCCCATCAACCACAGCGCCTACCGCGGCCCGTACGTACACTTCGGCCGCTTCCACGGCACCAACGATGGCGGTCCTCTGGAGCTGACTCGAATCGAGGCACGCCAGTCCTGGATCTGAGAGAATCGGTGGGCATAGTCCACCTGGGTGCCCGCCTCACCGCCCGCTAAGCGGTGAGATTACGGATACCGGGCAGAGCGGATGCAACACCGAGCATCCCTTCCGGGCAACGCTTTCCATAATTCTCAGCCCCATGATTATTAGCTAGGCGCTCGCGCGCCGAGTGAGAATCCACCTGAAGGGTACCTGAAGGGGGTCGTATCCACCGCGGATGCGGCCCCCTTCGGCGTGCCCGCGGTCTTTCAGGGCGGGGAGAGGGGGATTGAGGAGGTGTAGGCGCGCAGGGGAGTAGAGAGGGGGTAGGGGAGCGTGCGGGACTAGAATTAAAAGCGTCAGAGTCGACCGCACCGGCCGCCCCAACCCGAAAGGCACGCCATGACCACCTCACCCGAAAGCTCCGCTCAGAAGCCCGCAGAGAAGCCCGCCGCAAAGCCCGCCGCGAAGTCCGCCCAGCTGCGAGGTCGCACCGAACCGCACGTGCACAGCTTTAACATGCCGCAGCTCGAACCCATCGACCCCTACGAGCGGCCCTCCTACCCCTTCTTCTACGTGCCCACCGACCTGCTCATCGGCGGCACCTGGGTCACCGGCGACAACGGCTCCTTCCCCGTGCACAACCCCTCCTGCGGCCAAATCCTCGCGCACGTCGCCGACGCCAGCGTCGAACAGGGTATCGAAGCACTCGACGCCGCCTGCGACGCCCGCGCCTCCTGGGCGGCAACCAGCGTCCGCGAACGCGCCGACATCCTCAACCGCGCCTACACGCTCATGACGCAGCGCACCGAAGTCATCGCCCGGCTCATGACCCTCGAAATGGGCAAGCCCCTTGACCAGTCCCGCGGCGAGGTCGCCTACGCCGCGAACTACCTGCGCTGGTACGCCGAAGAAGCCGCCCGCAACTTCGGCCGCACCGCCACCGCCCCCGAATCCGGGCTGCAGATCACCACCGTACGCCGCCCCGTCGGCCCCTGCCTGCTCATCACCCCCTGGAACTTCCCGCTCGCCATGGCGGCACGCAAGGTCGCCCCGGCGCTCGCAGCGGGCTGCACCGCGGTGCTCAAGCCCGCATCCCTGACCCCGCTGAGCTCCCTGTACTTCGCTTCTCTGATGCGTGAGGCGGGCCTGCCGGACGGCGTGCTGAACGTAGTGACCACCAGCCGCACCGGCGATGTGGTCTCCGCGCTGATGGCTGATGAGCGCCTGCGGAAGGTATCGTTCACCGGCTCTACCGCCGTGGGTCGCACCCTGCTCGCGCAGGCCTCGCAGAATGTTCTGCGCACCTCCATGGAGCTGGGCGGCAACGCGCCGTTCATCGTCTTTGAGGACGCAGACATCCCCGCCGCCGTGGAGGGCGCCTACGCGGCGAAGATGAGGAACATGGGCGAGGCGTGCACCGCCGCCAACCGAATTATCGTGCACGAGGACATTGCCGAAGAATTCACCCGCGCCTTCGTGGAGCGCATGGAAGCGACCGTCGTGGGCGACGGAGCCATCGACGGAACCGAATGCGGACCGCTAATTCAACCTTCAGCAGTTGAATCCATGCTTTTTATGGTGGAAGACGCGCTGGGCAAGGGCGCGCTCCTCGCCTGCGGCGGGTACATTCCCGAGCTTGCAGAAAATGTTCCGAGCGATACCGGCGGCATGCCCAAGAACCTGAACAAGGGCAACTTCGTGACCCCCACCGTGCTGACCGGCGTGACCGATTCGATGCGTGTGTGGCGTGAAGAAATTTTCGGCCCCGTCGCCCCGATTGCCACGTTCAGCGGCTACGGTGAGGAGGGTGAACGCACCGCCCTGAAGCTCGCCAACGACACCGAGTACGGCCTGGCGGCGTACGTGTACACGAGCAACCACCCGCGCTTTACGCGCATGGCGGCTGGCCTGGAGTTCGGGCTGATCGGTTACAACTCCGGCGTTATCTCGAACGCCGCCGCCCCGTTCGGCGGCGTGAAGCAGTCCGGCATGGGCCGCGAGGGCGGCCCCGAGGGTCTGGAGGAGTACACCGAGCTGCAGTACATCGGCGCGCCGAATCCGTTCGCTGGATAAGGCGAGATACCGGCTACAGCGAACCCTGGATACAGAGAACTCTGGATACGCCGAAGAACCCTGGGTACGGCGAACTCTGGATGTAGCGAACTTTGGATACAGCGAAGCCCCGGCGGGTACCTTGTCAGGTGCCCGTTGGGGCTTCGCGCTGTCTAGATTATGCGCGGGTGCTAGAGCTGACAAATGGCCAGCAGCTCGCGGCTGAAAGCATCTGCGGGGCCCTTGCCGCAGGAGTTGGGACGCGGCTCAAGGGTGACCCGCTCGAAGAAGGTGACCCAGGTGCGTCCGTCGGTGTGGGAGGTGAGTGCCGCCTCCAGGGTGGGGTGTTCGGCGGTATCTACTGGGGGCTCAATGCCCGCCTCGCGGAGTGCGTTTAGCGCCTCTACTGCCGATGTTTCACGTGAAACCAAACCTCCAGAGGTTACTTCTTCACCCTTTTTCTCCAGTTCGAGGCGCACGGCGACCTCTGCCGCCTGCTCCACCGGGGTATCCGTGCTGCGGCCTCGCAGACCGTGCAGCGACGGAATATCGCGACCCGCCAGCGACAGGTACGCCGCCAGCGCCGAAGGCTCCGAGAGGCGACCGTAGGTGTAGCCGGTGGGCAGCATAATGCCGACCGGTGCAAAGCGGTGACCGCCCGTATGCGAGCACTCCCAGACTGCATTACCCGGCAGAATATCCGCCAGGTGCGCCGCAATGGGTCGGCCGCGCAGAGCACAGCAACGGTCACGCTTAGAGTGGGTGCACACGAGAATAGCGGGGGAGTCCATGAGCTCCGCTCCGGTCGCCTGAATCAACTCCTGCGGGTTGTCTAGCGGTAGTTCGAGCAGCTGCTCGGGGGCACCCACGCTGAACGAGTAGAGCTTCTCCTCACCCGGGGTGCAGAGCGCGTAGAGTACCCGGTGGGTCGGGTTGCCGGATGCATCCGGCGCGCCGTGCAGTACGCGCCCCTCCCTGCCCGCCTGGCGGATGAGCAGGAACTTCAGCCCCGCCCGCGAGACCGCCTCACTCAGTGCGGCAGAGAGTTCCTCGCCCAGGGCGGATCCGTCCAGTACATCGCGGCCCCACTGACCCACGTGTTCGAGCGCCAGCCAGGCGGTGGCGCGTCCGGCAGTGCCGCCGAGTGCTTCGTCGTCGTAGAGGGAGCAGGAGTCCGCCGGGATGCTCGTGGCGCGCGTGCGCGAAGATAGCTCATCCGCGTGTGCGGCGCGCAGATTCTTCAGCTCTGCGGGGTTGTCGGCGCGCGGCTCGGGGGTTGCGGGGGTACAGGATTCAGTCATAGTTCCTCGATTCTACGCCTGCGGGATGTGAATGACCTATGTTGCCCCTGCGCGGTCTAAATTCTGAAAAACAACCGTATTAGGGTGATTTTAGGGGCTATCAGGCGGTCGACTACTCAGGAAGAAGCGCCAAAGCGACGCGGTAGAGGCGGTCCTTCTCTTCGGTGTTACCGATGAAGGAGCGGAGCATGTACCCCTGGAAAACCATCATGAAGGCGTCTGCATGGTCGCGGGCGTAGTCGGCGATGAGCGCCTCCTGCTCGGGGGTGCGCTGCGCCGGGTCGGGGGTGATTTCGTGCAGAACGCGCAGCTGTTCGACCGCCCAGGGGGTGAGGGCCTTGATGATGATGCCCTGTAGTAGGGGAATCGTGTCCGCGGTTGCCTTGGCGATTTCGGGTGCGTGGAGCGATTCGAGGCGGATGCGCAGCATGGCGGAGAAGTTCTCGTTAATCATTTGGTTGGTGTGGATGGTTTCGAGAATGTCCTGGGGTCCGGCGCCTTCGGGGAGCGCGGCGTAGAGTGCCTTAATGCTGGTGAGTCGCTCGTTGATGGCGCTGATGAGGATGTCTTCTTTGCCGGTGAAGTGCGAGTAGATGGATCCGGAGGACAGCCCGGAGGCTTTGATGATGTCGCTCATGGAGGTGTTGGTGTAGCCGTGTTCAATGAAGCAGGCGATGGCTGCTTCGATGATTTGGGCTCGGCGTGCGGCTTTGGTGGCTTCTGTTAGTCGGGGCATGGTTCCAGTCTAGGGAGTTGGCGTAAAACTTACAAACACAATGGAAATTTTTTTTGTGACTTTGTAAACAAAATGGCTATTGTGTTTGCGCTCGGTCAAAAACGGGAGTAGAGTTCTATCCCGTAAACGAAACAGGCATTTTGTTTGGAGGTTGTCATGAGCAACGAACCCACCACCGCGCTCACCGCAGAATCGGTGAGCGCCACCAACCCCACTACCACCGCAACCGCCAAGACCCCGGCAGAAGTCCCCGAGCGCTCCTCCTGGCTCAAGGTCATCAGCACCTCACTGCTGGCATCCCTAATCGTTGCGGTTGTTATCCTCGCCTTCACCTGGCCCACCAAAACCATGGAAGCGAAAAACCTGCCCGTCTCCATCACCGGCCCTGAAGTAACCGTCAGCCAATTTGAGCAATCCCTCAAAGACCGCGGCATCGAAACCTTCGAACTGAAGCAGGCCACCTCCCGCGAAGACGCCGAAAACCAAATCAAGCAGCGTGAAACCTACGGTGCTATCGTCTTCACCGAAGGCGCAGCCCCCGAGGTGCTCACCGCCCCCGCCGCTAACGCCGCGGCAACCCAGATGCTCAACGGCGTCGCCACCCAGCTGAACGCGCAGATTCAGCAGCAGGCGCTCGCCGCTAAGACCGAAGCTCTCACCCAGGCGGTGCAGACCGGCGGTGAGCAGGGCGCACAGGCAGCCGCTCAGCTGGAGCAGATGAAGGCAGAAGCTGAAAAGGCCTCCGCTATGGCAGTGAAGACCACCGCCGTAGTGCCCCTGAGTGAAAGCGATAGCTCCGGTAACGGCCTCGCAATCGCCGCATTCCCCCTGGTCATGGGCGGAACCCTTGGCGGTGTACTGTCCCTGACCCTCATCAAGAGCACCTGGCGTCGCTTCGCCACCGCTAGCCTCTACGCCGTGATCGGTGGCGCAATCACCGCCCTGATCCTGAGCACCTGGTTCGGTTTCATCCCCGGTGACTTCGCAACCCTGTGGGCAGCATTCGGCGCCACCTACCTTGCCACCGCATCCTTCATGATTGGCTTCGGTAGCCTGCTCGTCCCCGCCGCAGGCCTGGGCCTGGGCGCCGTCGTCACCATGTTCATTGGTAACCCAATTTCGGGTGCAACCATGCCGAGCGCATTCCTGCCCGGTGCCTGGGGTGCTATCGGTCAGATGATGGTGCCGGGTGCCTCCTCGACCCTGCTGCGTTCCATCGCGTACTTCCCGGAGGCTGCAACGAGCGGCCAGTGGCTGGTGCTCGGTTCCTGGATTGCCTGCGGTCTGCTCGCCGGCGTGATCGGCTGGGCGCTGAAGGAGCGCCGCCCCGCAAAGGTGGAGGCATAACCGCCGCGGGTTAGAGCCGCTAATACAACGTAAGAAGGGTGTGTGCCGTGTTCACTGAACACGGCACACACCCTTTCGGCATACCGACTATTACCGGCTGTTATGCGCTGTTACTGGTTGTCGAGAACGTACTGCTTGAACTGCTCGTCCCGGCGCTTGAATTCTTTAAGCTCATTCTCCAGGGCTGCCTGGTTCTTGGCGATGAGCGGCTTCTGGTACTGTGCCTCCAGATCGTAGAGTTTCTGCGAACGGCCTACATCCTGATTGCACTGCGCTTCGATGACTGCGATTCGAATTTCCTCTTCGGAGGGGGTGTTGCTCTGAGGAATGTTCTTTTCTTCCTTGACGGTCATCTCGCTATCGGGGGTGAGGCCCTTGTCCTTGACGCATCGCTTCCACTCGTCGTCGAGGGATTTGTTGAGCTGTCTATCGCCTGCGGCGTTTCGGGCATCGGTTTCCAAACGCGTATACGTAGTGGAGCCGAATGGGATCTCTCCAATTTGCTTCATCTCATCGCTGGCGCGCTGATAGCATTCGGTGCTGACATCCTTCCCAGGGTCGGATGAGGGTGCAGGGGAGGACAGATCCAGCGTATTCGAGTCTTCGCTCTTGTGGAGGCCGTATTTTTGGGCGTACTCAACGTTCCAGATTCCGTAGGTCCTGCCGAGGTTCCTGCCGGATCCCTCGGTGCGGACAAACATCTTGTAGTGCTGCCCGTGTTCGGCAAAGCACTTTTTGCGGGCGAGCTCAAGGGCTTTGGTGAAGTATTCGTCCTTACCGGTGGTGTCGTATGCATCCAGGGGTAGGATCACCTGGTCATTTTCTACGTCGAAAATAGCGCGGGCGCTTTCATCCTTCTCCAACGTAGGACCGAAAGAGCACGAGGAGAGCGTGAGGCCCAGCAGGATTGCGGCGGCAGCTCGCGCAAAGTTACGCCTTGCGCCGGTAGACGCTGTGTGGTGGTTAGACATGGTGTGTCTCCAATCTGTTACGGGGAGCCCGTGGCGTCGCGGCCACAACCCCCCCCGTAGACCACGCGAACTAGGTGGCCTTGAGAACACTTCTTGAGAAGGTGACTTAACAATACCCCTAGTGGAGGCTAGTTGGCGCTCAATAGGCTGGTGTGTGCGCTAGAAAATTTTCTACCTCATGGCGGGTTTGCGCAGGTCACGGCTCAGCCCGGCAAAAATACGGCGGAGTCACCGCAGAATCACCGCGAAAACAGCGCAAGCGCAGGACGGGTAGGCGGGCGCACCTGATTTGGTGCCCCGCCCTCCTCGCGCCACAATGAACACATGACCGCAGAAGACACCAACGCACTAACCAGCGCCAGACTCGACCTCTGGCTCTGGTCAGTGCGCATCTTTAAAACCCGCTCCCTCGCCGCCGACGAATGCAAAGGCGGCCACGTGCGCGTCAACGACGCCCCCGCCAAACCCTCCCAAAAACTCAAAAAAGGCGACATCGTCAAGGTCCGCTATCCCGGCTGGGAACGCGTCTTCAAAGTCGAAAAACTCCTCGTCAAACGCGTAGGCGCGCCCATCGCCGTCACCTGCTACGAAGACCTCTCCGGCCCGCGCCCCGCCTACCTCTCCATGCCCCCGGTCGCCAAACGCGAACGAGGCAGCGGCCGCCCCACCAAGAAGGAACGCCGCGCCCTCGACGAACTGCGCGGCAGAGGCGCCTAACCGCCTAAAGCGCATCTCACGGAGTGCACCCCGCCCCGCGCTCCGGCACCCGCCGCGGTGGCGGGGAGTAGCCTAGAGGGATGAGCACACAGAAGCACCAGAATACTGAACCCGGCGGCACCGAACCCGGCGCGCCCGGTCAGAACGCAGTGAACGCCGCAGCGAACGCCGCCGAGCCTTCGCTGAACCGGCGCATCCTCGCCCTCGCTGTACCCGCCTTCGGCGCGCTCATCGCCGAACCCATCTTCGTGCTCACTGACTCCGCCCTCATCGGGCAGCTCGGCAAGGCGGAACTTGCGGGCATGAGTATCGCCGCCACAATCGTCACCACGGTCGTGGGCCTCATGAACTTCCTCGCCTACTCCGTCACGCCCGCTGTGGCGCGCGCCTTCGGTGAGAAGAACCTGCGCCGCGCCTGGCAGATCGGCGTGGACGGCGTGTGGGTCGCCTTCGGCCTCGGCATGCTCCTCATGATCGCCGGATACGCCTTCGCAGACCCGCTGCTGCGCGGCCTCGGCGCGACCGACGAAACCATCAGCTACGCCCTCGACTACCTGCACCACTCGCTCTGGGGCATTCCGCCGATGATGATAATCCTCGCGCAGGTCGGCACGCTCCGCGGGCTTCAAGACACCGTCACCCCGCTCAAAGTCGCCACGGTCGGCACGCTCGTCAACATTGCGCTGAACTGGCTGCTCATCTACCCGGTCGGCTGGGGTGTCGCCGGTTCGGCGACCGGCACCTCCCTCACCCAGTGGGGCATGGCTGCCGCACTCGGTACGGTCATGATGCGCGGCACCCGCGAGCACGCCGTCCGCTGGGCACCCGACGTTGCCGGCATGCGTTCGGTGCTGTCCCTCGGCTCCTGGCTCATGCTGCGCACCCTGTCCATGCGCATCGCCTCCCTGCTGACCGTGTTCGTCGTGGCGCGATTCGGCACCGAACACACCGCCGCCTACCAGCTCGGCATGGGCGTGTTCAACCTCTTCCTCTACGCTCTGGACGCCCTCGCCATCGCCGCCCAGGCGCTACTCGGCAAGGAACTCGGCGAACGCGACCTGGCTGTAGAATCCGAGCGCGTGAAGGTACGCCAGCTGAAAAACCGGCTACTGCGCATGAGCCTCATCTACGGCGTTATCACCGGCCTGATTTGCCCGCTCATCGGCTTCTTCGGCTCCTGGCTGTTCACCCAGGACGCGCAGGTGGCGTTCCTCTTCACCATCGCCACCATCATTATTGCCCTCGGCCAGCCCATCGCCGCGTACGTATTCACCCTGGACGGCATCCTCATGGGCGCACAGGACGTGAAATACCTGGCAATCGGCTGTTTCATTATGCTGGTGATGTACGTGCCCGTCATGCTCTGCCTGCACTGGGCGGTCGGCACCGGTGCCATGGATGCGCTCGCCGGGTATTGCGGCTTGTGGGCGGCGTATATTCTGTACTTCCAGGGAATCCGCGCGGTCATTTTCGGCCGCCGCGCTGCTTCTGACGTGTGGATGAAAGCAGGCGCCTAAACCCTTCCTAAACCCTTCCTAAACCCTTCGAGAATCCTTCGAGCCTGATAGCTTCGCGCATACGTGCTCTGGGCGTAATGGCTCACATTTTCCGCCGCCCGCAACCTCCGCGGGTGTAGCATGACAAGGTATTGAAACCCTCATGTAAAGGATGAAACCGTGACCGTAACCCGCGAAGAAGCCCTCGAAATTTTCGCCCGCCGCCGCGCAACCCGCGCCTACGACCCCGACCGCCGCATCAGCGACGAAGACTTCGCCGCAATCCTCGAATTTGCGCGCCTGTCGCCCAGCTCCGTCGGCACCGAACCGTGGAAGTTCCTGGTCATCCAGGACCCCGAACTGCGCGAAAAGCTCAAGCCGATCGCCTGGGGCATGGCGGGCACCCTCGACGACGCAAGCCACGTGGTCGTTCTGCTGGCGAAGAAGGGCCTGCGCTACGACACCCCGTGGATGCGCCGCACCCTTGAAGGCCGCAACCTCACCGAGGAGCAGATGGAAGCCGCACTCGAACGCTACGGCAACTTCCAGAAGAACGACATGAAGATCCTGGAAAGCGACCGCACGCTCTTCGACTGGGCATCCAAGCAGACCTACATTGCCCTGGGCAACATGATGACCGGCGCCGCAATGCTCGGCATCGATTCCTGCCCCATCGAGGGTATGAACTACGAGGCAGTGAACGAGCTGCTCGCCTCTGCAGGTCTGTTCGACCCGGAAGAGTACGGCGTGTCCGTGGCTGTGACCTTCGGTTACCGTGCCCGCGAAATCGCGCCGAAGAGCCGCCGCTCCATCGAGGACCTGGTGACCTGGGCGTAAGGTCCTGCCGGGTTCTCGGCGAGGTTTTGCCGGGCTATTGAGGCTCGGTGTTCAAGCCGCCGCCCGTGAAAACTGAATATAAAGAAATGCACCGCCTTTACACGGGCGGTGCATTTCTTTATATCTTTTACCGCGCGAAAAGCGCGGTGAAATATGCTTTTGAATTTTTCGTTTGAAATCGCGCGGGGCGATTCAATCTGTATAACAGACTGTATAACGGCTGGCCGCTACTTCCTAAACGCCGTCAGACGCATAGAATTCAGCACCACAAATACCGAACTAAACGCCATTGCCGCAGCCGCAATCATCGGGTTCAGCAGGCCCGCCACGGCAACCGGAATAGCCGCCGAATTGTAGGCGAACGCCCAGAACAGGTTCGATTTAATGGTGCGCAGCGTAGCGCGGGAGAGACGCAGTGCCGTCACCACTGAAGCAACATCCGAACGGGTCAGCACAATATCGGCTGCCTCCGCGGCAACGTCCGTGCCCGAACCCATCGCAATGCCCAGCTCCGCAAGAGCCAGCGCCGGGGCGTCATTCACGCCGTCGCCGACCATCGCCACGCGGTGACCGGCAGCCTGCAACTTCTCAATCACCTGCGACTTACCCTCCGGGGTCACGCCGGCGTACACGTTCTCAGCCGAAATACCGACCTGCGAGGCGATCGCCTGCGCAACCTGCGGGGCGTCACCGGTGAGCAGGATCGGCTCCATGCCGAGCTCACGTAGCTGCGCCATGGTTTCTGCCGCCTCCGGCTTGGGGGTGTCGGCAACCGAAATCATGCCGACCGGCTGCAGGGCGGTGCTGTTCGGTGCTTCATTATTCGGGGCCTCGCCGCGTGCCACAACCACCGTGGTCAGACCCGCCCGGCGAGCCTGATCCAGCAGTGCCAACTGGCCCTCGCTCAGCTGCGCACCCGCCGCCTGCAGGTACTCGGGAGTACCCACAACAACCAGTCGGGAGGAGACATTCTCGGTGCCTTCACCCGTGCCACTCAGCACGCCGCGTACGCCTCCGGGAACACCCTCAAAGCCGCTCACACTCGGCGCCGAAGCGCCCTCAGTCAGCACACCCTGCTCACGGGCAAAACCGGCAATCGCGCGGGCAATCGGGTGCTCACTCAGCGCCTCCACGGCGGCGGCATCACGCAGAACAGACAGGGAACGTTCATTCTTGGAACCGACAGATTCCGGCGAAATACCGGACAAGTCACCCGCCGACTCATAGTCACCAAACGTGCCGTAGAACGCCACAGACATCTCACCAGTCGTCACCGTACCGGTCTTATCCAGCACCACGCGATCAACCGTGCTCGTCGCCTCCAACACCTGCGCATTACGAATCAAAATGCCCAACTGCCAGCCGCGACCCGTACCCGCCAAAAGCGCCGTCGGAGTAGCCAAACCCAGCGCGCACGGGCACGCCACCACCAGCACCGACACCGCCGCATTAAACGCCGCAGCACCGTCACCAGAAACCAGCCACCAACCGACCAGAGTCAGCGCCGAAATCACCAAAACCACCGGCACAAACACCGCAGAAACACGATCCGCCAAGCGAGCAATCGGAGCCTTCGTCTCCTGCGCGCTCGCCACCAGCTCACCCATCTTCGCCAGAGTCGTCTCAGCACCCACGCGGGTCGCGCGCACCGTCAACGAACCAGACGTATTCACCGTGGCACCCGTGACCGCATCACCCGGATGCACCTCCACCGGCACAGACTCGCCCGTCAACAGGGACGCATCCACCGCCGACGAACCCTCAACCACCACGCCGTCCGTGGCAATCTTCTCGCCCGGGCGCACCAAGAACAGGTCATCCGGCATGAGGTCCTCCACCGGAACCTGCACCTGCTTCGTCACGCCCTGCTTATCGGTGCGTAGCAGAGTCGCCTCCTTCGCGCCCATGCTCAGCAGGGTGCGCAGCGCCTCCGAAGAACGGTTGCGGGTACGGTGCTCAATCGCGCGACCAATCAGCAGAAACAGCGTCACCATGGATGCCGAATCAAAATACAGCGGCGCATGGTTGCCGGTAAACATCGACCAGAAACTACCGCCCGCATGATGCACATGCGCCGTCAACGCCGGGTTCATGAGCAACTGCGCCAGCGAATAGAAATACGCCAACACCACGCCGAGAGACACCAGCGTATCCATCGTGGACGAGCCATGACGCGCATTAATCAGCGCCGCCCGGTGGAACGGCGCAGCACACCAAAACGCAACCGGCGCCGTCAGAACCGCCACAACCCAACCCCAATTCGGGAACTGGAACGACGGGAACATCGAAATCAAGAAAATCGGCACACCCAAAATCGCCGCATAAATAATGCGGTCAGTGAAGCCGCCATTCATGCTCGGGGTGCTGTGCTGGTGGCCGCCGCCGGATGCGCTCGCGTTCGTTCCAGCGCCCGCGCGCGGCCCGTTTTTGAGGTGCGCCGTGTAGCCGGCATTGTTGATGGTCTCAACGATCTGCTCGTCGCTCACACCCTCGGGTACGATGACGCGCGCCGACTCCAGCGGCAGGTTCACCGCCGGGTCAACACCGGGGATTTTACGGAGCTTACGCTCCACACGACCCACGCAGGATGCGCAGGTCATACCCTGAATATCCACGTGGATAATTCGGGTTGACTCCGTTGATTTTACGGTCGTTCCGGCGGAATTAAAAAGAGAGCGCTCACTCTGTGATGAGGGCTCACGGGTGGTTAGTGAAGGCTGTGTAGAAGACACAATACTTCCTCAAAACTCAAAAACGGGAGGGTAGAAAAAAGGTACACCAAGCCGGGGGAGGGGCCCCGAAGGACCCCGCCCCGGACGGTGCTTGGTGCAGTATTAGGACGCGGCGTTGAGCGCGCGAGGGCGAAAGCTGCGGGTAAAACCGCGAGGCTGTGAAAGCGGCGGCGAGAGTAAGGCTGCGGCTGTGAATGCCGCGGCTCAGTGGTCGCCGGGCAGCCCATCCGGCCTGCTCGTGCGCGGGCGAATACCGGTCACCTTCGCGCCACGATCAGACACACCGTACGCACGCTTCACGGCGGCCCGCGGGAACGGCGAAGCGTTCGCCTTCTCGCGCGCCTTCACGCCCTGCTCGTGCTCGGCGGAACGCTTATTCGCGCTCGTGCCGCTACGACGCGCGGCACCGGTCGCGTCTTCACGCGCCGTATATTCGGGGCTCTGCTTCACCCACGAATCGACCAGTGCCGCATCCAGATTCATCTGCCTGGCCACGCGGGCAATCGCGTCGCGCAGGTGCATGTTTTCGGTGCCGACAAGGGTGCGGACCGCGCCAACAATCATCGCAATGTACTGCGGAGGATAAGCCATGATGACTCCTAATCGAGCCGGCTGCCGCGCTAGACAGCGGGGGTGAAGCCAGCCTCCACGATAGCGTCTGCGACGGCCTGGGTGTTGAGGGTGCCCTCGTGCTCAATGGTCACGGTGGAGACGCCGTCCTTGACGACGTCCACGGTCACGCCGGTCACGCCGGGAACTTCGCTGACCTCTTCGCTGACGCTCATAGCGCAGTGGTTGCAGGTCAGGCCGGTTGCCTTAACAGTGGTGGTGCTCATGATGATTTCCTTTCGGTAATGGGTTGAAAACTTGGGGCCGCCCGGTGTTGAGGGGCGGGGTGTTTAGCTGCGCATGAGGCGGGAGATCGCGGCGGTTGCCTCTTTAACCTTGGCCTCTGCGATGGTCGGGTCGCCGGTGCGTTCGGACTCGACGGCGGCGCCGGTCACGCAGTGGCCGATGTGCTCTTCGAGCAGGTTCAGGGAGACGGCGTGGAGTGCCTTGGAGACCGCGGCAACCTGGGTGAGGATGTCGATGCAGTATTTATCTTCGTCGACCATGCGGGCGATGCCGCGGACCTGCCCTTCGATGCGGCGCAGGCGCTTTAGGTGCGCCTCTTTGTTGGAGGCGTAACCGTACTGGGCTTCGGGCGACTCGCCGCCGCAGCACGCGCCGGTGTGCGCCTCGCTGGGTTTTTCAGCGGGTTTCTCGGCTGGCGTGCCGGATGCGGTGCTGATCTGGGCGGATGTGCTGTGGCAGCACTGGTTGCTGGTGGTTTTCATGACTCCAGTATATACCCTAGGGGGGTATACCGCAAGGGGGTGTTACGGGTTATTACGCGGTGTGGGCGCGGGGGCTTGTCGATAGGGGGATTCTTCGATAGGTTACGGCCCTGTCGATAGGTTAGTGACTTTAATGCGGGTTAAAGACCCATGGCGAAGACACTAACCTATCGAACGGGCCCCACCCCTCCCTTATGAACGGCGAAAAGCCACATGTGTTTCGAGAAGCCACCAAAGAAGTGGCTTTTCGAAACACATGTGGCTTCTCAGCGTAAGACCCATAGTGGGGGAGCGGCTTTACATGTCGGGCCAGTCGCGGTGCAGCGAATACTCCGTGTCCCCGTCGCCGTTATCGTTCAGATGCCAACGCTGGCCGGTGCGAATATCAGCCTTGCGCAGGCGTGGGTTCGGGTTATCCTTCTTACCCATGGTGGGGTCGTTCTTGCAGCCCCAACGAGTGTCGTCGTAGCTGCAGTCACCTGCCACACGGCCCACATCAACCCACCAGACACGCACCAGCAACGGATCACTGGTCGCCTGCGGAGTCACCTCCATCATCTGCCACGGGCCAGCATCCACGCGGAAACGAGCCGTGTAATGCACGGTCGCATACGCATGGAAGTTACCAGAGCGCTGATAAGCGTAGCTAGTATCCGTCTGCCTCGGACGCTCACGAGGGTAGGTGGTGACCGGTTTGCCCGCGGTGTAGTTGGTGGCAGTATCACCATTGCCGTACTCGATGACATAGGAGGAGGGCATGAGCTCAATTTCGACGTGTCCGGCGAGCATGTCTGCTTCGAGGCGGTAGGGGCCTCCGTCATCGACGTAGAAGTTGATCTGATCGCCCTTGTACACGTTGGGGTCGCCCTCTGCTCGTCCGGTTCCTGCGGGGTTGTTGTAGGACTGGTGCAGGGTCGGCTTGCCGGGCTCCAGCGATTCTGCAGCATGGAGGATTTCCTCCATGACTTCTTCGTAGGTCGGGCCGGTAGGACCTGGGCTGTCGGCACTAGTGAGGGTGCGGGTATCGTCGGGAATGCAACTAGCAGAGGAAGGATTATGTCTGCCTCCACCGTGGTCGATAGGAATTCCGTTTTCGTCTACGGTCATGTTTGTGAACTTAAATGTTCCTCTTCTTCCGCCTACAGTTTCACATGACATAATATTGTGATTTTCATTGGCATAGGTAACTTTTATACCGTTTCCTTGATTTACCGTGGTATAGGTATATTGTGGTTGACTTGATTGGTTCGTGTTATTGTTTCCAGAATTAACATTTTCATTATTATTTCCAGATGTTTCACTACTTTTATCTCTGATTTTCTGCCTAGAAGTTTTATTTTGACATATTGCGGCTTTATTTCCTGATGAACATTCTACAGTGTTTGAATCTGCAAACGCGTAAGTCGACGTTGAATATAGAATCTGAAGACCTGCAATAGAGACTGCGAGGTATTTTCGAAATTGAGACATTACTAGTCATCAACTCCTTTGTAGCCCATAATTTCCCACTTTTTTCCATTATGCTTCAATTCGTATTTAAAAGTGTCATTGGTCTTATCGTCATTACTCCATCCACGCCAGCTACCATCATATTCAACATATATCTCGCGATTCCATTCTCGGTATGCCTTCCAGAAATATGTTTCTCCATCTTCGGACCACGGCGCACCATCAGCACGCAGGTTTTCTATTCCGTCAATTACCCAACCTCCGCGTCGATAAAGTCCTTCAATATCATCGTATTCTTTTAGTTCAACTTCAAAAGTCGGTGAAATGAATTGACGAGCCATTGAATAGTCACCAGTCTGCACACCATAATTACCCCATTTAATCCACGCATCCATCGTTTTGCGAAGACCTTCCAAAGACTTCTCACGGTAGCCATCTTCAGGGGCATTAGGCTTCGGCACATTCTGAGCAGGACCGTGCTTGTCAGCCGGGCGGTACTCCCCATCGGGTGCCTTTGAGCCGCCCGAGTAGCCTCGGACAGTAGACGGGGTCGCGCTCGCCGAAGGTGACCCAGACGCTGCAGCAGAAGCCGAAGTCGTTTCAGTCGGGGTAGCAGATGCAGTGGCTGCCGCCTCGTTATTTGCCTGCTGGCCGCACGCCGCAAGCAGAGCCCCAAAGCCCACAAGTGCGCCGCTACCCAGCAGGGTACGGCGATTAAAAATGGTCGAATCCATAGAAGATACGCTCCTATTGTCGGTGATGGTGTGTTATTCAGTTACTAGTCGGACCGTTATTCACAGGTCACGTTGACTGCCGGAAGAAAAACAGCCCCGTAGCGCGCCCAACAAACACGTCAATGCGTTATGGAACACTACAGTTACCACCCTACCGCATGTTTGCGGTCGTTTGCATTCTTTTGGGTGCAATAGCAACGAAACATCACCATACGAACATCTCAATGCTTTATGCATCAAATATCTCTGCGCCCGTGGAGGTGCCGCCTCTGCAGAATTTGTGCCATGGTTTAGCGTCTTCTGCCATGGTTTTTAACTACAACCAAAGACACTAACCTATGGCACAATTTTTCGGCACTGCACGGTAAAGCGGGCGGCCCCGAACACTTCCGTATCCGGGGCCGCCTGCTGCGGTTATTCAGCGCCTACGAGGCAATCTTCGCGATCTGGAACATGGACGCCGGCATCGGTCGGTCCAACGACCAGCGAATATGCATCGGCTTGGAGCCCTCGTGAGAAATGTATTTCACGGTGCCCAGGCACATGTAGGGTTCGGGGCCGAGCCTATTCTCCCTATGTTGGCGGGCGAAGAGCACGATGCGTCGGCCTCGCTCCTCGTGGTGTTGGAAGAGCTGACCCGTCGGGCTTTCGGGGGATGTCGCGCTCTGAGAGTCCCACGCGAACTCGTCAGTGCTGATGGCGTAGTCCTTGTACATGGTGGCAGGGGAGAAGTGCTTCTCAGACTTCTCCAGCGTCACCAGTAGCGCGGTGGTGTTTGTCGGGTCGAAGGGCACAACACCGTTGACCACGCCGCCGGGTACCTTGAAGTTCTCCTCCTGTCCGCCCAGCCCGGCGAACAGTTCTTCGCGGGAGTAGAGGGCGTGAGTGCGCAGGGGGATGCCTTCACCCTCAAAGAGAGGCAGGGTGGAGGTGGTATCCGTACCAGCGTTGAAGTTCCAGACACTCTCCATTTCCTGCAGCATGCCGCGGTTCTTACGCAGAGTTGCCAGGCCCTCGTCGAGGGTGAACTTCTTGGTAGAACCGTCCCACTTGGCCTTCGGCCAGATGGAGAACAGGAGCATCCACGCGTGGCGGCGCTGTTCATCGGTCATGTCCTGCTCCAGGATGTCCGTATTCAGCAGCTCCAGGTAGGCGTTAATGCGGAACATGTCGTGCACGTGCGTGAGTGCCTTGACGCGCTTATTCGTCTCGACAGCCACATTGTCCTGGAAGGGAACCACCAGGTCGGGGTACAGTCCACTCGCGGCCTGGAGGCTGGTCCAGGTCGTTGCGACGGGCTTAGTGACACCGGGCAGGGGCACCTTGCTGCTACGGCCGTAAATCTGCGGCAGTCCCAATCCGTAGTGGTTGATGAAGTCAATGACGGTCGGGCGAATATCTGGTTCCGCGGAGTTTCGGCGCATATCTTCCAGGTAGCTCTTTGCGGTGTCGATGAGGGCGTTCTGGTTCATGCGCAGGGACTCGCGAATCTTCTGGATGACCTGCTTCTGAGTCATCTCGTCCAGATGGAAGTGGCAGCCAGCCGGCAGCTCGGGGCTCTTAATGTCCTGCTCGGTCAGGGTGCCCTGCCGCGCAAAGGCGCGGTACTTGTGGTGAACCATGAAGTTCTTATTCTGGTGTCCCACAAAGTCGAGGACCGTCAGAACAGACTTCAACGGTGCACGGCGCAGACCGCGGCCCAGCTGCTGCAGGAAGAGGGTGAGCGACTGGGTGGGGCGCAGCATCAGGAGGGTGTCGACGCTCGGAATATCGACGCCCTCGTTAAACAGGTCCACGGTGAAGATCGTGGTCAGCTCGTGCGCTTCGTCTGCAAGGTTCTTCATGACCTCGGCGCGGCGCTCGGCGGAATCTGTGCCCACCAAGAAGTCAGCGGGAATACCGATCTCGTTGAACTTCTGCGCCATGTATTCGGCGTGCTTCACGCTTACGCAGAACCCGAGCGCCTTCATGCGCAGGGGGTTGTCGACCTTCTCGCGCAGCTCCTCCACGATGATGCGCAGGCGGCGTTCAGCCTCATCCTTGGTGTACAGGTTCTCCAGGGCGTTTTCGTCGTACTGGCCACCCCGAACGTTGATGCGGCGCAGGTCGGTGCCGTCGGCAATACCGAAGTACTGGAAAGGTACGAGGAGGTGGTCTTCGAGTGCGTCCCACAGGCGGATGGAGGTTGCCACGTAGCCGTCAAAGTACTTGTCGGCGATGTTCACCCCGTCTTCTCGTTCGGGGGTTGCGGTCAGGCCGATAAATTCGCGGGGCTCAAAATAGTTGAAAACTTTATCCCAGCTGACTGCCTTAATGTGGTGACATTCGTCCATGATGATGACGTCAAAATAGTCTGGCGCGTAATTTTCGAGGGCGGCACCTGACAACGTTTGAATGGTCGCAAAAACAGCCTCATTGTATTCAGGCTTTTTGCCGCCGGTCAGGAGCTCACCGAAATTACCTTTTAGCATGACGTCGCCGAAAGTGCGGCGCGCCTGGTCAAGGATTTCTTTGCGGTGCGCAATAAAAAGCAGCTTCAGCTTTTTGCCGGACTGCTCGCAGAGGCGCCTGTAATCGAGAGCCGAGAACACGGTTTTGCCGGTGCCGGTTGCGGCCACGGCGAGGTTGCGGTGACGACCCTTAGAACGAGCGTTCTGCATTTCTTCAAGCATGCGCACCTGATGCGGGAACGGGTGCACATCCAGCAGAGACGAGTCGATATCGTACTCCAGGCCCTTGCTTTTACGGCCGGTAATATCCGCCTTGGCCAGGGCAGTGTCGAGCTCCTGTTTCTCCTTGTCAGAGGCGGTGTAAAGGGTGAAATCGCCGCTCTTCCAGTAGCTTTCAAACAGGCCTTCAAACTGGCGGATCAGGCCGGGCGTAATCGGGTTGGAGATGCGAACATTCCACTCCAGGCCGTCAGTGAGCGCGGCACTGGAGAGGTTCGAGCTGCCCACATAGCCGGTGGACATGCCGGTATTGCGGTGGAACAGCCAAGCCTTCGCGTGGAGGCGGGTGCTGTCGCCCTGGTAACTGATTTTCACCTCGGCACCGTACTCTTCAACGAGGCGGTCGATAGCCTTGCGGTCGGTTGCGCCCATGTAGGTGGTGGTAATGATACGGAAAGGGATACCGCGATTTTTAATAGCTTTAAGCTGCTCACTCAAACTATTAACGCCGGACATTTTAAGAAATGAGCAGAGCAAATCTACGCGGTCTGCACTTTCTAATTCTTTCTGAATTTCAGTATTGAGATTCAGGTCTTTAGAAGTATTCGTCATCAGAGCAACGTCGCTCAGAGGAATGTCGGGGCGCGTAGTTTTTGCGTCGGTGAGGGTGAGCTCGCGCATCTGAATTACGTTGCTGTCGTCATCGGTCAGCAACGAGTCGTTTTGCTCTTCGGCATCCTGCGGTAGGAGCTCCATCATGCGGTTGATGAGTTCCACCTGGTGTGCGGGGGTTTTGAGGCTTTCGAGGGCGGGGGCCAGCTGGGTGGTGAAGAACTGGGTGAGCAGTTCGGGGATGTTGTAGTCGTCCTTTTCGAGGATTTCTTCCTGCCATTGCGCGCCTTCGGGGATGGCGCGGCCCATGAGCGATGTGCTCTTGAGGTGTTCGTAGAGCCCCAGGGGGAGAGTTTCGTCAGTTACGGTCATAGCAGCAGCCTAGCAGCCCGGGCGGTTTGCCGCTGCCTGGGTGGTCACCGGCTCACGGGGTAGGGGTGGTTGGCGGCGGGATCCTGTAATTACAAAAATCCTGGCGGCTCCTTCATAAACCCTTCCTCGAAAAGCCACATGTGTTTCGAGAAGCCACCAAACATGTTGCTTTTCGAAACACATGTGGCTTCTCCGCGATTAAACTCGGCGCAATAAAAACAGCGCCCCGCATGCACAACTTTCACCAGTCACAATGCTATTGATTCGCATCACATGCCGGTGTTTTTAGGTATCCTTGGGGTAACACTCAGACAGAAGCCCGCCCTCCACCTCGAAAGGGGCCGCATGAAAACCTTCTGGACCAACCTACCCCTTACCATCCGCGCGGCAGCCATCTTCTGCTACGCCTACGCCGGGGTGCGCATCCTCAACCTCTTCACTGAGGCAGGCACCGCACCGCTGACCCCGCGTACGCTCCTCGACGGTGCCCTCACCGCCGCGGTCGTCGTCCTCGCTCTCGCCCTGTACCTGGGTAACGCCCTGGGTGCCGCTCTACGCGCCCGGCGAGAAGGCTACGAGCCCCGCCCGGTCGGCATCATCGTCGCCTACGCGCTTTTCGTGGCGGTGTGCACCTACCTTGTCTGCCGCCTCATCGCTTACACCGTGGAGGTGGGGCTCACCTGGCTCTTCCCGCCCGCCCTCGACTCGGTGCTGACCGCCGTGGGCATGGCTGGTATTGGCGTGATTAACTATGTGCGCCTCCGCCGCACCCTCAAGGACTAACCGGGGAATGGCACTACAAGAAACCCTGTAATTACAAAAAATCTCCCGCACCGGGTAGAGCACACCTTCACGGCATGCCCCCCAGTGCGGGAGATTTCTATATCAACGGAACGCCGCAGCCTTCACGCTACAGTGCCGCGTGCACCTTAGAGGCTCTGCGCCTGAATTGCGGTAATCGCAACGGTGTTGATGATGTCCTCAACGGTGGTACCGCGGGACAGGTCGTTCACGGGCTTACGCAGACCCTGCAGAACCGGGCCCACAGCGGCAGCACCCGAAGACTGCTGAACAGCCTTGTAGGTGTTGTTACCGGTGTTCAGGTCGGGGAAGATGAACACGGTAGCCTGACCAGCAACCTCGCTGCCGGGCAGCTTGGTCGACGCAATCGACATGTTCGAAGCAGCGTCGTACTGAATCGGGCCCTCGACCGCGAAGTCGGGGTTCGATGCGCGCACGAGCTCGGTCGCCTCACGCACAACGTCCACGTCTGCGCCAGCGCCGGAGGTGCCGGTCGAGTAGGACAGCATAGCAACCTTGGGGGTCACGCCGAACTGGCGTGCAGTCTCCGCGGATGCCTTCGCAATGTCGGCGAGCTGCTCTGCGTTGGGGTTCGGGTTCACTGCGCAGTCGCCGTAGACCAGAACGCGGTCTTCCATCAGCATCAGGAAGACGGAGGAAACGATCTTGGTGCCGGGGCGGGTCTTGATGAACTCGAGCGAGGGGCGGATGGTGTTCGCGGTGGTGTTCACAGCACCGGAAACCATGCCGTCGGCGATGCCCTTGTAGACGAGCATGGTGCCGAAGTACGAGGGGTCGGTCATGCGCTCGCGAGCAGCCTCGATGGTGACGCCCTTGTGTGCACGCAGCTCAGCGTAGGTTGCTGCGAAGTCCTCGGTGTACTCGTTGTTCTCGATGTCGATGATGCGGATCGAGCTGGGCAGTTCGATACCCTCAGCCTGGCAGATTTCTGCGATCTTGGCGGGGTTGCCGAGCAGGATCAGGTCGCAGAAGTCGCGGCGTGCAATGATTTCGGATGCACGCAGGATTCGCACGTCGTAACCCTCGGGCAGGACCACGGAGCGGCGGTTTGCGCGTGCGGTCTCGATGAGGTTGTGCAGGAAGCGCAGCGGGGTCATGGATGCGGGGCGCTCAATTTCGAGGCGTGCGAGCAGTTCGTCCTTGTTGACGTGCTCGTCCCAGCCGCCCATTGCGGCTGCGAGCTTGCGCTGGTGGCCGCTTTCGAGGGTGCCGCGCACGCGGGAGACTGCGCGTGCAGACTTGAAGGTGTCCTTGGTGGTGGACAGCACGGGGAACGGTGCGTTGTCGATGAGGGAGCCGACCGCGGTGTTCTTGCCGGGCAGTGCGTCCAGGCCGCCGGTGAGCAGCACACCGGAGGGTGCGGGGAAGGTCGGTGCCAGTGCGGATGCGAGGGTTGCTGCAACGATGTCTGCACGGTCGCCGGGGACGATGACGAAGTCGCCGTCAACGAACTGGTTGAGGAAGTTGGAGACGTTCATTGCTGCGACCTTGATGCCGTGGATGTCGCGGCCGAGGTCTTCTGCCTTGATGCCTTCGGTGTCGAGCTTGAGAGCTTCGGCAACTTCACCGACGGTGGGTGCGTTCAGTTCGGGGATTTCGGGCAGTACGTAGACGGGCAGGTTTGCGTCGCCGCGCTTGACGGAGTTCTCGATTTCGTCGCGCAGTTCGGGTTCTGAACGGCCGACGATGATTGCGAGCAGGTCTGCCTTGGAGGCGAGCAGTTCGGTGCGTGCCACGTCGACTGCGGTGACTGCTTCTTCGACGGTTGCTTCTTGTGCGCCGACGATTGCGACGACGGGCAGGCCGAGGTCACGCGCGATCTGGACGTTCAGGTCGAATTCGACTGAGAGCGCGTTGGCGGGCAGGTAGACGCCGTCGACGATTACGACGTCGCTGTTTGCTGCGACCTTTTCGTAGGCGGAGACTGCGCGTGCGGAGATTTCTTCGGTGTCGCCTTCTGCGATGAGTGCGAGTGCGTCGGTCATGGAGACTGCGCCGCCGACCTGCTCTTCGGTCAGGCCGAAGTGTTCACGGATGAGGCGTGCCATGGGGTCGTCGGCGATGGTTGCGCCGTCGAAGACGGGGCGGAAGAAGCCGACGCGGTCTGCGCGCTTGATGAGGGAGTCTGCTAGGCCCAGGGCTACGAGGGACTTGCCCGAGTTCTGGGACATAGCGGAGAGGTAAAGACCAGTGGTCATTGTTTTACTGTCCTTCTATGCGATGTTCGGCGCTGGGTCCCGCGGTTGCGCAGGGGTGTATGTGCTCCTGTGCGCGGGTGCGTCGAGCTTATATGTCATCTTCTATCTTAAGGCGTTGTGGGGGTGGTGCCTAACAGGGTGTGCGGTGCGCTGCGTCATGTGGGGTGGATGCGCAGCTGTTGTTGGGGCAGGGTGGGGTGTGTGCCGCCTCCTGGTGTGGTGTGCCGTTTAGGGGGTGAGCTTAGGGGTTGAGGATGCGGGTGTATCGTACGCTGCGTCCGGGTCCCCAGATGCCGCGTGCTTGGAAGTACACGCCTTCGTTACGGTAGCCGAGGCGCTCGTAGAAGGAGAGCGCTCGTTCGTTTTCGGCCATGACCCACAGGTAGGAGTTTTCGTCCGGGTAGATGACGGAGTCGTAGAGCGCCTGACCGAGCCCGGTGCCGTGCGTGTGGTCGAGGGTGTACAGGTGCGTGAGTTTGCGGGTGCCTGCGGGCAGTTCGGGAAGGTCGTCGGCGCGTTCGAGTTCCCAGGAGGAGGGCTCGCACAGGGAGAGCGCCAGACCGACCGGCTTCTCCCAGTCGATCTGGGTGCCCACGGCGCAGGAGAGTCCACCGTCGGGGGTCCAGCCGGGCACTTCGTAGGCGAAGAAGCCGCGCACGGTGGGGGAGGCGAGGTGGCGGTGGAAGTCTTCGAGGTATTCGTTGCGTTCGGCGCGGTGGCGGGCGGTGAAGCTTTCCCCGAGCGCGTCGAAGTAGATCGGGTCGTAGGTTTGTTCCATGCAGTCCAGCTGCAGGTTGACGTATTTTTCGGCGTCGGTCGGTTCAATCGGTGCGAGCGCGTAGCGGCCCTGACATACAAATCCCATGGGTTCTAGTCTACTCAGCTAGCCCCTGTGGAGGCGGTCCTTCGCGGGTGCGTACGCTAGGGGCGTGCGGGCGGTGGCTATGTGGGGGTGGCTAGGGGGCAACGGCTAGTGGGCGGCGCTGTTGCTTTGGGCCGTGTCGGTTAGGCTAGTGGGTATGGCGAAAAAGAGCAGGGCACCCAAGAACTCCCCCAAAAACCAGAAGAACCAGAAGAACCGCATCGACGATACCGAGAACACCCCCGTGCAGGGTGCCGCCGCTGGCGTGTACCCGATCTCTACCGGTGAGGCGGAGCTGGTCCCCGACGGCTACCACGCCGACGGCTGGCTGCTGCTCATTAATGGTGTGCAGTCTTCCCACGTGATTGTGGGTGAGCCCCGCCAGCTGGATTTTGAGTACATGCGCTGGATTGCCGCGGTCGTCTCCTCGCACGTGGAGGAGCACCTGGACGCTACGAAGCTGCGCATCACCCACCTGGGCGGCGGCGCGTGCTCCATGGCGCGCTATTTCGCCGACCTGTACCCGACGAGCCGCAACACGGTCGTTGAGCTGGACGCCAAGCTCGCCGAGTACGTGCGCGCCTGGTTCGACATCCCCAAGGCGCCGCGCGTGAAGATTCGTGTGGGCGAGGCGGGTGCCGTCACCGCGACCTTCGCGCCCGCATCCCGTGACGTGGTGATTCGTGACGTATTCGCCGGGGACACCACGCCCGAGGCGCTGACCACCGTCGAGTTCACCCGCACCGTTGCCGAGTCGCTGGCACCCGGTGGCCTATACATCCTCAATTGCGGTGACGGGCCGGCGCTGACCGGTGCCCGCGCGGAGGCGTCCGCCCTGCTTGAGGTGTTCGAGTACGTGTGCATTGTGGCGGATTCGGCAATGTTGAAGGGCCGCCGCCGCGGCAACGTCATTATTGCCGGTTCCCACGCGCCCCTGCCGGAGGCCGGTTCCGTGCAGGCTGCCGCTATCGCCCGTGAGCTCATGGGTGGAGGCGTGCCCGCCCAGTACTGGGACACCGCGCGGGTACGCCAGTTCGTGAGGTAGCGGTGTCAGCCGCGGTATAGGTTTTCGGGGCGGCTCAGGTTTTCTGGTCATGACTTAAGTTTTTCGGTAATGACTTAGGTCCTTCAGCCATGACTTAAATTTTCGACCATAGGTTAGTGACTTTGGTGGGGGCTTTTAACTACCGCCAAAGACCGTAACCTATCACCGAATTCGGCGGCCCCTCCACGGCAGACGCTACTATAGTGGCATGCGATACACCTACCTTGGCCCCTCCGGCACCTTCACCGAATCCGCCCTGCTGAGCGTCCCCGGCGCATCCGACGCTGAACGCATCCCCGCCACCAGCGTGCCCGACGCGCTCGCACGCCTGAACGCGGGCGAGGTGGACGCAGCCATGGTGCCCATCGAAAACTCCGTGGAGGGCGGCGTGAGCGCCACTCTGGACGCTATCGCAGCCAGCGAGGGTGTACGCATTATCCGCGAGGTGCTCGTACCGATCCGCTTCGTGCTGGTCGCCGCGAAGCCCATCAGCATTGAGGACGTTAAGACCATCTCCACCCACTCGCATGCCTGGGCGCAGGTGCGCGGCTGGGCGCAGGAGAACGTGCCCACCGCCGCGTACCTGCCCGGCTCCTCCACCGCCGCGGCGGCTGTCGGTCTGCTCGAAGAGGGTTGCACCTACGATGCGGCAATCTGCTCCCCGGCGCTGCTGAACTACCACCCGGAACTGCACGTACTACAGGACAATATCGGCGACAACAAGAACGCCGTGACCCGCTTCGTGCTGCTCTCCCGCACCGCCGACATCCCCGAACCGACCGGCTCCGATAAGACCACCCTGACCGTGCCGCTGCCCACCAACCGCGCCGGCGCCCTGCTCGAACTGCTCGAACAGTTCTCCGTGCGCGGCGTGAACCTCTCCCGCATCGAATCGCGCCCCACCGGCGAAGGCATGGGCTCCTACTCGTTCAGCATCGACGCCGACGGCCACATCTACGAGGCACGCATGCGCGATGCACTGCGCGGCCTGCACCGCGTCTCCCCGACGCTGAAATTCCTCGGCTCCTACCCGCGCGCCGACCACGAAAACACCGAAGTCGACGCCATCCACTCCGACGGCTCCTTCGACGCCGCACACGAATGGGTCGAGTCGCTATTCCCCAACGGCCGCCCCGCACACCTGCAGCGCCACTAACGGCACCACTAGCACCACCGGCGGCACCACCAGCCGCCCGCCGCTAGACCCCCCCGCACCTACCCGCGCCCCACCAGCGCAAACCCCGCCCACAACCCACCGCAAGATTAGGTAGGATAAAACAGTGATTGATATTAACCTCCTCCGCGAAAACCCCGACGTCTTCCGCGCCTCCCAGCGAGCACGCGGCAAGGACGAAACCCACGTCGACCGCATCCTCGAAGCCGACACCGCACGCCGTGCACTCATCGGCGAATACGAGAACCTGCGCGCCGAGCAGAACGCCTTCGGCAAGAAGGTTGCCAAGGCCCCCAAGGAAGAAAAGCCCGCCCTCGTCGCACAGGCGAAGGAACTGGCCGCCCGCGTCAACGAAGCAAAGGCAGCTTCCGAAGCGAAAACCGCCGAGTACGAGGAACTGATCAGCAGCATCGAAAACCTCATCATCGACGGCGTACCCGTCGGCGGCGAAGACGACTACGTGGTCGTCAAGGAAGTCGGCACCCCCCGCGACTTCGCAGCTGACGGCTTCGAGCCGCGCGACCACCTCGAAATCGGCGAACTCGTCGACGGCATCGACATGGCACGCGGCGCAAAGGTCTCCGGCGCACGCTTCTACTTCCTCAAGGGCCAGGTAGCACGCCTGGAGCAGGCACTCATGTGGATGGCGCTCGACCTCGCAACCGAGCACGGCTTCACCATGATGACCACCCCCACCCTGGTACGCCCCGAAATCATGAACGGCACCGGCTTCAACGTCAAGCACGACGACGAAATCTACCGCCTCGAACGCGACGACCTGTACCTGGTCGGCACCTCCGAGGTGGCGCTCGCCGGCTACCACACCGACGAAATTCTCGACTTCGAGAAGGGCGCGAAGAAGTACCTGGGCTGGTCCTCCTGCTACCGCCGCGAGGCTGGCTCCGCAGGTAAGGACACCCGCGGCATCATTCGCGTGCACCAGTTCAACAAGGCTGAAATGTTCGTCTACTGCCCCGTCGAGCAGGCAGAAGAGATGCACGCGCAGCTGCTGTCCCTCGAAGAGGAAATGCTGCAGCGCTGCGGCCTGGCATACCGCGTGATTGACACCGCCGCAGGCGACCTGGGCACCTCCGCAGCCCGCAAGTTCGACTGCGAGGCATGGGTCCCGACCCAGGGCACCTACCGCGAGCTGACCTCCACCTCGAACTGCACCACCTACCAGGCCCGCCGCCTGAACATCCGCGAGCGGACCCCGGACACCGTGGACGAGGCAGGCAACGTGCGTAAGGGCCGCACCCGCTCCGTAGCGACCCTGAACGGTACCCTGGCAACCACCCGCTGGGTGGTTGCCATCCTGGAGACTCACCAGCAGGCAGACGGCTCCGTGCGTATCCCGGAGGCACTCCGCCCGTACATGGGTGGCGCCGAGGTCATCCCCGCAGTAGCTGCTGAGTAAGGGAAACCCCGCCCGTTGAGTAATCTCACAACCAGCTGAAAAACCCGCTCACCGCGTAAACGGTGGGCGGGTTTTCGCGTATCCCGGTAGTCTAAGAACTATGCCTCTATACCGTAAACTCCTTGGTGTTTCTGCGGCGGCGGCGCTGACCGCCTCCGTCACTCGTGCCCGCCGTGAAGCGCGCCGACGCGCTATCGAACTGGGCGCGCCCTTCGGTGTTCTGCCGACCCTGCCCACCGGTGAAGCGCAGCGCGTGGGCGTGGTGTACAACCCCAGTAAGCCCGGCGCTGCGGCGGCTATCGAGATTCTGGAACGTACCCTCGCGGCGAACGGCCACCCGCAGCCGCTGGTGCGCACCACCCGCGTGGACGAGCCCGGTTCCGAGACTGCCCGCGAGCTGATCGCTGAGGGTGTTGACCGGCTCATTGCTGCCGGTGGTGACGGTACGGTGCGTGCTGTGGCGGCGGCGCTGGCGCATCATGAGGGGACCAAGCCGCGCCTGGGTATTTTGCCGATGGGTACCGGTAACTTGCTGGCGCGTAACCTGTATATTCCGGTCAGTGACGTGGCGGCGTGCGTGAATATTGCGCTGAACGGTGCAGGTCAGGCTGTTGATGCGATTGAGATGACGACGACGAGCACCCCCGGCGAAGAAACCGAACACACGTTCTTTGTTATGAGTGGTGCCGGATTTGATGCGCTCGTCATGAATGACACGAACGAGGACATTAAGGCGAAGTTCGGGTGGGTGGCGTACGTGCAGTCCGGCATGAAGCACATGCTGGGCAGGTCGCACCCGGTGCGTATCAGCGTGGATGGTGCGCCGTTTCGTACTCTGCCGATGCGTTCGGTGCTGATCGCGAATTGTGGCCGCCTGCAGGGTGGTATTCGCCTGGCGGATATGACGGATGTGCATGACGGCAACCTTGAGGTGATTGTGGCGTCGCCGCGTGACCTGGTGGAGTGGGGGCTGTTGATGGCGAAGGTTACGCGCCGCACGATTCTGGGTTCGCCGCGCATTGAGCTGCCGGTGATCCGCCACCTGGTGGGGTCTGAGGTGGTGTTGGAGTTCCCGGATGGTGCGCAGCCGGTTGAGGTGGATGGTGACCCGGCACCGTCGGCGCACCGTATTAGCGCGCGCGTGCTGCCTGCCGCGGTGGAGGTGGCGGTTCACCCAGAGGTGCTTTAGCGACTGGTTAAACGTATAAACGCGGTGGGGCACGACCTGTTAAAGGTCGTGCCCCACCGCGTTTTATTGCCCGTATATGCTGTTAGGTTTTAGGAGCCCCAGGTAATGAACTCGTCGGGGTCAGCCTTGTTGGCCTGAGTAGGAGTCGTAGGAGCCCAATAGTGCCAGTCACCATCGTGCCACTCCATCACAATATCGGCAGACCAGTACGTAGCCGACGGGGTCTTAATCAGCAGTCGCACCGTTGCACGTTCCGGAGTGTAAGAGATGTAACGGTAACCGGAAATATGGAGAACCGGAGCGGTTTTGGTGTCCTTCATACGGAGTTCGCGGAGTGCGTCGGCGCCAGGGCCAACAATAGTCGGCATATAGTCCTTCGGGGACTCTACCATCTGAATATAAGCCCAGGTTGCGGCGTACAATCCACCCTCAGCCGAGTGCTCAAAGCAATTTTCAATCGATGATTTTGCCATCGGACCAGCGGTCTTTGAGACCGGTCCCATCCAACCCCCATTGGTGCTTACCCATGTGGTGTTCTTGGGCGCGGCGTCTAGTACTGACTGGTCGTCTGAGGCACCAGCGCCACAGGTTCCAGCCTCCACGGTAGAGGTAGACTTCGACTGAGCCGCGCCAGTGGAGTTACCTGCGGCGGAGGTGTTGGAATTATCGCCGCCGCGCGGAATGAGCACGATGACCAGTACAACGAGGAGGGCAACGACAGCTACTGCTAGTCCGAACGCCCAGCGGGGGATAGTTACTCCACCCTTGTTCTCCATAACAATCTCCAAAATACGTAGACCCCGCAATTTCGGGGTGCGACAAACCCACCCCCAGCAGGAGGGCAGAGATTGAATGAGTGATGAGAAATTATGTGGTGCTGCAGGTGAGCATCTGAGCCAGAACACAACATCGAGGACTGCAGGACGCAAAAACACGGCGGCACATATTTATCGGTGTCAAAAGATACCCTATCATGCCTACAGATATCCTGCAGGCGCTCGCCCTGAGTTACCATGATATGAGCTGGACTGCACGAAAAACACCGAATTTCTACCGATAATCCGGTGCCGAACCATGCACCCACTATGCGTCAACGCCCGACGCAGATACCAACCGCAGGCGGTCGCAAGGCTACACTGCCCCGCCTCGACACATCACACCGATACATAGAACCGTTCATCAGAGAAAGCCCCTCTCCATGACCCGCAAAATCACTGCCGCCGCCGCTGTTCTCGCCCTGCTCGCTACCGGCTGCTCCGCTAGCACCGATAGCTCCGCACCGGGCGGAACCCTCATCACCGGCGGAACCTCGACCGCCACCAGCACCCCCAGCCCTACTGCTACTCCTGCACCTGCAACCACCACCGCAGGTCGTACCCCCACCGTCACCGAGGTGACCGCCTCACCGAGCGCGACGGCAAGCACCACTGCGGCATCCACCATTGCGGCGGCGACCCCGACCCCGACCGTGAGCCTTGACCCCTCACCCCTGGCGGGAACCGGTGGCGGACCTCAGCAGCCCTCCAGTGTTCCCACCCTCGATAGCATCACTGATGAAGACCGCGGTCGTGCCCTTGAAGCCGCGAAAGCAATCGTCACCGCATACACCAGCGGTAAGCCGTACAAGGAGTGGTCTGAAGAGCTCTACCCTATGATTGACCCCAAACTGCAAAACCAGTACGGGCCTAACTCTCGTATTGATGTTTTCAAGGGAACCGTCACTAGTGCTGAACTGGTTGATGATCCGACCCTGAAAGTTCCTGGCGGTGACAACCCCTACTGGCTCACGGTTTGCGTGAAGGTTGAAGGAAGCATCAGCCCCGCCTACTATGTGCGTTTGCACCGTACCGCGGAGCGGCCCGATAAGTGGAAGGCGTCTCATATCCTTGAGCCGCAGGGCTTCAACAGCTTTGTGAAGGAACGAATGAAGGAACGGAACAAATAAGCGGTGGGTGCGGCTTCCCGCTAGGATGTGCCCCAGCAGGGGTCTGAGACGGGGAGCCTTCCCGGCGCCCTAACCACCTGTTTATGACCTGGATTATGAAAAAAATCGCGGATTTTTTCACTATTTTCTGAAAATCAGGGGGATAGTGAAAAAATCGGCGATTTTTTACACTATTTTTCTTGCTGCCCACCTCGGTGTAGTCCTCGTTTCTAGACGTTGCGCCCCAACAAAAATCCCATGTATCAGCTCTGTGGCTGTGGAGGAATTTATTTTCAGAATATTCTTGGGTACCCCAAAATACCCCCTTATCTTGTCAGGGGTATCCCATATGATTGTGGGCTATGAGAGATGTCCACACTGGTCATCTCAATAGCTTGTAGGAGAGGAGGAAAGGCCATGGCTAAGAAAATCAGCACCGACGCTGACACTACGCTCCGCGCCTATAAATTCCGCCTCGATCCCACCCAAGCACAAAAAATTACCCTGGCACAATGCGCAGGCGCAGCACGCTACGCCTACAACCTCCTCACCGCTCACAATCTTGAGGTGTCTCGCACCCGAGCAGACTACTGGCACACCCGCATTGACGCAGGCGCCGACGAGACCACCGTTAAGGCTGAGCTCAAGGCATTAGCCAAAAGCGATGCAGCGTATAAGTCCATTGGTTATGCGGCGTACGGAACCCAGCACCTGACCCCTGAAATTAATCGCCACCGCGCTGCAAGTAAGGCGATTGAGTCTGGCACCGACCCCGCCATTGTCTGGCCCGAGACCGAGCGATCCTCCGAGCCATGGATGCACACCATCCCCCGCCGAGTCCTCGTCTCAGGACTACAATCTGCCGACAAGGCATGGAAAAATTTCTTTGACTCCCGTACTGGTACCCGTGCTGGCCGACTCGTCGGCACGCCCCGCTTCAAGCGCAAGGGCGTTAGCCGTGACTCCTTCACCATTCCTGCCCCGGAGACTATCGGCGCTTACGGTACCCCTTACAAGCAGGGTGAGCCTGAATACGCACGCCGTAAGGCACAGCTGAAGCGCCGCGGCTTCAAGACTGCCCCGACCATTGAGGACTACCGCCACGTGCGCCTCTCGCACCTGGGTGTTATCCGCACCCATGACACTACGAAGCCGCTGGTGAAGGCTGTGCGTGCTGGTGCTCAGATTCGCTCTTACACGGTCTCTCGTACTGCTGACCGCTGGTATGTCTCCATTCTCGTGGAGCTCACCTGCCCGTCAGCCACCCCCACCCGTGCCCAGCGTTCCGCTGGCGCTGTCGGTGTAGACCTGGGCGTACGCTACCTCGCCGCACTCTCTGACGAGCAGGCACCGCAGCGCTTCGCACAGTACCCCTCTCTGGAATTCACCAGTGATGGGTCCCCCACCCTGGCTAACCCCCGCTGGGCACGTACCGCTGAGAAGCGCCTGGTACGTCTGCAGCGTGCTCTCTCGCGTGCTCAGAAGGGCTCTAATCGTCGTGCCCGTATTGTGCAGCAGATTGCACGGCACCACCACCTAGTAGCCTTGCGCCGTGAGTCCGGGTTGCATCAGGTTTCTAAGCGCCTGAGCACCGGGTACGCCCTCATCGGGCTTGAGGACTTGGCTGTGGCGGGTATGACCGCCTCAGCTGCCGGTACCGTCGAGGTACCGGGTAAGAATGTGCGTCAGAAGGCCGGGCTCAACCGGTCTATTCTGGATGCCGCTTTTAGTGCGCTGCGCCGTCAGCTGGAATATAAGGCCAGCTGGTACGGCTCACAGGTACAGATTGTTGACCGCTTCTTTGCGTCCTCTCAGACGTGTAGCGCCTGTGGAGCACGAGCGAAAACCAAGCTCGGACTCCACGTGCGTGTCTTTGAGTGCGCGGCCTGCGGTGTGCGGATTGATCGTGACGTGAACGCGGCACGTAATATCCGTGCGGAGGCTGTACGGATGTATGAGGCGCAACTCGCCCCCGGCACGGGGGAGAGTCTAAACGGACGCGGAGTCGCAGGCTCTGATGCTGCCGGTTCGGTGGTGTTGGGGGATGCGACGTTGGATGCGTCAAGGCCAGCCGCCACTGGCGGCGGGTCACCGTAGACGAGTAATCGTCTACTCATCCCTTTTATATATGTATACGTGTGGAAACTGAATATTTTTAGGCTTTTCTCGGGTATTGCGTCTTGTCAGTTAGTGTTTTCCCCGTATGCGCGGGGATGAGCCCCCCTCAAGGCGCGCCGCGCATTCGAGAAGGCAGTTTTCCCCGTATGCGCGGGGATGAGCCCGGCGCGGGCTTCTATGTCCACGGTGGACGCAAGTTTTCCCCGTATGCGCGGGGATGAGCCCTGCCGTTCACCTGCCATAATTCGCCCTCCTTTGTTTTCCCCGTATGCGCGGGGATGAGCCCGGTGACGACTACTACATCGTCGGCTGGAAGAAGTTTTCCCCGTATGCGCGGGGATGAGCCGAACGCCCCGCTACCCGGCACGCCCGCCTGGCGGTTTTCCCCGTATGCGCGGGGATGAGCCCGATAGCGACAGCAGCACGGTGTCTCTCTCCTGGTTTTCCCCGTATGCGCGGGGATGAGCCCACTCTCAAGCAGAGCCAGGTCAGCAGACCGCAGTTTTCCCCGTATGCGCGGGGATGAGCCCGATAGCGACAGCAGCACGGTGTCTCTCTCCTGGTTTTCCCCGTATGCGCGGGGATGAGCCCGGGTCCACCGAATTTGCCAGCGTCAGACCGGGGTTTTCCCCGTATGCGCGGGGATGAGCCCCCGCCCCTCCTGCCCCCGATACTGCCCCTAGTAAAACCCCCGTTAAAAACACAGCCGGGGCCGTCTCGCACGCAGGCTCGAAAAGTGCGAGAATGGAGCAGAAAAGAAAACTACGAAAGAAGATACTTTCATGCTTATTCTCGTTGTGAACGCCGGTTCTTCCTCCCTGAAGTACCAGGTGCGTGACACCTCCCTGCCCGAGGCAGAGCAGATGCTGACCTCCGGCCTCGTCGAAAACATCGGCACCGACGTGCCCAACCACGAGGTCGCATTCGACATCATGTCCGAGAAGCTTGAGCCCGTCCTGCACGGCCGCGAGCTGCAGGCAGTCGGCCACCGCGTGGTGCAGGGTGCAGAGAAGTTCACCCACCCCACCCTGCTGACCGAGGAAGTTGTCCAGCAGATCGACGACCTCTCCCCGCTGGCACCGCTGCACAACCCCGCACACGTTCAGGGCATGCGCGCAGCAATGCACAAGTGGCCCTCCCTGCCGCAGGTCGCTATCTTCGACACCGCGTTCCACTCCACCATGCCCGAAGAAGCATGGCGCTACGCAATCCCCTACGACCTGGCTGACAAGTACAGCATCCGCCGCTACGGCTTCCACGGCACCAGCCACGAGTACGTCTCCCACGTTGCAGCTGACATGCTCGGCATTGCACGCGACGAGTTCAACGGCATCGTCGCACACCTCGGTAACGGCGCGTCCGTGACCGCTGTGAAGGGCGGCAAGTCCGTGGACACCTCCATGGGCTACACCCCGCTGGCTGGCCTGATCATGGGCACCCGCTCCGGCGACATTGACCCCTCGGCACTGACCACCATCCTGTCCCGTGAAGGCATCGACGGTGAGCGTCTGGACACCATCCTGAACAAGGAGTCCGGTCTGCTCGCACTGGCTGGCTCCAACGACATGCGTAAGGTTGTTGAGGCTGCACAGTCCGGCGACGAGCGTGCACAGCTGGCACTGGACATGACCTCCTACCGCCTGATGAAGTACATTGGCGGCTACAACCTGGTCGTTGGCGGCGCGCAGGCACTGATCTTCACCGCTGGTATCGGTGAGAACTCCGGCGACTTCCGCAAGCTGGTCCTGGACCGCCTCGGCGCACTGGGCATCAAGTACAACGAGGAAGAGAACGCTAAGCGTTCCCCCGAGCCGCGCGTGATTTCCACCGAGGATTCCGCTATTAAGGTGCTGGTCATCCCCACCAACGAGGAGAAGGCTATCGCTGAGGCTACCGAGGAGCTCGTCAAGAGCCTCTAAGCCCCACGCACCCCGCCGTGTAGGCGGTTGAATATAGACAGTCCGCTGCAGTTCCCGTTCCGTACGGGTGCTGCAGCGGACTTGTTTGTGGACTTCCATTAGCATAAATGCATATGATTCAACTTACTTTACGATGCAATATTACGGTAATGTGACATGTGTTGCATATATATCGTCTGTCACATAGAGAATAAAATGAAAGTTAATTAAAAATATGGGTTTAGGTATTGCACAGAGTGTAAATTTTTTGCTTGCTTGGGAAAATTGCGTAAAGGTGTGCACTGAGTGCACTGATTCGCAACATTCCAACGTTGATGGCAGTTAAGGTTGAAGGTGAAAAAAGGTTGATGGTCCTAGGTTAATTCTGTTAGGAATTTTTTATTAACCCAAGTTGTTGCACAACGTTGAACAATAAATACAAATTTTTTGTGCTTTCATGTAACGAGTGTTCATCGAAAAGAACTGAAGCGGATTTATAGCCGCAAAAGAATTCTGAGAGCGCACTCTGAATTACACGTTAAACACATACTGCGATAACCTTTATGTCTGTATTTTTATGCCGAAATAAAGTGAATCGATGTGTAAAACTCATTCCAATTGAGAGAGATTTGGTAATGGATATTCACTCGACTAAGAGCCACTCCGACCAGAGTGGAAAGCTGATGGGCCGTCGCGCCCTGGTCAAGGGTGTAGCGTGGGCAGCACCCGTTGTGGCAGCAACCGCCGCAGTACCCGCCTATGCTGCATCCAAGAACCCTTGCGAATACGGCACCATCGTATCCGTACCCTGGGGTGAACGTGCCGAGCGTCGCCGCTACAAGGGCACCGTCAACGAAGAGTACGAATGGGCAGTGATGCCCACTTCCAACTGTAGCTCCCATCCGCAGACCTACTTCATTGACAACACTACCCCCGAGCGTAAGCTTGCTTACCCTTGGGGTCGTTACGAGGGCGTGAGTGACTTCCCGCCGATTTACCCCCCGAACGGCAAGGACACCCCCGACTACAGTTCCAAGGATGGCGTTGGTGGTGTTGGTGGCGGCGTTATCATCAACGTTCGTGTTGAGAACGTTGCAGGTGACGTCTCCTACGCACCGACCCCCACCGGCCAGGATCGTTTCGCATTCGGTGAGGCTGAAGCCAACCGCAAGAACAACATGTACTACGCTGAAGGCTACAGGGGCAAGGGCGCAAACCCCCCGGTTGTTCGCCTCAACGACAACTACAAGGGCAGCCGCTCTACCTACATCGCTCACGGTAAGTACAACTACCTGCACTTCCCGGATGGTCCCCGTCCTCCCAAGGAAAATAGCCCCCTGTGGACTTACGCATACGGTAAGCACTACACGACCGCTGAAGGTCGCGACGGCTGGTCCTGGGACATTCAGGTGATGGCTAACATTACCCACCCCAACGCTGGTGCAGACGTTGTGTCGTACATGACCTACCTGCGTAAGCACACCTACGGTGACCCCGCACATCAGTCGGCAAAGGTCATTCCGGTGCAGTATCGCGTTATTGTGACTTCCCCCTGGGGTACTGTCACCTATCTTTCGGCAGCTGTTTAATATCAGCGTGCATTAGGTCTGAATGGAGTAGTGACCCATTTGACCTATTTCAATCTTGGATTGAGATTTATATATTTGTGATGTTCATTTTGAGTATGAAGTTGATAGATTTCTAGTGTATTAGGGAGTGGTACCCCTAATAAGTAGACACTATTCTTCTGTCAGCTTTTGGAGGGGCCGGTCCGCACCACGTGTGCGGAACCGGCCCCTCTGCATGCATCAGTAGGGAGAAAAACCAAGCATTGCGTCTCTTGGCGGGCTATTGCAGGAGAGACGAGAAGTGGTGGGCATTCTATGAGAAAAAGCGCATTCACACTCACTAGTACGTGCCCAAAAACGATAGAGTGGAATCAGATAACACTCGATACGAAGCGGACGAGACATGACTCAACCCCCTGAAAACCACCAGCAGCCCGGCGGGCAGTTCAACGCCCAGCCCGGCCAGCAGGCATTCCGTGCCCCCGGTGAGCCCCTCCCACAGGACCTCTCCGCCGGCTGGCTCCCCGAAGACGAGCGCCAGAAGCCGGTCAGCCCCCTGCCCCAGCCGAGGCTCTTCGCCTACCAGTCGATGCTGCCGCCGAAGGTGCTGCACGCGCTGCGTCACCCCTCCGAAATTCCGTGGCTGGTCGCCGCCTACGCGGTTACCGCGGTCGGCTACATTGTGCTATTCATGGCGCTCGCTGACCTGTTCAGCTCGATGATGCGTTACGTCTTCAGCTCAACCGGTGAAGGCTCGGTTCGAGTACCTTCTTCCGGTAGCACCACCGCAAGCATGGAAGACCTGATTTTCCAGACGGTTGGTCTGCTCATCCTGGGCCCGATTGCCATCTTTATTGTTCGTGCGATCTACTACGCGCAGCAGCGTGTGCGCGGTGTGCGCATCACCCCCACCCAGTTCCCCGAGGCGTACCAGATGCTTGCTGAAGCTGCTGAGGCTGCGGGTCTGCGCCGCGTACCGGATGCGTACGTTGTTCTCGGTAACGGCACCATGAACGCTTTCGCGGCAGGTCACGGTTTCCGCCGCTACATTTGCCTGTACTCTGACCTGTTCGAGATCGGCGGTAAGTCTCGTGACCCGGAGGCGCTGCGCTTCATTATTGGCCACGAGGTTGGTCACATCGCCGCAGGTCACGTCGGTTATTTCCGTCTGATTTTCACGATGCTGTTCAACCAGATTCCGGTGCTGTCGAGTGCGCTGTCCCGCTCGCAGGAGTACACCGCCGACAACTTCGGCTACCGCTTCTGCCCCGAGGGTGCTGAGGGCGCTGTCAAGGTGCTGGCGGCAGGTAAGTACCTGAACAAGCAGGTCAACTTCGATGAGCTTGCCGACCGTGCCGTCACCGACCGCGGCCTTGCCGTCTGGTACGTGAACCTGCTGGCAAGCCACCCCGTTCTCACCTGGCGTGCGCACGCGCTGCGTGACCGCACCCAGCCCGGCCGCCTGTTCTGGCGCCCGACGGAGAACCCGGTCAAGGATGCCGCACCGCGTGTTCCTGTCCTGATTCCGGCGGCGGAGCCGGTGCACATGTGGCCCGACCCGATTCAGTCCACCGAGTTCATGCGTGAACACCAGGACGCGTGGGCTGACCACACCCTGGAAACCGTGGACGTGTACCCCAAGCCTGAGAACGCCCCCGCGTTCGATGCGAACTCTACGCTGTTCGCTGGCTGGCTCACCGAGCAGGCTCGTGCCTTCCACGGTCAGCGTTGGGATGCGTACGCTGCCGCCGGTGGCGCGCCGGCACCGGGTGCTCCCGGTGGCCCGCAGGCGCCCGGTCAGCCGGGTGCGCCTCAGCCTAATTTTGGTGGCGCACAGCCGAACTTTGGCGAGTCCCAGCCCGGTAATACTCAGCTCGGTTACGGCCAGTACGGTAGCAGCCAGTACGGCACTGACTCTGCCACCCCGAACCAGTACGGTAGCTCCTCTGAGGGCGGCTCGTACGGTCAGGGTTACGGCTTCGATAATGATAAGAAGTAGTTCCTGAGCTGTAGGCCCAAGAACCTAGGCCCAAGAACCTTGATGAACCCGCCGGGATGCATGGTGCATCCCGGCGGGTTCAGCCGTTAACTGCCTCGTGTGTGACCCTCTCGTGCGCGACCCTCAGGTGAGAAGGCGCGCCCGTCACTGCATCCGCCCCGTGCCGCGGTCATAGAATGGAAACCATGCTTTCATCACTTCGCTCCATCAAGCTTGACCCGTTGCTGACCATGCTCATTAGCGCGGTCATCCTCGCCATTATCGTGCCGGCACGCGGCGACTTCGCCGAATGGTTCAGCACCGGAACCAAGTTCGCGGTCGCCCTGCTGTTCTACCTGTACGGCGCTCGCCTCTCCACCACGGAGGCTATTCGCGGCCTGACCCACTGGCGTCTGCACCTGATGATTCTGAGCTGCACGTTCGTGCTGTTCCCCCTGGTCGGTTTGGCGCTTTCCCCGTTGCGTTTTGTGCTCGGTGATGGGCTGTACATGGGCATTCTGTTCTTGACCTTTGTGCCCTCGACCGTGCAGGCGTCGATTGCTTTCACCTCGATTGCGGGCGGTAACGTGGCGGCGGCGATTGTGAGCGCCTCGCTCTCCTCGATTGTGGGTGTGGTGGCGACCCCGCTGCTCGCCATGCTGCTGATGAACACGGGGCATATTGAGTTCTCCGGAACGGTCTTCCTGGACATCGCCATTCAGCTGTTTCTGCCGTTTGTGCTCGGTCAGCTGACGCGCCGCTGGGTGGGGGAGTTCGCCAAGAAGCCGACCACCAAGTGGTTGGATAAGTTCTCGGTCATGATGATCGTGTATTCGGCGTTCTCTGCCTCGGTGGTGCAGGGCGTGTGGACGCGCGTGGCGTGGTGGCAGATTGTGCTGCTGGTTGTGCTCATGGCGATTATTGTGGTGTTCATGCTGTGGCTGACCGACCAGCTGGCTAAGCGTCTGGGCTTCAACCGTGCGGACCGCATTACGATTCAGTTCTGCGGTTCGAAGAAGTCGCTGGCGGCTGGCCTGCCGATGGCGATCATTATTTTTGGTGCGGGCTCGCTGGGCCTGATGATGCTGCCTATCATGATTTTCCATCAGGTTCAGCTGATGATTTGCACCTGGCTTGCGGGACGCTATGCACGCCTGGATGTGGTGGGTGCCGCCTCCGCGAAGGAAGTTCAGTAGGGGCTTGCACCCTGTCTGCTGGGCGCTCGCCGGGTGCCATGCCGGGCCTCTGAACCTGTGAGATAAGCCTCTGATGAGGGGTTTTAATGGGGGTGCTTCGGACAGTATTAACCGGTTTATAAAGTGATATGGCGCGCACCGTTAAAAATTCACCAATTAGTGCATTTATGTGCAAAATATGGTATTTGTGCTGGTCGGTTGGTTTTCTGTGGGATATGTGCACTTTACTGCATAAAAGTGACCGGGGAGACACTCAACACTATCTGGTATTGAGTGACAAAAGCACCCTAATTTTGCTCTAGAATATTTTGTCGTGGGTTAGACAGATTCGCATCTTGTATGCAAGAATTTATGACTCACAATGGGAACGGTTGAGATTCACTCCCTCACACCGCCCACGAGCGTTGATGCGGCGGATTCACTCCCCGCCCGCATCCCACACCGGAAGAGACTCACTCACTCAACCGGAAGGAAGCTCAAAACTACTTATTCACTCAAACACAACTGGATACACTCAGCTTAATGACGCGCTTAGATTCTATCTATGCGCTAATCGCTGTTCTGTATCCGCCAAGAAAGAGGACACACCATGGCTACCATCATGAGCGTGAACGTATGCGATTCCAAGTACAACGCTGACCCGACCGGCGTACGAGACTCTACTAGCGCTATCCAGAAGGCTGTTGATGACGTTGCTGCACAGGGCGGCGGCTCCGTGGAGATTCCCGGCGGCATGTACCGCGTCTCCTACCCCTTCATCGAAATGAAGCACCGCGTCGAGATCTTCGGCCACGGTCAGGCAACCCGAATCGTCGCTTTCACCGACAAGGGTATTCCGTCCACTAAGAACGGTAGCTACGAATGCACCGGCGTTTTCCACACCGGTAGCTACACCACCCCCATGAGCGGTGGCACCAACCAGAACAAGCCCATGCGTATGGGCGTGCGTGACCTGTTCATCCGCACCAACAAGTACAACCTGCCGCTGGATTCTAAGAGCAACCAGATTTTCCTGGAGAAGCACACCCAGCCCGTTGACAACGTTGCAGGCGTCATCTTCCACACCCGCATTGCGGACGCTACCCCCGGTGAGCCGGACGCAGTGCCCACCCTGTCCAACATCGAAATCTGGGACACCGCCATTGGCGTTGCGATCCTGGGCCTGGACGACCAGGGCATGAAGATTGACAAGCTGCGCATCCGCCAGACCCTGCGCCAGGGCCTGCTGGTTGGTAAGCCTGTCGGCCACCCGCTGCGCCGCCGTGAGGGTGACACCCCCGGCGCGGCAGATAACAAGTTCTCCATGATTGACGTCTCTGACGCAAACATGAGCTTCGGCACCTACGCGGGTATCGAGATTTACACTTCTCAGTCCAAGTTTGAGGCGTCCACCAGCTGGTTCAACAAGCGCAACCAGGGTAAGAACGCCCTGTACGAGGTGAAGACCCGCCACGTGGGCGCAGGCTGGTTCATTCAGGGCACCCGCAACATGTTCATTGGCTGCACCGCCCAGGAGAACGCCGGTCACGGCTGGCTCGTGGAGTGGGGTAACAACCAGTTCATTGGCTGCCTGGGTGAGTCTTCCAGCTTCCAGGATGCTGTTACCGGCGGTGCTCGAGGTGACGAGGCGGCGAACTGGTACATTGGCCGTAACGCACGCGGTAGCCGTTTCGTGGCTCCTCGTTCGCACAACCCTTACAGCTGGGCGAAGGCTTCCCTGTACGGTTTCTACATTGAGAACAACATTCGCGATATGCACATTACGACTGCGTCTGCGAAGGATGACCGTATTGGTGAGAACAACATGGTCGGCCGCCGTGTTCACGTGACCGGTGCTATGGGCGATAACGTGCTCATCGAGGTGGACCACATCCGTCACTCGACCTTCGCACCCAAGCAGCTGGAGAAGCGCGGCAACGGCGTGTTCATGGGCTAACCCTCACGGGTTGAGTTCTGCGGGCTGAGGCTCGTGATCACAAAATCTTAAAGCGCATACGCCTGAGGGGCGGGGAGTAATCCCCGCCCCTCAAACGTATGCATCATATTTTATTTGTGGGTTCCGACAACCTGGTACCCGGAAGTATGAAAATCTCGAATCATTGAATATACCGTCCTCCTGTCAAGGATGGTGGTGGGTTTAGCGGTCTTGAGATTATCCGGTTCGTTTTCGTTAACAGGCACCTTGGGGTACGGAGCGATAGCTACGGTGTACCAGGAAGTTTCTTTCCAGAAAGGTTTTCCGATGGGGGTAATATCTTTAGCTGCGTAGTTGTAATGTTCCCATGTGCGGTACCACAGCTTTTGTGGGCTACCGGCAGCACGGTAGAGGAAAGCGATGACGGTGCTGGTAGTTGCATAATCATTGGGATGGAACTTGCCATCAGACCAGCCACTTGTAATTCCCTCACGTGATGCCCAGATAGCAAGAGGGTAGGTAGGGTCATAGGTCTCCACGTCTGCGTATGGGGATACTTCAGGTAGGTTTTTGACTTCAGGGTATCCTGCTAGACGGTATAAAGCAGCGATAACGTCCATTCTGCTGGCAGAACTATTGGGAATTTCGTAAACGCTTGTAGAAATCAAGCCATTACAATATGCCCAGATATCTGCTTCCTGGCCGCGTCCGTATTGCTTATCCAGGAGACAGTCACTAACTGCGCCAGTATAAAATTTACTGGGGTTGCGGTAGAGGTTGTTCCCTTCCGCATGTGCGGGGAGGGGTGCCAGCATCAAGGATGCGGCAATACCTGCTACCCCCAATGCTTTGAGGGGGCGAGGGAGGGGGGTCATGTTACTCTCCAGAAATCGGTGATGTGAGAACGACATGTTGAGTGAATCAGCTAAATACTAGCACCACATCAAGGAATCTGAACCCCGTTGCATGTAGGCAATGTGTCACTTGTATCTTTGCTTGTTAAAACAGCTGTCCGTCCCAGAAAATCTGCATTCGGTAGCGGAAATAGCTAAAGAAATTACCCAGCAACCTTTGGAACTAAAAACTTAAACGCCGAGGGGCAGGGGAGCGGGCATCACAGTGCCCGGTCGTCGCCTCCACACGCCCAATGCGGTACCCTTGAGCAGAAACAGGTCTACCGGTGCACAGACCCGAACACACCAACGCACCTGCGAAGACACACTCAACTTCAACACCGTATTCACCGCATACAGCCGTATTCACTCGATTCACTCACCACGCCGCCTTCAGCACCGAACGCGGTACCCATCGAAAGAATTGAGCCCCTCATGCCCGATACGCCCATGAGCATCAACGCCATCAACTACGGCGCAGACCCCACCGGTGCCAAAGACTCCACCGCAGCCATCCAGCGAGCCGTCGACGACGTTGCCGCACGCGGCGGCGGATCCGTAGAACTACCCCGCGGCATCTACCGCGTCTCCTACCCCTTCATTGACATCAAACACCGCGTCGAAATCTTCGGCTACGGCTCCTCAACCGTCGTCATCGCCCACGCTGACCGCGCCATCCCCACCACCGCCAACGGCCACACCGAATACACCGGCGTGTTCCACGTCGGCAGCTACACCACCCCCGTCTACGGCAACTACAACGCCAACAAGCCCATGCGCATGGGCGTGCGCAACCTGCACATCCGCACCAACGCCGCCAACACCCCCATCAGCAGCTACCCGCTCGACGCGCACACCGCCCCGCTGAACAACGTCGCCGGCGTCATCTTCCACACCCACCTGACCGGCGACCAGCTCAACGAACCGGACATCGTGCCCGTTATCGCCGGCGTGGAAGTCTGGGACACCGCCATCGGCGTTGCCGTGCTCGGTCTGGACGACCAGGGCATGAAAATTGATGACGTGACCATCCGCCGCACCCTCAACCAGGGCCTGCTGCTCGGCAAGCCCGCCGGCCACCCCCGCCGCCCCAACGAAGGCCAGAACTCCGGCGCAGCAGACAACAAGCTACGCGGCGTAGACGTTGCCGAAGCGAACCTCAGCGGCGGCTCCTACGCCGGTATCGAGGTGTACGCGGCGCAGGCGAAATTTGAGAACTGCTCCAGCAACAGCAACCACCGCACCAGCAACAAGTACGCCCTCTACGAGCCCGCCACCCGCCACGCCGGCGCAGGCTGGATCGTGCAGGGTGAACGCAACATGTTCATCGGCTGCACCGCCCGCTCCAACGCGGGTCACGGCTGGATTATTGAGTGGGCGCACAACATCTTTATCGGATGCGAAGCAGAAGGCTCCAGCTGGGCTGGCACCGTCAGCGGTGCCGCCCGCGCCGACGAGGCAGCCAACTGGTACATCGGCCGTAATGCGCGCGGTACCCGCATGGTCGCGCCCGTCTCCTACAACCCGCCGGAGAAGCCCGCCTCCCTGTACGGCTTCTACATTGAAAACAAGATTTACGACCTGCGCATCACCGAAGGCACCGCCAAGGACGACCGTATCGGTGACGGCAATATGCTCGGCCGCCGCGTGTACATTACCGGCGCAATCGGCGCGAATGTGGTTATTGAGGTCGAAGAGCTGCGTCACTCCACCTCGCCCGCCGGTCAGCTCACCAAGGAAGCCTACAACGTGATGCGCGGCTAGCGGGGCTGGTAGACACGCCCGAACCGGTTCAGGACTTTCCTGTGAATCGTAAGGGAGATGCGTGTGCCCTAGTGGGCGCGTTATACCGCGATATATCAGCTAAAAATCAAAGCAGCTGCGAATGGAATACATACCATTCGCAGCTGCTTTGTCGTTTAGAACAACGTTTAATTTTTAGTTGATAAAAGTCTCAATTAAATATTGAATAAAATATCAATATGTACTTTAAACTTTCTAGGGTGGTGTAAAACAGTCCATTCACTGTGCACCACCATAGCCGTGCAATAGCATGCGGAACGATTACCGATTGGCACACACCAAAACTGCATCGTCGCACGTCAGCCCCTATTCATTGCCGCTTCTCACTATTCCTCAACGTACCCCCTTTCCCCTTCTCCTACTCGCTCCATTGAGCGACCCCAAAGTCGACCCTAAAAACCGGTTCCTTCCGGCCGGTTCCCAACCACAATTACATAAGGACACCCCATGTTTTCGGTTATCTCCCGAGCACTCACACCCGCTCCCCGCGCACGTCGCGCCCTTGCCCTCACCCTCGCACTCGCCCTCGGCGCCCTGCCCGTAGGCACCTCTGCTATCGCCTCCCACCAGGCTGTAGCCCACGCCGCCGAACCTGCTGCAGCCAACGGCCTCATCAAACTTAACCAGCCCAAGGACGACCCCGCATACCTAGAATGCGTCGCCACCTTTGTTGGCACCATGAACGCCACCCCCGGCGTGTGGGCGGTCTGCCACGGCTACCTCGACAGCGAAGAATACACCGTCACCCGCCGCCACAGCACCGCAACCGTCACCCGCGGCCAGCTCGTACGCATGCTCTACCGCATGGCGGGATCGCCGACCGTCAAGAACCTGCCCAAAACCTCCCCCTACAAGGACGTGGCAACCACCAACCCCGACTACGTCGCGTACATTTGGGCGGCGGACGCGGGCATCACCTCCGGCTGGGATGATGGGCTCTTCCACCCGGATGACTACGCCACCCGCAACACCCTCGCCGCGTTCCTCTACCGTGCTGCCGGTAGCCCCGACGGTGCCGCACGCATGCGCCAGATCCGCCGCCCGCTACGTGCCGAAGTCAAGAAGACTGAACAGTTCAAGACTGAAAACCGCTGGGCAGCCCGCACGCTCGGCGCCTACCCCGAAGTGGACCGTGACGGTGACGGCGCGGCAGACGTGGTGGACCCCGCCAGCCCCCTGTACTTCTCCGACGCCCTGTACATGCTCAAGGCGTACGGCGATAAGGGCCTGAAGGTCGTGGGCACTCCCGTCGTTGACTAGGAGTAATGCTGACTAACGTTGTTGCTGGCTAGATTCAGCGCTGGCTAGCGCATATATTCACCGCCCGCCGGTGCGACCCAATGGGTTGCGCAGGCGGGCGGTGCGCTGTTCCGGGTGCTGTGCTGTTCTGGTAGGTTGCGAGCGCCCGTGCCGCCGCGTAATGAAAGGCGCCTGCTCTGCACCCGCTAAGCTAGAAAGCATGAAGATTGCCACCTGGAACATCAACTCAATCCGCGCCCGCGAAAACCGCGTCGAAGACTGGCTCGACGAACACGACGTTGACGTGCTCGCCCTGCAAGAAACCAAAACCAAAGACGAAACCTTCCCCTTCGACCTCTTCGAATTCATGGGCTACGAGGTTGCGCACTTCGGCCTGAATCAGTGGAATGGCGTGGCAATCGCCTCCCGAGTTGGCCTCGAAGATGTGCAGCGCGGCTTCGATAACCAGCCGCACTTCGGCAAGCCCGGCGAACCCGAAGTCCTGGAGGCGCGCGCTATTGGCGCGACCTGTGGCGGCGTACGCGTCTGGAGCCTCTACGTGCCCAACGGTCGCGGCCTGACCGACCCGCACATGGACTACAAGCTCCGCTGGATGGAGGCGCTGCGTCAGAACGTGCACAACGAGCTTGCCGCTAACCCGCAGTCGCAGCTCGCCCTCGTTGGCGACTGGAATGTCGCCCCCGAAGACACCGACGTGTGGGACATTGACTACTTCCTGCGCAACGAGCTGACCCACGTTTCCGAGCCCGAACGCCGCGCCTTCGCCGCTCTGCTCGACGAGGGCATGGTGGACGTAGTGCGCCCGCACACCCCGGGTGAGTACACCTACTGGGACTACCAGGCGGGCCGCTTCGCCAAGGACGAGGGCATGCGCATCGATTTCCAGCTGTTCTCGCCCGCGCTCGCCGCACGTGTGGAACGCGCCTGGATCGATAAGGTGGAGCGCGCCGGTGAAGGCGCAAGCGATCACACGCCGGTCGTGGTTGAGATTGCCGACTAAACCGAGCGCATAGCTTGCCGTAGAACCGCGTGTAGTAAGGAGGCGGGGGAGGGGTCCCTCGCCTCCTTGCTGTATCTGCTGGTGCTTCTGCCTTTGTGCGTCTGTCCTGGGTTTCTGCCAATATTTTGGGGTTTCTGTGTGGCTTAGTTGAAAAGTTCGGATAGACGAACTATTGTTAAATTCCGCCCGGGACGACAGGCAAAAGCGCATTATGATGCCTGCGCAGACACAACCGTGTCCCTGTTGCCCCGGCGCGGCAAATTCCACACATCAACCACATGCTTAAACCCGTGACTTCCAATGAAGGATGCCTCATGAACGCTTTCACCCCCGCAGGCAGCAACGCACGCCGCCTCGTCCAGGCGCTCTGCGCCGCCCTCGCACTCACCCTGCTACTCGTGCTCACCGGTTGCGGCACCACTGCCAGCACCACCGATGGTGCTAAGAGCAGTAGTGGCAAGAAGACCGTGCTCACCACTTTCACCGTACTCGCAGACATCGCCCGCAACGTGGCAGGCGACGACCTGAACGTGGAATCCCTCACCAAGCCCGGCGCAGAGATTCACGAGTACGAGCCCACCCCCTCCGACCTGAAGAAGGCGCACGCCGCCGACCTGGTGCTCGACAACGGCCTGAACCTCGAATCCTGGTTCGCGAAGTTCGTTGAAGAATCCCACGCTAAGCACGTGACCGTCTCCGAGGGGGTCACGCCCATCTCCATTACCGAGGACGCCTACGAGGGCAAGCCCAACCCCCATGCCTGGATGAGCCCCAGCAACGTGCAGAAGTACGTGGACGTGATGATTCGCGAATTTAGCGCCCTCGACCCGGCCCACGCCGCCGACTACAAGTCCCGCGGCGAAGCCTACAAGAAGCAGCTGCAGGACGTGCGTGACGAGCTCGTCAAGGAAATCTCCACCCTGCCCGAGAACCAGCGCGCACTGGTCACCTGCGAAGGCGCCTTCTCCTACCTGGCGGCAGACGCGGGACTGAAGGAAAAGTACATTTGGGCGGTCAACTCTGAACAGCAGGCGACCCCCTCGCAGATTTCCTCCGCAATCGATTACGTGCGCGAGAACCAGGTGCCCGCCGTGTTCTGCGAATCCACCGTCTCTGACAACCCGATGCGCCAGGTAGCCGACGCCACCGGCGCACGATTCGGCGGCGTGCTCTACGTGGACTCGCTCTCCGAGGCGAACGGCCCCGTGCCCACCTACCTGGACATGATCCGCTACGATGCACGCACCATCGTGGCGGGCCTCAAGGGCAACTCCTAAACCCCGAATAAGCCCGGCATAAACCCGGGTAAACCCCAAACCCCCGATAGGATAGGAGGGGCGGTCGCCTTCTTGGCTCCGCTCCTCCCACGCCGTTAACACTCGCTCACACAGCGCCCGCCCACACAGCACCCACTCACCATCACACAAGCAAGTACACCCGCCGCACGCATACGGTGACCACCAGAAAGAACACAAGGAATGAGCACTCTTCTCAGCTGCGAAAATGTGCACGTGAACTACGGGCCAGTCCGCGCCCTCACCGGCGCATCCTTCACCCTGGACACCGGGCGTATCTGCGGCCTGATCGGTATGAACGGCTCCGGCAAATCCACCCTTTTCAAAGCCATCATGGGGGTCGTGCCCGTGCACGCCGGCAGCATCACCCTCGACGGGCAGCCCGTCGGCGGTAACCGTGGCGGCCGCGGCAAGAACGCGCACCACCGCGCCGGACTCGTCAGCTACGTGCCGCAGAGCGAAGAAATCGACTGGACCTTCCCCATCTCCGTGCGCGAGGTCGTCAGCATGGGACGCTACCGCAACCTCGGCATCACCCGCCGCCTGCGTGCCGCAGACCGTGCCGCCGTGGATGAGGCACTCGCCCGCGTGGAACTGACCGACCTTGCCGACCGTCAGATTGGGGCGCTCTCGGGCGGCCAGCGTAAGCGCGCCTTCGTGGCACGCGCTATCGCCCAGGGTGCCCAGTTGCTGCTGCTTGATGAGCCCTTCGCCGGTGTGGACAAGCGTAGCGAGGCGATGCTCATTCAGGTCATCGAACAGCTGCGCGACGAGGGCGCGACCGTGCTGGTGTCCACGCACGACCTGGCGACCCTGCGCCAGTTCGCCGACGAGGCGCTGCTGCTACGCGGTGAGATTCTGATGCACGACACCCCCGAGAAGGTGCTCGCCCCCGAGAACCTGGTGCGTGCCTTCGGCATGGAAGTGAACGCCGGTGCGCCGACTGCCGCCTCTAGTACTACTACCTCCGGCTCTACTGCGAACAGCTCTGCGGAAGGGAAGAACTAAATGGACATCCTCAACTTTCTGGTGGAGCCGCTGACCCTGCCCTTCATGCTCCGCGCGTTCGTGGTCACCGTCATTGCCGCCGCCGTCTGCGCCCTGCTCTCCTGCTGGCTCGTGCTGCTCGGCTGGTCGCTCATGGGCGATGCGATCTCGCACGCGGTGCTGCCCGGCGTGGTGCTCGCCTACATTTTCGGTGCGCCCTTCGCGGTGGGTGCGGTCATTGCCGCGCTCGTGGCGGTGGCGCTCATCGGCGGGGTACGGCGTAGCGGTCGCGTGCGTGAGGATGCCGCGATTGGCATCGTGTTCACGACCATGTTCGCGTTCGGTCTGGTGCTGATTTCGGTGACGCCGTCGAATACTGACCTGAACCACATTCTCTTCGGTAACGTGCTGGGTGTGTCCTGGTCGGACGTCTGGCAGGTCGCTATCCTCGCGGTGATTGTTGCCGCCGTGCTGCTGGTGAAGCGCCGCGACTTCGTGCTGTACGCCTTCGACCCGGGCTTTGCGCAGGCGGTTGGGTTGCGTCCGCGTCTGCTCGGTGCGCTGCTGCTGATTATGCTGGCGTTGACCTCGGTGGTGGCGCTGCAGATTGTGGGCGTGGTGTTGGTCGTGGCGATGCTCGTCATCCCCGGCTCCACGGCGCGCCTGATCACTGACCGGTTTGTGCCGATGCTCGCGGTGAGCGTGGGCGTGTCCCTGGTGGGTACGCTGACCGGCCTGTATGCCAGCTACCACGCGGATGTATCCCCCGGCGGTGCCGTGGTCGTCACGCAGGGCCTGCTGTTTGCCCTGGCGTACGTGTTCGCCCCGCGCTACGGTCTGCTGGGCAGGATGCGCGCCCGCCGACTGAGTGTGACGGCGACAGAGCGTGACGACTGAGCCGTCAGCTTCCTCAGAAAGCTCACCACATACAGCAATAGGCGGAAAGCCCCACCGTGGGGCTTTCCGCCTATTGCTATCTTCTGAAGGTTAGGGGCGCCTCTAACGCCCTGTATCTAGCGCACTGTGCGGGATACGAACAGGGAGGCGGTCGCCTCCGCACCCAAGGGAATAATCGTGCCGCCGGGCTTCACCGCACCGGCCGCGTCCGTCTCGTGCAGGTTGCCTGAACCGGCACCGACCACGCTCACGTTCACCGCCTCCGAGAATGGCGCACCCTCCTCAATGTGCAGGCGCACGCCGGGCACAAAACCGTGGCCCTGCAGGTAGCGCAGCAGGCGCGGGTCGTCATCGTTAATGCGTTCGAGCACGACCGTTTCGCCGGGTTCGCACTGGCTCAGCGGCACGGTCTGCGGAAAACTAATGTGCCCCGAAGAGTCGGGGATTGGGTCGCCGTGCGGGTCGCGGGTCGGGTGCCCCAGCAGGGTGTCGATGCGGTCCACCATGAAGTCGGATACCGCGTGCTCCAGAACCTCCGCCTCGTCGTGCACACGGTCCCAGGTGTAGCCGAGAGTCTCCACGAGGAACGTCTCAATGAGGCGGTGGCGGCGAATCATCGCCAGCGCGTAGGAGCGGCCGGTTTCAGTGAGCTCAATAGCGCCGTAGGGCTGATGCTCGATCAGGTCGGCGGCGGCGAGGCGCTTGAGGCCGTCAGATACCGAAGAAATGCGCAAGCCCATGCGTTCTGCCAGGGCGGATGCGGTGGCAGGGGTTTTGGTCCATTCTTCGAGGCTCCAGATTTCCTTGAGGTAGTTCTGGGTGCTGACGGAAAGTTCTGAAAGAGGCATAAAGATAAGTTTACCTTTTCTCTGGTTTTGCCCGCCGGGGGAGTGGTTGCGGGAGCGCGCGGAGAACCTGGGGAAAGCGAGCCGCCGGATATCCGGCGCGGGCTTAAAGAGCAGCCCGCCCTGCGGTTCACCCCTGGCAGGGGGTGCAACCGTCACGGGCGGGATCAGGTGTTCGGTTCCGCGCTGGCAGGCGCGAAAGGCGGGCAAGCGCGAAAGAATGAGGGATGCGCGGCGGCGTTAGGTGGCGCGGCGGCGCGAACGGTCAATGCGGGTCAGCAGCTCGATGAGCGCCCCGCGTGCCGCCTGTTCCTCATGCCAGAGGGAACGGACGAGGGTGCGGCTGACCGCCTGGGTGGTGATGCCGAGTGCGGTTGCGGCGGCTTTCTGCTGGCCGCGCACGCCGGGTACGAGCAGGTTGACGACGCGCCATTCGGCGTCGGTGCGGTCGGCGCATACGCGGTAGAGCAGGCGTGCGGAGCCTGCGGCGAGGTCGGCGAGGTGGCGGTTGTCGGCGCTGACGCTGATGCAGCGTACGGGTGCGCCTCCCTGTGCTTCTTCGACGGCGAGGCGTGAGAATTCGAGGGCGTCGCCGGTGCAGTCGGTGGTGCTGACGGCGCCGAGTGCGCCCGCGAAGCGGGGGATGTTGAGCTCGCCGATTCCGATGCCGACCCAGAAGCCGTTATCGCGCGCGGCAATGAGCGCCGCGTGTAGTGCGTCGCTGGCGCGGTCGAAGGCACCCTGAATTTCGTCAGGGTATGTCTGGGCGAAGGCAACACGCGGGTTGAGCTTTGCGAGTTCGTCCGACAGTGCAGTGAGTGAGTGCTGTGCGGAACGTTGAATAAAGGTTAGAACGAACACCTTCCTATTATGCCGTAAAACCTTCAACAACCGGCGTAAGGTTCGCCGTAATACCGGCAACATTTAAACCCCCAAAAATACGCATTGATAAGGGGAATTATCGTGAGCATGCACTGTGTGCAGAAATCCTCAAAAGGACGTAGAACACCCCCGAAAGGAAAATAATTTTCATGCAAGTGCACGTTGAATTATTCGCTTTCGGGGGCGTTGAGACGGGTTGATAGACGGCGCTGCCGCGGAGCTACTGCGCGTTCGGTACCTGCGAGAGATGGGGCAGCTGACGCAGCGGCTTCTGGAACACCATCACCACCAGCGACAGGAAAATGAACACCGCATAGAACAACGCCGTGTACGTAATACCCCAATCAACAATGAGGAAACCTGCCAGCAGGACAGCCAGCGGGGTCAGCGCCATGTTCGGAATACCCTGCACCGAATGTACGCGACCAATCATGTGCTCCGGGGTGGAGGCGTTGATGTACGCAATGATGCTCGAATTGAAGGATGGGAGCACAATACCCGCCAGCACAATCAGCAGGCACACCGCCCACAGCATCGAATGAACCACTGGTAGCAACAGGTAGCACGCCGACATGATGGCCAGGGAAGTGATACCGAGCGGGCCGAGCGCAAACTTCTCGGTCAGCGGGCCCACCAGGAACGAACCGAGCAGCACGCCCACGCCGAAGGCGCTCGCAAAGATACCGATGAAGAGCGGGTGTGCGCCCTCCAAGGTGTAGTAGTAGATGAAGGTCAGCGGAATACCGACCGTGCCAAAGTTCGCAAGCGTTGAAACAAATGCAATGGACACCAACACCTTGTTCTTCAGGATGTACTCGAAACCGGCTTTTGAGTCCTGCCAGAAGCTGGTTTTCTCGCCCTCCTCCTCTGCGGGCTGCCGACTAGCACCGTAGCTCTTGGGTGCGACGATGAACGCCAGCAGGTTAACGACCGCGTGAACGGCTGTCATGAGCACAGTGGAGAAGCCGATAATGATGCCCGCAACCGGGCCGCCCAGCAGGTTGGCGGTGGACTCGCGCGTCTCGCCCATACCGGAGGCGTACCCCAGGTGTTCCTTGGGGACCACGCGGGTGATGATGGACTGCTCACTCGGGTAGTCGAAGGTAGAAATAATGGCGGCGAGAGAAATCGTAATCACCAAAACGTAAATGTTGGTGACGTTGAAAACGAGGTAGAGAAGAATCGCCACCCAGGATAACGCCTGGCCAATACAAGACAGTGCCAGGCACTTTGAGGGGCCGATTCGGTCAACCCATGTTCCAGATATCGCCCCGGCGCAGGTAGCGAGAACACCCGCGACGAAGAGGGTGATACTCGCGGCCTCGGGGGAGCCGGTCAGCGCCAAAATAATGATGGGCGTGGTGATATAGCTCATCGAGTCTGAGAGTTGGTTGGCTCCAATGGCGAAAAGAGTATTTCGAAAATCTTTATTCTTGAGTAGCTCGGTATTGACACTCATGGGGGCCTCCACGATGGGGTTTAGGGTGTCGCGCGGCGTGCAATCCGCCGTGTTGTAGTTCGTCGTGCGCAATTGTGTGAGTGAATACCCTGACAGTCGGCTGTGTCTGCCTGTATGTGCCTGTTTCTGCTTGTGCACGCCGGTCATGATGGGTGGTTGAGGATGCACGGAGCGGCTCATCGGGAGCCACCTCCCGCACAAAAGTGTGTCGCGCGATACTTTAGATTCTATAAGAGACGTGAATCATATGCGTGAAGGCTAGTTGAAAAACTTTCCTCATTTTGGGTATTGACATTAGGGTTAGTCTGACTATAATTCATTCTTGGTGCTTTCGGTGGCTAAACCTTCGGCGGCTAAATCCTGACCAAACCCCAGCTAAACCCGAATCCGGGCACGCCAAAGACCCCCGCAACGCAGCGGGGCGGGATAGGTGAGTGCAGAAGAGCGCAGAATAAAGGCGCTCCAGGTGCTACCCAAGTACGTACTAGTCAGCAGGGCGCTACTCCACCAGGCCCGCGAAGCCCGACAGAGCCAGCACCTCCTCAACATCCTGCGGCACCGAACGCGCCACCCACGGCGAATGCACCAACACCGCCCGCCACTGACCGCGCGACACCGCCACATTCAAACGATTCGGCGACAGCACAAACCCGGCACCGCGCCCAGAATCAACCCGCGACGACGCCAACGACACCAACACCACCGCAGCCTCCTGACCCTGGAATTTATCCACCGTGCCCACACGCACGCCAGCACCCGAAGAATCCGCCAGTCCAGCGGCAATCAGCGCCTCACGCACACAATCAACCTGCGCGTTATACGCCGCCACCACAATACAATCCTCAGCCGCCAACGGGCGCGGCTCAGCACCAGCCGCCGGAACCCACTCACGACCCAACAACTCACGCACGCAATCCACCACCGCCTGCGCCTCCTGCACAGAACGCACCGAACAGCCCACATGCTCCACCGGATACGACACCACACCCGGCTCAACACCCCGCAGAGTACGACCAGCCGTCGCCGCCGCGCTCGCCAACGCGCCATCATAAGACAGCCACGAAACCCGCTCGCACAACGCCGAATCCATACGCCACGACTCACCCAAGAAATAGCCAAAACGCGGATCCAACGCCGCCGCACCATCAGACAACCAACCCAGCGCCGAAACATCCACCGGGTACGGATGCACACCCGTCGACACCTGCGGCAACTGCTGCGGGTCCCCCAGTAGCAGCACCGAACGCGCCGCACGAGCCGCCGCCACCGTATTCGTCAGCGAGAACTGGCCAGCCTCATCAACCACCAGCACATCCAGCGACCCGGCAGGCACGCGACGCTCACTCACGTAATCCCACACCGTGCCGCCAAACAGCAGACCGCCCGCACCGGAAATCAGCTCCACCAGCTCAGAATCAGACACCTCAGACCACGGGGCGTCCGGGGTCACCGACTTGCCGCGCAGACGCACCGCACGCGAAACATCAAAACCATCACGGGCGCAGCACGCCAACATAAGATTCTCAATCACCGCATGCGACTGAGCTACCACGCCCACCTTCGCACCCTCCGCCACCAGGCGCGCAATCACGTGCGAGGCGAGGAAGGTTTTGCCCGCACCGGGAGGGCCCTGAACCGCCACATAGGAGTGGTCGAGGGCGCGAACCGCTGCGTGCACGGCATCCACTGTGGGCAGGTCAGAGGCGGGAAAATCAACCTCACGGGGTAGATTTTCTGCATTTTTAGCGTTCGAGGCGCTATTCTTCAGACGCGGCGCGCGGCGGAACAGCAAATCCGCGGAGGCGCTCTCCACCCCGGTCAGCGAAGCCGCCGCATCGAGCACGCTCGGCAGGGCGCTGGGGGAGGCGGGGGCATCGGAGGGCTCGGAATCTTCATCGGTGATAGGAGCGCTAGGCATGAGAGCACCATCGAAAAGCAGCCCGTGCACATCGGCCTGCAGAGCTGCCTCAATCGTCGCCGTAGACACCGGATCGCCAGGACCAATACCCGAAGGCAGGGCACCGTGCGGCTCATCCTTCACACGGATGCGCTCCTGCAGAAGCACCTCCAAGAACTCGCCGGTCGACTCGCCAGTAGACTCTGCGGCAGCCTCTTCGGGATCCGCAGAATCCACGGATCCGGCACGGAAACCGCCCTGCGCCACCGCCAGCACACGCATGCCAAAGAAACCCGTCGCCGCCAACTCGGCGGGCACACGCTCACCCGGATTCGACGCACGGAAATAATTCAGCTGCGACTCCATGCGGTCCAGCGCAATCTGCGGGCTCAACCCCGCCTCATACGCACAAAAAACCGCACGGTCAGAGGGCGCAATCACCAGGCTCGGGTCAGCCTCAATTCGCGCACGCAACAGGCGCACCTGCGCGCCACGCACACGATACCAGCCGGGGGCATCCTCAACCTCGGTGGGCTCCTTCATGGCGGCGGCGAGCGCCTCCAGGTCTGCGGGGGTGTTCAGAAGAGCATGCGCATGCTCCGCCGAAAGCACCTGCACCCGATCAAGATACGCATAATCGCGGCTCGCCACCCACGCCGTCGGGCCGTCCTCCAGGCGGCGAATGTGCTCGCGCCAGAACGGGGCACGCTCGCGGCGGTGATAATTCGTCATGGACAGCAGCATTGCCGCCTCAAGCTCACCGGCGCCCCAGCCGTGCTCCGCCGCGTGCTCCTCCAGGGAGGCGAGCTGGGCATCCAGCAGGCACTGTAGGCGGTACTGTTCGCTGTCGTTCTCCACGGCGGCGGGCACCCGGTACATGGCCGGATGCTCCTCAGTCTCCCGGTCCTCGGTGGCATCTTCGGCAGTGTCTTCGGCGATGAGTTCCGGGGCGTCGGTCGCGAGGGCAAGAGATGCCGCTGTGTTCAGGTATGCGTTCAGGCACGCCGGGCACTTGTCGCAGGTCAGAAAATGCGGGATGCGCTCGGCAAGTTCCGCCGGTTCCACGCCCTCGTTCAGCGCCTCGGTGAGCGAGAGGAGGCGCTGCTCCTGCAGGCGAATGAGCGGCAGAATACGCGCTGAATCAACCCGGTGAGGTTGACCGGCGGGGGAGGAGTGCTCAGTATGCTCCGATTCGGGTTCCGCGCCGTGCTCCAGGCAGAGATCGAGGCGCACCGCATTCTTGGTAGTCTCGGTTGCACCGGCGGTCAGCAGGTGAGCCGCCAGGGCACCGCGCAAGAGTGCCCGGTGCGCCGCCTCACCCAGGTGCGGGGTGCAGACGATGCGCGCGGCGCTGTCCGCAGTCGGGCGCTCCAGACGGTCAAGCTCCACCGTGTAGGTCAGCCCCGCCGCGGAGGTTGCCACCAGGGGCACCGGGCGTGCTGTGCCGTCCGCGTGCTTGCTGCCGACCACTCCACTGCTCGCCGCTCCAGCACTGACCATGCCACCTTCGGCTAGCACTCGCAGGCACTCGCGGTACGCCTCGCGGGCGCGCTCGGACTTCTCGGGGGCCGGGCGTGCAGACTGCTTCTGTGCACGCTCCTGAAGCTCGGTGTAGAGCCGCAGCTCGCAGGCGGAGGTGGCGGTCAGGTCAGCGAGGGTGAAGGTAAGGTCCATGGTGACTTTTCTGCTGGAGGAGGGAGAAACAAGGCGGGTGTGAAATCCCGCCGCGGGGAGTGGGCGCGAGCCTCGGTTGAGGAGTCTATCGGCGCTCCGTGCCACCCCTTGTTCTGAGAGGTTTTGCCCCCGAGAGGTTGATTTTCAGGTTTCACGTGAAACATTACAGAAAATCAACCTGCACGGGATGATTTAGGGGGCTTTTGTTGCTTCCGCAGTAGCTTCCGGCGCGCTAGAAGCACTCGGCGCGGTCGAGCGATTCGCAATCGCCGCCGCCGCGGCGTCCACGCGTTCCTTCGCGGCGGGCAGCGCATCCGAGCCGCCCAGATTGTTCAGAATAATCGCGAAAATCAGGCGGGTGCCGTCGGGTCGGGTCGCCACACCGCACAGCGAAGACACCGTGTACAGGGTGCCGGTCTTCGCCTGCACAAAAGTGCGCGCGTGCACGGCGTTCGCCGCACCAAAACGGTCGGTCAGGGTGCCGCTCACGCCCGCCACCGGGAAGGTGCTCATGAGTTGCTCGGCGTGCTCGTCGGCGTTCATGAGCGCAATAACCTGCACGAGGGTTCGGGCGGTCACGCGGTCCGTCAACGACATGCCGCACACGTCCGCCTGCACCAGGTTTTCAATGTTCACGCCGGCATCCACGAGTGCCTGGCGCACGGTCTGCTGTGCCGCTTCGCCGCTGCCTTCCTTACCGGCGGCGATGGCGGCGCAACGGCCGAGAACCTCCGCCAGGGCGTTGTCGGATTCGAGCATCATGTGCTGCGCCTGCTCCAGCAGGGTTGCCGATTCGACCGCGGCGATTTCGATTGCTTCCGCGGGGGCGGTGCGGCGCTCAGCCAGGGTGAAGCTCAGGCCGGACTCCTTACCGGCGGTGTTGAGCGCGTCCACGAACGCCTGCTGGGCGGCAACCGCCGCATCGTCCGGGCGTACCGGGTTGCTTGCGGTCGACTTGCCCGGCACCGTGTGCGATTCGAGCGCGATCGGGTGAATGGGCGTGATCTGGCCGGATGCCACGTCGGCAGCATCCCAGCCGGGGTTCACGCCGGGGCCGCTGAAGAAGGTGCCGTCCAGGTAGACGGGCAGCGCCGCGGCAGGCTTCTCACCCTGAAGAAGCGCCTTCACGGTCAGTTCGGCGAGGGTGCCCAGGCCTGCGCGTCCCACGATCTGCTTCGGGTTGGAGGCGCCCGCACCGAGCAGGGTGTCGCCGCCAGCCATGAGGTACAGTCCGGCGGCGTCGCGGGTGACGCGGGTGCGCAGGCGCGCCTGCAGGTTCGCGTAGTGGTTGAGCGCGAATAGGGTCAGCACCTTAAAGGTGGAGGCGGGCACGCGCGCGGTGTCGGCGTTGGCGGCGTACAGGTCGGCGGGTGCGGTGGCCGCCTTGATGCTGGGCAGGTTGCCGTCCATGCCGGTGACGAGCAGGCTGTACTGCGGGTAGGTGCCGCCCGCAAAGAGTGCGGTGAGGGCGTTGCGTAGCTGCTCCTGTTCCGCTTCGGGTAGTGCGGGGGCGAGGGTCGGGCTCGGGGTGGCGCTCGGGGTTGCGGAGGCGGTCGCCTCGGCGGTGCCGGACGGACTGCCGGTGGGGCTTGCGGAGCCTTCGGGGCGTTTCTGTTCGATTGCGGCGGATCCGCAGGCGGTGAGGAGGAACATGCCGCCGAGGGTGAGGGCGGCGCGGCGGGTGAGGGTGGTGGTCTGGGTGTTGTGCTTGTTGGAAGGCATCTTTTGAGCATAGCGGGCGGATGGGGTGCCTATCGAATTTACGCGCCGGTGCCCTGACGCTCATGCTGCGCTCCTGCCGCGCCTCACGAACCTAATCTGGACTGCCCGACACGGCGGTGGGGGTGTGCTGGCGGGCGTGGGACTAGGCGGAACGTTAACGGTGGTGTGAGCGTGGTAATTTACGCTGGTTTTGGCGCCGAATACGCGGTTTCGGTGTGCGCGAACGGGTTACAATGGGTGAGTTCAACACCTAACTTTCGCACCTTGCGCGCCGAAGTCGCCGCGAAAGTGACTCTAACTCACGAGAAAGAAGGTTCCGATGGAACTCGACGTCACTATTGAAATTCCCCGCGGTTCCCGCGTGAAGTACGAAGTGGACCACGAGACCGGCCGCCTGCGCCTGGACCGCGTGCTGTTCACCTCCATGCAGTACCCCACCGCTTACGGCTACTTCGAGAACACCCTGGGTGAGGACGGCGACCCGCTGGACGCAATGCTGATCCTGGACGTTGACGTTGTTCCCGGCGTGCTGGTTGAGTCCCGCCCGGTCGCAGTGTTCAACATGACCGATGAGGCTGGCGGCGACGCTAAGGTTCTGTGCGTTCCCACCGACAAGCGTTACGACCACATCAAGTCCCTGGCTGATGTTCCCGAGCAGCTGAAGGCTGAGATTCAGCACTTCTTCGAGCGTTACAAGGACCTGGAGCCCGGCAAGTGGGTTAAGGGCGAGGGCTGGGAAGACCTGGCTGCTGCTGAGAAGATGGTCCAGGAGGCTATCGACCGTTTCGCAGCTGAGGGTCACTAAGCTGCCGCACCGTTAGGTGCACCCGGTTTTATGGGGGCGTGTTCCCTGCGTCTGGTTCGTGCGAGTTTTCGTGCGTGCTGGAGGCGGTGGGCACGCCCCCTTTTGTTGTGCTCGGAGCCGTTGCCCAGGGCTTTGTAGAGGTCGATTTCAACAAGTACTTTGCGCGGTGGGGCTTGTAATATTTCTGAAAGTTCAGATTTTTAAAGATATTTCTAAAGTTCTAGTTGCATAAATATTCAAGTTTAAAGTGAGATTTTAATAAACTTCAGGTTTATATTGATATATATTTTTTCACGAGAATGAAATATTTGCTTGTGAATACTCAAAACGGTGAATTTTCAGAGTAGGGTTGAAGGAGTGCGGTGTAAGAGCGTCGACGAAGCGTAAACGCCACACACTATTGTCATCACTCAACTCAATTTAAGGACTATCATGTCTGAACTGTCACGCCGGCATGTGTGCCGGCTTTCGTCATTTGCCCTGGTAAGTTTCTTCGTAACACCTCAGAACACGGCATGGGGTGTTCAGGACCCTGTTGGTTCTCCCCAGCAAATAGATGGATGCACTGTTGCCCCGCTTCGTGAAGCATGGTTGCCGACTAATGGTGCAGATAATGTCATTCTGTGGTTTCAGCTCCTTCCCTTTTCGGGCCCCTATGCTGGGGTGCATGCGCTTCCGTCGGTAGAACTGATGGGGAATCAAGGAGAGCGATTCTTGTATGAGGTAATTCGCCCCCATATTCGCCGTGATACAGGGCAGTGGCTGTCTAAAATTCCTTCGGGTCAGCAGATTGTGGTTGAGCTTGAACAGCTGAGTGGATCGCAAGAATACATGGTGCAGATGAGCCGTTGGCAGCCGGGTTCTATGGGATTGACAAGCCATTCTCCTGAGGGGTACCCGGCTGCACCATCACTGACAGTGCGTGAGGACTCGGGTCTGAAGGTGGTTCGTGCGCGTGGTGCCTCAATGGAGAGCACTGAGTATTTTTGTGGTGTCTACCAAGGGGAGATGAAGGGAAACGCATCCCTTGGAGAAGATGACGGTGCGTTTATTCAAGCTCAGCGCTGGGAATGGGGTCTTGAGGTTGATAAAGATATTTCTCAGCCGGAAGAGTTGTTTCAACGAGGGTGCTTTGGTGTGTATTTCCCGGGTCGTAGCGAATACGGCGGATCTACTGTGTCGGCTTCCTATCGGATTAGTGTTAGGACGCCGGGAGGCGTGTTGACATGTACCACAATAGCTGCCCCATAAAACAATTATGGGGGTAATCGCAGGGTTGTGGATTCGGGAAATCTTGCTCTGCAAAAAGAGATGATTGATAGGGGGTTGGTACAGATTTAATAGAATTAAACATCAAATCATCTTTATGTATAGATATTCAGGAAAAATTGGTGGGTTAGCATTCAAACTATTTGAATGCGTTTGAACTACATGGCTTAAGAAAGGAATACAATATGGTTGATTATAGTAAATCAAAGCATGTGAATGTTTTGGATTTTGGTGCAGACCCAACCGGTACGAAGGATTCCGCACCAGCAATTCAAAATGCCATTAACTCGGTGGCCGCTATTCCCGGTGGTGGTTCTGTCGAGATTCCTTCGGGAATCTATCTTGTGAGTAATGATTTTATTAATCTCAGGGATAGGGTAGAGGTGTATGGTCATGGATTCTCAACACAAATTATTGGGTTTAATAAAAACCCGAAGATTTTAAGAGATGTTGATGGTGACGATATGGAGTGTCAGGGGGTATTTCATATGGGGTCATACAATACCTTTGTGGGTGATATGGGAACAAATATACCAATGCGTTTTGGGGTGCGGGATATGTTTATTCGTGCCGCCAATCTTAATCTTTTGAATCCTAATATTCGTAAAGGATTTTTTGAGTATCAAATTGCTCAGGGTAAGCATGTTGCTGATAATTATATACCGGATAATATTGCGGGCATTATTGTTCATACAAGATATGATATTTTTAATGAACCTGAAGCTGCCCCCATTATTTCAAATGTTGAAATCTGGGATACCGCAATCGGTATTGCCATCCTGGGTGAACATGATCGTGCTATGAAGGTTGATAAGGTCCGCATTCGTAAAACTCGCAGACAAGGGCTCTTGGTGGGAAAGCCGGTGGGTCATGTTCAGCGTAGAACAGAGAGTTTGAACTCTGGAGCTGCGGATAATAAGTTTGTGATGGTTGAGGTCTCTGATGCCAATCTTGGTGGCGGATATCATGGGGCAATTGAGGTGTATGGGGCTCAATGTAAATTTGTGGCATGTACCGCCTGGTTTGCTATTCGCAATAAGCCAAATTCCGACCTTTATCACGATAGAGATCAGTACCGCAGAAAGTCTGGTGCCGGGTGGGCGGTTTTTGGCGAACGGAATATGTTCATCGGATGTACCGCTCAGGAGAATGGCGGGCACGGGTGGGTCGTAGGTTTCAAGGATAATCAGTTTATGAATTGTCTAGGTGAGTCCTCGAGTCTCGAGAATTCACTTATTCTTAAGGGAACTGCACGCACTGATGAAGCAGCTAATTGGTATATTGGACGAAATGCTTCTGGAGCACGCCTAGTATCGCCGCGTTCGGCTAATCCGAAAGTTGGCCAGCGTTCCTCGCGTTACGGGTTTTATCTGGAGAATAAGCTGGATGATATTAGTATTGTGGCCGGTTCATCGCGTAATGCCCGTGATGGTAATAAATTGACTTCGAGTGACGGTCGGCACCTTTTCTTTAGGAGAGATCGCAGTGTCCCCTGGGGCAATTTCTATATTGATATTAATTTTGTGGTCTATAGGACCTCGCAAGATAATGAGATTAATCGGAATAGTCAAAATGACGTAAAAGTTTAATCATTCTGAAATAATTGCGCGGAGAGTGAATCCCGAGTATGTTCAAAGGGATTCACTCTTCTTCTACTCTCACACCTTTCACCGAGGATAGAAAATGAAGAAAAACCTTTCGACCCGCGGCGCGGCGGCACTGTTGGCGCTGGCTATGGGGTGCATGGGCCAGGGTGTAGCCCAGGCGGCATACATTCAGCCGAAATCTGTACAGCCTATTGAAGAGCTGGAATTTGATATTAATTGTTTTGACATGCACTTCTTTTACGGCAAGAACGTTATAACCAGTTTGCACTGGGCGGAGTGTACCGGCCTGATTACGAAGAAGCAGGTTGTTGGGCTGGCTACAACCGATGAAGATAAGTTGCCGAACGGGGTCATGACTATCTCGCGTGGCCGCTTGCTGGAGCACCTGTACCATCTGGCAGGTTCACCCGAGGTGAAGAACCTGCCGGAGAAGTCCCCGTACACCGACCTGACTCCGG
>ERZ773011.1-NODE-1-length-190944-cov-14.7628_pt1 | contig 190944 bp, 164 predicted proteins | sample MGYA00580662_ERZ773011 | MGnify/ENA primary metagenome ERZ773011 (study PRJEB29015, sample SAMEA2738118) | human oral metagenome | biome: human oral; feature: human-associated habitat; material: saliva | place: China | collected 2169 ... | reverse complement strand
GTGAGGGGTGTTGAAGAGTGCCCGATAGGTGTTATCTCACCTATCGGGCACTTTTCTGCGCTTTTTTCGAAATTTTTACCAAGTCGTGACTACCTCCCCAAAGGCGTTTGACACCTCGTGAGTACGTAGAAAAAGGGGAGAATATATTCCCTAGTCAGAGCCTTTTGTGAAGATGGGGTATTTTTTACCCATATTTTTACGTCAAAAATACTATAACTATGCATTCGTGCTTAAAAATTCACATTGCTTACACAGTAAAGTGAATATTTTGCAGACAGAAAACCGTATGAGGCGTAAGCTGAAAACTCAGCATACAGACAACCCGCATCATAGACGCACCTCACGTGAAAGGGTTCAAAATGTCCGCACAGGCAGCTCCCGAAGCGCAGAAAAACCTCATCGAAATCGCCAACGTCAACAAGTACTACGGCACCAACCACGTTCTGAAGAACATCAACCTTTCCGTGGGAAAAGGTGAGGTCGTCGTCCTCCTCGGCCCCTCCGGTTCCGGCAAATCCACCCTCTGCCGAACCATCAACCGCCTCGAAACTATCACCAGCGGATCCATCACCATTGACGGACAAGAACTACCCGAAGAAGGCCGCGCACTCGCCAAGCTCCGCGCCGAAGTCGGCATGGTCTTCCAGTCATACAACCTCTTCGCGCACAAGAACATCCTCGATAACGTAACCCTTGGACCCCGCCGAATCCGCAAAATGTCCAAGTCAGAGGCAGAAGCAGAAGCCATGAACCTGCTCGCGAAGGTTGGTGTGGATTCCCAGGTGCACAAAATGCCCGCAGAGCTTTCCGGCGGTCAGCAGCAGCGCGTCGCCATCGCCCGTGCACTCGCCATGAAGCCCAAGGTCATGCTCTTCGACGAACCCACCAGCGCGCTCGACCCCGAAATGGTCAACGAGGTGCTCGACACTATGGTCTCCCTCGCGAGGGAAGGCATGACCATGATCGTGGTGACCCACGAGATGGGTTTTGCCCGCAAGGCGGCAGACCGCATCGTCTTCCTTGCCGACGGCGAAATCATCGAAGAGGCGCACCCGGACGAGTTCTTCACCAACCCGAAGAGCGAGCGCGCCAAGGACTTCCTCTCCAAGATCATCAACCACTAAAGCGGAGGGACCGACATGCAAAAATATTCACGTAGGCTCGCGGCACTCGCCGCAGCAGCTTCCCTCGCTCTGACCGGCGTCCTCGCCGGATGCTCCAGCGCAGACAGCGACCACAAGATCCGCATCGGCATCAAAGTAGACCAGCCCGGCCTCGGCTACCAGGACGGCAACACCTACACCGGTTTCGACGTGGAGGTGGCACGCTACGTCGCCGGCAAGCTCGGCTACTCCGAAGAGCAGATTGAGTTCGTAGAATCCCCCGCCGCTAACCGCGAAAACATGCTCAACACTGGTCAGGTAGACATGATTTTTGCGACCTACTCCATCTCTGAAAGCCGCAAGAAGACCGTGGACTTCGCCGGCCCCTACTACACCGCTGGTCAGGACCTGCTCGTGCGTGCCGATAACACCGACATCAAGGGCCCCGACGACCTCAACGGCAAGAACCTCTGCTCCGTGACCGGCTCCACCAGCGCCCAGAAGGTGCAGGACAAGTTCGCCAAGAACGTGAACCTAGTCAAGCAGAACAGCTACTCCGACTGCGTGGTCGCCCTCAACGGCGGCGTGGTGGACGCCGTCACCACCGACGACATAACCCTCGCCGGTCTGGCAGCCACCAAAGCGAACAAGGGCAAGCTGAAAGTGGTCGGCTCCCCCTTCACGACCGAACGCTACGGCGTGGGCCTGCCCAAGGGCACCGACAAGTGCGAAGCCGTGAACAACGCCATCAACGAGATGGTTGCCGATGGCACCTGGGAGAAACTCATCACCAAGTACACCGAAGGCACCGGCTACCACTACAACACCGAAACCAACCCGCCGCACCTGGGCACCTCCTGCGCCTAGGCCTCTAGAGAGGTTCACGAATGTCATTCTTTGACCAACTCGGCGCCCTCCTGTCCAAGTACGATGTGGTTGGCGCCTTCATGACCAATATTGAGCTGACCCTCTGGGCGGCTATTGGCTCGTTCGTCCTCGGTACCGTGCTGGCGCTCATGCGCATCAGCCCCGTCCCGTCCCTGCGCTGGGTGGGCACCGCCTATGTGCATACTGTCCGTAATACTCCGCTCACCATCATGATGACTTTCGCCATTTTGGGTGTGTGGACGCAGTTCCAGCTCTCCTTCTCGCACGATTTCGACACGAACTTCTTCGTGTACGCGATCATTGCCCTGTCGATTTACCATTCGGCGTTTATTTGCGAGGCGATCCGTTCGGGTGTGAACACCGTGCCGAAGGGTCAGGCTGAGGCGGCACGCGCTATCGGTCTGGGTTTCTTCGACACCGCCCGTCTGGTGATTTTCCCTCAGGCTCTACGCGGTGCCATTACCCCGCTCGGCAATACTCTGATTGCGTTGACGAAGAACAGCACTGTCGCCTCGGTAGCGTCGGTGGCTGAGGCCTCCGGGCTGATGAAATCCATGATTGAGTTCGACGCGAACATGGTGCTCGCTATCTTCATCATGTTTGCGATGGGCTTCGTCATCATTGTTGTTCCCATTGGTGCGTTGACCACCTGGTCATCCCGTAAGCTGGCGGTGAAGCGATGAAAAACCCTTTTATCAGTAATGACACCCGCGCCGCTTCTTCGGTGCTTTTCGACGAGCCGGGCCCTATTGCGCTGCGTCGTATCCGCATCTTCAACATTGCTGCGGTAGTCCTTTTTGTACTATTTGCGGTGTATGTGCTGACCGTGATGGGTCAGAAGGGGCAGCTGGAGGCAGAAAAGTGGACTGACCTGTTCACCGCCCGCGCCTGGAGTTCCTACTACCTGCCGGGCCTCGCCTCGACCCTGTCGGCGGCAGCGGTTTCGGTGGTTACCTCGGTTGCGTTCGGTGTGGTCTTCGGTATTGCTCGACTCTCGCAGTACCGCGTTATCCGCTGGTTCGGCACCGTGGTGGTGGAGTTCTTCCGCGCCGTGCCGGTGCTGATCATGATGATTTTCTTCTGGCTCTTTTTGGGCAAGTACAGCGGTCTTCCGCCTGCTCAGCTACCCTTCATCGCCGTGGTCATTGGTCTGACCCTGTACAACGGTTCGGTGATTGCTGAGCTGCTGCGTTCGGGTGTGAAGCAGCTTCCTCGCGGCCAGGGCGAGGCGGGTCTTGCGATTGGTCTGACCCCGACCCAGACGCTGATTCGGATCCTGCTTCCGCAGGCGTTCACCGCGATGATGCCCTCGATGCTCAGCCAGTTCGTGGTGATTCTGAAGGACACCGCACTCGGTTACATCATCTCCTACCCGGAGCTGCTCGCCTCGGCGCGCCGTATCGGTTCCGGTGACGGTAACGTGCTGCAGACCCTGATTCTGGCGGCGGCACTCTTCGTGACGGTGAACTTTGTTCTCACGGCTGTAGCAACCGGCATTACGGACAGGCTGGCATCGCGCACCTCCGCGAAGGTGACCCGAAACCTGATTCCGGACGCTCTGGATAACCCGAACCCGCCGACCGTTCAGATGTTCGTTCTGCCCGGCGACCGCAAGTAGCCCTTCTCGTTCGGGCCCCTCAGCCAACGATGATCAGCGGATACGGCAAAGCCCCCGCATTCCCCTTTTGGGAGGATGCGGGGGCTTTCTGCTATGCGGGCTAGTTAGACCCGTCGGGACTACTTAGCGGCAGATGCCTTCAGACGCTCAGCAGCCTTCGCCACCGCCTCATCGGAGGCGGTCAGGGCGATACGCACGTAGCCTTCGCCGTCCTCGCCGTAGAACACGCCGGGGCCAGCAATAATACCCAGCTCCGCCAGGCGGCCAATCGATTCCCAGGTGGACTCACCGAAAGTGGTCCACAGGTACAGGCCAGCCTCAGAATTCTCAATGCGGCCACCGGCGGCGGTAATCGCCTCTTCCAGTACCTCGCGGCGGGCACGGTACAGATTCTTCTGCGCCGCCACGTGTGCCTCATCAGCCAGCGCCACCATCATGGCAGCCTGCACGGGGGCGGGCACAATCATGCCGGCGTGCTTGCGGCTATTAATCAGGTTCGGCATCAGCTCGGGGGCACCGGCAATGAACGCGGCACGGTAACCGGCGAGGTTCGACTGCTTCGACAGCGAGTACACAGCAAACAGGCCGGTGAAGTCACCATCGCACACGCGAGGATCCAGAATGGACGGCACCGGCTGACCGCCGCGCGCCTCATCCCAGGCACCCCAACCAAGCTCCGCGTAGCACTCATCGGATGCCACCACGGCACCAATTTCACGCGCCTGCGCCACAATCTCACGCAGCTGCTCCACGGTACGCACCACGCCGTTCGGGTTCGCCGGGGAATTCACCCAAATCAGCTTCACACGGCTGCGGGTGTCGGCATCCAGCTCGTCCAGGCTGTCGGCGGGCACGGACTCGGCGCGGGCAAAACGGGCACCCATATCGTAGGTGGGGTACGCAACGCGCGGGTACACGACCACATCGCCCGGACCCAGGCCCAGCAGGAACGGCAGCCACGCCACGAGCTCCTTCGAACCGACCGTGGGCATAATCGCGTCAGGGTTCAGACCGGTCACGCCGCGGCGGCGCGCAAACCACTCGGCAATAGCCTCACGCAGGGCGGGGGTGCCGTGGGTGGTCGGGTAGCCGGGTGCGTCGGCGGCTGCAGCCAGCGCCTCACGAATATTCTGCGGGGTCGGGTCGACCGGGGTGCCGATGGACAGGTCCACCGGACCGTCCGGGTGGGCGGCGGCGGTTGCGCGGTAGGGGGCGAGCGCCTCCCAGGGGTATTCGGGCAGGTTCAGGCCGTAAGTCATTGTGTCACCTGGTTGCTTGGGAATAGTTTTCGTCATTTTAGTCTAGCGCCCGGGCGCTTCTGTGCCTATGGCAAGAGCCTCCATTCCAGCGCCTAGACGGTGCCTGGGCACCGGGTGCTAGATGGAGGCTCTTGGCACCCGTGAGCGGGTGCGATTAGTCTATGCGGTTGTAGCTATTACTCGCCGCAGGCTATTACTCGCCGCAGTCTACTACTCACCACGAGGGGGCAGTGCCGCGATGAAGGGCACGTCCTTGCCGGTGGGGCCGAGCTTTGCAGCGCCACCGGGGGAACCCAGGTCGTCGAAGAAGTCTGCGTTGGCGCTGACGTATTCGCTCCACTCTTCGGGGACGTCGTCTTCGTAGTAGATTGCTTCTACGGGGCAGACGGGCTCGCAGGCGCCGCAGTCCACGCACTCATCCGGGTGGATGTACAGGGTGCGTTCACCTTCGTAGATGCAGTCGACGGGGCATTCTTCAACGCATGCGCGGTCTTTGACATCCACGCAGGGAAGCGCGATTACGTAGGTCATTGGTGTGCCTTTCTACAAGCTGTTCGCCCCGTGCCCGCCGTTCTGCGGGTCGTCTGCTGCAGGGCAGAATCTACAGAGTAAACCGCCGAGTCGGTGGTACCCGGCGGGGAAGTCTGTGTATAGTCTATCGCGCACCGGCTGTTTAACCGTATTTTCGTGGTGTATCAGACAGTGGGTTATTGGGTTTGTGGGGGTATTTTTTAGGCTAGGCTGACCTGGTATTTCTTTGCATTATTGCTAGTCGGCAGGCTTTTAAAAATAGATTAAGCCAAAAATGAAATCTTCGTCACATGAATTTTTTGATGAAGTCGCCGCTATTTCCACCCCGCACAATTTACCGAATAACGCATACATTTTCTTTCCTATTTTCCTCTATCCGGCGGGCATAGAAGACAGCAGGAGGGGCGCCCCGGCTAACCGGAACGCCCCTCCCCCACGTTATGGCTTAGTGATAGCCTTCAGGCTATTTCTTGGCACCTACTTCCTGGCGCCTACTTCTTGGTGCCTACTTCTTGGTGCGAGCACGCTGATGCGCCGCACGCGGCGAGAAATACTGCGCATCCTTCACGCGAGCACGCGTGTACACGAGCATGCCCAGCATCGCCGCGACCGGGGCGCCGAACCACCACAGGGCACCGTACAGGCCAATCGCAGAATGGCCCGGATTCACCAGAACAAACGGCGAATCGGGGCGACCGTAACCGAGCACGTACACGGTCACGAACACCGCAACAGCCACGACAGCTGCAGCGTAGCCGCGACGCAACGACAGGGCACACCACAGGGCGGTGAAGAAAACCGTCAGGTACGCGACCAGCAAGCCGAGGGGCAGGGCGGTATCCCCCGCGTACACGACCCAGGCGTGGTAAATCGACCCGGCGATACCGGCAAAAATACCCAGAATCGAGCCGGTCAGCAGGCTCGCTACCAGGCCCGCCTCCTGCGGCTTCGGGTGCACGGTCGCGGTCGGGTCACCGTCGAGCACACGGAAAGTCTCCACGGAAGAAATTTTCTGCGGCACCTTATTCGAGTACTCGAAAGTCTTCTCGTCCACGACCGTAATCTGGGTGCGGTGCGCCTCCATTGCCTTACGTTTGGCGGTGCCGTCACCGTAAATGGCTGCCTGCAGACGCTGATCAGCCGCGTCGAACTCACCCTCAATACCCCAGGTGAGAATCGGGCGGTCCTCGTCACCTTCAAGGATCTGCAGGGCACGGTGCACAATCTCGTACACGCGCACGTGGTCGGGGTGGCCGTAGCCGCCGTCCGAATCGTAGGTGACCAGAACATCCGGGGTGAGGGCACGGATAGCGGCAACCAGCGCCTGAGCCTGCGGTTCCAGCGGCTGCGCGGTCAACGAATCCTCCGCCGCCACCGGGTTGGCGACGGGCTTACCCTCCGGGCCCCACGCCATGCCGGAGTCACGGTACAGCGGCAGCGCACCCTCAGCGATAGCGGGCTCCTGCCCCAGGAAGAACTGCTTCTTCACACCCAACGCCTTAACAGCGCCGGCAAGCTCACCGGTGCGGTACTCGCCCAGCGCCTCACCGTTATCACGGCAGCCGGGCTTACCGACCTCCAGGTGGTGCAGCTCCTCGGGGATGACCTCGCCCAGCTCACCGCGGGTAGCCGTCAGCAGGTACACCTCCGCGCCCTTCTGCGCGTAGTACGCCATGGTCGCGCCGGTCGAGGAGGTTTCGTCGTCCGGGTGTGCATGCACAAACAGGATGCGTGCCTTCTTCGCATCGTAGTTATTCGGCAGCAGGTCACGGCGCGAGCCGGGGGCGATGCGCTCGCCCTGCGTGGGGTAGCTGGGGGTCGCAGAATCAGGCTGAGTGTTCTCGGTTTCAGACACAGGCTTTCCCTCTCATACGCAGGGTCGGGTTTCTTGGACGGTCAATCGGGCGCCAGCAATTTACATCGTTGAGTGGCAGAGGCGAGCAGCAGATAAGTGCCGCCACCGTGCAGGCGCATTATTTTATCTTACACACTCGCATGTGCAGCGCGGGGTGTTCGGGCTTTTCAGAAGCGGTTTTTGGAGGCGGTTTTCGGCAGAAAGCAAAAGCGCCCGGCTCTCCTCGCCCCTCCCCCATTGCCCCGCCATTATGTCCCGAACGAATCCGGGTGGTTAAACAGAGCCGCCGCCACCTCCTCTTCAGAAGGTAGCGGCGGCGCTTGGTCAACCACAGCTACTGGGCAACGACAGCGCGGCAGTTACAGCCTCAAGGATGTAACGTCTTCCGCGGCATTAGTTGTTGACGCGGTATTAGTCATTCGCACGGGCGCGGCGACGGAACTCGCGGACACGCTCGTTGGAGTCCAGGATGACCTTACGGATACGAATCGCCTCGGGGGTCACCTCAACGCACTCGTCTTCGCGAGCGAATTCCAGGCACTCTTCCAGGGTCAGCTTCTTCGGCGGGGTCAGGTTTTCGAAGTTGTCCGCGGTCGAAGAACGCATGTTGGTCAGCTTCTTTTCCTTGGTGATGTTCACTTCCATGTCGTCTGCACGGGAGTTCATACCAACAATCATGCCCTCGTACACCTCGGAGGTCGGCTCCACGAAGAAGGTGCCGCGCTCCTGCAGGTTAATCATCGCGTAGGGGGTCACCACGCCGGCACGGTCAGCAATCAGCGAACCGTTGGTGCGGTACTCAATGTCGCCGGCCCAGGGCTCGTGCTCGATCGAGTAGGAGGAAGAAATACCGGCACCGCGGGTCTCAGTCAGGAACTGGGTGCGGAAACCAATCAGACCACGTGCGGGAACAGCGAACTCCATACGGACCCAACCGGTACCGTGGTTCGCCATGTTCTCCATGCGGCCCTTACGCGCAGCCATCAGCTGAGTGACAGCGCCCAGATACTCCTCGGGCACGTCAATGATCATGTGCTCCATGGGCTCGTAGACCTTGCCGTCGATGGTCTTGGTGACCACCTGGGGCTTACCCACGGTCAGCTCGAAGCCTTCGCGGCGCATCTGCTCCACGAGGATAGCCAGGGCGAGCTCGCCACGGCCCTGAACTTCCCACGCGTCCGGACGCTGGGTGGGCAGAACCTTGATGGACACGTTACCGATCAGCTCGCGGTCCAGGCGGTCCTTCACCTGACGTGCGGTGACCTTTGCACCCTTGACGCGGCCAGCCAGCGGGGAGGTGTTAATACCGATGGTCATGGAGATCGCGGGATCGTCCACCTTAATCAGCGGCAGGGGCTTGGGGTTCTCAGCATCGGTGAGGGTTTCACCAATGGTGATGTCCTCAATACCAGCCACTGCGACGATCTCGCCGGGGCCTGCGGACTCTGCGGGAACACGCTCGAGAGCCTTGGTTGCCAGCAGCTCGGAGATACGAACGTTCTTGATCTCACCGTCGTGACGTGCCCAGGCAACGGTCTGGCCCTTCTTCAGGGTGCCGTTGAAGATACGGACCAGTGCCAGACGACCCAGGAACGGGGAGGAGTCCAGGTTGGTCACGTGTGCCTGCAGAACCTCGTTCGGATCATAGGTGGGGGCGGGCACGTGCTCGATGATGGTCTTGAACAGCGGCTCAAGGTCGTCGTTGTCGGGCAGCTGGCCGTCTGCGGGCTGGTTCAGGGATGCAGCACCAGCCTTACCGGATGCGTACACCACCGGAACGTCCAACACGGCGTCCAGGTCCAGGTCGGGAACTTCGTCCGCCAGGTCGGATGCCAGGCCGAGCAGCAGATCCATGGACTCGCTGACAACTTCTTCAATACGGGAGTCGGGGCGGTCAACCTTGTTCACCACGAGGATCACAGGCAGCTTAGCAGCCAGTGCCTTACGCAGCACGAAGCGGGTCTGGGGCAGCGGACCTTCGGATGCGTCCACGAGCAGCACAACGCCGTCAACCATGGACAGGCCGCGCTCCACCTCGCCACCGAAGTCGGCGTGGCCGGGGGTGTCAATAACGTTAATGGTGATGGTCTCACCGTTGGCGGAAGGGCCGTTGTAGAACACGGTGGTGTTCTTCGCCAGAATGGTGATGCCCTTTTCCTTTTCGAGGTCGCCGGAGTCCATGACTCGGTCTTCAACATCTGCGTGGGCAGAGAAGGCGTGGGTCTGCTGCAGCATCGCGTCGACGATGGTGGTCTTGCCGTGGTCAACGTGTGCCACGATGGCCACATTGCGAAGGTCGGGGCGCGAAGCGGTATTTTCAGACATGCGTTAAGTTTCTCGCTTAAATCTAGGGGATAGTCTCGCCAACGGGTGCGCGCTAGAAGGCGCAGGGGTCACGGGGCAGTACCTTCAGATAGGTATCTGGGGGTGTTTTGCCGGTTTGAGTGTTTGCCGGTGAACCCGCTCTGCGATGAGAGCGTTTCCGGGCACGCCAAAACGGACCCCCCTCCGTTGGGCTTAGCTACCAGTGTATCACTAGGGCTTTTCTGCGAGCCACTCATCAATCATGCGGCGGGCGACGGCGTTCGTGCCGGGCAACTCCAGCTTGGCGGGGTCGTCCTCGTCACTGTTGCCGCGCTCCTCCGAAATAGCAATCGCCTCACGCAGCTCAGCAGCGGTGAACCAGCGTGCGGCACGAATCTCACCGTCGTGATGGATGATGGGTTCATTCTCATCCACGCGCACCCGGTAGCAGATCATGAGCGAACGCGGGAAAGGCCACACATCGCTCATACGGTACTCGGCACTGAGGGCGTGCAGGCCGGTTTCTTCGTAGACTTCGCGGGCAATTGCCTCTTCGAGGTTTTCGCCGGGGTCAACAAAACCGGCAATAAGGGCAAAACGGTTGGGGTGCCACTGGCGGTTATTCGCCAACAGCACGCGCTCGCCGTCACGGCTGGTCACCAGCGCCATGACGGCGGGTTCGATGCGGGGGAACACCATCTCGCCGGAGGCGGTGCGGCGGATTCCCTTGGAGCCGAGGGGCGCCTCCTCGCCGCTGTAGGCGGAGTAGCGCATGTCGATGAGGTAGTCGCGGCGTGCCAGGGCGGTGGCGTAGTGGGCGCGGCCTTCCGGATCCTCATGGACCGGGTAGTAGCGGAAGCCGCTGCTGGAGGCGCGCACCCGAGGGTTGTTCAGGTCGGCGGCAACCTGCGCGAGGGTTTCGTCCTCGCAGTAGAGCACGTGCACCTGCGCCCCGCTATTCTTTTCCGCATCAGCACCGTAGGCGGCGGGGCGAATCACGCTGCGTGCAAGGATTGCCTCTTCGGTCAGCGGCTGGGCAGCATCGTTACCGGTCAGGTAGTGCAGGGTTCCGTCATCGTTGAGTAGGGTTTCCCCTTCGCGGGAAATGAGCAGGTAGCGCTGCGCGTGAGTGTCAGCGGGCGTGTGTTCAGGTGAAGAAGTCATGGATTTTACTCTACATCTTGCCACTGCAAGGCCCACAATAGCGTGCCGGGTTTCGATTTTTTCGCCGTATCGTCCCATATCACCCCCGAAAGAGGTGACAGAGGCACCCGAAAATAAGAGAATGGAACTATGACTACTTCTATTGACCCTACGACCACCTCCGCGTGGTCCGCTCTGTCCGCTCATCACAAGTCCCTCACCCCGAACCTGCGCGAATGGTTTGCCGCTGACCCGGAACGCGCGCAGAAGCTCAGCTTCACCGCCGACGAACTGCACGTCGACCTGTCCAAGAACCTGATTACCTCCGAAACCGTCGAGCTGCTGCTCAAGCTCGCTGAAGAAGTCAAGCTGGAACAGGCTCGCGAGGCAATGTTCTCCGGCGAGCACATTAACGTCACCGAGGACCGCGCCGTACTGCACACCGCACTGCGCCGTCCCGAGGGCTACACCCCCGCGCTGACCGTTGACGGCCAGGACGTAGACGCAGACGTTCACGCCGTGCTGAAGAAGATCTACGCATTCGCTGAGCGTGTGCGCAACGGCGAGTGGACCGGCATCACCGGCAAGCGCATCGAGACCGTTGTGAACATCGGTATTGGTGGCTCCGATCTGGGCCCGGTCATGGTGTACGAGGCTCTCAAGCCCTACGCTGATGCAGGTATCTCCGCACGCTTCATCTCCAACATTGACCCGACCGATGTGGCTGAGAAGGTTTCCGACCTGGATCCTGAGACCACCCTGTTCATCGTCGCATCCAAGACCTTCGGCACCTTGGAGACCCTGACCAACGCGCGCGTGGCACGCGAGTGGCTGCTTTCCGCACTGGCTGAGGCTGGCGCTCTGGAAGGTAAGGAAGCGTCCGAGGCTGTGGCTAAGCACTTCGTGGCTGTCTCCACCGCACTGGATAAGGTGGCAGCATTCGGCATTGACCCCGAGAACGCTTTCGGCTTCTGGGACTGGGTTGGCGGCCGCTACTCCGTAGACTCCGCTATCGGCACCTCCCTGGCTATCGTGTTCGGTCCGAAGGTTTTCGCTGAATTCCTCGCCGGCTTCCACGCGATGGATGAGCACTTCCGCACCGCTCCCCTGGCTCAGAACGTGCCCGTTCTGATGGGTCTACTGAACATCTGGAACGTGAACTTCCTCGGCGCAGAGACCCACGCGGTTCTGCCCTACGACCAGTACCTGCACCGCTTCCCTGCATACCTGCAGCAGCTGACCATGGAGTCCAACGGCAAGTCCGTTCGCGCGGATGGCTCCTTCGTCAACTACGCAACCGGTGAAGTGTTCTGGGGCGAGCCCGGCACCAACGGCCAGCACGCTTTCTACCAGCTGATCCACCAGGGTACCCGCCTGATTCCCGCGGACTTCCTTGCCTTCGCTAACCCGGTCCACCCGACCAAGGACGGCGAGCAGGACGTTCACGAGCTGTTCCTGGCTAACTTCTTCGCACAGTCTCAGGCTCTGGCCTTCGGCAAGACCGAGGAAGAGGTTCGTGCTGAGGGCACCGCAGAGCACGTGGTCAACGCACGCATCTTCAGCGGTAACCGCCCCTCCACCTCTATCATGGCGCCGCGTCTGACCCCGCGCGTGTTGGGCTCCCTGATTGCCCTGTACGAGCACATCACCTTCGTTCAGGGTGTTGTTTGGGGCATTGATTCCTTCGACCAGTGGGGTGTTGAGCTCGGTAAGAAGCTGGCACTGGACCTGGTTCCCGCTATTGAGGGTGACCGTGAGGTTCTGGCTCGTCAGGATTCTTCGACTGCTTCGCTGATTGACTACTACCTGAAGAACCGCACCAAGTAGTAGCTCGAGCCTGCATGTACCGGTTTTGTAGCCCGGCTGTGTAGGGTCAGCGTACATATGCAAACCGCCGGATAGGCTCCCAGTTAGGGAGGCTATCCGGCGGTTTTGTTATATGAGTTCTAGCTACGCCCAGTGTTGCTAGTTCACTGCGGGCAGGGTGTCGGAGGCGACCTCAGCAATAATGCGCACCACGGTGGATTCGGGCAGCTGCGGGATGCCCTGCTCATCACGCACCACGCCACCGGCGTCACGGTGGGCGGTCATGCCGGTGCCTTCGGCGGTCTCTTCGCCGTCGGCGCAGGTTGCGGGCACGTGCACGAATCCGGCGGGGATGCTCAAGCCCAGTTCACGGCTGATGCGCTGGCCCTCGTAGAACACGTGGTTGCACACGTAGGTTCCGGCGGTGTACGAAATCTCGACCGGCTCCCCCGCCGCACGCAGGCGCTCAAAGCTGGCGCGCACCGGCAGGGAGGAGAAGTACGCCTCCTGGCCGCCGGGGGCGATTGGCTCATCGCAACGCTGGTCGCCGTCGTTATCTTCAATACCGGCAGAATCCAGGTTGATAGCGACCTGTTCGAGGCTGACCACGTCGCGGCCAACCGCCACGCCCAGGCTGATGAGCGCGTCGGGTTGCACCTCCTGCAGAGCGGTGCGCAGGGCGGTGCTGGAACCGTCATAGCTGACGGGCAGCTCGCGGGTGATGACATTCAAATCCGGGCGCATCTGAGCCAGCAGACGCTGAGCACCTTCGGCGAGCGCCACGGTGGGGTTCACGGGCACGCCGGGGAAGGGGCCGAAGAAGGTCAGCAGCAGGGTGCGTGCCTGGTTGGGGGTGGTTGCCATGGTCAATATCGTTTTCTGCGTTGGTTTTATGCAGTGTTGGTTTTATTCAGCAGCGTTCTTTTCAGCGGCGCGGCGTTCCAGGTCCTTGGCGAGCGCCTCCAGCAGCTCTTCGGGGGTGGTGGCGATGATGAGCTCGTCCAGGTAGCGTTCGTTGAGCAGGCCGGTGGACGCCATGTAGTGCATGGCGTCGATGAGCTTGTCCCAGTAGCCGTTGACGTTCAGCAGGGCGACCGGCTTGGAGTGAATATCGAGGAACTGCCAGCTGAAAACTTCAAAGAATTCTTCGAGGGTGCCGGGGCCGCCGGGCATGGCGACGAACGCGTCAGCCTTGTCGATCATGGCGATTTTGCGCTGGTGCATGGTGTCCACGATTTCGAGGGTGGTCTGGCCGGGGTACACGCCTTCCAGGCCAACTAGCTTGTGGGTGACCACGCCGTAGACCACGCCGCCAGCGTCCAGGGTTGCGCCCGCGACGGTGCCCATGAGGCCGGTGCGGCCGCCGCCGTACACCACGCCAATATTGTTCTGGGCGCAGAGGGTGCCGAGCTCCTGGGCGCGGGTGGTAAAGAGCGGGTCGTTGCCGGAGCGTGCACCGCAGTAGACGGCAAGGTTGTAGTTGGTCTTCTTCATGGTTCTCCTTGGGGTGTATGGGGGGGCGGGGTGGAGCGCCTCTATGCGTTCTACCCGCGATAGATGTTGTTGTGTAGAGGGTACCGGATGCACCTGTGTACCTCATGTGTGTCACCCGCCAGTTCAGGGGCGTGCGCTTGGAGGCGCGTGTTGGACGCTGTGGTTACGAGCGCGGTGGTTACGGTAGCGGGGTGCGCGCCAGCAGCGGGAAAATCTGCTCGGTATTCAGCGGTGCCTGCGCTACAGAATCGGAGGGGCTGCTCATGTCGGGGTTGACCCAGCGTAGCTCAGCGATTTCTGCCTGCGGCACCAGCGTAGCCAGCTGTTCGTGCTGCTCGTCGGTGGGTGCGTATTCATAGGTTTCGGCGCGTACCGTAAAGCCCGCCTCGTTCAGCGCCGCTGCCTCCAGGAGTCCGCGGTGGTGCATCCGGGTGGGGTCGGGGGTGAGTCCGATTTCTTCGCTTACTTCGCGGCAGGCGGTCTGTAGCGGGGTCTCCCCCGGTTCGGGTTTGCCGCCGGGCATCATGAACCCCTCGCTGCCCTGCTTGCGCACGGTGAGTACGAGCCCATCCCGGTTGCGGATTGCTACAGCACACACGTTCACGACGCGGCGTGTGCTGTCGATGGCGCTGTGCTCAGTAGCACTGTGCTCAGTGGCGCTGTGTTCGGTGGGCTGGGCTGCTTCTACTCGGTTCTGCGGATTCTTCTGCGTGGGCATCTTTCTACCCTAGCATTTCCGTATCCTCCACCCGGCACAGTGCGTATTTGTCTTATTGATCCACCCTATTATGCGCCCTGTAGACGTTGGTTTTACGTAATATTTCGGCGAGTTATCTTATGTCCGGTTCATGCGTTTAGGCGCGTGTTACGGTGTATTTAACCGCGATGTCGCGGTACCGTATACGCACTCGACTTGGCGCGATACAGGAAGAGTGCGGATTACTCGATCACTCATGTAGAAGGAACTTCATGATGGCTAACTCTTCTCGTTCCCGCCGCTACGGTAGCGCTGGCGCTTCTGTTCTTCTTGCCGCGTCGTTGAGCCTGTGCGCTCTGCCTTCTGTTGCGGCGGCTAATACCCCGGATCCGGTGAATCCGCCGGTTATTACGGTCTACAACTACAAGGTTGAGACCAATACCCGTGAGCTGAAGACCGCCCTGCGTCTGAACAAGATTACGCTCAAGGCGACGAAGCTGCCCGCGAAAACCACTGCTTTTTCCCCGGCTTTGCATGAGGCAAACCATAGGGGTTTCCCGTTCCTGAACCCGATTCAGACGGTGCATGTTGCGGGCCCGTTCAAGGATGGTACAGCTACTGCGACCCACTACGTTCCTGGAGAATTGATTGACCCGGCGAAGAACTACAGCTTCGTCGCCAATATCGCCGTTGATGGCCATTATTCGGGCGGCCAGGTGCTGCGCATGGACGTTGTGAAGGATAGCGCCGCACCGGTTCTTCAGGTGGATTCGCCGCGCTTGAACACCAAGGGTGAGACTGTGTTGAAGGTGCGCGGTACCGGCTACACCGGTGAGGCAACCCCGCACGGTGTGCGCGTGGTGGTGTCTGATACGAATGTGTGGGTTCCCGGTCGTTTTCCTCAGACGGGTATGCGCTTCGTGGCTGAGGTGACCGTACCTGCTTCGCAGATTCACAACGGTGCTTTTGAGACGGAGGTGAAGGTCCCGGCGGATGTTGCGGCGACGCTGAATACCTCTCACAAGTACATTGCGGGCACCATGGCGGCTGGCGTTCAGGGTGCTGAGTACGGCTCGTTTGATGCTCAGAAGCCTCTTGAGCTTTTCGCGCAGGAGCCCGTGGTTTCTGCGGTTCCGACCTATGCGCCCACCGTAGCACCCCTGCCGGAAGCAACCATCGGTGTAAACCCGACCGACGCGCCGACCGTGGCACCCCTGCCCGAAGCAACTATCGGCGTGAACCCGACCGACGCGCCGACCGTGGCACCCCTGCCTGAGGCAACCGTGGGTGTAAACCCGACCGACGCGCCGACCGTGGCACCCCTACCGGAAGCAACTATCGGCGTGAACCCCACTGACGCACCCACCGTAGCACCCCTGCCGGAAGCAACCGTGGGCGTCAACCCGACCGACGCACCGACCGTAGCACCGCTGCCCGAGGCAACTGTGGGCGTGAACCCCACTGACGCACCGACGGTAGCGCCCCTGCCCGAAGCAACCGTGGGCGTGAACCCCACTGATGCGCCCACCGTGGCACCCCTGCCGGAAGCAACCGTGGGCGTGAACCCCACTGATGCACCCACCGTCCCGGCGCTGCCGGAAGCAACCGTGGGCGTAAACCCGACCGACGCACCCACCGTCCCGGCACTGCCCGAAGCAACCATTGGCGTAAACCCGACCGACGCACCCACCGTAGCTCCCCTGCCCGAAGCAACCGTGGGCGTAAATCCCACCGACGCACCCACCGTCCCGGCGCTGCCGGAGGCAACGGTCGCTCCGGAGCCGGTTGCCGATAAGACCCCCAACGCTGACAAGCTGGAGGACGCAACCGTGGCGCATCCCAAGAGTAAGCCCGCTCAGGAGGCTCCGGTGACCGCCGCCCACTCGGCTAAGGACAGCCTCGCTAAGGATCATCTGGCTCAGGAGAGCAGCCCCAAGAAGGCCACCCTGGCGAGCACCGGTGCATCCAGTGTTGGCGTGATTGTTGGCATTGGTGTTGCCGCGATCTGTGCGGGTCTGGGTTTGAGCGTTCTGCGCTCGCGCCGCGGCTCCTAAGAGCTGCAGGGCATACAGCCTAGCTCACCCGTCCGGAATAAACTGCGGATAGCAAAGAGCCGCCGGATCCCCTCAGTAGGGGGAACCGGCGGCTCTTCACGTATTCAGCTTATTCAATCAGCTGGCGCAGGCGTTATCAGCTGGCGTTCGCGTTACTTCGAAGCCTTAACCTCAATGCCGCTCACGTCAATCTGTTCCAGCGGAATCAGGCGGTCACGAGTGACCACGCGGTGCACCAGCCAGACCGCGATAATCACGGGCAGACCAATGTAGGAGCTGAGTACGCCAGCCCAGTCACCGCTCAGGAACGCCTCGTAGTTCTGGCCACCAATAACGACCAGGCACATGAGGAAGGCGATAATCGGACCTGCGGGGAAGAACGGCGCCACGTAGGGCAGGTCCTTCAGGCTGTGACCCTGCTTCAGGTATGCGCGGCGGAAACGGTAGTGAGCCACGGCAATACCCACCCAGGTGATGAAGCCGGCCAGACCGGACACGTTCACCAGCCACAGGTACGCGCCATCCGGCGAGAGCAGTGCGGCGATGAAGCCGACTGCGCCGATAGCTGCGGTTGCCAGCAGCGCGTTCATGGGCACACCGCCGGAGTTGATGTGGGTGAACATCTTCGGTGCCTTACCCTCCTGGGCGAGCGCGAAGAGCATACGAGCCGAAACGTACAGGCCCGAGTTACCTGCAGAGAGCACTGCGGAGAGGATCACGGCGTTCATAATGGCTGCCGCGAAGGCGATGCCCGCACGCTCGAAGATGAGGGTGAACGGGGAGATGTTGATGTTGCCGTCCGCTGCGGTGAGCAGGTTCGGGTCGGAGTAAGGAATCAGGAAGCCGATGACGACCATCGCGCCGATGTAGAAGAGCATGATGCGCCAGAACACGCTGGTCAGTGCGCGGGGCACGTCGCGGCGGGGGTTCTCGGATTCGCCGGCAGCCACACCGATCATTTCGGTGCCCTGGAAGGAGAAGCCTGCCACCATGAAGATGGCGAGTACGGCGGGTGCGCCGCCGACGAAGGGTGCCTCACCGACGGTCCAGTTGGAGACGCCCGGGGAGCTACCACCCAGGATGCCGAAGATCATAGCGATACCCGCGATGAGGAAGACGACCACGGTAACGACCTTGATGGTGGCGAGCCAGAATTCGCTTTCACCATAGGAACGTGCCGAGAGGGCGTTGATGCCGGTCAGCAGCACGAGGAATCCTGCCGCCCACACCCAGGACGGGATGTCCGGGAACCAGTACCTCATCACCTCACCGACGGCGACGAGTTCGGCGGCCACGGTAATCGCCCAGTTGAACCAGTAGTTCCAGCCCATGGCGAAGCCGAAGGACGGGGACACGTAGCGTGCCGCGTAGGTCTGGAATGCACCGGGGACGGGCAGGTGCGCAGCCATCTCGCCGAGGGACTGCATGAGGAAGAGCACCATGATGCCGATGAGGGCGTAGGCGAGGATTGCGCCGCCGGGGCCTGCGGTGGAGATGGTCTTACCGGAGGCGACGAAGAGGCCGGTGCCGATTGCGCCGCCGATTGCGATCATCTGCATGTGGCGGGCGGAGAGGCCTCGCTTCAGTTCACCCTCTGCGGGGGTGGCTTCCGATGCAGCGCCGGAAGTCTCTGTAGGCTGTGCCATGTCAGGTCTTCTTTCTGAGGCTATTGCTTCGTGCGTTTGCTAGCGGTCTAGTCTGGTGTCCAGTCTAGTCTTGCTGTGCATGGTGCCGCCGAAGGTTTGGCCTGCGGTCAAGAAATTCTTTAATCATAAGGATTTCTTACGTACCGTAAGTTTTTCTAATCTGAGGGTCAATCCTACCCGCTTTTCAGGCGCTTTTCCACCCAAAACCACAAAAACACAGAAAAACCCTCCCGCACCGTCTCATCACAAGCGGTACGGGAGGGTTCCATCTCAGGCGAATTCACCCGGTTTATTCAGCTCACCCGGCTTTAGTCAGCCAGGTTGTGGAACGAAACGTTCGTGGGGTGCTCCACGGTACGGGAAACGGTGCAGTCCTTCTGCTCACTGAGCTGAATCAGACGGTCCACCATCTTCTGAGCCTTGGCGCCCTGCTCATCCTCGGGGAATCGCACATCAAAGTCCACCTCAACATCGTCGAGGCGCACCGCGCCGTCTTCGGTCTGCTTCAGCGCCGAGGCGAGCACCTCAAACACCTCGGGGGTGGCGCGGCGGGAGGTGCCCGCGTCCACGTCCACGGAGGAGCAGCCGGCAATCGCGGCGAGCAGCAGCTCGACGGGGGTCAGCAGCCCCTCACCCACACCGAAGTCGAGGGTTGCGCCGTTGGCACCGTAGGCGCGGTAGCGCAGGCGGTCGATGCGCTCGATCTTGGTCTGGCGGTAGTTTTCGAGTTCGCGGCGTTCCTGCTGGCGGGAGTACACCTTCTTCTGCTCTTCTGCGGTCTGCGCGGTGTTGTTCTGCTCAGCGTTGTTCTGTTCAGCCATTGAAGTTCCTTTCGGGTTGTCTGCGCGGTCGCTAGGTTATTCAGCGCCGCGTTGTTTAGTGTCATTCACTATAAGCGTGTTTCTCATATTTTATTCCCGAACTCTTTTTCTCCTCGGTCAACCGCTTGCTCCTATACACTGGAAAGCCGCGACGGGCGTTATCTTGACCCGCGCGCAGGCAGATGAGGCATTTCGCAGAACGTAACGCATACGAGGAACCCACTTATGGCACAGACTCCCAAGCTACAGGGCGCTAAACTTCAGCGCGCTAAGCTTCAGGGCGCTCGGTTTAAGGGCACTCGGCTTAAGGGAACAGGCGCGCAGAATGATTTCCGCTTGGCTGTTGCGGATTCTTCCGTGGTGATGCTCGGTATCGCTGTGCTGGGTTTGGGTTTGGGTATTATCCTCAACGCGCACGGCCTGCCCATCTGGACTGCGCCGCTGCTATCTGCCCTAGTTTTTGCCGGTTCGGTGGAGTTCCTCATGGTGGGCATGGTCAGCGCTGGCACGCCCCTGGCGTCGATTGCGTTGACGGTGTTCCTGGTGAATGCGCGCCATCTGGTGTACGGGCTTTCCTACCCGCTACATGGCGTGAAGGGTTTCTGGGCTAAGGCTCTGGCGATTCACACTCTGTGCGATGAGGCGTTCGCGCTTAACTCCGGTCCCGACCGTCATGAGCGTTCGGGGGCACGCATTCTGTGGGTGAACGTGCTGATTTACGTCTCCTGGGTTCTGAGCGTAGTCCTCGGGTATGTGCTGGGCGCGAGCTTCTTCAGCGACCTGAAGGGCGTGGATTTCGTGATGGTGGCTATCTTCACGGTTCTTGCGATGGACGGCTACCGCGCTAATCCGGATCGGGTGACGGCGCTCTTTGTCGCGGTTTCGGCTGCGGTTGCGCTGATTTTTGCGCCGTCCTCGTTCCTGGTGGTGGCATTGGGTTCGTATGTGGTGCTGCTGCTGGCGCGCTTTCCGGTGGCGAAGCGCCGCGGTACGCTGCCGCATCGTGCGGGGCATGAGGTAGCGACTGAGGCTGAAAGCGCCGCAGAGAGCCCAGCCACCGCCGCTACCGCTGATGCACCCGCTTCCACACAGCGATAAGAACGTTACATCCGTGTTCAAAACCGGTTAGGATAGATGAGTGGAGCTTCGCTCTCCCCTCTTTCTATTTCTAGGATTCGCATAATGCCTCCCGCGCGAACCTGCGCGGAGGCTCCCAGAGGTTGAGGTACCCCATGACTCAGATGAAAGACACCGCTAAGGAAACTAGCGACGCAGAACGCTGTGCCGCCCCGGAGTAACACCGCACCGGGAGCGGCATCACCCGAGGTCACGCACGAGAACTACTGACGCGCGCAACTACCCGCGCTGAACAACTCGTGCAGGAGGAACGGCCCTCCGCCTCCACGTTTCGCGGCTTTCATCAACTTACGTACCTACCGCACTACTTAGCACCCAGCCCCTCTTCGGTTGGGCTCTCCCTACCCTTTTCACGGATGCTTACGGTTTCATCCGCACGCCTCTTTCAGGGCTCTTCCGTCCTTTTCGAGTTCTTTCGCTGAGTATGTGCAGAAAGAGAAAATCTTCATGAACAGTGAAGTGACCACCGGCTATATTCTTGCCGCAATTCTTGTGGCTGCAGGTATTACGTTCCTGCTTCGTTTGCTTCCCTTCGGTCTGAAGAAGGCTCTGGCTGGCTCCGAACTTTTGGATGCGCTCAGCCACTGGATTCCGCTCGGCGCAGTCGCGCTACTTGCCATCTATGCGGTGGCGAAGATTGATTATTCTTCGTTCGCTACGGCGGCACCGTACCTGGCGGGTCTGGTGGTGACCGTGGCGGTGCACCTGTGGCGTAAGAATATGGTGTTGAGTATGGTGGCGGGTACCGTCACCTGCGTTGTGCTGGCTAACTGGGTTTTCTAGGGGGTTACGATGAGCATCTCTAAGGATCAGGAAAACAACGCTGTTTCGCCCTCTCAGCCTTCTTCCTCTCAGCCTTCTTCGCCTCAGGGTTCAGGTTCTGCACCGCAGCAGGCGAGCCAGGAGCAGGTTGAGCAGGTTATTGCCTCCGCTCTTCCGCTGACCGGCATGATTCCGGTAGTGGAGGCGACCGCCTCCCCCAATGTGCAGGGCTCTCAGCAACCGAGCGAGAGCGGTTTTGCTGAGGCGATCCGCGTTGCCGGTGTCATCATGCTGGGTCTGTTCTTTGTCGGCATTGGTCTGGGCGTGCTGGTGCACAGTTACGGTCTGCCGTTCTGGGTGGCTCCCCTGCTGCCGATGCTGGTGTTTGCCGGTTCGGTAGAGTTCGTGCTGATCGATATGGTCTCGAATCATGCCTCGCTGTTCTCTATTGCGGTGATGACTCTGCTCATTAATTCGCGCCACCTCATGTACGGTCTGTCGTACCCGATTGAGCGTGTGCGTGGTGGGTTGGCGAAGTTCTACACCGTGTACACCCTCATTGATGAGGCGTATGCGCTGAACACCGGCCCGGACCGCCATAAGCTTCGTGCCTCCCGAATCCTGTGGATTCATGCGGGCCTGCACCTGAGCGTTCTGGCGAGCGCAACGCTCGGTTACGTGCTGGGTGCGAGTTTCTTGAGTGAGCTCAAGGGCTTGGATTTTGTGATGACCGCGCTTTTTGCGGTGCTCGCCATCGACGCTTATCAGAGCTCAAAGGACCATACCACCGCGGCTATTGCGGGTGTGTCCGCTGTGGTCGGTCTGGTGTTGGCGCCGCAGTCGATGCTGCTGATTTCGATGGTGGTGTACATTCTGCTGTTGGTCTCGCGTTTTGTGGTGGCTAAGCGCCGCGGCACCCTGCCGGAGCATATGCTGGTCGCAGATGAGAATCCCGCCGAAACCTCCGAAACCACCGAAACCTCCGAATCCTCAGGCGATGCCGGTCATCCCGGCGCCTCCGCGCACTAGCGCCTGGATATAGTAAAGCGCCCCGCCCACCCGAAATACCGGGTGGGCGGGGCGTTATGCTGTCGCCAGCCGCATGTGTGGGTGAACCCTAGATCATGCGCTGTAGACGTTCAGTATCTGCTGTGCTGGTACCGCCAGGTGTCCCTGACGGAAGTATGTGCGGGTGCCGGGATTGCGTCCGGCTCCCGTACCAAGCTTACTACTTGATAGCTGCTTACTTAATAGCTGCCAGAGCTGCTTCGTAGTTGGGCTCGTTGGTGGTTTCGGGAACCAGCTCGGTGTAGACAACCTCACCTTCGGGGTTCACGACGACCACGGAGCGTGCCAGCAGACCAGCCAGGGGGCCGTCCACGAGCTTTACGCCGAAGTCCTCACCGAAGGAGGAGCGGAAAGCGGAGGAGGTGACGACGTTCTCAATGCCCTCGGCTGCGCAGAAGCGGCCGATTGCGAAGGGCAGATCGTTGGAGACGCACAGCACGACGGTGTTCTCCAGGCCTGCAGCCTGCTTGTTGAAGGTGCGGACGCTGTTTGCGCAAACACCGGTGTCGACGGAGGGGAAGATGTTCAGCACCAGGTTCTTACCTGCGAAATCTGCGGAGGAGATCTCGGAGAGATCAGCCGCGAGAACCGAGAATTCGGGCAGCTTTGCGCCGACTGCGGGCAGGTCGCCGTTGGTGTGGATTACGAGTTCGTTATGTAGAGTTACTTCAGCCATGCCTTCATTGTCCCCTGGATAGGGCGGGTGTGCAAGGGGACACAGGCACTAGCGGGTGGAGTTTCCGCATAGCTTATTTCCTGCGGTGCCATTGTGCCCCAGCAGCACCTTTACAATGAGCAGGTGAGCATTTTGAGGCACGTATCTTCCCGCCTTGCGCCGCTGGCGCATCCCGTGACGAATTTCAGGGCACTCCGTCAGGACCTGCGCCGTCAGCGGGTGGAGGGTCGTGCCCTCATTGATCCGCACAATACGTACCGTCCGAGTGTGCGCGCTGAGTTGCGCCGCATGTTCACGCGCCCCCTCCCCGTGGAAACGCAGACGCTTCTGTGTAACGCTCTGTTGGCGGCAATCTGCTGGTACCTGCTCCCGGAAGCCTGGCGTTCGTGGCTGTTTAGCGAATTTAAGGGCCCGGCTGGTTTTGCGCTGGTGATGGTCGGTTGGATGGTCGCGGACGTCACCTCAACGAACCTGATGGGTCACGATGAGGAACATGCGCTACGTGCGTTGCGCAGTAGCGACCCGCACGCCCTGCGCCTGTTCGTGCGCACGAAGGCTATTGCGATCGGTCTGATTACGGGTGTTTCCGGTACCCTGCTGGCACTGATTCTGCACAGTCAGGACAAGCACCTGACTCCCACGCTCATGATGTCCCTGTCGTTCTTTGTGGTGCCGGCTATTGTAGTGTCCCTGGGCTCAATTCTGGGTGTGGTGTATCCGTATCGTCTGCGCGGCTGGCAGTTCCGTTGGGCGCACCGCAAGAACCTGCGGATGAGCGCCCGCTGGGTTCTGCTCTGTTTCGGTCCGGGTTGGGTGCTGGGTACGGTGCTGATGTCGCTGATGTTCCCTTCGTTGTTCCTGTCGGATGCGCTCGCGCGCCTTCTCAGCCCCGGCGTGAATCCGCGCGATATTGCGTTCCGGCCGCTGCTGTTTTCGCTGATTTTGTGGGCGCAGGGCGCTATTAGTCTGTGGGTTTTTCCGCGGATTACGGCACGTATTGCGACCGCGCGGCGCGCCTGGCTGGTGCATTATCTGACGGACGATAAGGTCTGCTAGCCGGTTTTATTGCCGGGGTGCCAGGTTTTTGTTGCCGGGCAACCCCTCGCGCCTGCCACGGTAACGACATGCCACGGTAACGAGCGGCGCTGACCGCGCGCGCCGCGTGCCAGCCTCTTTTTCCCTATACTGGACGAGTTCACTATTCGCTTCTTGACCAGCACCGATGCGCGCTGCCGCGCATCTTCAGGAGTATTCATGTCTTCTATTCGCCGCCACTTTACCGGCCGCACCGCTTTGGCTCTACCCGCGTTGGGCGCCGCTCTAGCTCTTGTTGTCACGTCCTGCTCGGCAAGCACTGATTCTGCTGTTTCGGGTACCGTGGTGTCTTCTTCTGGTAGTGCTTCTGCCTCCGCGAGCGCTACTTCTACGCAGGAGCTGTTCCCCACCCCGTCGGCGAGCCCGAGCGCATCCGCGAGCGCTTCCCCGAGTGCTTCGTCGCCTGCTCCGGTGCCGTCGGTGGTGACGATTACGGTTCATGCTGAGCCGACCGCCTCCGAGTCGAAGACCTCTGAGTCGAAGTCGGATTCTAAGTCTGAGTCGAAGAAGGACTCCACCTGCGCTTCTGATTCTGCGTCGACCGTGGTGTCTAAGGCTCTGCGCGATTTGAAGAATAAGAAAAATTGGGATCAGTGGACGAACGTTTCGGAAAGCTACGAAGGTTACGACCCCTGCGCTGAGCTGTCCTGGATTGACGCGGTTCCGGGCTCTTCCCCGTCTTCGTGCTGCACCGCGGCGATGGTGCACCACATTCTGCTGTTCCACCGCGGCAAGTTCATTGGTACCGCAACGTATGAGCCGTACTCGTTCTCCCCGGTGATTACCCGTACCTCGGACAGCTCGATTCGTGTGACCTACCGTTATATGAAGGAAGACGAGAAGGTACACAACGCGAGCGGCCGCGCGACCGCTGAGTTTACCTGGAGCTCTTCGCAGAACAAGGTTGTGATGACCGGTGAGGTTCCGCCGAGCTACTAGGCAGCCCGCCTCATAGGCTCGCGGCCCCGAATCTACACGTTTGAAGCCAGAGTGTTTGGAACCCAGAGAGTTTGGGGCCAGGGGGTTTGGGGCTCAGACGTTTGGCATACGAGAAACCCGCCGTCTCGCATATGGTGCATATGTGAGACGGCGGGTTTTCGTTGCTTAAGGATATGTAGGGTGCCCGAGGGCTAGCTGTTTAGGCAACGAACTTCTTGTAACCGAAGTATGCGGCGCCTGCCAGGATAGCGATGCACAGAATCTTCTTCATGGTGTACTCCTTTGATTGTTCCGATAGGCACCCGGTGTTTTACCCCATCTGACGACTCACCGAAAGGTGAGGGGCAGGAGGGGCATCATCCGCACGTGGTGCCGTTGTTCCCTATCTTACCTGCTTTTGAACAACGTTTTTCCGTTTGGCGCGCTGAGTCCGCATTCTAGACAGTCAAACACGCGCAAACACGCAGCGGTTCAGCGTGCCATTGAGCTAAGGAATATGCCTCTGACAGGCGCATAATGGGAGCATGAGTATTTTTAAGAAGAAAGAGTACAGCGCTGAGCGCTCGGCTACTCGCATGGCTCGCGCCCTCGCTGTAATGGGTGCGCTGCACTTCATCATCCCGGATCCCTTCGACTCGATTGTGCCGAAGTACCTGCCGGGCCCTGCGCACGCGTACACTCACGCGTCGGGTGCGGCTGAGCTGGGCACTGCTGCCCTGCTGGCTAATGACAAGACCCGCCGTGCCGGTGGTCTGCTTGCGGCTCTGCTGTTTGTTGCCGTATTCCCCGCGAACGTTCAGATGGCGCTGGATGCGCGTAACCAGTCCACTCAGCGTAAGGCTATTGCGTACGGTCGTCTGCCCCTGCAGCTGCCGATGATTTGCAGCGCTCTGAAGATTTGGCGTAAGTCGAAGTAGCCGCTTCATTCCTTAGAAACGGCACCTCAGTGTTTTACACGTAAAACATTGAGGTGCCGTTTACCTTAACATACCCGTTATTAAGCTTTCCGTAACCAGCATTGCCTACACTAGAACTAACACGCCACCTGTCACAGCGGCAGGTGTACAACCTTTGGAGAGAACAATGGGCACTATCATCGGCACCATTATCACCGGCGCAATTATTGGCGCAATCGCACGATTCTTCATGCGAGGCCGCCAGAACATTTCGATTCTTTGGACCATTATCTGCGGTGCTGTTGGCGCGGCTGTCGGCAACTGGGCGGCAGTTCAGCTGGGCGTTGCCGCGACCGCTGGCATCGACTGGATGCGCTGGATTCTGTCGGTCTTCGCGGCGATGCTGACCATTTCCCTGTACCTGGGTATGACCGGCAAGAAGTAACGATCCGACCTACTGAGGGCTCGCTAAGTCCCCCATAACATAAAGGCGGCACCTCCCCTAGCGTGAGCTAGTGCGGGAGGTGCCGCCTTTTCTGCGCCTACTGCGAGGCGTTTTATAGCGTCTTGGCTTATGCCTTCTTAGCTTATGCCTTCTTCACTACGGAGGACTTCAGGTACATCTGGCCTGCGCCGGGGACCTTCGCCTCAATGTCGTGGCCGTTCACGGGGGATTCGAGCAGGCGGATGCCGCGCACCTTGGTGCCTGCCTTGATGTCTGCGCCGCCCTTGACCTTCAGGCCCTTGACGATGGTGACGGAGTCGCCGTCGACGAGCTCGTTACCGACGGAGTCGAGAACCTTGGTGCCTGCTTCTTCTTCGGTTTCGCCTGCTGCGGTGCGTTCCCATTCGTGGCCGCACATGGGGCATGCCCAGAGTTCGCCCATTTCGTAGGTGTAGTTTTCGCTGCATTCGGGGCAGGCGGGTGCTTCGATTTCGTTGAGGTTTTCGCTCATGGTTCCTTCTTCTGTCTGTGCGGATGCGCCGCTCCCCTGCGCCTAATTACCGCGGCATTGGGCGGTGGTGCTGCGGCGTGTGGGCGCGCGTCAGCGAGGGCGGGGTGCGACGGTGGAGGGTGCGAGGATTCTCGCGTTCGTGCTGACTATACCATTTGGCGGGTGCGAACCACATGTGTGGGGCCGGTTTTTGCTGGTCTTTTGGGGTGGATTCGGGGCGTGTATGAAGCCGAAAATAAAATTTGCATGGTTTGTGCGTAATATTTTGGTTGGAAGGTGATTCTGGGTGGCTGCGGCGTGTAGAGTGCTTAGAGTATTTGCACGTTTTATTGAGTGAAAGGCACGGCTTCATGAAGCTTTCCGCACGTAACCAGTTCGCTGGCAAGGTTGTTGAGATTACCGAGGGTGCAACCAACGGCATCGTCAAGATTGAGATCGCTCCCGAGGTTGTTATCTCTGCTTCCATCACCAACGAGTCCATTAAGGAACTAGGCCTGAAGGTTGGCGAGACCGCTTACGCAGTTATCAAGGCTTCCAACGTTATGGTTGGTGCTGACCACTAATCCCGGTCGATAAGGCTTATACCCGGGCGCCTGCCTGCTGTGGCGCGCGAGGGTTAATAGGGCGGGCCCCGCACTGTACATTCACAGTGCGGGGCTCCGCTTTTATGTTTTTATCGCTTAGACGTTGAAGCGGAACTCCACCACGTCACCATCATTCATGACGTAGTCCTTGCCCTCCATACGGACCTTACCGCGAGCCTCCAGACTATTTACGCAAAGCTTGAGATTGTTACAAGACATAATTACGCAAATAATAAGTCCTAACCCATCTCCCAGAAGACGCTAGCAGCAATGCAGTCCTTATCTAAATAAAAACCTATTAGTCTTTATATTTATCAAGCACTTCCTCTCGCAATATATCAAGTTTTTCTATACGGTCATCCTTATCCTTAGCACTACCACCAAGGCGCCAAACAATATGATGAGGTGCAACAAAATACATAAAACAAATAATGCATCGCGCATATTCATAATATTGATCATCATCCAGGTCTGGATCAAGATACAGATTACCATCCATTGTATCATTTTGGGAATGAGAACCAACGTTTACAAAAAGCATTGGAACAAACACTTTAAGAAACTTTTCAATTCTTGAGTCATTTTTGAAATACCCACTCAAAATTTTTACAGGAGCCATATCAGATATATTCATTTGACCTAATTCAAAAAGCATAAAAGATTCCCATACGCGCCGAATCTCATTCAAATCAGGCACCTTACTATCATCTAGTTTACTTACAGCAAAATTATAGACACCCTCTAGCATATCTCGATATTTATCAACATACTTAAAATTTGAATACTCCAACGATTTATCCTTATCCAGTGAAAGCTTCCAGCATTGCAGACCACTACTATTAATCGCACTTACTGCCAATTTCATATTCAGAGCAAAAGAATTATCATGTGTCATAATTATTAGTTTTGCATCCGAATCTTCTGAGAGAATATATTGGAATAAATATGCAAGGAGTAACGTCACGCCATACTTTTTCTCCTTATCAAAGCTTGAAACAGGATCATCAAGAACAATAATCCTATTCTGCCGCAAAGATTTTTCAATATCACTACCTTCTGCTATTTTGGCAAAGAAATAACACAAAGACAGGATATTCCGCTCGCCTATCGACAATCTATTAGGAGTTACATATCCTCGATTATTTATAATACGATACCCCGCTACGCCACTCGGAGCCAGTTTTATACCCCCTGGACCAAATACAATATTTAACAACTTATTAATCTCCATTGCTGAATGGGTGCGATTTTTTGGCTCAATTGAATTAAATTCAATATCTATCTCACTATCAATACCTTCAATTTCTTTATCTAGCGAATTCTTTTTTTTAACAACCATGGAAAAATTATCGCATTCTTGAATAATTTCACCTATTTCTTTATTTTCATTAGGGAATTATTGAGCAATGATTGATTGCAAACAAGAGACATAAGAACTCCCCTCGCGGTGAATTCTAGAGTCAATATTTTTTCTGGCCACCGAAGATTTCGAACTACGCATCTGAGAGAACAGCGTATAAATCTCCTCTTTAGATTTTAATAAATTGTCATTAAGGAGTGTTATATCACTATACAGATTCAGGCCAAATAGAAAAGCATCTAAGTACACAGGTCCAAAAAACTTAGCGAGCCACCTATTTAAATCTTCATCTGAAACCTGTCCCGTAGTCGTCAATGAATCAATATCATATATACTATTTGATTCCCCATCCAAAATAGACTCTACATTTGAAATAAAACCTTCGACACAATCCCGAATCAAATATCCAGACCTCAATCTATTCAAACTAGAGGAATTTGGATTAATTAACTTTTTCACGTTTTCTACATGATTTCCAATAGTCACCTTTAAGGCATCAATCTCCTTGCAATATTCATCCCTCTCCTCCAATTTTCTATTTTTCATTTCTCGTAGGGCAGTAATGTTCTTTTCATTATCAGAAGAATCACCCAAAAGAATCACGGATTCCAAACGCTCTATATCCGGCACGTGAAAATTATCTACTATGAATTGTTCATTGAATACATGAACATTTGAAAAGTCGCTTTCCAGCGCCTCTTCTTCCTTATCCAAGAATTTAGTCTCATCCGTTTCGGTACTCAACGCGCGAGCTAATGTAGATTTACCCGAGCCATTCATACCAAGAATAATGGCACATTGAGCATCTTTGTCTTTATCTCCATTTTGTTTAAATCTGGAAAATAGTGGGAAAGTTTTCTCCCCAGTATATTCCGTATCAATCTTTATTTTTGATACTTTTGTTGCATCAACCATTTGTTCCTCCTAGAACTAATAGATTTCCTACATTGAATAGATATAATAAAATCCCCTTGAGTATCAGTCCATCGTAGATATAACTGTCTCAAGGGGATCTTATAACTTCACTGTTACTCAGATATTAATTTATTTAATTATTCTAAGCTTAGACGTTGAAGCGGAACTCCACCACGTCGCCGTCCTGCATGATGTAGTCCTTGCCCTCCATACGGACCTTACCGCGAGCCTTCGCCTCCGCCATGGAGCCAGCCTCATCCAGGTCCTTGAACGACACAACCTCAGCCTTAATGAAGCCACGCTCAAAATCAGAGTGAATCACACCAGCAGCCTGCGGCGCAGTATCACCCTTATAAATCGTCCACGCGCGAGCCTCCTTCGGGCCAGCAGTCAGATAAGTCTGCAGACCCAGGGTCGAGAAGCCCACACGAGCCAGCTGGTCCAGGCCGGACTCATCCTGACCGTTCATCTCCAGCATCTCGCGAGCCTCCTCCTCGGACAGCTCAACCAGGTCAGCCTCCAGCTTCGCATCCAGGAACACAGCCTCAGCCGGCGCCACCATGTCACGCAGCTCCTGCTGCTTCTCCTCAGACGCCAGAATGCCCTCATCCGCGTTGAACACGTAAATGAACGGCTTAGCAGTCAGCAGGTTCAGCTCCTTCAAATGAGCCAGCTCCAGCTTCGCGTCCTTCGCACGAGAAATGATGGTGTCACCATCCTCCAGGATCTTCTGCGCAGCCTTATAAGTCTCCAGCTGAGCGGCGTCACCCTTCTTAATCTTCACAGCCTTCTCCAGACGCGGAATAGCGTTCTCCAGAGTCTGCAGGTCAGCCAGAATCAGCTCAGTATTGATGGTCTCCATATCGGATGCCGGGTCGACCTTGCCGTCCACGTGAATGACGTCCGGGTCATCAAACGCACGCACCACCTGCGCGATAGCGTGCGCCTCACGAATGTTCGCGAGGAACTTGTTGCCCAGGCCCTCACCCTCGGAAGCACCCTTCACAATACCCGCAATATCAACGAACGAAACAGTCGCAGGCAGAATACGCTCCGAACCAAAAATCTCAGCCAGACGGTTCAGGCGCGCATCCGGCAGGTTCACCACGCCCACGTTCGGGTCAATGGTCGCGAACGGGTAGTTAGCCGCCAACACAGTGTTGCCGGTCAGAGCGTTGAACAGGGTGGACTTGCCCACGTTAGGCAGGCCAACAATGCCGATAGTTAGAGCCACAAGTTTTCCTTCGAATCATGTGCCGCCGTACGTTCAGGACGCGCCGCGTAAGTGATGCGGCGGGTGCGGGCGGGCACAGGGCGAAAATGGTGCCCGCTTCCAAGCGCGACACCGCCAGTCTCAAGAAGAAACGGGTGCGGGGCGCCTGCGGGCATAGACACTACCATTCTACCGTGTTCGCGCAGGAGCCGCCCCGAGTGCAGGGATAGGCACCGGTTAGGAGAAAGTGAAGGCGAAAAACTGAGGCGAGGAAGCATCATCGTTCCCCCGCCCGAATTATTGAGAAGCAGCGAGTTAGAGCCAGCCATTCTCCGTGGCGATACGCACCGCGTCCTGACGAGTCGACGCACCCGTCTTCGCCATCGCCGCCGACAAATAATTACGCACCGTACCCGCCGACAAAAACAACGCCGACGCAATCTGCTGAGCCGTACCACCCGACGCCGCCTCACGCAGCACCTGCGCCTCACGCTCCGTCAACGGAGAAGCACCCGTCACCAAAGAATCCGCCGCCAACGACGGATCCACCACACGCAACCCCGCATGCACACGACGAATCGCCTCCGCCAACTGGCGAGCACCCGTATCCTTCACCACGAAACCACTCGCACCAGCCTCCAGGGCGCGGCGCACATAGCCCGGGCGGCCAAACGTCGTCACAATCAGCGTACGCACCGGCTCACCCGACTCACTCACCGCACCCGCATTACGCAGCGCCGCAGCCGCCTCAATACCATCAGCCAGCAAAGCACCGGGCATCTGCACGTCCAGCAGCACCACGTCCGGCTTCAACAGGGCGACCGCACCCAGCACCTCGTCACCGCTACCGACCTGACCCACAATCTCCAGGTCAACCTCCAGGCCGAGCAGGGCGGCAAGAGCCTCACGGATGAGCTGCTGATCGTCAGCGAGCAGAACACGAATCATGGGAGCCTCCCAGGGCTGAAGACGGTGAAAAGGACGGGGCAGAAAATACCGGGTGGAACATACCAGGCGGAACAACCGTAAGAGGTTGTCTACCACCACCATACAGGGGCGGGTAGCTCCCCCGTCTAGGGCGCGGCGCTAAGTTCCACAATCTACAGCACCTATTTACAGCAGTGAGGTGTCACCGTCCATGCTCACACGGATGCGCGTGCCCACCCCACCGGCAGGGTTCTCCGCCAGCCACTGCCCGGGCGCCGCCTCAATCACCACGCTACCGCCGGACGCCGCCACACGCTGAGCCATACCCGTCAGACCGTTACCGCGGGCATCACCTATGCCCACGCCGTTATCCAGGATGTCCAGACCGGTTGCGCTCAGACGCACCCGCGCCGCGTTCGCACCCGAGTGGCGCACCATGTTCGTGACCGCCTCACGCAGAACCCAGGAAAACAGCTTCGCGTTCACGCCAGCCACCGCAAGCGCGCTCTGCGCCTCCGGCAGTTCGGCGCGGATACCTGCGGTCTGCAGGGCACGGCCCGCACCCTCAATCTCACCCGAGAAGTCGGGCACACGCAGGCGTGTCACGGTTGAGCGAACCTCCGCCAGGGATGCGCGGGACAGCTGCGCGATCGCCTCCATTTCGGCGCCGGCGCGGGCGGGATCAATCTCCAGCAGGCGCTGCGCCAGCTCCGCTTTGAGGGTGATGACGGTCAGGGAGTGGCCCAGCACGTCGTGCACGTCGCGGGCGATCTCCTCGCGCTCCTCAGAGAGCGCCAGGGAGGCACGCGCTACGTCCGCACGTTCGCCGAGCTCAATCAGGTAGGAGAAGCCCAGCATGCCCACCATCGGCGCACCGATGAAGAGGGCGATACCGCCGCGCGCGGTGACGTCAAAGCCGATGCTCGCCATAAAAATTAGCCAGGAGGCCAGGGCAATCATCGCCGCTACACCAAACCGCAGGCGGTACGGGGCGATTGTGCCAAAAATCCAGAACGCCACAAAGTACATGCTGAACGACAAGAACACCACATACGCCGATTCCAGCCGCAGCGCCGTCAGGCCAGCCACGGGCAGTGCCATCAGCACCGTCCAGATGACGCTTCGACGCACCGTGGAGGCGACCGGCACCAGCCACGGCACCGCGTACGCCGAGCAGTTCACCACCGCGAACAGTACCACCAGCGCCACACCGGTCCAGCGCACATGCGCCAGCTCCGGGGTGGTGAGGAAGCTGTCCAGCGGCATGAGCAGAAACACCAGCCACGGGGCGCTAAAGCCCAGCGCCAGCCAGTTCACGTTGCCGCGGCGTTCACGGTGGAGGAAGCGGAAGCGGTGCTTACCCAGGGTGCGCTTCGCGGCGGAGGGTGCCGCCTCGTTTTCTGCGCTGGTCTGTTCAGTCATGGCGCGGGCCTGGTCAGTGTTGTGCGGGTGCGTGTGGGTTTCGGTCATGGTTCTAGCCTAACGTGCGGGTGCCGCGGGTGCAGGTGCTGCGGGTGCGGGTACCACGGGTGCAGATACCACCGGCGCGGCAGTGTTAGTAGGTGCAGTGTGAGCGGGTACGGCTTCCGCCGCGGCCTCGAGAGCCCCTAAGACTGCGGAACTCTTGAGACTGCGGCGGGAAGAAGCGTTTAGCGGCGGGTTGCGCGGCGCATCAGCAGGGCAGAAACACCCAGGAAAATCGCCGCCCACGCTGCCAGGCTCACCACGGCGTACCAGAGCGGCTCGGTGACGAGCCAGTCCTCACCGCCCGAAATAATGGTCCGACCTGCGCTGAAGGGGTAGCGGGCAATCTCAGCGGCACCGTACAGCGGGGTGAAGCGGGCGTAGTTCAGCAGGTCGGTGCTCAGCGGGGAGAACACGGTACCGAAGAAGCTCATAATCACCAGCAGACCGTTCGCAATGGACACAGCGTTCTCGTTACGAATCAGCAGACCCATCATGATGCCGTAGAAAGCGAACACCAGACCGCACAGCACCGTCAGGGCACCGGCGGCAAGCTGCTGGTTCAACGGAATCTCAACACCGGTAAACATGCCCACAATGTTCACCGCAATCACCGGCAGCGCAGAAATCACCAGGGCGGTCAGCGCCTTCGCGCCCAGGTACTTGCCGGTGGTCAGCGGGGTCAGCGCCAGCTGGCGGTTCCAGCCGCTCGACAGCTCGGTGACGGTGCTGCCGCTAATCGCCACGGTGTTCTGCACGGCACCGTACAGCGCCATGCCAATCATGACGTACGCAGCTACGTTACCGTCACCCATCGGCTGGGAGGAGTAGTCCTGCATCGCGCCAAAGAGCAGGAAGAAGACGATGGGCAGTGCCACGCCGAAGAAGAAACGGTCGGTCGAGAGGATAGAAGCGCGGATGTCGTAGAGTGCGTAGCGGAGCATGATGTTTTCCTTGAAAGTGTGTAGCGGCGGCGGTGTGATGTTGAGGCGGTGCGGTATTTAGGCGTCGGATGCCTTGGAGGCGGCGGCCTGTTCGGTCAGCAGGGTGAAGGACTCGTCCAGGGAGGGCTTGGTGACCTCCAGGTCGGTGATGCTGTAGTTGTTCAGCAGAGTGCGCAGTACCTGCTCAATCTCCACCACGGAGATGCGGTGGCGGTACCCGCCGGACTCTTCGGTGACCTCAACCGGCACGTCCAGGTTGGTGATGGGTGCGGGTGCGAGGAAGCTGAGGTGGCGGTGGCCGGTCAGGGCACGAATCTCGTCGGAGGAGCCGTCAGCGATGATGGAGCCGGATTCCATGAGCACGATGCGCTGGGCGAAGTTCTGTGCTTCTTCCAGGTAGTGCGTCGCAAAAAGAATGGTCGTTCCACGCTCGGCGATGGCCTCCATGCGCTCCCAGAAGGTGCGGCGCGCATTCACGTCCATGCCGGCGGTCGGCTCATCCAGGATCAGCAGTTCCGGCGAGTGCATGGTCGCCAGGGCGTAACGCAGACGTTGCTGCTGACCGCCCGAGCACTTGCCGACCTTACGCTTAGCAATATCGGTCAGGTCGGCGCCGGCGAGTACCTCATCCACGTCAATGGGCTTGGGGTACAGCGCCGCAATCATCTCGACCGTGGCGCGAATCGTCAGGTCCTTGAGCAGGCCACCAGTCTGCTGAACCGCACCGAGTAGACCGGCGCGTGCCGCCTCGGAGGCGTTGCGACCGAAGACGCTCAACTCGCCGCCGCTGGGCTGGGTCAGACCAAGAATCATGTCGATGAGGGTGGTCTTACCTGCACCGTTGGGGCCGAGCAGGGCGATGATTTCGCCGCGCTTGACGGTCAGGTCAATCGAGTCGACGGCGACCACGGTGCCTGCCGCACGGGTGGTGAAAACCTGGCGGAGGGAGCGGGCAGAAATAACGGTTTCTGCGGTGTTGTGCTTGCTGTTCTGAAGTGCTGCGGTGTTCATGGTTCTATTACACCGCCGGTTTTCGCGCCGGTGCGGTACAGAGTGTCATGACCTGCCCATGACAAATGTCATGAGTTCGCGGAGGGGCTGGTATGACGCGGTAATTTCCGGGGTAATAGGCCCTCGAGGCTGCAGCGAAGGCGATCACGCGAAGCGGGGGCTCCGTCCTCGAAGCGCCCCCAGGCGCTGAAGAGGGGGCACTCCCCCGCGTAGCGTGAACGCGAAGCTGCACAAGCATGCCTCCGTCTATCCCCCCCCCGAGCGGAAACCGGCGCGTACCGCTGCCCAAAACCGTGCATCCTCAGACACGAAAACCCCGCGTAGCGTGAGCGCGAAGCTGCGCAAGCATCCCTACCCGCGCATCCCGCACATCAGATACAAAAATCCCCGTATCCGTCCCATTACGGGGAAGATACGGGGATTATTCGCAGTCTTTGGGCTATCTAGCCTTTAGCGATTGGGCTTAGCGCCGCGGCCACCGAGCTGGCGGCCCACGTTCTCGTCATTCTTGAGGGCGGAACGCAGTTCCTTCGGCAGGGAGAAGAGAATGTCTTCCTTCGCGGTCTCCACCTCTTCGATGGTGCTGTAGCCGTACTCGGCGAGCAGAGCCAGCACCTCCTGAACCAGGACCTCGGGCACGGACGCACCGGAGGTCAGGCCCACAGTTGCTACACCTTCGAACCAGGACTCGTCCACCTGGTGTGCGAAGTCCACACGCTCGGCACGCTTAGCGCCGTATTCGAGTGCCACTTCCTTCAGGCGTACGGAGTTCGAGGAGTTTGCCGAACCAACCACGATCACCAGGTCGGCGCGCGGAGCGATCTCCTTGATAGCGCCCTGGCGGTTGGAGGTTGCGTAGCAGATATCGTCAGAGGGCGGATCCTGCAGGGAGGGGAAACGCTCACGCAGACGCGCCACGGTTTCCAGGGTTTCGTCCACGGACAGGGTGGTCTGAGAAATCCAGACGACCTTCTCCGGGTTGCGGACGGTCACCTGATCCACCTCGTCGGGCGAGTTCACGATCTGGATGTGCTCGGGCGCCTCACCGGCGGTACCCTCAACCTCTTCGTGGCCGGTGTGGCCGATGAGCAGGATGTCGTAGTCCTGCTTGGCGAAGCGCACAGCCTCGCGGTGCACCTTGTTCACCAGCGGGCAGGTCGCGTCAATGGTGTTCAGAGAGCGGTCGCCGGCTGCGGAAACCACTGCCGGGGACACGCCGTGCGCCGAGAACACGGTCACGGAACCTTCGGGAACTTCGTCCACTTCATCAACGAAGATAGCGCCCTGCTTTTCCAGGGTCTCCACCACGTGGCGGTTGTGAACAATCTGCTTACGCACGTAGACGGGCGCACCGTAGTGCTCCAGCGCCTTCTCAACAGCAATCACGGCACGGTCAACGCCTGCGCAGTAACCACGCGGGGTGGCGAGCAGGACTTTCTTCTCACCGGTGACGGGTGCGGCGGCTTCAACCTCGGCGCGGCTGCGGCGCTCGCGGGGTACGGGCGGCAGGCCCAGGGCAATAGTTTCAGTGGACATGGTTACTATCCTACGTTGTTCGGACTTTTAGTGTGTGATGACTGTGGCACCGCTCGCAGGGCTACGGCCCAGGGCGGTGAGGCGAATCAGGATACCGAGCAGCAGGGCGAGGATTGCCAGGACCAGCCCGTAGCTTGCCGCCGCCTCCAGATGCCCGGTCAGTGACGGTGCGAGCTGATTCCATACCCCGGTAATCAGCGCCGTTCCGGCGGTGCTGTGGCTGGTAATTCCCAGGGATTCAGGGCTTTGGGCGCCTAACCAGGCTGCGGCGCCCCATCCCAGCAGGGCGTAGAGCAGAGCCGTGACCACCGGCACCAGGATGCGGTGCCTGGGTGCCAGCAACGTAGCCAGCAGCAGGCTCAGCACCGAGATAATGGTCAGCGGCACGGTGGACTTGCCCAGCGCGGCGGCACGGTTAATGCCGGCGTGCAGGTACCACTCCTGCTGGTCCTGCTGGCTGTTGCCGTCCTTCACCCGGTCAATGTTGAGGGTTTCAGGGCCGAGCTTCGTCAGGTCCGGGTCGAAGGAGCCGATAGAGCCGACCTTTGCATCCAGCGCACGGTAGAAGGGGGTGAGCACAATGACGGCGGGACCGTCCGGGTGTTCAAGGTTGTAGCGGCGAGTTTCCTCGGCTATTTCCTTCCAGAGGCTTCGATATTCTTCAGTTTTTGACAGCTCAGCCGCGGAACGGTTGAGCAGGGAACGTATGCCGTCTTGTGTCGGCTTTACAAGAATGGAGTATAAGCCGCTTTCTTTGGTGCCGTCGAGGAAGGTTGTCATAGCCTCGGAGTTCATGAGGTCTTCCACCGCACCGTCCGCAATGCGCGAGGCAAGCTGCGAGTCTTCCGCCAGGTTGGAGGAAATCTGCGAGAAACCACGCTCTGACATGAGCTTTGAGTTCGCCCAGGCGCCCGCGGTTGCGCCCAGACCGGTCACCAGGGCCAGGGCGCACAGCACAACGGTCAGGAACCTGCGCAAACCTGCCGCGAAGGGAGGCTCCGGGGCAGCTTGCAATTCGGCTTTGGTGGGGGCTGTCCCGTGGCCGAGCGTGCGGGTGGGCTGTAGCAGGGTGGTGTCTTCATCCGCCGTGTAGTGGCCGTCCGTGTAGTAGCCATCCGTGCGGGTGATCCGGGTGCCGACGACTCGGGTCGCATCCGCCGGGTAGTTTTGCGCGCCCGTACCCGCCGCAGACGAAGCTGCGGCGGTGTTGAGGGCATTGTTCTGGTCTTCTGACTGATCGGGTGAGCGCATGAGCCTAGGGTACCCGCTCACACTGTTCAAAGCCGATTCAGACCCGCCGAATGCGCCAGAAGCTAAGTTCCACCTGCACTGCGTGCAAGATACCCCGATTCGCTCGGCTGACCTGTGGGCAGGCGCATAACCAACCAATCAGGGACAATAGAGGGTATGAACTTCTACAACCCCTCCGCAGCGCAGCCGGCACCCGCACTCGTGGTGCCGCCCGTGCACGAGCGGCAGCTTCCCGGGAAGTCTCAGGAAACCACCGCCACTAACCCCTGGCCCCTCGCCTTGCTCGCGCAGAACCTCAAAAACTACGTAGATAAGGTTCCCGAGCTTTGGGTGGAGGCGCAGGTCGCCTCCCTCAACGGCCGCGGCGGCAACGTCTTCATGGAGCTCAAAGACCTCAACGAAGACTTCTCCTTCACCCTCGCGCTCTTCGGGCGTGCCGGTAGCGGCCTGGCGGCTGATGTGACCGTAGGCGCTCGCATCGTCACCCGCGCCAAGCCGAGCCTGTGGAAGAACGGCAAGCTCTCCCTCATCGGCAAGGAAGTGTACGCGGTCGGCACCGGCAACCTGCACGAGCAGCTGCAGCGTCTGCGTGAAGCTCTCGCCGCCGAGGGGCTGTTCTCTGACGCGCGGAAGAAGCCGCTGCCCATGCTGCCGAATCGTGTGGGTCTGATTACCGGTCGCGATTCTGACGCGGAGAAGGACGTTATCCGCAACGCCTCCCTGCGCTGGCCCGGTGTGGTCTTCGAGGTGCGCAATACCCGGGTGCAGGGTGAGGGTGCGGCGGCTGAGGTCATTGCGGCTCTCGCCGAACTGGATGCCCACCCGGAGGTGGACGTCATCGTCATCGCCCGAGGCGGCGGCTCCTTCGAGGACCTCCTCCCCTTCTCCGAGGAGGCTCTCATCCGCGCCGTCGCGGCAGCCACCACCCCGGTGGTCTCGGCGATCGGTCACGAGGCGGACTCCCCCATCCTTGATGCGGTCGCCGATCTGCGTGCCTCCACTCCCACCGATGCGGGTAAGCGCATTGTGCCCGATATTTCGGAGGAAACCGCCCGCATCACCGAGGCGCGCGCCCGCCTGGACCGTGCGGTGCTCGGCTATGTGGGCATGCAGATGAACTACATTGCCCAGTTGCGCAGCCGCCCGGTGCTCACCCACCCGGAGTCCTCCCTGCTCATGCGCGTGGAGGAGCTGAGCCAGCTGCGCGAGCGCGCTCACCGTTCGGTGCAGCACCGTCTGGAGCGTGAGTCGGCGACTCTGTCGCATACGTTGGCGCGGGTGCGGTCGCTCTCGCCTGCGCAGACGCTCAACCGCGGCTACTCCATCGTTCAGGATGCCGCGGGCGCTATTGTGCGTGATGCTTCGGCACTGAGTGAGGGCGAGCAGATTACGGTGCGCGCGGCGACCGGTTCGGCGCAGGCGACCGTGACTTCTACGGATCCCTCGAATATCTCCTAAACCTCAAACCCCTAAGTTTTACCCCTAGATTTACCCCTGAAAGGTTCCTCAATGAGCGAGAACATTAGCTTCAACAGCGCCGAACTGGGCGCACCCGTCGAAACCCTCGGCTACGAGCAGGCGCGTGCCGAGCTGGAGCAGGTCGTGCGCCAGCTGGAGTCCGGCGCCAGCGATCTGGAGACCTCCATCGCACTGTGGGAGCGTGGCGAGGCGCTTGCCGCCCGTTGCGAGGCGTGGCTGCAGGGCGCGCAGGAGCGCCTGAACGCGGCACGCGGCGTGCAAGCAGGTGCACAGGCAGGTTATGAGCCTGCAGCGAACTAGCACCTCTCTCTATCTCTCTCTCCCCCCCCCCGCCGGTGCGTTGCTCCGTCATCTGGCGCATCGCGCATCCGTGAAGCCGCTAAAAATAGCCTGCCCCGTAGCTCATCAGAACTGCGGGGTAGGCTATTTCTATCTGTCACAAGGCAGAGACAGCAGGGCTAGTGCTTCTGCTTGTAATCAGCCATGAAGTTACCCAGACGCTCCAGGGCGCTGGTGAGGGTCTGCGTATCGGGCAGGAACACCAGGCGGAAGTGGTCCGGGTCCTTCCAGTTGAACGCGCGGCCGTGGCTGAAGAGAATCTTCTGGCTCTTCAGCAGATCCAGGGCGAACTGCTCGTCGTCGGTAATGTCGAAGCGCTCAACATCAATCTTCGGGAACAGGTAGAGCGCGCCGTCCGCGCTGGTGCAGCTGATGCCGTCAATCTCGTTGAGCATCTTGTGCGCCAGGGTGCGCTGCTCGTACAGGCGGCCGCCGGGAACAATCAGCTCGTTAATGGACTGGTAGCCGCCGAGCGCGGTCTGGATGGCGTGCTGTGCCGGAACGTTGGCGCACAGGCGCATGGAGGCGAGCAGGTGAATGCCTTCCAGGTAGCTGGAAGCGTCCTTCTTCGGGCCGGTGATAGCAACCCAACCCGCACGGTAACCGCAGACGCGGTATGCCTTGGACAGGCCGGAGAAGGTCAGGCAGAGCACGTCGTCGCCGGTGAGGGTTGCCATGTTGATGGCTTCAGCGCCATCGTAGGTAATCTTTTCGTAGATTTCGTCAGAGAACACGACCAGACCGTGTTCGCGTGCCACATCCACAATCTGCTTAAGCACGGAACGCGGGTAGACGGCGCCGGTGGGGTTGTTCGGGTTAATAACCACGATGCCCTTGGTGCGCTCGGTAATCTTCGACTTAATGTCTTCGATGTCCGGGTACCAGTTGTTTTCCTCATCGCAGAGGTAGTGCACGGGCTTGCCGCCGACCAGCGCGGTAGCTGCGGTCCACAGCGGGTAGTCGGGCATGGGGACCAGGATTTCGTCGCCGGTCTCGCACAGTGCCTGCAGGGTCATCGGGATCAGCTCAGACACACCGTTACCCAAGTAGATAGATTCGGTGTCGAGGTTCATGATGCCGCGGTTCTGGTAGTGGTGCACAATGGCGGTACGTGCCGAGTAGAGGCCGCGGGAGTCAGAGTAGCCCTGAGTTTCGGGCAGGTGACGAATGATATCCATCATGATGGCATCCGGCGCCTCAAAGCCGAAGGGCGCGGGGTTACCAATGTTCAGCTTCAGGATGCGGTGGCCCATCGCCTCCATGCGATTGGCCTCGTCCAGAATGGGGCCGCGGATGTCGTACAGGACGTTACTCAACTTTGAGGACTGACGGTACTTCGTCATGATGCTTTACTTTCTAGGGTGATCCAAAATGAATTGTGCTGCGTCATCATCTGCGATGGGGTTGGAACCGCTAGTCAGACGCAACAGGAACGAGAGGTTACCCGTGTCTAATGTAGATGATACGCGGTTAATTGCCGTCCGGGCGCTATCTGGCAGGGTACGACGAATAATGGGCACCAGCTGCTGCTGCAGAAGTGCCGTTGAGGGATCTTCCAGGGTGACTAGGCGGTTATCGTCAATCGCGGAGTCGCAGCTGTGCAGCAGGGTCACCTGTACGGTGTCTGCGGTGAGGGCGTTGACGCGTTCGGCGGGGTCGTCCTGAATCTTCGGGTCGTGCACACGGTAGCGGTAGAGGCTACGCAAAGAATCCACGCCGTAGGTGCCGCTGGAGTACCCGGTCGGAATGGAGAACACCAGACTCGACTGCACATCGCGCAGGTTCGCGAGGGAGTTGAGCTTGTAGCGGGCACTCACGGCGCGGGTGGTGACCAGTACATCCTTGTTGGTGGCGTTTGCGCCGTTGAGGAGCATGAGCTCTTCGGGCAGGATGCGCGAGATAGCGTTGGTCATGTCGGTGGTGCTCATGGCACGCAGGTTGATGGGGTCTGCGGAGCGGGTGGAGCTTGCGGTGGGGCTCGCGGTTGCGTCCATAGCATGCGCGGAGGCGGTGCTCTCCTCCGCGGTGGGGGTAGCTGCCGGGGGCAGGGTCACTCCGGCTGCTTGAGCGGAGGCGCTCACGGAGGCGGCGATGCGTTCGTTCTGCGCGGCGGCGGGGCTGATTTTGCCGTCGTCGGTCAGGTAGAGCAGCAGGTCGCCGCTGTAGTCGATGACCAGGTCCAGCGCCTCAACGGTGTTGGCGACGCCGCTTTCTTCGTCGTCGGGCAGGGTGGCGCTGGGGGTGGTGGAGTTCGCCGAAGGGACCATAAGCCCGCGCAGGGCGGTAGCGCGGCTGTTGTCGGTGTCAACAAGTTCAACGGAGTAGCCAACCTGTCGCAGGGCACGCGCGTACACGTGCGCTACGGCGCGCATCTCACGTAGGGCACCGTAGCCGATGCGTAGGGTGCCGTAGCTGGACGCGGAGGGGTCCACGTGCGGGGTCGTGTCGTTGCTACCGCAGGCGGCGAGCAGCGGCATGAGTGCCAGGGAGGTGAGCGCCGCACGGCGGGTGAGGGTTAGTCGGTTCATTAGGGAAGCTTCCGTGCGTTTTCGTCGGCGAGAAATTCGCGGTATTCGCGTGCCCAGCTGGCGGCATTGGAGTAGCCCATCATGGAGGCGACCTCATCGATGAGGGTGCCGTAGCGGATGGTGTCTAGCTCAGCGATGGGTACCCAGCGTGCGGTGTCGGAGGAGCCGTTGATTTCGTGGCGCAGTTCGCCGGTGACAATGTGGGCGCGGAAAACCACCCGCAGGGCGCAGAAGGGGAGCGCCTGCGGGTCTTTCTGGGTGGAGCGCACGGGAAAGTGTCCGGCGTGCACACCCAGAATGTCTTCAATGGCGACGCTGTAGCCGGTCTCTTCGAGGGTTTCCCTCAGCGCGGTCTCGTCCGCCTGTTCGCCGGGTTCCATGCCGCCTCCGGGCAGGGACCAGAGGGGGCTGAGCGCGCGGTCTTCGGGCACCCAGCGGGTCATGAGCAGCTTGCCCTGCTCAATGATGACTGCGTAGGCTGCGGGTCGGGTTTCCATTGCTAATGCCATGGTTTGATTTTACCGTCTATCGTTCTTTATCGTTTCTTGCCGCGGCGTGCGCTGGCGGCTTTGGCGGACTGTCGAGCGTGCTGGCGTGCGTTGCCGTTTTTCTTGGCGTTGGCGCGCTTTTTATCGCGGGCTTCACGGCGGGCGTTGGCGGCTCGTGCCTTCGCTTTTTCCTTTGCTTTTTCGGCGGCGATGCGTTCGGCGCGTGCCTGTCGGGTTTCGCTACCGCGGTCGCTGGTTGCGGTGCGGCCGCGCACAATGCCGATGAAGTCCTGCAGGAGCGCTTCGAGCTCTTCGCTACGCGGCTCGCCCTTGGGGGCACGCGGCCAGACCAGGTGCACCGGGTAGGTGTCCAGTCCAGCAACGGGGCGGTAGGTGAGGTCCTTGCGGTGGTAGAAACGCGCGATGGACATGGGCACAATGTACAGGCCCACACCGGCGGCAACCAGCTCGATGGTTTCCTTATCGGTCAGGCCTTCGGGCACGATGCGGCCGGCGCTCTCACGCCAGGTACGGGACACCTCCTCGTAGGCGGGAATATCGGAGGCGGGCTGCAGCAGGAACTCTTCGGCGAGCTCCTCCACGGGCACCTCATCAAGCACGGTGAGCAGGTGGTCCACCGGCAGAATGACCACGGGCAGCTCCTCGTAGAGGCGGATGCTGTGGTACTTCTCGCCGTCGCTGCTTGCCGGTTCGCGGTCGGGGCGCACAATGCTCATGTGCGCGAAGGGGTTCTCGGGTACGTCCTTGCGCTCAATGGTGGCGTGCTCGGTAGCTTCGGCGGGCGCCTCGGAGGCAGCAGTTCCCTCTTCTGCAACGGGTTCAGCAGGGTTGATTAGGCACAGGTCCTGATGCAGGGAGTCCAGGCCGCGCGCCTCACGCACGGGCACCTCCGCCAGCTGCACGCGATCGCCGTAACGCTCATGCCAGCGGTTGAACCATTTGCCGGGCATAATCGCCGGCACGTAGCTCACACGCAGCACGGAGCGCTGCAGCACGGGGATGGGCAGAGCCTCCGGAGTCTGGATCATTGCCAGCTGCTCGGGATGCAGGTACACGCGGGTGGGGGCCTCGACGAGCGCTTCGGTTTCTACCTCGTCGGTAGCGTTTTCGGGCGCGCTCAACTCGGGGTCGATTGCGGTGAGAGCAGGGTCGTTGACGGGCTGCTCTTCGGGGGTACCTGCGGTGGAGGATGCGGATGAACTCATCCCTCCACGCTAGCACATCTTGGGCGGCGGCATTGGGGGCAGGTGAGCGTGCTCAACCCGGCAAGATAGTACACCTATCCACTGCTGGAGACAGGACTAGTTCTCGGTAATGTCCGCGGTAGCGTTCGCAACGGTTTCGCGGTTAATGCGGCGTTCGCGTAGCTGAGACACAATGACCAGCACCGTAATAACAATGGCGAGGGCGAGCGGGAACATCCACGGTTCCAGGCCGAGCGCGGCAAGAATTGCGAAGCCGATGGTGGTGTAGACGCACGCCCAGATGAAGGTTCCAAGCAGCATCGCCGGAACCCAGCGCCGCAGCGGCATTTTCGTGAAGCCGGTCGTGATAATGACCGCGGTTTGCAGACCCACGGTGAGAAAGCAGAGGGGCACGGCAATAACGCCCCACCGGTTAATCAAGCGGCGCGCTTTACGGTAGAGCGGGCTGTCCATGGCTTTGCGGATGCGGTCGAGGCGCGCGCCACCTTCAGCAGCGAGTGCACCAAGAGCGTACACGATGCTGGTGCGGACGATACCGACCACCCACATGAAAGCTAGGGCAACCTCAATCGGGAGTGCGTCAAACCATTCTTTCACCCGGCTATTCTCTCACGAGTGGGCAATATTGGCCTGGTTGAAGGTTCTTTGAGGCTTCTTACTTCGACATATGGAGGGGCTAAAAAGTTTTTTAAATTTTTTTCAGCCGAGGGTTATTACCCCTTGTCGCCTGCAATGGCGCGGATTTTACTTAGGCAAACCTTAGTTTATTGACAGGGTGTCGCTATTTTCGGCTTGTATCAGGTGCAGGAATTAGGATATATTTTTATTACCGAATAGGGCAGGCCTTGTGGGAAGGTCTTCCTAGTCGGTCTAGAAGACTTTCTTCCTGTGTGTGATGCTGGAAAAGGAACCCCATGGACGGGGTTCCTTTTCTTTTTAACTACCCGCTTTACCCACGCCGCACATTCGCATAGATGCAAACCCCTGACAGCGCGAAAAACCCCGACAGCACAAGCTATCGGGGTTTTACGCATTTAGAGCGAAGTCTACTTCTTACCCTGATTCTTACCCTGATCCTGGCGGTGCAGGGCACTCAGCGGCTTGGGCAGCTGAACCGGGTTCCAGGTGTTGCTGACCGCCTCAAAGGAGGAGCCAGCACCGGGGTGACGGTTCGTGGAACGAACACCACCGGTCGCAATAGCACCGTTAGAGTGAGCAGGGTCGTTCAGCGAGGCGATATCCAGCGCATCGAACTCAGAATCATCTAGAACGTCCGGCAGCGGAATCTCTTCGGGAATCGGCTGAGCGGCAGGAGCCGCAGGTGCCTGGCGGACGGGCGAACCGTCACGCAGAGCCTGGCGAGCCACCGGCTGATCCGGGCGAAGTGCCGGCTGCTGTGCGGCAGCTACTACCGGCTGCGCGGGAGCCTTCGCGGGCGCCTGCTGAACGGGCTGAACAGCCTGAGTGGGCTGGGGCACTACCTGCTGGGTAGCAGGTGCCGGTGCCTTCTGAACAGGCTGAGGCTGTGCAACCTGCACCTGTGCTACCCGAGGCTGCCCCGCGGTGCGAGGCGCAGTAGCGGAGGAAGCGTGAGTAGCGGAACCGCTCTCCTGATCGAAGAGCACACTACCGCGGCGAATCGGCTGGAAGCGGCTCGGACGCTGCTGGCGACGCTCCTGACGGTGAGCCGCAGGCGGCTCGGTAGAACCAGTAGGGGCAGAACGAGCGGGTGCCGGGCGAACGGGACGAGCAGCCTGAGAGGGCGCGGGCGCCTCCTCGCGAGCAGTAGCCCCGGGTGCATCCTCAGATGCCTCCACCGCAATGTGCGCACGGCTCGGGCGTGCCGCCTCACGGTTCAGGTTGCCGGCAGACTTGCGGGCAGCGGGCTTGCGGGTAGCGGGGCGCGACTGAGGCTCAGATTCTTCAGTAGCTTCAGAATCCGGACCTTCAGCACCCGGGCCATCTACCGATTCGGGTGCATCGTCGTAGGCTTCGTCATCCTCGGAGCCTTCGTACGCTTCACCCTCAGCATCATCACCCTCAGCGCCTTCTGCTTCAGCCTTGGCGCGGCGTTCATCACGGTTCGCTTTCACCTGATGGGCAAGAGACTCCAGCAGACCAAAACGGCTCACAGCCCACGCGCCACCGGCAAGAATCAGGAAGAGAACAGCCCAACCCCACGCCAAACCAGCAAAGAGTGCCAGAAGGCCGGTGACCAGGGCAAGCACACCCAGACCGGCGGCAACCAACAGGGCAATACCGCTCGGGCTCGAAGTATCAAAGTAAGACAGCGGCGAGGGCTTCGACTTCTCCACTACAGGGATTGCATCGGTATAGGGCGCAGTGGGGGAAGATTCGCGAATCTGCGAGATAGATGCGGTGTCCGGGGCAGGCTGAGCGGAGTCATCGACAGCGTGAGAGGAAGAAGCCTGCGGAAGAGCAGAAGAGGGCAGGGAGGTACCCGGTGCCACCGCATGCTCGGAGGACTGGTACGCCTCCGACTCGTTCAGTAACACACCGGCGGAGGCGAGAATGTCCTCAGCGGTACGCTCGGCACTAATCAGGGGACGCTCAGGCTCCATGACGTGACCTGCGGGCGCGCGACGGAGGCTCCTGGGCACAAACCACAGCAGCAAAATCACGGTCAGAATTACCAACACACCGGAGGTGTTCAACAGCGTCATATCAGGTCGCCCTCTATCGTCCCTTTATCCCTAGACTTTAATCATACCCTTATATTCCCGATGCTTTCCATAAGAGGAAAGAATCGGGCTGGATATGCGCATATACCCCGGAAGGAATATGCATCCGAAGATGCTTGCGCACGTTCAACGCAAGACCATTGCCAAGCCCTCACTCAGCAATATCCCACGTACGACGCAAAGGAAGGCGCCCTCCCTCGGAGCTAACGCCCCACCGGAAAGAACGCCTTCCTCAGCGTGGTTGGTATTTATCGGTTGCCCTCGTTAGAGGGCGGATGCAGAGTGCTTAGCAGTTCTCTGCGACAAAGTCCTTCAGCCAAGCGCGCAGGTCGTCACCGAACTCGGGACGCTCAGCAGCAAGAATAACGTTTGCCTTCAGGTAGGACAGCTTGTCACCGGTGTCGAAACGGCGGCCAGAGAAGACCACGCCGTAGACGCCTTCGCCTTCGCCTTCGCCCTGAGCCAGGGTCTGCAGAGCGTCGGTCAGCTGAATCTCGCCGCCGCGGCCCGGAGCGGTGTTCTCCAGAACCTCGAAGACCTTCGAGCTCAGAACGTAACGGCCAATCACAGCGTAGTTCGAGGGAGCCTCATCAGCTGCAGGCTTCTCAACCAGACCGGTAATCTTAACGAAACCGTCCTCGCCCTCAACAGCCTCAATAGCAGCTGCACCGTAAGCGGAAATAGCCTCGCGGGGAACCTCCATCAGAGCAACGACGGAACCGCCGGTACGCTCCTGGACCTCCACCATGCGAGTGAGCAGGTCTTCCTTCTCGTCAATCAGGTCATCGCCGAGCAGAACAGCGAATGCTTCATCGCCGACGTGGCGCTTTGCGCGCAGAACAGCGTGGCCCAGACCCTTGGGGTCGCCCTGACGCACGTAGTGCAGGTCGCCACCGAGCTCATTAGTCTCAACGACAGATGCCAGCAGGGCATCCTTACCCTGCTCAGCGAGCTGCTGCTCCAGAACGGGAACGCGGTCAAAGTGATCTTCAAGAGCGCGCTTGTTACGGCCGGTAATCATCAGAACATCGTTCAGACCGGCACGAATTGCTTCCTCCACCACGTACTGAATCGCGGGGCGATCGACGACGGGGAGCATTTCCTTAGGGGTTGCCTTCGTTGCGGGCAGGAATCGGGTGCCCAGACCAGCAGCAGGAATAACTGCCTTAGTAACAGACTTAATTTCAGTAGCCATGCCACAAGAATACCCTAAGTTGTAAAGTACTTAAGGCGATTTATCGAGACTATGACATGAAAAAATCTTCAACGTGACTAACTACATATCAGTGAAGGTACATTCTTAGGGGTGCGGAGAAAATACGCCCCGTTCCGCTCAACGCTATTCTTCACAAACCCTATACTAAAAAGTGGAATCTATGCCCCGGCAGATTAGGCCGCTTTTCGCCGCCCACAAGGATATTTTCGCACCGCCTCGAACACCCTCAGCGCGGAGGAACCATGACCCAAACCAGCTCATCTCCGCCCCCCCCTATAAGACCTCACCCGCAATACCGATGGGACACACCATGCCTCTCAATACCACAGCCGCCACCAGCAACTCCGACGCCGGAGCCAGCGCAGACGATATCGCCCTGGATAAAGATATTCTCCGCTCCCAAATCCGCCCGCGCCGCCTCACCGCACGCAGCCACCGCGGCGAACACGGACAGCAGCGGATGACTAACCTTTTCACCCGCCACATTCTCGAGGCCATCGCGCAGCGCCTCCACTCCCCCGGCACCATTGCGGCATACCTGCCCACCAAATCCGAGCCGCCCATCATTGAAGCACTAACCCGCCTGCACAAGGACGGACACCGCATCCTCGTGCCCGTCGTGCGCCCCGGACGCAAACTCGCCTGGGTGCACTGGGACCCCGCCGTTGAGCACCCGCTCAGCCCCATGGGAATCCCCGAACCCGAGGGTGAAGAACAGGACGAGCAAGCCTTCGTAAACGCCGATGTGCGCCTCATCCCCGCTCTTGCCTTTGACGCTGGCGGGCACCGCCTCGGTCAGGGAGGCGGCTACTACGACCGCATTATCCCCCTGCTCAGCGCACAACAGCTACAGGAGCAGAGCATCGGCGTGGTCTTTGCCGATGAAATGTACGAAACTATCCCCTACGACCGGTGGGACGCCATTCTGCCGGTCCTCCTCACCGAGGAAGGTATTTTCCGCACTCACCCGCAGGGCTAAAAGAGCCCGGCTTGCCCATCCCCGGTTTGCTCTTGATTGAGTTCGCTCTTGATTGACACCCCAAATCTTTAGGCAAAAGCGTAAAGATATGCGAAACACATCAATAAAAGCACTCAGGAAAAAGGCAAAAAGAAACCAGAAAAAGCTATTTGAGAAGAAAACGCAAATAGCTCCCAACGTTTCAAAAGCGGTACACTCAAACCACGTTAATAAACCATCCCAGCGAAAACGGATACAGAAGGACAAAATGCCGGTCTACGTTTACCAGTGCAAGAATTGCAACCACGTCTTTGAACAGCGCCAGTCCTTTAGCGACGATGCACTGCGCATCTGCCCGCAGTGCGGCGAAGAAACCCTGCGCAAGCGCTACAACACCGTCGGCGTGACCTTCAAGGGTTCCGGCTTCTACAGCACCGACAAGGGCAACTCCTAGGCGGAACTTCCACATCGGTCGAAGAGGGGCGGGGCAACACAGGTTGCCCCGCCCCTCGGCGTTTAAGAAGCACTCCCAGCTCGGATGTGCTACACGATATTGTTACCCCAGTGCGGAGGACGCTGCTGACGCATCCATTCCAGACGCTCACGCTCCTCCGGGGTCAGCGGCTGCGCGGAAATAGCCGCCTTCTGAGCACCCGCCTTCTGAGAGCTCGGGTTTTGAGCATCAGTTTTCTTCGCGGAAAACCCCGCAACAGACGAGGTACCCGCAACCGGAGGCGTCGTCACGCCCACCAGCAGAGGCTCAGCCCCGCTCACAGAGCCGCCGCCGCTCACGCGACGGTGACCGCGGCGAGGCTTCGGCGTCGACGAATAGCTAGCCACGGACCTCAGCGCCCTCATCCATGTCCAGGTAGTGCAGCACGCGCGCCACCACAGCATCCGGATCAGCGAACACCTCCAGGGTGCCCAGCGTAATGTAGTTCCAGCCCGTGCGGCTCAGACGCTCCGGCAGCAGGCGGGTACGCTCACGCACCGAAGCACGCGCGTAATTCTGCTCGCCATCGGAGCAGGCCACCAGCGGCATAGCCGCCGGGACGCTCGGGTTCGACGAGACCACGGGAGCTACGCCCAGCGCAGGCACCGGCTCAGCCGCCACCTTCTCCGGGGCGTGCGCAATCAGAGCGATATCGCCCTCACCGCGAGTCACACGCACACCGCAAGCCTGCAGGCGCGCCACCAAATCGTTCAGCAGCCAGTCGCCCAAATCCGGGGTGTCCGCCTCGTCGGCTGCCAAGAATGCGTTACGCGGTAGGGTCTCCGGCACGCGCTGTGCCTTCGCCTCCACCTCTTCACGCGCCTGACGTTCCGCGTGCTCACGCAGCAGGTGGTAGAAGTCCACCGCGCCATGATGCAGCTTCTGCGGGTCCAGCTCCGAGGGGTCAATGCACGAGACGATGCGCAGGGCGCGGCGGGCACGAGTCAACGCAACCACAAAGCCCTGGCGACCGTGCTCGGCAGACAGCTGACCCAAATCATACGACGCCTGACCCAGGCGGGCACGGCCCACGCCCAGGGAGAAAATCACGGTATCGCGCTCGAGGCTCTCGGCGCGGGTCAGATCGACCACGCGGAAAGACTCCTCACCGGCAGCGAAGAACGGCGCCAGCTGCGGGTACAGGCTCAGGGCGTGACGCACAGACTCAGCCACACGCTGAGCGTGCTTCGGGCTAGCCGTCACAACCGCCAGCGAACGGTCCGGGGTGCGGTACGCGTGCTCGAGCACCAGGTTCGTGACGCGCTCCACCTCAACACCGGGCGAATCCAGGTTCGCGTTATCGCTGACCTTACCGCGAGTATCAATGTACTCAACGGTCAGCGAACCGGCAGGCTGAGCGGAGGCGCGGCTCACCGGTGCCGCATGTAGCTGCGAGCCGTAGAACTCACGGTTCAGGTAGTCGAGAATCACCGGGTCCATGCTGCGGTGCAGCATCGCCAGGGTGCGGTTGGGCAGTATGGTGGCGAGCACGTCGAAGGTGCTGTCCAGCTGCTCGTCGGTCGGCTCGGGTGCACCGAAAGTCGGCGCAGACACGATGAACGGCGAGGGGTAACCCGAATGCGGGTCGCCCAGGGCAATCACCTGGTCGGCGCGGGTAATCGCCGGCAGGTTTGCCGCCAGCGGGGTCGACTCGGAGTCCAGCAGCAGCACCGTATCAAAACGCATGGAGGCGGGAACCTTACGCGCCAGGGCGAAGGGGCTCGCAGTCCACAGCGGCAACAGGGTACGCGCCATGACCGGGGCGTGAGTCAGCAGCTCGTCGAGCACGAACTCGTAGCCGCGCAGCTGACTCTTCAGGTACGCAGCCTGGTCGTGTTCAGACTCAATGCGTTCAGTCCACACGCGGGCCATCTTCGCCAGCAGACGCGCCGGGGCGCTGGTCATGTGGGCGTAGTCGGCACGGCGGAAACGGGACTCCGTATCGCGCAGACGGTCACCGTCCAGCAGCTTACCTTCGTGATGCTGCAGCAAGAACTCCAGGGCAGACTGCCACCAGGCAAGCTCCAGCTCAGCGGCAACAACCTCGGTTGGAACCTGACGTGCGTACAGGTCATCGAGTAGCTCCGACAGGCCGCGCTCACGCAGCTTCTGGGTCAGGGCGTCACGCTCCGGCAGGGTCATCAGCAGCACGCGGTCCGCCATGAGGGCGTCCAGGCGGGCATCCAGCACATCCAGGTCGGTGCGCACAAAATCGATGCCTTCGACAGTATCCGCCAGGACAATGCCCAGGCCCGCCAGCTCAGAAACCAGGGAGTTCAGAGCGGCAGCCAGCTGATCCAGGTTCTCCGGAATCTGCGGGGTACGGGGCGCCTCAATGTGGCGAATCCACTCGGCGCGCTCCGCCTGAACCACCTTCAGCTGCTCGTGCAGGTCACCAATATTCACGCCCGGAAGGATGTACTCCTTCGCCGCGCGGCGCAGGCGGGAACGCTGCATACTGCTCATCTCGATGCCGTTCTCACGGCGCCACGCACCCGAAGCGGTCGCCGCAATCAGGTCGGTCACCGGGCGGTCGTAGACATCAGCGCGGAAACGCTTGAGCGTCTCGCGGATGCGCATCAGAATCGCCAGCTGCGACTCCCACTCGGCGATGGTACGACCCGGGCGCAGTCCCAGCATGGCGCTGGTGTGGTTCATCGCCTCACGCAGGTTCAGCAGGGAGGACTTGAGGGTAATGACCAGGGCGTATGCCTCTGCGGCTTCCTCATCATTGACCAGGCGGGCGCGGTACCACGGGGAGGTACGCGAAGCCGCCGCAAAACCATCAATCTCACCCAGGCGCACCAGCTCGGCACGCACCTGCTCACGCTCCATGAGCGAATCGAGCATGGGGCGGTCAAAACGCACGCGGGTTGCCGGGCCGTCCTCGGAGGCGGTCAGCTCAGCCAGACGCTGCAGTGCAGAGTAGACAGAAATCTGCCAGTTCGAGTCCTTGTTCAGCAGGGCACGAGTGTGGTCGAGCAGCGCGGCACGGGTCGCCACGAGCTCTTCGTTCAGGTCCTCAGAGTTCGGCTCTTCGGCGCTCTCATTGCGCACGATTGCGCGAATGAACTCGGCGCGCTGAGCCTCAGCATCATGCTCGGCAAGCAGGTCGTAGCGCAGGCTCTCAATGCCGGTGCGCTTGAGTAGCGCCGAGAATTCAGCGAGGGTGGAGCGCTTCTCGCCCACCACGAGCACGGACTTACCGCGACCCATCAGGGCGGAAGCAATGTTCACGGCGGTACGCAGCGGCTCGGTGCCGGGCGCCGCAGTGATGGTGAAGGAGAATCCGCTAACCGCGGTGTCGATAATCTCCTGGGCGTTCGCGTCCGCATCCAGCAGGAGCATTTCCTCTGCCGGGTCGCGCTGGTCCAGGGGCGGCTGCAGGTTGTGGGCGTTGAGCTCACGTGGTTTCACGCCGGGCACTTTCAGCGCCGCCAGGTCACGAACCAGCGGGGTGATGGCGGTGTGCGGTAGCTCGCCCAGGCTTTCCTTCAGGTCAGCAAAGGTTGAGATGAAGTACTTCGATTCAATGGTCATGCCCGGAATACGGCCCGCGGAGGCGCGCATACGTTCGATGACCGGTTCGGGGTCCAGGCGGGACATGGAGTTCGCCAGCTGCGCCACATCCATGGTGCCCAGGTCGATGCCGTACTCCTGCTTAATCTGTCGGACCATCGCCGGGTTCAGGCGTGCGGAACCGGCAAGGCGCAGCTCGAAGTCGTCGTCCTTAGGGTGCGGGGTGATGCTCAGCGGCGCCATGAGAATCGGCGCGATGAAGCGCTTCTCGTAGGCGGCGGCATCCTCGCGGGTGTCGTGCGAAAGCCAGGAGGCGGTACCCGCCACGAAATAGCCGGAGTCCAGGCCGTGGTCGGTGGCAAGCTCGTAAATCTTGGTGCGCAGGGTGCGTGCAGAGCGCATGCCTGCCTCCAGCTGCGACTTGTCGCGCAGAATCGTGGAGAGGCGGGTCTTGCGTCCGGCGAGTAGCTGAGCCAGGCCGGAGGGGTTCGCCTCGGACAGGTCGATGTGCACGTAGTCGACCTGGTTGAAGTCAAGCATCGCGTCGGGGCCGGTGTAGACGTCCATCTGTTCCGCCCAGCGCTCAAGCCCCGCCGAGGGATCGAAGTCCTCGTGGGCGGGGTTCAGGTGTGCGGGCAGCTCGGCGATGTTGATTTCGTCGGCTACTTCGTGGGTTTCCTCTGCTGAGGTCGCGGCGGCTGCGGCGGGCTGAACGGTATCAGCCGGAGTGCCGGGGGCGTGCTGCGCGTCGGTAGGCTCGGGAATCTGGTTCACGTCGTGAGTGTCCTTGTGGGTCAGTGCGGTGTACGTTTGCGCGTACACACCGAAGATGGTGGTTCTTCCGGGGTCCTCTGCCCGGGTGTGCCTCAAGCGGGGCGGGTGTCAGTGTGCGCCTGCGTGCTTACTTCGACCACATCGCGATATTGACAGCGAGCAGCACTACGGTCACCAATACGTAGAAGACCAGGGCAGGCAGAAGCGCCCAACGGTACTTGGGTGCCAGTTCGCCTTCCAGGTTGCCGAAGCGCAGGGAGCGGAAGAGGAAGAAGCTCAGGATTGCGCCGGGCAGGTTACCGATAATGACCAGCAGTATGGTCAGGTACAGGGCATAGGCTCGTTCGGTGCGTTCGTTCTCTGCCCCTACGAACTTGAGGGTACCGCCCAGCAACAGGCTGAGGCAGGCGTTCAGGAATGCCACGGTGAAGAAGGGGATCTTCAGGGCTGCTTGGAAGTCCATCTGGGAGTTCGCTGCGCCCAGGGCAATCCACAGCAGCAGCAGTGCGGGGATGATCATGAGGTACCAGAACAGGTACTTACGCATCTTGTCGGTGTTTTCGATGAGCGCGAAAATTGCGGTCACGGGGTGTCTCTTTCAGATGGTCTCAGGCGGATTCGGTCGGATTCAGGAGGAGTGAGTGAAGGAGCAGGCGGGCATAGTTTCGCCTTGTCAGGCGTCGATTTCGCCTCCGCTATTGAGGGCGTCATCCACCTGGTCCTGCAGAGTTTCGCGGCGTTCATGTTCAACGTGCTCAATGTAGCGGCGCACGATGTAGTCCAGCAGCACCGACAGCGCCACGAAGGAGTAGTAGGGCTTACGCTGGGTGCTGATGTGGGTGGGGGTGGTCTGGTAATGCAGGGAGTACTCGGCGTGCGAGGACATGTAGTTCACACCAATGGCGGTCACCGCAATCATGGGGATGCGGCGTAGCGCCAGCATCTTAATGTGTTCGCGCATGTTCTCGGTCTGACCGGAGAAGGACACAATGATGACCACGTCGTCCTGGGTCATATTGTTCATGGCGCTTTCGAACTCATTACGTGCCGGGATGACGTGGCAGAACTTACCGCAAACCTGCATGGACTTGGTAAATTCCTGCACTGCGTTACGCTGAGCGTAGCCGGTACCGAAGCAGTACACGGTGCGGGCCTCATGAATGCGCTTGAGCAGTCCGCTCAGCTCCATGTGCTCGAGGTAGTCGTAGGTGCGCTGAATGTCTTCGCGGCCGCTCTCGATGAACCGCGGGTTGAAGGGTTCGCTACGGTTCAGAGAGGACTTAATGAAGTACTTCAACTCAGCAAATCCGGAGAAGTTCAGCTTCTTCGTCAGGCGGATAATTGAGCTGGTCGAAGTATAAGTTTTATGTGCCAGAGAGTTGATCGTTGACTCTGCAACGAACTCTTCGTTTTCTAGCATGAATGCCAAAATTTCCCGTTCAGTTTCACTGAATCGGTGCTGGTTCGCATTCACGACATCTTGTAAATCCACTCAAAGCTCCTGAATCCGATGGTGAGCAATATATAAATAGTACACGCTCTAAGGTCATCAGCCAGGGTGGGTGAGGGTGGTCTTCCCTCACGTTGAGGGGCGCGTTATGCAGATTTGAGCCGGGAATACGTCTGGACACGAGCCCGGGTACAGCTTCGCCGGCGGCATCGGTGTTATCCGATACCGCCGGCGAAGTCTATACCTTATGAGGCGTCATACCGTCAGACGGTTGAAAGCTGAATCCTCTTAGGAGAGGGTCTTAGCTTCGTTCACCATGGTCTCGAAACGCTCGCGAACCTGGGGAACGTCCATGCCGACGATGACCTGGAATGCCTTGCCCTTGCGGACCAGACCCAGAGCACCTGCGCTCTTGAAGTCTGCATCCGAGGGGCTGACCAGGGACTCATCAGCAACGGAGACACGCAGGCGGGTTGCGCAGTTGTTCACGGTGGTGATGTTCTCTGCGCCACCGAGCAGTTCGAGGAAGCCTGCTGCGCGGGGTGCGTAGAGGTCGCCATCAGCGGACTCAGCAGCTGCGCCGCCGTTCTTCTCAGCAGCCTTAGCAGCCTTGTACTCTGCCTTGCTGTAGAGCTTGGTCTCGCCGCCGTCTTCTTCACGACCGGGGGTCTTGAAGTCGAACTTCAGAATCATGAAGCGGAAGATCACGAAGTACAGGACGGTGAAGCACAGGCCCACACCAATCTGCATGAGGTAGGTGCCGGAGTGGTTTGCCCACAGCGGGATCCAGTTCTGGAACAGGAAGTCGAGCAGACCGCCACCCATGTAACCAACCAGACCCAGCTGGTACATGATTGCTGCCATGGATGCTGCCAGGATTGCGTGGACCAGGAACAGCGGGGGTGCCAGGAACAGGAAGGTGAACTCGAGGGGCTCGGTGATACCAATCAGGATCGCGGTGAGGCAGACGGGGATCATCAGTGCGAGAACTTCCTTGCGCTTCTCGGGACGAGCGGTGGTGTAGAACGCCGCTGCGATACCGATGGGTGCGAAGACCTTGGAGTTACCGTGCAGTGCGAAGCCGCCGCCGGGGAACAGTTCCTTCAGGGGCTTGTCGCTCTTAGCGAACTCGCTCAGGTGGCTCGGCCAGTCCTTAGCGATACCGTTCGGGGTAACAACGTTACCGAAGACGAACGGGGAGTAGATGAAGTGGTGCAGACCGGTCGGAATCAGGAAGCGCTCGAGGAAGGTGTAAACCCACACGCCGAGTGCGCCGGATGCGATGAAGAAGCCCTGCAGGGAGGAGATACCGTGCTGAGCGTAGGGCCACAGCCAGGAGAACAGGAATGCCACGGGCATCATCAGGAAGAAGCAGACGCCGTAAACGTACTGCGAGCCCTGGAAGATACCGAGGAAGTCGGGCAGCTTCTTGTCGAACCAGCGGTTGTGTACCCACACCACGATTGCGGAGATGATGATGGCACCGAAGATACCGGTGTCCATGGTCTTGATACCGGCGATCATCTTCAGACCGGTACCTGCCGCGCTCTTAGAGATGTCGGTGGTGTAGTCCAGGTCGAAGAAACCGGTGCCGCCCTTGCCCCATACCTTGAGCATGGCGCCGACGAAGTAGTTGAAGGTCAGGTAGACCATTGCAGCTTCCATCACTGCACGTGCGTTAGCGGTCTTTGCCAGTGCAATGGGCAGACCGATCACGAAGAGCAGTTCCATCTGGTTGAAGACGGTCCATGCGCCGGCTTCCCAAACAGACCAGAAGTGGTTCCACGCGCTTTCCTTGTCAGCAGCGAGGGGGATCAGGTCGCCGTTCTGTGCAATGATCGCAATACCGACCGCGAGGCCAGCGAATGCGAAGAGAAGAACGGGTGCCAGCATGGCAGAGCCGAACCTCTGTACTTTTTCCATCATGAGGCTATACGCCCTTTCGGGTTGTCGAGTGAGCGGACGCAGGGGTTGGCGCTCATTGCCAACCTGCTGTTCATGCATTCGAACGCCGTATCTTTATACCCCCAAATGGAAGTGTATGAGAGCGGCGCCACATAACCTGCGTGCGCTAAATGCCGAATGTGTTTTAGACAAAAACAATAATGCCAGGTCATACCTGCCCACACATACCAAAAATAGAAGTTTTGAAAGAGTTTTTCAGAACCTGAAACATCTCCCGGCACTGGTTAAAAATACTGACCGCAGATGAGACTTTTCCTCTATTACCCAGCCCACAGAATCGATAGCATAAACAGTGCACCCGTAGGTTGAGAGCCCATACAACGCTCCCAACCTTCACCAACGGGGTGCTTCCCTCAAACTTCTTTCTCACGCACTACCCCCGGACTTAGTTTTATGCGCTTCCTCACCCTCAACACCCACAGCTGGTGCGAAATCCACCAGATTTTGAAAATCCGTACCCTCGCAAAGTTCATCATTGAACAGCAGGTGGATGTCATTGCACTGCAGGAAGTCAACCAGCTCACCTCCACCCCCGTGGTGAAGGACCCCCTGAACTACCGCGGCGGCGCAGGCGTGCCGGTCCGCGAAGACAACTACGCCCTGCTCCTCGTACAGGCGCTCAACGAAATGGGTGCCACCTATGAGTGGACCCTCACCGAAACCCACATCGGCTGGGACCTCTACGACGAATGCGTAGCAATCCTCTCGCGCCTGCCGATTCGCGGCATCAAGCCCATCGAGATGTCCCCCGACTACGACTACCACCAGGTGCAGCGCCGCGCCGCGCAGGCAGCCCTCATCGAAACTGAAACGGGTACCTTCTGGTGCGCCACCACCCACATGTCCTGGTGGGACTTCGACGGCGAGCCCCTCTTCGCGCAGGAATACACCCACCTCTCGCAGGCACTCGCAGAATGCGCCCTCACCGCACCCGTGCTGCTCGGCGGCGATTTCAACTCCGCCGCACATCTGAGCGATGAGGGCTACGCATTGGTCACCTCCAGCGGTATGGTGGATACCCGCTCGCTGGCGGAGCACACCGACGGCGAGAACACCGTCCACCGTGAAATCGCCGGCTGGGAAGGTAACACGGACGCCAAGCGCATCGACTTCGTGTTCGCTGACCGCCTCGTCGACGTGGCCTCCCACGAGGTGGTCTTCCGAGATAACTCCCCCGAGGCGATTTCCGATCACAGCGGCCTGCTCCTCGAGCTCGACCCCGCAAGCTGGGCACCGCAGAGCCTCCTTACGCCCCTCACCGACCAGCGTTAAGGGCACCAGACTTATAGCCGCCGAATACGACGGCACCTATCGCACCAACACCCATTACGACCCCAAGAGAAGGAACAATCATGACGACCCAAACCCAGTGGTGGCAGGAACCGGTGGTCTACCAGATCTACCCCCGCTCCTTCAACGACTCCAATGGCGACGGCATCGGCGATCTGCCCGGCATTACCGAGAAGATTCCGTACCTCGCCAAGCTGGGTATTCAGGTGCTGTGGCTCTCGCCCATCTACGCTTCCCCGAACGATGACAACGGCTACGACATTTCCGATTACCGCGCCATCATGACCGAGTTCGGCACCATGGAAGACTTCGATGAGCTGCTCGAAACCGCGCACAAGCACGGCATCAAGCTCATGATGGACCTGGTCGTCAACCACACCTCTGACGAGCACGAATGGTTCAAGCAGGCACGCTCCTCCAAGGACAACCCCTACCGCGACTACTACATCTGGCGCGACCCCAAGGGCTTCGACGAGGACGGCAAGCCGATTCCGCCGAACAACTGGATTTCCTGCTTCAGCCCCTCCGTGTGGGAATGGGACGAGGCGACCGGCCAGTTCTACCTGCACTACTTCTCCATCAAGCAGCCCGACCTGAACTGGGAGAACCCGAAGGTCCGCGAAGAGGTCTACGACATCATGCGCTTCTGGCTGGACAAAGGCGTGGACGGATTCCGTATGGACGTCATCAACCTGATCTCCAAGGACCTCTCCTTCCCCGATGACCCGGCAGTCCTCGCTGGCGGCCTCGACAACTGCCTGGCTGTCGCAGCTAACGGCCCGCGCGTGCACGAATTCCTGCAGGAGATGAACCGCGAGGTCCTCAGCAAGTACCCGGTCATGACCGTGGGCGAAACCCCCTGCGTAACCGTGGACGACGCCGCGCTCTACACCGGTTTCGACCGCAACGAGCTGCAGATGGTGTTCCAGTTCGAGCACATGGACGTAGACGCCTCCGAAGGTGGCGTGACCGGCAAGTGGTCCGACCGCCGCTTCAACCTGGTTGACCTCAAGAAGATCCTCACCCACTGGCAGGAAGGCCTGCACGGCCGCGGCTGGAACTCCCTGTACTGGAACAACCACGACCAGCCGCGCACCGTCTCCCGCTTCGGTAACGACTCCCCCGAGTACCGCACCGTCAGCGCCAAGATGCTGGGCACCGTACTGCACCTGATGCAGGGCACCCCCTACATCTACCAGGGTGAAGAGCTGGGCATGACCAACGTCTTCTTCGACGATGTGAAGGACTACAACGACCTGGAGATTCACGACTCCTGGCGCAAGTACGTTGAAGAGTCGGGCCGCGTCTCCGCTGAGGACATGCTGCGTTACATCAGCGCCTCCGGTCGCGACAACGCACGCACCCCCATGCAGTGGACCGCTGGCGAGAACGCAGGCTTCACCTCCGGCACCCCGTGGCTGAAGCTGAACCCGCGCTACACCGAAATCAACGCGGAGGCTGAGCTCGCTGACCAGGATTCCGTGTTCTACCACTACCGCGATCTGATTAGCCTGCGCCGCGAGCACCCGATCGTCCTGACCGGCGAGTACCGTCTGCTGGATGAAGAAGACGAGCAGGTCTACGCCTACCTGCGCGTGAACTCCGACGAGGACGCCGCAGCAACCGGCGAGCGCGCCCTGCTGGTCGTCGCTAACTTCACCGATGACACCGTTCAGCTGAACTATGCGGGCGGCAACCTGGATTCGGTGGTGCTGACCAATTCGCAGGCTCTCTCCCCGACTGAGCTGAAGGCCATCGAGAACACCCCGAAGCTGATCAGCTCGAACTACCGCGATGAGAACCGCGAGTTCACCGATGAAGGCACCCTGCTGCGTCCTTACGAGGCGAAGGTGTACCTCTTCGGTAACGCGTAAGTAAGCACACCCCAAAATGTAATGCGCGAGGGGGATCCGGTACAGACATTCCGGGCCCCCTCGCCCTATACTTCAATCACAGACACAATTTGTTCCTCTTTTCGGCTGGATAGCCAGTACAGAAAGGCAATTATGAGCAACTCCGAGGCATACGAGGTTCCCTCCTACGAAGGCCGCCAGTGGTGGAAGGAAGCCGTGGTGTACCAGGTGTACCCCCGCTCCTTCAACGACGCGAACGGCGACGGTATCGGTGACCTGAAGGGCATCACCGAGAAGCTGCCCTACCTGGCTAAGCTGGGCATCAACGTCATCTGGCTCTCCCCCGTGTTCGACTCGCCGAACGTGGACAACGGCTACGACATCTCTGACTACTTCGCCATCATGAGTGACTTCGGCACCATGGAAGACTTCGACGAGATGCTTGAAACCGCCCATAAGCACGGCATCAAGATCCTGATGGACCTGGTCGCAAACCACACCTCCGATGAGCACCCCTGGTTCAAGGAATCCCGCTCTTCCAAGGACAACCCCTACCGCGACTACTACATTTGGAAGGACCCGAAGGGCTTCGACGAGGACGGTAACCCGATTCCTCCGAACAACTGGGCGTCCGAGTTCGGCGGCCCGGCGTGGGAGTGGGACGAGGCGACCGGCCAGTTCTACCTGCACATCTTCTTCAAGGAACAGCCCGACCTGAACTGGGAGAACGAGAAGGTTCGCGAGGACCTGTACTCCATGGTCCGCTGGTGGCTGGACAAGGGCGTTGACGGCTTCCGCCTGGACGCTATCAACATCATCTCCAAGCCCGAGGGCTTCCCGGATGACCCCTCCACCGACTTTGAGAAGCACACTTCCTCGATTCCGTTCGTCATCTCTAACGGCACCATGGTGCACCCGTGGATGAAGGAGCTCACTCGCGAGACCTTCAGCCGCTACGACGTGATGACCGTGGGCGAGACCAGCGCAACCAGCCCCCAGGACGCTAAGCTGTGGGCCGGCTACCACACCGGTGAGCTGAACATGATCTTCCACTTCGATCACATGGGCGTGGATAACGACCCGAACGGCAAGCTGGGCGGCAAGTGGTCCTACGCGCCGTACAAGCTGACCGAGCTCAAGCGCATCCTGAACGAGTGGCAGACCACCCTGGAGGGTAACGCCTGGGGTTCGTTGTACTGGAACAACCACGACCAGCCGCGCGTTGTCTCCCGCTTCGGTAACGATTCGGATGAGTTCCGCACCCTGTCCGCTAAGCAGCTGGCAACCACCCTGCACTTCATGCAGGGCACCCCGTACATTTACCAGGGTGAAGAGCTGGGCATGACCAACGTGAAGTTCGATTCGATTGAGGATTACCGCGATGGCGACTCGATCCGCTTCTACGAGGACATGCACGTTGACCACAAGCGTCTGAGCCACGAAGAGGCGATGCAGGCAATCTACATTAAGGGCCGCGACAATGCTCGCACCCCGGTTCAGTGGGATGCCTCCGCTAACGCTGGTTTCAGCCCCGAGGGTGTGACCCCGTGGATTGCTGTGAACCCGAACTACCCGGCGATTAACGCTGAGGCTGTTCTGGCTGATGAGGATTCGATCTTCTACCACTACCAGCAGCTGGTGGCTCTGCGCCGCGGCAAGCTGAAGGACCTGATGGTTTACGCGTCCTTCGCTCCGGTGGATTCGGTTCAGGTTCCGCACAACGAGGACGAGGCTGTGTACGCGTACACCCGTACCGGTGGCGCGGATGGCAGCCCCGCAAACGAGTCTTTGCTGGTTGTTTCGAACTTCACCGCTGAGGAGCAGGAGCGCGACTTCGCTGTGCTGAATGAGGCTCGTGAGGCTGGTGCTCGTGTTGAGCTGGTGAGCTCGAACTACAAGGACGATGCAGGTTCGACCCTGCGCCCCTACGAGGCGAAGGTATACCACATCGTTCGCTAAGCGTTGTAGCTCGTTGAGTGCTACGGCGTGCCGATAAGGTGATAGACAGCAGAAGGAGGGTGAGGCTTATGCCCCGCCCTCCTTTTGTGTTGCCCTCTGCGTTCTCCCCTGTGTTATCCCGGATTGTTGTCCCGGCGTGCTTTCATGGCTCTGCTTAGCTGGAGGCTCTGCTCAGTTGGAGAACGCAAACTGCAGGATCGGCACGGCGAGCGCTATCATTCCCATGCTGACGACCGCCCCGGCAGCAATAACCGGTGCGGCTGTGCCCTCGTGCCGGTAGTGGGTTTCCAGGATAACGATATTAGCGGCTGGCGGTAGCACTCCGAGGATAAAAAGTACCTGCGGGTGTGCCAGTAGCTGGTCGAGATGCACTCCGGTGTGCGTGTGCATCCAGTGTGCGGCGGTTAGTATGCCGACGCTGTAGACGCTCACGAGCACGACACGGAGTACGGCCCACCGGAGGGCTTGTGTTAGGTCGGTTCGGTGCAGGCGGGCGGTGCTCAGCCACATGCCGAGCACCATGAGCCCTACGAAGCTGAAGACCCAGGTGATGAGTCGGTAGATACCGGCGGCGTGGGTGTTGAGGAACGGCCCTGCGGGCAGGCATATCAGCCCGATTGCTACGGCGATAATGGGGCGGTTCGTGAGCAGGGACCGCAGTACTGCACCGACGGCAGCTTTGTGTGTGACAGCTTTTCGGGTGGGCTTGGCTCGGCTAGTCGTGAGTCCGTCTGTATTGGTTTCTCTGCGCATGAGTGAGGTGCCGAGGATATTACCCATGACGGAGTTGCCGATATACGCGCCGACGTAGAGGCGTACGGCTTCCTCGCCCCAGAAGCTGGCGACTACGGGGATTCCGAAGATTCCGGCGTTGAGGTAGACGAGGGCGAGCCGTTGTACCGGGTCGTTCGTGAAGAAGGCGGCGCAGCGTACGAGAAGCGCCATGAGCACCATGGTGGAGGCTGCCATGAAGAAGAGTTCGGGACGACTGGTGGCGACAATGTAAACGATGACGGTGGGGATAATCCAGCGGGTCAGCAGGGCGGAGGCGCTTTCTTTCAGGCGGTTGCTCCAGCGCTCGGGTAGCAACATTGCGAGTCCGAAACCTACCCCTAAGTAGATGAGTGGGAGGATCATTCCCATGCTCGTTCCTTTCGCTGTTGCTGTGTCTATGCCGTTGTTTTACGGCTAAGGTCCCTGTCTAATAACCCTACCCTGAACCTTCAGGTTGAGGTTTATCGATTTTTCGTTGTATTTTTCGAAATTTTCGCGTCATATTGCATCTTATTCGCTGATGCTCTCGTTTTTTATACGGTTCGCTTCTAATCTTGAAATATAGAGAGAATATATTTTCCACCACATTCTTTCGTTCTATCACAGACACTCATTTCTTACGAGATGAGGAACTAGGCTGTTTCTTCTCCCGTAAGACTAAATATGCAGGAGCCCGCAATGCAGCAACCGTATCAATCTTCCCCTCCCGAATCCGGTGGCGTCCCCCAGCAATCTGCAAAGCGTCCTGCGCAGGCTTCTAGCCAGCATGCTGATGCGCATATTCCGCGGCGCTCTTCTGCTCTGCTTACTGCCCCTGCTACAGCTTCTGTAGCCACTGTACCCGCCTCTGAGAACCCTGAGCAGACCTTTAGGGTGCCTCACCCGGTGTTGAGTGTTATCTCGTGGCTGATTGCGGCTGCGAGCGCTGTGTGGCTTGTCATTCTGGGCGTCTCATTGGTGTTGAATGTCGCGTCGGGAGTGAGTCACGATTCTGAGTTTATGATGCTGACCTACGGCGTGTATATGGCGTGCGCGTTTGGGTTCTGCTGTTTTGGTACGTTTTTTGCTCTGCATTTTGGGTTGGGGTCGAGCGCTCATTGGCGTGATTCGATTCGTCACCCGCATCACCCGCATTAAAGGTTTTTCTTTTCCCCGTGTGGTTTTGTGGAGAGTTTTTAGTTCTTTTATTTGAACTCTCGTTTTAAATATTTTGGTGTTTTTCTTTAAATTTATGCGAAAAACCCAGCTTACTGAGTGTTTCCCAATACGCTCACATGAAAAAGCCGCCCGGCGCATCACAGCAGGATGCACCGGGCGGCTCCTTACGGGGCTTCAGCCATCTTAGGTTGCACACTCAAAGGGGTTCAGGAGCCGAACATGCAGACGCTCAAAATCTTTGACATTGCGCGTTACGAGAGTAAGACCATGAGTCAAAGCAGTTGCAGCGATCCATGCGTCGTTCTCCGGCGCTTTATCCAGCACGTGAAGCCCTGCGCAACAATCAGCTACAGCTCCGTCAATGACAAGAGTTCGTTTCTGAAATTTCTCTCGAACTGCCAAAAACCACTCACGCAGATAAGCACCTTGTATCGGATCTTTACGCTCCATAGCAAGCACACCGCGCTCTAGTTCCATCAGGGTCACGACGCTAATATAGAGTGGCTTTTCTGAATAACGGCGAAACCACGACTCAAAAACAGGGTCAGCCTTACCGCGTGAGAGCTTCCACAACTCAGAAATAATATTGGTATCAAGCAGGTACATCGTTGTCCCCTAGAACTCTACAATGGGGCGCTGATGTGCGGAACGTTCTGCCGTGGGGAATTCTTCGGGCAGGTCCATACCTTCAGCAGGTTGAGGGTAGTTTGCGAAGAAATCATACAGGGAAGAGCTCTCATTCTGGCTACGCGAATACTCTTCATAGGTCATAAGGACATAGGTGGGTTCACCACGCTTAGTGATAATAACGGGTGATTGCTGAGCCTGCTTCTGGGCTTTGGCGAGATTTTGGTTGAACTCGCGGCTGGTCATAACGGTCATAATTTCCCCCTTGCTGCTCACGACATGAAAACATAAATAATGTAACTACGTAGCTACATTATATTTTCCTTTCAGTACTACGACAACCCCTCCATCTTCAGACCCGCTATATATCGTTAGGAAGATACGAAGAAGCCGCCCGGCGCATCCACAATCGGATGCACCGGGCGGCTCCTTTATAGGCTCCCCGCTACAAAGCTAGGTAGCCCACGGCGGGATTACTCCCACTCAATGGTTCCCGGGGGCTTGGAGGTAACGTCCAGCACCACTCGGTTAACGTCCTTGACCTCGTTGGTAATACGGTTCGAGATCTTAGCCAGCAGGTCGTACGGCAGGCGCGACCAGTCAGCGGTCATTGCGTCTTCCGAAGAGACCGGGCGCAGAACAATCGGGTGACCGTAAGTACGGCCGTCACCCTGAACGCCCACGGAACGAACGCCAGCCAGCAAAACCACGGGGCACTGCCAAATGTGCTCATCCTGACCTGCTGCGGTCAGCTCTTCACGCACGATAGCGTCAGCGGCACGCAGGGTCTCCAGGTTCTCGCGGGTAACCTCGCCGACAATGCGGATGCCCAGGCCGGGGCCGGGGAACGGCTGACGTGCCACGATCTTCTCGGGAACGCCGAGCTCACGACCGATAGCGCGAACCTCGTCCTTGAACAGGGTGCGCAGCGGCTCCACCAGTTCGAAGGTCAGGTCGTCGGGGAGGCCGCCCACGTTGTGGTGGCTCTTAATGTTTGCGGTGCCGTCGCCGCCGCCGGACTCGACAACGTCCGGGTACAGGGTGCCCTGGACCAGGAACTTGATGTCTGCGCCCTCTTCGCCTGCTTCAGCAATCAGCTTGCGCTGTGCTTCTTCGAAGGAGCGGATGAACTCGCGGCCGATAGCCTTACGCTTCGCCTCGGGCTCGGTGATGCCCTCGAGTGCGGAGAGGAAACGCTCCGACTCGTCAATGGTGATGACCTTGATACCCATGGATGCTGCGTAGTCCTGCTCGACCTGTTCACGCTCGCCCTCACGGAGCAGACCGTGGTCGATGAAGAAGCAGGTGAGCTGGTCGCCAACAGCCTTGTGCACGAGTGCTGCTGCCACGGAGGAGTCAACGCCGCCGGAGAGCGCGCAGATAACGCGGTCGTTACCGACCTGCTCGCGGATCTTAGCGACCTGCTCTTCGATGATGTTGTTGGTGGACCAGGTAGGCTTCAGGCCTGCCACATTGTAGAGGAAGTTCTCCAGGGCGACCTGGCCATAGTCGGAGTGCTTCACCTCGGGGTGCCACTGCACGCCGCCGAGCTTGCGGGACTCGTCCACGAATGCTGCCACGGATGCGCCGGGGGTCTTTGCCAGCACCTCGAAGCCTTCGGGGGCTTCGGTCACGGAGTCACCGTGAGACATCCACACGTTCTGGGTGGTGGGGGTGCCGGTGAGGAAGGAGGAGTTCTCAGCGCAGACCACTGCGTCGGTTGCGCCGTATTCGCGCAGACCGGTCTGGGCGACGGTGCCGCCGAGGGTCTGGGCCATCACCTGGAAGCCGTAGCAGATACCGAAGATCGGCACGCCAGCTTCGAAGAGGGCCTTGTCACCCTTGGGTGCGCCATCGGCGTAGACCGAGGAGGGGCCACCGGAGAGCACGATGGCTGCCGGGTTCTTGGCGAGCATCTTCTCGGTGCTCATGGAGTGGGGGACGATTTCGGAGTAGATGCCGGCTTCACGCACGCGACGAGCAATGAGCTGCGCGTACTGTGCACCGTAATCTACCACCAGGACGGGACGCTCTTCGAGCTGGTCCAGGTTCACAGAGTTGGTCACGAAAATTACCTCAACGTGTTGGTACTAATCCGCGCACTTGCGCGGGGATACATCTATTTTACGCTATCGCTGTATGCCGCCGACGGTACGTAGCCGCTCCCCCATCCCGGGGTGCCGCTACATGCCCTAACGGGGGGGGGTAGCGCGTGCGTATAGAAAGCACCGCCCGGCGACCGGCAGATTAAAACTTGCCAACCGCCAAGCGGTGATTCATGAAGCTACATTAGCCGCGGTACGCAGGAACCACGGTCAGGTCAGCCTTCTGGAACTTCTTCAGGTCCAGGTAACCGCAGTTAGCCATTGCGCGCTTGAGCGCACCGACAATGTTGCTGGTGCCGTTCACGTGGTGCGAAGGACCGTACAGGACTTCCTCCAGGGAGCCAACAACACCCAACGGGGTGCGCACGCCGCGCGGGAAGTCCAGCGAGTGCGCCTCGTTGCCCCAGTACCAGCCCTGGCCGGGAGCCTCGGATGCGCGAGCCAGCGGAGCACCCAGCATGACAGCGTCAGCGCCCAGTGCGAGAGCCTTCACCATGTCGCCGGAGCGGCCCAGGGAGCCGTCAGCAATCACGTGCACGTAGCGGCCGCCGGACTCATCCAGGTAGTCCGAACGTGCCGCAGCCACGTCAGCGATAGCGGTTGCCATCGGTGCGGAGATGCCCAGGCCCTGGCGGGTGGTCTGTGCGGAACCGCCGCCGAAGCCCACCAGCACGCCGGCCGCACCGGTACGCATCAGGTGCTTAGCCTGCGAGTAGCCAGCCACGCCACCAACGATGACGGGAACGTCGAGCTCGTAGATGAACTTCTTCAGGTTCAGCGGCTCGTGCGAGGTCGAAATGTGCTCAGCAGAGACGGACGCGCCGCGGATGACGAACAGCTCAACGCCAGCCTTCACCACGGTCTCGTAGTGCTCCTGGGTGTTCTGCGGGCTCAGGGAGCCAGCAACAACCACGCCGGAGTCACGAATCTCTTCCAGGCGTGCAGTAATCAGTTCCGGCTTAATCGGCTCGGAGTAAATCTGCTGCATGCGGGTGGTTGCGGAGGCGGGGTCCGCCTCGGGCAGCTCAACGATCTCGTCGAGCAGCGGCTGCGGGTCCTCGTAGCGGGTCCACAGGCCCTCGAGGTTCAGCACACCCAGGCCACCCAGCTTGCCCAGTGCAATGGCGGTCGCCGGGGACATGACCGAGTCCATGGGCGCACCAATGATGGGGGTGTCGAACTTGAACGCGTCAATCTGCCAGGAGGTGTCAACGTCGCGGCGGTCGCGGGTACGGCGGGTGGGAATCAGCGCCACATCGTCCAGGGAGTAGGTGGGGCGGGCGTTCTTGGAGAGGCCAATCTGAATTTCAGACATGGGGTGAATCCTTTCGAATTCGGTTTGAGGGGTGCCGCTGGGCGTTATTCGCGCCGATGCCCGCCCAATACCTGAACGGGTATGGGGCGGGCTCAACGGCGCACGGTGTGCACACCATGCGGCGAATCATCGTTGGTGAGGCGTTTTAACCGCGGTAGTTCGGTGCCTCAACGGTCATCATGATGTCGTGCGGGTGCGATTCCTTCAGACCTGCGGGGGTGATGCGCACGAACTGACCCTTGTGCTTGAGCTCCTCGATGGTACGGGAACCGACGTAGAACATGGTCTGGCGCAGGCCACCCTCAAGCTGGTGAATCACTGCGGAGAGCGGGCCGCGGAAGGGAACCTGACCCTCAATACCCTCGGGAATCAGCTTCTCTTCGCTGGAAACATCAGCCTGGAAGTAGCGGTCCTTGGAGAAGGACTTGTGGCGGCCGCGGGTCTGCATCGCACCGAGCGAACCCATGCCGCGATATGCCTTGTACTGCTTACCGTTCATGAAAATCAGCTCACCGGGGGACTCGGTGGTACCAGCCAGCAGGGAGCCGAGCATCACGGAGTCAGCGCCGGCAACCAGTGCCTTGCCAATCTCGCCGGAGTGCTGCATACCGCCGTCAGCAATCAGCGGCACGCCCGCCGGGATTGCTGCCTTAGCGGACTCGTTGATAGCGGTCACCTGGGGAACACCAACACCGGCGATAATGCGGGTGGTGCAGATGGAGCCGGGGCCAACGCCGACCTTCACGCCGTCAGCGCCGGCGTCGATGATTGCCTGTGCGCCCAGGCGGGTTGCAGCCTGGCCGCCGATGACGTCCACGTGTGCTGCGGCGGGGTCCTTCTTCAGGCGGGCGATCATGTCGAGCACGCCCTGGGAGTGGCCGTTTGCGGTGTCCACGAACAGTGCGTCAACGCCTGCCTCGACCAGGGTCATTGCGCGCTCGTAGCCGTCGCCGAAGAAGCCGATAGCGGCGCCGGCACGCAGGCGGCCGTCCTCGTCCTTGGTAGCGTTGGGGTACTGCTCAGTCTTGACGAAGTCCTTCAGGGTAATCAGACCGGCGAGCTTGCCTGCGTCGTCGACCAGGGGCAGACGCTCAATCTTGTTGTGGGACAGCAGCGCGAATGCTTCGTCCTTGGTGACGCTGGGGTGCGCGGTGACCAGCGGCATGGGGGTCATGATGTCGCGGACGCGAATACCCTCGTAGTCGGAGCGGGAGATGTAGCGGATATCGCGGTTGGTGATGATACCTTCCAGCACGCCCTCTTCGCTAACAACGGGCAGACCGGAGACCTTGTAGTAGCCGCAGACCTGGTCGTATTCGGCGATGGTTGCGTCAGCACCGATGGTGACGGGGTTAATGATCATGCCGGACTCGGAGCGCTTCACGCGATCCACGTGTGCAGCCTGGTCCTCGATGGAGAGGTTGCGGTGGATAACGCCCATACCGCCCAGACGTGCCATAGCGATTGCCATCGCGGAGTCGGTCACGGTGTCCATTGCGGCGGAGATGATGGGGGTGTTCAGGGTGATGCGCTTAGACAGGCGGGTGGAGGTGTCCGCATCGGAGGGGATGACGTCGGTGTTGCCGGGCAGCAGCAGCACGTCATCGTAGGTCAGGCCGGTGAAGCCGAAGGGATCCTCGGACAGAGCGGTGGGAATGGTCATTGTCTACCTTTCGGATGCTGGCTTCATCGGTGAGAAGCTCAGCCTATACGTTGCATATGTCAAGATGCGGTACAAACCGTCTGCCCGCACCCCACACGGTGGTTTGAGCGCAAACGGGAGCAGCTTACCTTCTATAGTAAACCGCTAAAGGTTTCTTTGCTGAGAAGCACTCATAGTAAGCACACCTCAGCGGGAGGCTGTCGGCAGGTTCTAACGCCCCGCGAACGCGAGCGCACCCGAGCCTACCGACAGCGAGTGCCCGGTACCGCCTCCACGATGGAGGGGGCGGCACCGGGCACACACGCTATTCAGGCTTCTTCAGTTTCTTCGGGCTTCTCAACCACCAGAGTCTCGGTGGTCAGCACCAGAGCCGCGATGGAGGATGCGTTCTGCAGAGCCGAACGGGTCACCTTCACCGGGTCAATCACGCCGGCTTCAATGAGGTCCACGTACTCGCCGGTCTTGGCGTTGAAACCGTGACCCACGGGCAGTTCGGAGACCTTGGAGACGACGACGTAGCCGTCTTCGCCAGCGTTCTCAGCGATCCAGCGCAGCGGCTGAACCAGGGCACGGCGAACAATCTGTACACCCACGTTTGCGTCGTGGTTGCCCAGGTCCATGCCGTCCAGCGCCTTCAGCGCGTGAACCAGTGCAGAGCCGCCACCGGAGACGATGCCCTCTTCCAGAGCTGCACGGGTGGAGGACACAGCGTCCTCGATGCGGTGCTTGCGTTCCTTCGCCTCAACCTCGGTTGCGGCACCGACCTTGATGACGCCCACGCCGCCGGCGAGCTTAGCCAGGCGCTCCTTGAGCTTCTCGCGGTCCCATTCGGAATCCACGCGCTCAATTTCACGGCGCAGCTGCTGCACGCGGTCCTCGATTGCCTCGGGGTCGCCGCCGCCGTCAACGATGGTGGTGTGGGACTTAGTGACGGTCACGCGGCGTGCCGAGCCCAGGTGCTCCAGGGTGACCTGCGGCAGGTCAATGCCGAGCTCGCCGGTCACGACGGTGCCGCCGGTCAGAATTGCCAAATCCTGCATGATTGCCTTGCGGCGGTCACCAAAACCGGGAGCCTTGAGAGCGACCACGTTGATGGTGCCGCGCAGCTTGTTCACGACCAGTGCGGAGAGCGCCTCACCGTCAACGTCTTCTGCGATGATGGTCAGCGGCTTCTTCGCCTGAACGATCTTCTCGAGCACGGGCATGATTTCTGCGATGGTGGAAATCTTGCCCTGGTAGAGCAGCACGAGGCTGTTCTCCAGCACTGCTTCGCCGCGCTCAGCGTCGGTGACGAAGGAGGGCGAGAGGTAGCCCTTGTCGAACTGCATACCTTCGGTGATGTCCAGTTCGATTTCGGTGGAGGAGCCGTCTTCGATGGTGATGACGCCGTCCTGGCCGACCTTCTCGAAGGCGCGAGCCAGCAGCTCACCGATCTGCTCGGACTGGGCGGAGATAGCGGCAACGTGAGCCACCTCGGGGCCCTGCACGGGGCGTGCGTTCTCGAGCAGGCGTGCGGAGACAGCCTCCACAGCAGCCTCAATGCCGCGCTTGACGTCGGCGGGTGCCGCGCCGCTGGTGACGTTGCGCAGGCCCTCGTTGACCAGTGCCTGTGCGAGCACGGTTGCGGTGGTGGTACCGTCACCGGCTACGTCGTTGGTCTTGGTGGCGACTTCCTTCGCCAGCTGGGCGCCCAGGTTCTCGTACGGGTCGTCCAGTTCAATTTCGCGGGCAATGGACACGCCGTCGTTGGTGATGACGGGTGCACCCCACTGCTTGTCGAGCACAACGTTGCGCCCGCGCGGGCCGAGGGTTACCTTGACCGCGTTTGCCAGCTTATCGACGCCAGCCTGCAGGGACTTGCGGGCGGCATCGTTGAATTCAAGCTGCTTAGCCATGTGTTCGCTACTCCTAGTGCGTCACAGAAAGGAAATTTTTAAGGGGCAGATGATAGCTCATGCGCCGTACCGGATGAGCGGTACGGCGCATGAGCATCTGAAAGTATTAGTCGACGATTGCCAGAACGTCGCGTGCGGAGAGAATCAGGTACTCTTCGCCCTGGTACTTAACCTCGGTGCCACCGTAGCGGGAGAACACGACAACGTCGCCTTCCTTGATGTCCACGGGAATGCGGTTGCCCTTCTCATCCACGCGGCCCGGGCCAACGGCGACAACGCGTGCTTCCTGCGGCTTTTCCTTCGCAGTTTCGGGGATGACCAGACCGGATGCGGTGGTCTGCTCAGCCTGCTCGATCTTGATAACGACGCGGTCTTCCAGGGGCTTGATAGCCATAATCGGTTCCTCCGGGTTGTGGATTTACGTTTGATGCGAGACAGCGGCGCAGTGGCGCGCCCGATGACTGTCTCGAGTGCTACCTCAACTCTAGTTTCACCTGTGCTTTCGGTCAAGAAAAGCGCCCCTGCGCCGGGGTGTTTCACCGCAAGGCGAACGCTGAGCAAAAAGCCGAGCAGATTGGGCTTCCCACCTGCCAAAATCGGCACCCCGTAAAATGAGGAGCATGCCTATTCCCGCATCCCCTTTTACTCCCGCCGCCGAGCTTCCGTTCAGCGCCGAAGCGCTCGCGGCAGCCGATGAGCTCTACCCGCTGGGCTCGGATACACTCAGCGCCGTTACTTCTTTGCGTTCGCGAGGTTTTAGCCCCGAGGAGTCTGCGCAGATTATTTCGCTGGCGCAGGCTCGTACCCGTGCGCGCGCCAAGTTCGGCGAGCGCGCCCGCACCCTCATGCTCACTCAGGAGGCGGCGGAGCAGGCGACCCGCCCGGTGATTGCGCATTATCGCGCTCAGCGTCTGCGCCCGGTTGCCGGCACGGTGGCTGATTTGGGTTGCGGTATCGCGTCGGATTCTGCCGTGTATGCGGCGGAGCGCGGTGCCGTGGTTGCGGTGGAGCTGGATCCGTTGACGGCTTCTTTTGCGGCGAAGAACCTTGAGTTTTCCCCGCAGGCGCGCGTGTATTCGGGGGATGTGACCGATTATGTGCACGGTGAGCTTCTGGATGCTGCCGGTGAACCGGTGGGCATTGTGTGGATGGACCCGGCACGCCGCGAGTTGCGGGGTGCAAAGAAGGCTCAGACGGAGCGCCTTTTCGATCCGGAGGCATTCTCTCCCCCGTTCTCGTTCGTACTGAATCTGGCTCGTACGGGCGTGCCGATGGGCGTGAAGTTGGGTCCCGGTTTTCCGCATGAGGGCATCCCCTCGCCCGAAGATATTGCCTCGGAGGCGAACCCCAACCCGCGCGTTGAGGCGGAGTGGATTCAGTCGGAGGGTTCCCTCGCCGAGTTGGTGCTCTGGTTTAACACGCTAGCTCAGGAGGGGGTGGCTCGCACGGCAACCTCTGTGCGCGAGCTACCTACGGAAGAGGCTACCCCTAACGGAGGTTCCGACGAAGGCTCGGCCGGAGGCTCCACCGAAACCAGTGCCCTGCTGCCGCCGTATGAAGCGGTCAGCTTCCGTAGCCCCTTGACGGCGGAAGAGGCGGAGCAGAGCGTTGACGTTCCGGTGTCCCTGCCGCAGCCCGGTGAATACCTGCTGGAGCCTGCCCCGGCGATTGTGCGCTCGCATCTGGTCGCTGAGTTTGCCGAAAGTATCGGCGCGCATCTGCTGGATGAGCACCTGGCGTACCTGTGTTCTGCCGAGCCGGTGGAGCATCCGCTGGTTGCTTGCTATGAGGTGCTGGAGGAGATTCCCCTGCAGGAGAAGCAGCTGAAGCGCTGGGTGCGTGAGCAGGGCTTTACGGCGCTGACGATTAAGAAGCGTGGCGTGGATATTGTTCCGGAGCAATTGCGTGCGCGTCTGCTGGGTGCTGCGGGTTCTAAGCCTTCCAAGAAGAAACAGAAAAAGAACGCTAATTCTTCTTCTGGCATACAGGAGGGTGCACAGGAATCTTCGTACCGTCCGGCAACGCTGGTCTTTACCCGCATCGGCTCGGGTAGGGATTCACGCCGCGTCGGCTGGCATGTGCGCCCGCTCTAACCTCGCCAGCCCTAATTACCCAGCCTTAACTACTCAACCCTGGCCACTCAACCCCGACTGCCCCGCCCGGACTACTCAGCCCCGAGGACGGGTTACCGTTCATGACGATTCGTGACGTTTCCCGTTCCGGATTCTGCACTCAACAGGACCTGCATCTTCCTCAGACCGTACACTAGATACAGTGCCTACTAGAAGTGCCTACTAGAGGTGCTTCTGTACCGGCCGGGCAGACCATCAGCTGAGCTGGCGCCTGCCCGGGGTAGAGCCCACCGATAATAACTTCCATAGTCGGCACCATGCACGACCCTATTTCCAGACGCAGGAAAGGCCATATGATCGACTTTGCTTCCTCCCCGCAGTCCACTCTCGGCGTGGAATGGGAGATTGCACTTATCGACCGTGAAAGCGGCGAACTGACCCAGCGCGCCAGCGAGGTGCTGTCCATCCTGCGCGAGCGCCGCCCTGAACTGCTCGAGCCCGCCTCCGACCGGGCGCACGTGACCGGCGAATTCCTGGAGAACACCATCGAGGTGGTAACCGGCATCTGCCGCACCGTCGCTGAGGCGTGCCGTCAGCTGCAGGAGCTCACCGACATCATCCGTGAAATCACCGATGAGCTCGGCATTGAGTTCTACCCCGCCGGCACCCACCCATTCTCCCACTGGGCTGACCAGCCGGTCGTGGCGAAGGAACGCTACCAGCGCGTGGTCGAGCGCGCCCAGTATTGGGGCCGCCACATGGTCATTTACGGTGTGCACGTGCACGTGGGCGTTGACTCCCGCGATAAGGTTCTGCCGCTCATTGACGCGCTGACCAACTACGGTCCGCACCTGCTGGCGCTTTCATGCTCTTCCCCCTACTGGGATGGAATCGATACCGGTTACGCTTCGCACCGCACCCAGCTTTACCAGCAGCTTCCGACGAACGGTCTGCCCTTCCACTTTGATACCTGGGAGCAGTACAGCGACTACCTGGAGTCGCTCGTGGCGACCGACGTGATTAACGATCCGAGTGAGGACCGTTGGGATGTTCGCCCGGTTCCGCGTTACGGCACCATTGAGATGCGCTATTGCGATGGCCTCGCCTCCCTGCCGGATATTGCCGCGCTGGTGGCGTTCACGCAGTGCCTGGTGGAGTACTTCTCTCGCCGTGTTGAGGCGGGTGAAAGCATTGAGGTGCTCGCCCCCTGGCACGCGCAGGAGAATAAGTGGCGCGTTGCCCGCTACGGCCTGGAGGCTAAGATCGTGGTCTCTAACGAGCCGGTGCAGCGCACCCTGCGTGAAGATTTTGAGTTGCTTCTGCCCAAGCTGGAGCCGGTGGCACGCGACCTTGACTGCGAGGTAGAGCTGGCGCAGGTGCGCCGCATCCTCGCCGAGGGTACGGGTGCGGATCGTCAGCGTGCGGTCTTTGAGAAGACCGGCTCCCTGCGTGAGGTGGCGCTGGATGTTGCCGCGCAGTCCCGTGCGCGAGCGCTGCGTTAGAGCCGCCCCGCCTAAAGTTTGAATACAGAAAATGCCTCGGCGCAGTCCTTTGGAAGAGTCCTTTTGGGAAACTGTGCCGAGGCATTTCTATGAGTATTTTCGAGGCGAGCCGCCTCAACGCGCTCGCATTGCCGTTTAGAAACAAACGGTGGTCACGGGCAGCGAGGAGTCCGTCCTGAAGTCCACGCCCGAGGGCTCACGGCCGGCGGCAACCAGGCGGGCACCCAGTGCCGCAACCATCGCGCCGTTATCGGTGCACAGGGTGAACTTCGGGATAATCAGGCGCACCCCCTCGGAGGCGCATCGGGCGGCAAGCAACTCACGCAGGCGCGAGTTAGCCGCCACGCCACCGCCGAGCAGCAGGGTCTTCATGCCCTGCTCGCGGCAGGCAAGCATCGCCTTCTTGGTGATGACGTCCACGACTGCCTCCTGGAAGGACGCGGCAATATCGGCAACCGGGACCTCTTCACCGGCTGCTTCAAAGCTTTCAATCACGCGCGCCACGGCGGTCTTCAGGCCCGAGAAGGAGAAATCGTAGCGGTGCGCGCCGGGCTCCTCGGCGGTGCCCATGAACTTGCGGTTCGACAGGCCGCGCGGGAACACGAAGGCGTTGCGGTTACCTTCGGCGGCGGCGCGGTCAATCGCGGGGCCGCCCGGGTAGTTGAGGCCGAGCAGTCGGGCGACCTTGTCGTAGGCCTCGCCTGCTGCATCGTCAAGGGTCGCGCCGAGCAGACGCACATCGGAGGTAATATCTCGCACCTGCAGGATTTCAGTGTGACCACCAGAAACCAGCAGCGCGCCCAGACCACCGGAACCGGCATTCGCCAGCAGGTCAGAGCCGTCCTCGGTGCCGTTATCCTCAAGCAGACCAACGCCAACGTGGGCGACCAGGTGGTTAATGCCGTAGAGGGGCTTGCCGGCGGCAATAGCGAGCGCCTTCGCCGCGGAGACACCGACCATGAGCGCGCCAGCCAGGCCGGGGCCCGCGGTGACGGCGATAGCGTCCACCTCATCGAGGGTGATGTCCGCTTCGGCGAGTGCCGCCTTGAGGGCGGGAATCATGGCGTCCAGGTGAGCGCGGGAGGCGATTTCGGGGATCACGCCGCCAAAGCGCACGTGCTCTTCCATGGAGGAGGAGATGGTGTTGCTGAGCAGCTGTGCACCGCGCACAATGCCGATACCGGTCTCATCGCAGGAGGATTCGATGCCCAGAACGAGGGGTTCGCGAGTGCTCATAGTTCGTCTTTCTGTTGCGCTGTCTGCGCGTAGTGCTTCTAGTTGCAGTGATGTAGGGATGCTGTGGCGTAGGGATACTGCGATGTAGAGGGCGGCGGAAGCTTACCCCTACTGCGGGGGATTGCCGTTTAGCCCAACGGAGTATTTAGAACGTGCATTCCATAATGATGGCGTCGGTTCCGTCATCGTAGTAGCCGCGGCGTACGTGAATCGCACGGTAGCCGTTGCGTTCGTAGAGGCGCTGAGCGCGCGGGTTGTCGGCACGCACCTCCAGCAGGATGCGCTCGGCACCCTGCTCACGGGCGCGCTCGTGCATCTGCTCGAGCATGGCGCGACCGAAGCCGCGGCCCTCGTATTCGGGGAGCACGCCGATGGTTTGAACGTCGGCGGTATCGGCTACGACCATGGTTCCGCAGTAGCCGATAGCGCGCCAGCTGCCCTCGTTATCTTCCGAACCTTCTGCAGGCAATTCGAGCATGTAGTAGGTGCGGGTCGGGTGAGTCAGCTCTTCGAGGAACATGTCGATGTGCCAGGCGTCGGCGGGAAACAGGGTGGTTTCCATGCGGTGCATGGCCTGCACATCGGCAAGTTCGGCAACGCGCAGGCGGGCACCCAAAGCTAAGTTATTCAGCGCCAGGTCATCTCGCACGATATTTTCGGTAGCGCTCATTTAGCTCTCCCTCTGCGCGGCGGAACCCTGAGTAGCTGCCTGCTTCTGCTGGCGGGCGAGCATTGCGGCGGGGACCTTTGCATCCGAGTCGCGCAGGTACTGGGCGGAGGTGTCCTCGCTCAGGTTCTCTACGCCCAGGCGTGCCGCGGCGGCAACCAGGTACTCGGCGTGGGGGTGAACCTCGCGGGCAGAATCGACGATGGTCCAGCCGTGCTCTTCGAGAGTTTCGGAGTACAGGCCGGCACCGTAGCCGTAGGCGTAGGAGGGAGCCCGATCGGGCAGAATTTCGGAGGCGGGGCATACGTTCGGGCCGTCCACCAGGCTGTAGCCTTCGGCGTTCACGCGATAGCGGGCGGAGTAGACTTCGCGGCGGCGCGCATCGGAGAGCACGAGCAGCTCAGCACTTTCAGAAGAAGCGAACGCTCGTTCTACGTTCTCTTCCCCGGCAGCTGCACAAGCTTCACCGGCAGCCGCGCCAGATACAGCGCGCTCAGCCAGCGCGGTCAAGCTCATCATGCCGTACACCGGTACCGACCAGGCAAAACCCAGAGCGCGCGCAGTAACGATACCGGCGCGCAGGCCCGTAAAAGGTCCCGGACCGGTACCGGTCAGAATCGCATCCAAATCTTCGCCGCGCACGCCAGCGTCCTGCAGGGCCGCCTGCGCGTAGGGGCCCATCACCTCGGCGTGGGAGCGGGTATCTTCGCTCTCGTAGCGGGCGAGGATTTCGAAGGACGCACCGGCTTTGGAGCCGTGCACACGGGCGAGCGCCACAGATGCGGTGGCGGATGAATCAAGGGCAAGTACTAGCACCCTATCATTCTAACGCGCGGGCTCTAGGCGCTCTGCAGGGCCTCTTTCAGTGCGTCAAAAGCGTGCTCCCAGCGGGGGCCGAAGGCGCGCACCCGCAGCAGGCGAGGTTCGGGGGTGTCCGCATCCTCGTCGCTTTCGTCCTCATCTTCGTCATCCCAGCTGAACTCTTCGGCACCCGAGTAGGCGAAGCGCGCATCCGCGCCGGTCAGGCGGGTGAAGTCCAGCTCCAGGCGGGAATCACTCAGGTGCTCAGCCTTATCGCGACCCCACTCGATAACGGTCACCGAGCGCGGCAGGGAGAACTCCAGGTCCAGGTCGTCGAGCTCCTCAGCACTGGAGAGGCGGTAGGCATCCACGTGCACCAGGTCGGGACCGCCGGGGCGGGGGCCGTCCGGCAGGTTCGGGTGCACGCGCGAGAGCACGAAGGTCGGTGAGATCACGCCTTCGCGCACGCCCAGGCCTTCACCCAGGGAGCGGGTGAACGTGGTCTTGCCCGCGCCGAGCTCACCCGAGAGTAGTAGCACATCCCCGGCGTTCAGGTGCTGCGCCAGGGTGAGCGCCAGGCGGCGGGTATGGTCGGGGCCGGTCACATCCAGCTCGAGGGCGGCAGAAATGTACTCAGCGCTCATTAGCCCTCCTCCTGACCGGTGCCCCACAGCTCATTCAGTTCAGCTTCAACCCAGGAGCCGCCGACGTAGAGGCGCTCCACGCGGGGCGAAATGCGGGTCACGATTTCGTAGTTAATGGTCTGCGCGGCATCCGCCCACTCTTCCACGGGCGGGTTCTCACCGGCACCAAAAAGGATGGCGGGGGCACCCAGGTAACCCAGGGCGGGGTCGCTCAGGCCGGGTTCGCCCAGGTCAACGACCATCTGATCCATGGCGATGCGGCCGACCACGCGGTAGGTCTTACCCTCCGCATTATTGGGCACGGAGCCGTCCTGTGCGTTCTGTGCGTTCTGTGCGTTCTGTGCGTTCTGCGCGCCCGGGTAGATGCGCACCGGCGCGTTCTCCGCAATGCGCGGCACGCCGTCAGCGTAGCCGAGCGGCACCAGCGCCAGGGTGGTCGGCTTTTCGGTGTGGTAGCGCAGACCGTAGGAAACACCCTGACCTGCAGGAACTTCCTTCACGGCGGCAATGTAGCTACCCACCGTCATGACGGGCTTGAGACCCAGGTCCTCAGCGGTGACCTCCGGCAGCGGGGAAAGACCGTAGAGTGCAAGGCCGCAACGCACACCATCGCCAAGCAGACGCTCCTCCGCATCCCAGCCCTCCAGCGAGGCGGTCAGGGTCGCCGGAGAGTTCGCCAGATGCACCGTCTTCGGGTCCAGGCCGGCCTCACGAGCCTGAGCCACAAAAGTATCCAGGGTGTCGAGCTGCTGAGCAGTCTCGGCGCGGGTCGGCTCATCCGCAACCGCCAGGTGGCTAAAAATACCCTCAACCGTAATCAGCCCAGACTCCTCCAGGGAAGCGGCACGAGCCACCAGCGCAGGCCAATCCGCAGCGGTAGCACCGTTACGACCCAGACCGGTATCAGCCTTCAGATGCACGATAGCGCGCTCGCCGGTGCGTTCAGCGGCGGCGGCTACCGCCTCCAGGTCCCAGCCGGAAACCCCCAGGCGGATCTTCTCCTGCAGTGCCGCCTCAAAATCGGTGGAGGGGGTGTGCAGCCACGCCATGAGCGGCGCGTCAATGCCGTCAGCGCGCAGTTCCAGTGCCTCGTTCACGTGCACCAGACCCAGCAGGTCAGCACCGGCGGCAATAGCCGAACGCGCCACCGGGTACGCGCCGTGACCGTACGCATCTGCCTTAATCACTGCAATGAGCGCGCGGTCGCCAATCAGTTCCTTGAGTCGGCGCACATTATGTTCCAGCGCATCAAGGTCAATGGTGGCGCTTCGTTCTACCTGGCCGGGTGTACACGGCGGGCAGTAGAGCGGTTCGGCAGGCTGCTGAGGGTGAGTCATGGTCCTTCACGGTCCTTCTGGCGGGCGGGTACTACAGGCTACGCTTGGGCAGCCTCTCTTCTACTAAATTCTAGACCTCCGGCTGTGCGAAAGTCCTATCGCGCTACACTAGGTCAGGTACCCCTTTGAGAGAGGAAAGCATCGATGAGCACTCTGCCGCCGGTTCGGACGGTTCACGTGTATTCCATGCACACCGACCCCTTTGCGCAGCCCGGTAGCGGAGATGCAGGCGGCATGAACGTCTATATTGCCCGGTCGGTGCACGCCATGCTGGAGCTAGATCCCGAGCTGCAGGTTGAGGTTTTCACGCTGGACCGCGGTGAGGCGCTCCCCACCGATTCGCCGTTCCGTCAGCCTCCTCAGCCCGGCGAGCGCATTGTGCGCCACAGCCTTGATCTTCCGTCCGCTCGTGGTCTTTCGAAGAACGAGTTGGCTACGGTCACCGATGATTTTGCGCAGGCGTGCGTCGAGCAGGCACTGTACACCCCGGATATTATTCACGCCCACTATTGGCTGTCGGGTCAGGCTGCGGCTCGTGCATCCCAGCTGTGGTCGGCTCGGGGGGTTAGCTTCCCGGTTCCTGTTCTTTTTACTCCGCATACGACGGCTGCCGCTAAGGATGCGCGCCGCGGCGAAGGTGAGGCGCCCGAGCCTGCGGAACGCTATGCCGCCGAGCGCCTGATGAGTAGCTCCGCGAGCCGGGTGATTGTGAATACTCCCCTGGAGGCGCAGCAGATGGGCGAGTACTACGGTACGGACGCGCAGAAGCTTGCCATTATCCCGCCGGGTGTTGATACGTCAATCTTCCATACGATTCCTGGCGTGCATCCGCTCAATGACACCTCGGAGACTCGTTGCCGCATTGTTTTTGCCGGTAGGCCTCAGCCGTTGAAGGGCCCGCATCTGCTGGTGGAGGCGCTCGCGCTGCTCCCCGATGATTTGCAGGTGGACGTGGATATTATTGGTCGTTCCGATTCGGATTATGAGCGCCGCCTGCTACAGCGTGCAGCTGAGCTGGGTGTGGCAGATCGGGTTCATTTGAAGGACCCGGTTCCGGCGTCTGAGCTGGCGAATATTTTCCGTGCCGCCGATATTGTGGCGTCCCCGTCCTCATCTGAGACATTCGGCCTGGTGGCGTTGGAGGCGCAGGCGTGCGGCGCGGCGGTGCTCGCTACGGATGCTGACGGTCTGCGCTATGCGGTGGAGAACCACCGTACGGGTCTGCTGGTGGCGCCTCGTACTCCGCAGCGTTGGGCTGCGGCTATTGAGCGTCTGGTACGTGCCCCGTATCTGCGTCATTCGTTGGGTGCGAACGCCGCGGCGCGTGCCCGCACAATGGGTTGGGATCAGACGGCGCGCCGAACCCTTGAAGCTTATGCCGAGGTACGTCAGGGTATCTCGCAGTAATGTATTTTTCACGTTGTGAGGAGTTTTAATGTCTTTCTCCATGAGCCGCGATGAGTTCGCCGCGTACCTGGATTCGGTGCGTATTACCGGTGAGGTGGCGACCCCCCGCGAGAATAACCTGGACCATATTCAGGGTTTCCTGGATGGTAATGAGCACCTTGAGTTTGGTGTGCAGTGGACCCGCGAGTGGGATTACGATTCGGTGTTTGAGGTGATGGTCCGCCGCGCGGGTCTGAACCCGGACCGTTCGCATACTCACGGTCAGGACACTATTGGTGCCGAGCAGTGCATCAGCGCGCTGGAGGAGTACGCCCGGATCTTTGGCGAGGCGGTGCGTGCGGGTTCTCGTATTCTATTTGCGACCGGTCACCCGGCGGGTCTGTTCCCCATGTATGCGGTGATGGCTGCGGCGGCGAAGGCTGCCGGCGCTGAGGTTCTTCAGATTGAGGAGGGCGAACGCTTCCTGGACGGCGATGTCCGCCAGATTATGGATGTCGTGATGTTTGAGCAGTACGGCAATCTGCAGCATACGCATTTCCCCGGCCCGATGCGCATCGCGCTGGATCAGTTGAAGGCACGCGGTGTAACTCCGGATCTGGTGGTTTCGGATCACGGTATGGCTGGTTATGCTTCTTCGACCTGTAAGTTGCTGACAATTGGCATTGCGGATTGTAATGATCCGGGTCTGTTTGTGGCGGCTGAGCAGGGGGATCTGCCGGTGTGCGTGCCGATGGACGATAACGTTCCGCCGCGTCGTTATGAGCCGATGATTGATTTCATTTTGGATCGTGCGGGGCTTGAGTGTCCTTAATGTCCCCTTCTGCACCCTGTGTTTAGGGTTTGGGGTCTTCGGGGTTTGTCTTTTATCTGTCGGTTATTGTTTTCCTGCAAGTGCGTGAAACATGCTGATGGTTTTGGGGTTTCTTAGCTCCACTAGGCATTCTTCCCGAAGGCCCTTTTTCTTCTTTTTTCTGTGATTGATTTCATCACACTGGAGCGACTTTGCGTCTTCATTCTTCGAGACTGAAGACCCCCCGACCCCGTAGAATAGTTTACGGAACACGTTTATGCGCTCTTTGGCTTCATATAGCGTTCCACTAGGCGCCTTACCAGCGCCTTTACCGTAGTCTCTGCCACTATTCACTCAGCGAGATTATTGGTTCACTCATTCATTCATAACAATGACTAGGACACGATTCCCTATTCACCGATAATTAGGGGTAAATGTGCCTATTCGCCGCTCTCAGTCCACGACACAGGACAAATTTCCGGGGAAGATTACACCGTTGAAAGTACAAGATCGTCTTAAAAAAATGTGGGGTTCAGACTTCGTCGTCAAGCGAAGCTGGCATCCCAAGGTTCAGCGCGCCCTTTATTGTGGCGACCTTCTCGCCATTGTTATTGCGGTCGTCGCTGCGCATCTGATTCGTTTCGGGTGGGAGAATGCTGACCTGCCCTATGTGAACGTTTGGCCTATTAACGCCCTGGATGGCCGTATTCCCGCTATTGATTACATCTTCCTGGGTGCCGGCATGGTCGTCGGCTGGTGGTTTATCCTCCAGGTGAACGGCTCCCGTAGCCTGCGCATCATGGGTTTCGGCAACGAGGAGTACCGCCTCATTACTCGCGGTAGCACCTATTTCTTCTGCTTGCTGATTATTGTGGCGTTCTTCCTTAAGGTCGACGTCACCCGCATGTACCTGCTGATTGCTTACCCGCTGGGTCTGTTCCTTCTGCTCGTTGAGCGTTGGCTGATTCGTCAGGGCTTGGTACGTTCGCGTACTCGCGGTCGCGCGTTGACTCGCGTCATGATTATTTCTGATGTGACGACCGGTCAGCACCTGTACAAGAACCTGAAGGATGTGGTTGCTTCCGGTCTGTCCCCCGCTGCGTTCTATCTGCCCGGTTTTACTCCCGGTACCACTGTTGCTGGCGCACCGATTCCGGTGCTTGGTTACAGCACTTCTCCGGCTGACATTATGGAAGCCATCCGCGAGAACGATATTCACATGGTTGCTGTGACGAATGGTCACCACTTGAGCCCGGATCAGGTTCGCCTGCTGGGTTGGAAGCTTGCTGATGCGCATATTTCGCTGATTATGGCTCCTGCGACGACCGATATTGCCGGTCCGCGTATGCACATGCAGCCATTGAATGGTCTGCCGCTGGTGCACGTGTCGACTCCGCGTATTACCGGTCTGTCGGCGTTCTTCAAGCGCGCTATGGATGTTGTGTCTTCGGGTCTGGGTTTGATTCTGCTGTCTCCGCTGTTCCTGGTGGTGGCGCTGCTGGTCAAGCGTGATGGCGGTCCGGTCTTCTTCCTGCAGAACCGTGTGGGTCTGAACGGTGAAATGTTCAAGATGGTGAAGTTCCGTTCGATGCGTACTGACGCCGAAGAGGTTAAGAAGCGCCTCATGGCGCAGAACGAGGGTAATGGTGTGCTCTTCAAGATGAAGGACGACCCGCGTATTACCCCGGTTGGTAAGTTCATCCGTAAGTACTCGATTGATGAGTTGCCTCAGCTGTGGAACGTGTTCATTGGCGATATGTCGCTGGTGGGTCCGCGTCCTCCGCTGGTTGAGGAAGTTGAGCAGTACGAGGATATTGCGTACCGTCGCCTGCTGGTGAAGCCGGGTATTACCGGTCTGTGGCAGGTTTCGGGCCGTAGTGACCTTTCGTGGGAAGAGTCGGTTCGTTTGGATCTCTACTATGTTGAGAACTGGTCGCTGACCGGTGACCTGATTATTCTTCTGCGTACTGTCCGTGCGGTTTTCGCTAAGGAAGGCGCGTACTAAGAATAGTCGGGGTTTCTCCCACTGGTATATATGCCGTTTTGAAGACGCTGTTCCTTTGAAGACGCTGCTCCGGCACAGGCAGCTTGGCATCATCCATTGATATAAACGCATAAGAAGGGGCGTGAATCCATTTCCGGTGGATTCACGCCCCTTCCTTTGTGCCTTCTGCCTGGTTCTTTGAGAGACGCTCTAGGGGTCTCTTGAGGGCGTTAGGCTGGAGGCGGCGTACTGGGCGCCTCTGCCCTATTCGGCGATGAGTCGCGCAATGACTTCGGGGAGCATCTCCGCGACGCGGGTTGCCGGGGCGGGACCCAGCAGCGCGTCCTTGACGCTTCCGGTGGCGCTGGCGCGTGCGGCTTCGCCGTGCAGGTAGACTGCGAGCGCACCGATAGAGGCGAAGGTGCAGCCTTCCAGGGCTTCTCCGCGGGCTTCGAAGGCGGCTACGGTCTGGGCGAGCAGTGCGCCGTAGATGCCGGTGAGGGTGTCTCCGCTGCCTGCGGTGGCGAGCCAGGGGCTTCCTCCGGCGACGCTGTAGGTGGCGCCATTGGGTGCCGCGATGAGCGTGTAACCGCCCTTGAGCATGACGGTGGCTCCGGAGAGTTCGGAGGCGGAACGGGCCCAGCGGAAGGGCTCTGCGTCAATGTCTTTGCGGCTGGGTACGATGGCGTCGCCCAGGTGCTTTTTCCAGGTTTCGGGGGCGAGTTCGTGCACGATGCGCAGGAATCGTTCGAGTTCTGCCGCGTGCGGGGTGAGGATCTTGTGGGGTCCGAGGTGCTTACCTGTTGCCATGTATTCTGCCGCCAGGTCGCAGGCGCCTGCGTCGAGGATGGCGGGTTCGGGTGAGTGGAGCAGGTAGCGGTTCTTGTCCAGCGAGTCGTAGCTGGAGCCGGAGCCGCCGGCCCACACGGTGACCCTCTGCAGGGCGGGTGCGCCGCTGAAGTAGACGGTTTCGGGGTTGTGGGCGATCATGAGCTGGCGCAGCTCGTGGGAGTTGGCACCGAAGCGGACCATGCCAACGCCGGTGTTGAGGGCTGCGCGCACGCTCATGAGGGCTGCGCCGGGGTATTCGAGGCTTCCGGTGAGCATGCCGAGTACGCCGCGGGTGTACTTGTGGGAGTGTTCGTCGGGGATTTCGATGAGTTCGCGGTAGTCTTCGCGTTCGAGAACGCGCAGGGCGGGCTTGTGGGCGTCGAGGGCTTCGGGTACGCCCAGGTCGTAGAGTTTGATGTCTCCGGAGCGGACGCTGTGGCTGGTGCCTGCCGGTAGCTTGTGACCGATGAAGGTGACGGTGCGGTCGGCGCGCAGGGAGGGTTCGTGCACGGTTCCGCGGTTGTTGTCGACTCCGGAGGGGGTGTCGACGGCGAGGACTGCGCCGAGCTTACCGTCGAGCTGTGCGGCTCGGAGTACGCCCAGGTATTCGCCGGCGTTACCGCGTACGGCGCCGCTGGAGCCGGTTCCGAGGATGCCGTCGATGGTCAGGTCGTAGCCGGCAAGCTGTTCGAGGGTGTGTTCGGGGTCGAGTACGCGGGTGCCTTCGCCGCCTTCGCGGGCGATGAGTTCGAGGTTCTTTTCGCTGGGGTCGAAGATGACTGCGTCAACGCGGTGCCCCTTGGCGCTGAGGCGGGCGCCGGCGTAGATGGTGTCTGCACCATTGTTGCCCGGACCGATGAGCAGCAGGATTTTTGCTGTGTCTTTGCCGTGGAGCAGTTCCTGCGCTTCGGCTGCGACGGCGTCTGCGGCGCGTTGCATGAGGTAGCCGTCGTAGTCGGCGGCTTCGATGTAGGGCTTTTCTGCTTCGCGTACCTGGGAAGCAGTGTAGATGAGCTTCATTGCTGTCTCCTTAGGTGGCACCGTGCGGGCCTTAGGGGTGACCGGTTGTGGTGTTGATGTGGCTCTGCGTTAGTTTTCGTTGGTGACGTTAGTTTTTGTCGGTGGTATCGTCGCCGGCGATGACGCTGAGTCGGTAGCTTTCGGGGTTAAACTTTTGCAGGTGCGCCAGTTCTGCGTCGCTGAGGTATTCGGCGGTTGCGATGGCGATAGCCATGGGTTCGTCGTGGGTCAGCGAGAGGTGGATGCGGTTGATGCCGAGTTCTTTGGCTCGGCTGGCGATGGTGCCCTGAATGATGAGGTAGGGCTGGCCGCTTTCGGCAGTGGCAACTTCGCAGTCTTGCCAGTTGAGTCCGGCGGGTGCTCCGAGTACTTTTGCGACGGCTTCTTTGGCGGCAAATCGTACGGCTTGGGAGCGTACGTTCCGGGTGCGTTCATTGGGGGTGAAGACGCGGCGGACGAAGGCGGGTGTTTCAGTCACGATTCGTTCGAATCGTTCAATGTTGACGGTATCTACGCCGATTCCCATGATCATGAGCTACACCTTTTACGTTAGGAGTGGTGACCGCGTCCTGTTTGCGGTTTCTCTTGTTTTAAGTCTAGCGAGATTCGCATCTTTTAGGTGGGATGGCGTCAAATATGACACCTGGTTGATGTCTGTTTCACAGTGTCTATTTTTGTCGGTTAATCCACGAATAACCTCCGGATAAACGACAAGGGCGGTGGTTGAGTTCTCTAAGAACTCAACCACCGCCCTTTCGTTATCGCGAGGCGATTTCCGAGGATTACTCCAGAGAATTACTCCAGAGAATTACTCCACGGTCACGGACTTTGCGAGGTTACGCGGCTGGTCAACGTCCAGGCCCTTAGCTTCTGCCAGTGCGCATGCGAAGATCTGCAGGGGCACGGTTGCCAGCAGGGGCTGCAGCAGCGAGGGGCATGCCGGGACGGTGATGAGGCGGTCTGCGTAGGGCTTGACGGCCTCGTCGCCTTCTTCGGCGATGACGATGGTGAAGGCACCGCGAGCGCGCACTTCCTGAATGTTGGAGACGACCTTGCCGTGCAGGGAGTCGCGACCGTTTGCGGAGGGAACCACTACGATGACCGGCTGGCCTTCATCGATCAGTGCGATGGGGCCGTGCTTGAGCTCGCCTGCGGCGAAGCCTTCAGCGTGGATGTAGGTGATTTCCTTGAGCTTGAGTGCGCCTTCCATTGCGACGGGGAAGCCCACGTGGCGACCGAGGAAGATCACGGAGGAGGCATCCTTCATTTCGACGCCCAGTTCCTTGACCTGGGTGTCGTTGTCGATGACCTTCTGAATCTTTGCGGGCATGTTCTGCAGCTCGGCGAGGATCGAAGCGATTTCGTCCTTGTACTTGTTGCCGCGTAGCTGTGCCAGGTACAGGCCGAGCAGGTATGCTGCGGTGATCTGTGCCAGGAATGCCTTGGTGGATGCCACTGCGATTTCGGGGCCTGCGTGGGTGTACAGCGCAGCGTCGGATTCGCGGGGCAGGGTCGAGCCGTGGGTGTTGCAGATGGAGATGACCTTTGCGCCCTGTTCGCGTGCGTGGCGCACTGCCATCAGGGTGTCCATGGTTTCGCCGGACTGCGAGAGTGCCACGATGAGGGTCTTCTCGTTCACGATGGGGTCGCGGTAGCGGAACTCGTGTGCGAGCTCAACCTCGGTGGGGATGCGGCACCAGTGCTCGATGGCGTAGCGCGCCACCTGGCCTGCGTATGCTGCGGTACCACATGCAACGACGATAATCTTGTCGATCGAGCGCAACACCGAATCGTCGATGTTCAGCTCGTCGAGGGTAAGGTTGCCGTTCTCATCCAGGCGGCCCATGAGGGTCTGCTCTACCGCTGCGGGCTGCTCGTGGATTTCCTTCTCCATGAAGGAGTTGTAGCCGCCCTTTTCAGCTGCCGCTGCGTCCCATTCGATGTGGAAGGGCTTGCCCTCTGCGGGGTTGCCTTCGAAGTCGATGATGGAGTAGTCGGTGCCGGTGATGGTCACGATCTGGTCCTGACCCATCTCGACGGCTTCCTTGGTGTAGTCAATGAACGCGGAAACGTCCGAGCCGAGGAAGTTCTCGTTCTCGCCCAGGCCGATAACCAGCGGGGAGTTGCGGCGGGTTGCCACAACGCGGTCCGGGTGGTCGGCGTGGATAGCCAGGATGGTGAACGCACCTTCCAGGCGGTTGGATGCAACGCGTACTGCCTCGGTGAGGTCACCGGTACCGAGCTTGTTGTAGATGCTTGCGATGGTTGCTGCAGCTACCTCGGTGTCGGTCTGAGATGCGAACTCTACGCCTTCGGCGAGCAGTTCGGCACGCAGTTCTGCGAAGTTTTCGATAATACCGTTGTGTACGACGGCGAGGCGGCCGTTGTCGACAACGTGGGGGTGAGCGTTGTTGTCGGTGGGTCCACCGTGGGTTGCCCAACGGGTGTGACCGATACCAATCTGAGAGTCCGGCAGGGGGTGTTCCTTGACCTCGTTTTCGAGGTTCAGGAGCTTGCCTGCCTTCTTACGGAATACGATGCCGTCGGGGCATACGAGTGCCACGCCAGCAGAGTCATAGCCGCGGTATTCCTGGCGGCGCAGACCTTCGAGGACCACATCGTATGCGTTGTGGTCAAACTTGTTACCGTCCGGAGCAGTGTCCAGACCTACATATCCTACGATTCCACACATGCTATAAGTTTATCCCACAAGTATCCGAATATGCGCACGGTGAAATACAGTTATACGTCACGTTTAATGTGGCTTTCCTAGCTTTTTCAGGTTTTACCCTTTTCTTCTCATACATTTATTTCTCGAAACAAACCGTGGGGCGGGTATTTTCCCCGCGGGCTGAAAGTTCGTACACTTAGATAAATGAGCACCGCACCGTATATTTCTGGCGATGACCGCTTCATGCATCTTGACCGTTCCCGTTGGTCGCACCTAGCCGATGAGATTTCTGTTCCCCTCAGTGCTGAGGAAATTGAGTCTCTTCGAGGTCTGGGTGAGACTGTCGACCTTGAAGAGGTGCAGCGTATTTATCTGCCGGTTTCTCGTCTTCTGAATCTGTATGTGACTGCTGCTTCTTCGTTGAACCATATGACGAATGATTTTCTGCATGTGTCTCAGCGCCGCGTGCCGTTCATTATTGGTGTGGCGGGTTCTGTTGCGGTGGGTAAGTCGACGACGGCGCGTATTTTGCAGGCTCTTTTGAGTCGTTGGCCGTCTACTCCTAATGTTCAGCTGGTGACTACGGATGGTTTCTTGTACCCGAACGCGGAGCTTCAGCGTCGCGGCATTATGCACCGTAAGGGTTTCCCGGAGTCCTATGATCGCCGTGCTCTGTTGAATTTTGTGTCGCAGGTGAAGTCCGGTGCCGAGCGTGTGGTCGCACCGAAGTATTCGCACCTGTATTACGACATCATGCCGGATGAGCATATTGAGGTCACCGCACCGGATGTGCTGATTCTTGAGGGTTTGAATGTTTTGGCGCCTTCTCAGGCTGAGGGTCCGGAGACTTCTGATCTGACGCTGAGTGATTTCTTTGATTTCTCTATTTATGTGGATGCCCGCACTGAGGATATTGAGCGCTGGTATGTGAATCGTTTCTTGACTCTGCGTTCTTCGGCTTTTGCGAATCCGGAGTCGTATTTCAAGCGTTATGCGGAGTTGAGCGATGAGCAGGCGGTTGAGGTGGCGACCGGTATTTGGAAGAGTGTGAATGAACCGAATCTGTTGCAGAATGTTTTGCCGACTCGTGCTCGTGCGCATTTGATTCTGCAGAAGGGCCCCGAGCATACCGTGGAGCAGGTTCTTCTGCGTAAGAATTAGAGGCTTTTAGGTTTTTAGTGTTCGTGTGCGGCTTTCAGTCACCCGTGTAGCTCGTTTGTGGTGCATTCTAGTAGAAGGTGCCGGAGGCTCCATTCCCCTTTCGGGGTGGGTTTTAGGTCTCCGGCGCTTTTTGTATGCACCTACTTTTGTATGAACCTACACCGTGATGAGGAGTTATTGTGAAGTCTCTGCACCGTACGTCTACCGTTCAGGAGCCTTTTGATAGTTCTGTGGTGAACCGCCGCACTCTTTTGGGTGCCGCTTTGGGCGTTGGTGGCACTGCACTATTGGCGGCTTGCGGCTCGCAGGATGGTTCGCAAGGGCAGGGGGCGTCTTCTTCATCTTCTGCAGCGAGTGCTTCTGAGTCTGCGGCGGCTTCGGCGGCTTCTTCTAGCGACTCTTCCGCTGCGTCGGCATCTTCTGCCGCGCCCTCCCCTGTTGCTTCTGCTACCAGTGCTTCTGCAAGTGCTTCGGCTTCTGCGAGCGTGTCTTCTTCCCCGTTGGCGCTTGCTCAGCCGAGTGTTGAGTCTCAGCCGGATTCTTTGCGTTGCCTCGTGAATAAGATGCGTCCCTTTGCGCAGCAGGATTGGGAGCCGAGTGACCTGGTGGAGTTCTACGGTCATCAATTGCGTGCTGAGGCGGCGAAGGCGGCGGATACGATGATTGATGCAGCCGCTACTGATGGCGTGACTCTGCTTGTTTCTAGCGCGTATCGTTCGTATGCGGTGCAGCAGCAGACCTATCAGTATTGGGTTTCGGTGAACGGTCAGCAGGTGGCGGACCAGTTGTCGGCTCGTCCCGGCTATTCGGAGCATCAGACGGGTTTGGCGATTGATTTTGCTTCTCCTGAGGGTTGCCGTTTGGAGGAGTGTTACCGCGATACACTGGCTGGCCAGTGGTTGGCGAAGAATGCTCCGCGTTACGGATATATTTTGCGCTTCCCTGATGGTCGTCAGTCGGTGACCGGTTATCGTTTTGAGCCGTGGCATTACCGCTATGTGGGTGTGCAGATTGCTCAGGAGTATGTGTCTTCGGGTGCGAAGACTTTTGAGGAGTTTATCGGTACGGGTGCGGCACCCGATTATGCAAGTGCGAACTAGGCTCTGAGCTAATCTTTCGGCTTTGCCGGGTGCGCCAATTGGTGATGTGTGTCGTATTTCTAGGTTCCGCACCGGAAATAAATAGGCACAGCAGATGCATATTTTTTCGCGTACACACCCCGTAAATCCGCGGTTTTTCGCAGGTTTCAGAGATTCTTACTCATACTTTATGTGACCTAGACCTTAAGTATTGGACACCATAGAACTGCTGTGAAGAAAAACACATGCTTTACAACGAAAATTTTCTCAAGATACTGCTTTTTGAACACCTAAAAGGCGCTATTCTATATCTCATGCTTAAGGGTTTTAAAGATTTTCTGATCCGCGGTAACGTCATCGACCTCGCAGTTGGTCTGATCATGGGTACCGCCTTCACCGCTGTGGTGACCGCACTTGTCCAGTCCGTCCTGATGCCCGCTATCTCGATGCTGGTTAAGTCCCCCAACTTCGACGAGTTCCTGGTCTTTGACCAGATCAAGGTCGGCGTATTCCTGACTGCCGTCGTTAACTTCATCCTGATTGCAGCTGCTGTGTACTTCGCAGTTGTTGTCCCCACTCAGAAGCTGACTGAAATCGCACTGGCTAAGAAGAAGGCTGAAGACGAGGCTGCTGAAGAAGAGGAAGAGACCGAGATCGCACTCCTCAAGGAGATTCGCGACGCTCTGGCAAAGAAGTAATTTCTCTGCTCTCTACCACTAACTTTCAACCCCCGTATCCCCTGTGGATGCGGGGGTTTTCCGCGTCCTCTTCCCCTTGCGCCCATTCAAGGTAACGCAGAAGGGCTGGGAAGGTGTTACCTTCCCAGCCCTTTATCGTTCCTCCGCTAGGGAAGAATACGTTTAGAGTGCCAGTTCCTTAGCCACAACGTCAGCCAGCTGCTGAGCAACCTCGTCAGCCTGTTCCTGGGTTGCAGCTTCAACCATCACGCGCACCAGAGGCTCAGTGCCGGATGCACGCAGCAGCACGCGGCCGCTTTCACCCAGTACGCCTTCAGCCTCGCTGACAGCAGTAGCGAGCGCCTCGTTGGTCTTCACAGCGGCACGGTCAACGCCCTTGACGTTGATCAGACGCTGCGGGGTGGGCTGCATACGCGATGCCAGCTCCGAGAGGGTCTGGCCGCTTCGTGCCACCTCTGCAGCCAGCTGGATGCCGGTCAGAACGCCGTCACCGGTGGTTGCGTAGTCGCTCATGATGACGTGGCCGGACTGCTCGCCGCCCAGATTGTAGCCGTGCTCGCGCATGGACTCGAGGACGTAGCGGTCGCCCACAGCGGTGCGGCCGAGGGTGATGCCGTGCTCGCGCAGGTACAGTTCCAGACCCAGGCTACTCATCACGGTCGCGACGAGGGTGTCCTTTGCGAGCTTGCCTTCGCGCTTAGCCGCAACAGCCAGGATAGCCATGATCTGGTCGCCGTCTACCAGGTTGCCCTTTTCGTCAACTGCCTGGCAACGGTCGGAGTCGCCGTCGTGGGCAATGCCGAGGTCCGCGCCGTGCTCAACCACTGCTGCCTGCAGCTTCTCGGGGTGGGTGGAGCCCACACCGTCATTGATGTTGGTGCCGTTGGGCTCTACAGCCAGTGCAATGACCTCTGCGCCCAGCGCCTCGAAGGTTGCCGGGGATGCCGCGTAGGCTGCACCGTTTGCGCAGTCCAGAACAATCTTCATGCCGGCAAGGGGCTTGCCTTCGGGAAGGGTGGAGACCAGGTGCTTCACGTAAGCCTCGGTACCGTCCTCCAGGGGCTTGACGGTACCCACAGCACCACCGGTCGGGTAGCGGAAGGACTTCTCGCGGTAGACGCGCTCAATAGCGTCCTCAACGGAGTCTTCCAGCTTCTGGCCGCCGCGAGCCAGGAACTTAATACCGTTGTCCGCTGCGGGGTTGTGCGATGCAGAAATCATCACGCCGAAGTCAGCACCGGTGTGTGCCACCAGGTAAGCTGCTGCGGGGGTGGGGACAATGCCAGCGTCCAGCACGTCAACACCTGCGCTAGCGAAGCCAGCCTTCATCGCAGAGACAATAAAGTCTGCAGAGGATCGGGAGTCATTTGCAATCACGGCACGGGGGCGTACACCCTCTTCTACCGTGTCAAAGCCCAGAACAATAGAAGCCGCCTGAGCGAGCTCCATAGCCAGGGCGGGAGTAATTACATCGTTTGCCAGACCGCGTACGCCGTCGGTTCCAAAAAGTCGTTCAGTCACCCTTTTATTTTACGTTGTGAGTAACTCTGCTTAGGCGTATACACCGTAAATTCTTCAGAATCAGAAAGTGATTTTCAGCGGCTACACATCTGCTTCATAACTAAGGTTCGTGTAAATGCGCGAAGGTGCCTGCTCTCCGTTCCCGGGTTGGGAAAAGAGAGACAGGCACCTTCATAGCGCAAGCTGTTTGGCAGCCATATCGCCGCAGGGTTGAGTTTTTACTCTCCCCTATCTATCGACGCTTACTTGACGACCGGGAAGCCGTCGGGAGAGTCACCGGACTCATCCTCGAAGACGTCGGATGCGGAGCGGACGATCAGCGAGTCGAGCTCGCCCACGACTGCCTCATCCTTGGCGGGGTAGTCGAACTGGGTGAGCACGTAACGCATTGCTTCCAGGCGTGCGCGCTTCTTGTCGTTGGACTTGATAACGGTCCAGGGAGCGTCACCGGTGTGGGTGTAGAAGAACATTGCTTCCTTCGCCGCGGTGTAGTCGTCCCACTTGTCCAGGGAGGCCAGGTCGGTGGGGGAAAGCTTCCACTGACGAACCGGATCGGTACGGCGGGAGGTGAAGCGTGCGAGCTGCTCTTCGCGGGTGACGGAGAACCAGAACTTGATGATGTGGATACCGGAGTTCACCAGCATGCGCTCCAGGTCCGGAACTTCGCGCATGAACTCGAAGTACTGTGCCTGGGTGCAGTAACCCATAACGCGCTCAACACCGGCACGGTTGTACCAGGAGCGGTCCATCAGAACGATTTCGCCGCCGGAGGGCAGGTGCTTGATGTAACGCTGGAAGTACCACTGGGTCTGCTCGATATCGGTCGGCTTCTCCAATGCGACAACGCGAGCGCCACGGGGGTTCAGGTGCTCGGTGAAGCGCTTAATGGAGCCACCCTTACCCGCTGCGTCACGGCCTTCGAAGATGATGAGGATCTTCTGACCGGTGGACTTAGCCCAGAGCTGCAGCTTCAGCAGCTCGATCTGCAGGGCACGCTTTTCCTTCTCGTATGCCTTACGGCTGAGCTTGGTGTCGTAGGGGTAGCCCTTCTTCCACGCCTGAGAGGTTTCGTCGTCCTTCTTGTCCTTGCCGAGGGCACGGGTGAGGGAAGCCATTTCGTCCAGTTCTGCCGAGTAGTCTTCAACGACGGAGGTGCGGCGTGCCTGGGGCTTCAGGGCTTCCTTGATGGCTTGTTTCTTCTCAGAACCGGTGTGTGCGTGTGCGCCTTCAGCGGTGTGCTGGTGGGCTTCAGTCTGAGGAGCCTCCACTGCCTGCTCTTCGGGCTTGGTGGAGGGATTCTGCTCTGCCATGAGTACTCTTTTCTTCCTGTCTGCTTTGACTCTTTAACTCTACCGGTGTGCTCTTCGATGAACAAACGTAACAGTTACAAGCACCCTTAACGTTTGAGACCGATAGATACGCAAAACGCCCCGTCCCTCCCAATGGGAGAAGCGGGGCGTAACGCTTCGTGAAAACCAGCGATTAACGCTTGGAGAACTGCGAAGCCTTGCGTGCCTTCTTAAGACCAGCCTTCTTACGCTCGATGACGCGTGCGTCACGGGTCAGGTAGCCAGCCTTCTTCAGTGCGGGGCGGTTGTTCTCGCGGTCGATCTCGTTCAGTGCACGAGCGATACCCAGGCGCAGAGCACCTGCCTGACCGGAGGGGCCACCACCGTTGATGCGTGCGATGACGTCGTATGCACCCTCGAGCTCCAGGAGCTTGAAGGGCTGGTTGACATCCTGCTGGTGCAGCTTGTTGGGGAAGTAGTCTTCCAGGCTACGACCGTTGATGGTCCAGTTGCCGGAACCGGGCACAACGCGAACGCGTGCCACTGCTTCCTTACGGCGACCAACCGCTGCACCTGCAACGGTCAGTGCCGGACGTGCTGCCTTAGCCGCTGCGGGGGCAGCGGACTCCGAGGTGTAGCTGGTCAGCTCTTCCTCGACTACGATCAGCTCTTCGTTCTGAGCCACGATTTCTCCTATTGTTTCTCGTAGGCCCGAATTACTGGGCGACCTGGTTGAATTCGTAGGTCTTGGGCTGCTGTGCCGCGTGCGGGTGCTCGGGGCCAGCGTAGACCTTCAGCTTCTTGAGCTGCTGTGCAGCAAGCTTGTTCTTGGGCAGCATGCCCTTAACAGCCTTCTCAACCGCGCGAACGGGGTTGGTCTCAAGCAGCTCTGCGTAGTTCACGGACTTCAGACCGCCGGGGTAACCCGAGTGGCGGTATGCACGCTTCTGCTCGAGCTTTGCACCGGTCAGGGCGACCTTCTCAGCGTTCACGATGATAACGAAGTCACCGGTGTCAACGTGGGGAGCAAAAGTCGGCTTGTGCTTACCGCGCAGCAGGATAGCGGTCTGGCTTGCGAGGCGGCCGAGAACAACGTCGGTGGCGTCAATGACGTGCCACTGGCGCTCGACTTCGCCGGGCTTGGGAGTATAAGTGCGCAAAATATTGGCCTTTGTCTCGAAATGTACATACGGCGCTTAGTTGGGTATCGCGCCTTTTACTTACGTGCATGACGAACACCCGGGTGAGGACCGAGCTGCCGCCCGTTCTGCCCGTACTCTATACCGCCTTAACGTCCTGCAACTAGACAGCGATTTAGAGCGCGCTCGGGTAGAACACGCACAACATATCAAGACTATACAGGACGTCGAGTGCTTAATCCACCGCCAAAGCCTTAAAAATAGGGCTTTTTTGTCTTAAACACATTTTAAATTCCATCCGTGTAATTCGCCCTCGACGGTTGCACTCCCCCGTTGAGGCCCTCACCGCTTTCAGCATGTGACTGGGCTCAATATACACAGCTCAATATGCACCGGGCATTAAGCACTCTGTGCCTCGTGGTCTTCACGCTTCGCTCGAGCGCGCTCTGCTTGCTCTGCATACAACTCCGGTGCAGGGTAGTAAATCTCAGCCAGAGCAAGCGCATGCGGAGGCGCCAGAGTCAGCGAAGCTTCGCGTCCCGGGCTCTCGATCCGCTCACGCAACCAGGCGGCGTCACGTTTGTCCGTGCCGTAGAGCACCAGCGCGCCCACCAGCGAACGCACCATGTGATGGCAGAAGGCATCAGCCACCACGCGCACTTCAATAAGACTGCTCTCTGTGCGAGTGAAGCTAAGCTCTCGCAGTTCACGAATCGTGGTCGCGCCTTCACGCGGCTTGCAGAAGGAAAGGAAATCGCGCAGACCGAGTAGCTGCTGTGCCGATTCGTTGAGATCAGCACAATCCAGATGCTCAGGCACCGCCCAGGTGTAGGTGCGGTGCAGCGGGTTAAGACCGTCCGCGGCGCCATCTGCAATGCGATAAACGTAACGGCGACCGGTAGCGGAGAAACGCGCATCAAAATCGAAGGGAACCTCAGTGACCCTGTGAATCTGAATAGCGCCCTGCAGAATACCGCGGACATTCTTCGGCAAGTTCAGCTGCTCTTCCGCATCGTAGAGGCAGCGTTGCAGAGCACCGGTGAGGCGGCGACCCAGGGCAGCCGTCGGGTCGTCCTCCCCCGTTCGACCCTGCAGGCGAGTCCAATCCTCATCGTTCAGATCACAATGCAGGGTCTGGGCTTCCGCATGCACACCGGCGTCAGTTCGGCCCGCGACCACCACGCGGTGAGGTGCACGCAAAATCAGTTCAAGGGCGCTCTCAATGACTCCCTGCACCGTGACAAGGTTCGGCTGGGCAGCCCATCCGCTGAAAAGGGAACCGTCGTAGGCACAATCAATTCGCACGCGGTGCGTAGCAATGAAGAGCTGCTCTTCGTGATTCTCTAAAGCAGTAGCATTCTGCATTGGTGTGCCTTTCAGCGGTGATAGTGTACGAAAACATTGGCAGGTTCTTGAAGATTGAGGGGACCTCAGGAACAGCTTCATCTTAAAGTATGCAGATACGCCAATCCGCCGCCCACAATAGTGGACGGCGGATTGACATATTTTAGGCTTAGCCTAAATCAGCTAGGATCCGTATTACTCGGAAACCTTCTGTGCTGCTGCGCCACCTGCGGGGGCGTAACCTGCAGCCTCTGCCGACTCAGCGGAGTCGAACCAGATTTCAGCCTTGGTGCTGGAGTACCAACGGGAACCGGGCACGTGGTACTTCATGGAATCGGCGTTACCCTTAACCTCGAAGCCCTCGGGAGCCTCGCCGGACTCCAGGGGTGCGTGGGAACCTGCGGGCAGGCCCTCAGCTGCTTCAGCCTTGGGAGCCTCAGCTGCCTTCTCAGCAACCTTGGTTGCCTCAGCAACTGCACCCTTGGTTGCAACGGGCTCCATGACGAGCTCGATGACAGCCATGGGAGCGTTGTCACCCTTGCGGTTACCGATCTTGATGATGCGGGTGTAACCACCGGGGCGCTCTGCCATTGCCGGAGCAATAACGGTGAAGAGCTCGTGCACGACGGACTTATCGGTGATGGAACGCAGCACGCGACGGCGAGCAGCCAGGTCGCCCTTCTTACCGAAGGTGATGAAGCGCTCTGCCACCGGACGCAGGCGCTTTGCCTTGGTCAGGGTGGTGGTGATGCGCTTGTGCTGGAACAGCTGCGCCGACAGGTTGTTGAGCATGTGGCGCTCGTGGGTCGGGGAACCGCCGAGGCGGGGACCCTTAGTGGGAGTAGGCATAGTTAAATCTCCATAGTTGCGTTCCCTAACGCCCCAGCAGCGGAGCCTCTTAGGGAATCAAGTTTGACTGATCCCGGTGGAACCGGGTGAACTATTCGGTCGAAATTATTCGCCGGAACCGTCTTCGTCATCAAGCGGGCGTGCAGCAGGCTCGAAACCGGGAGGGGAGTCCTTCAGGGACAGGCCAAGCTCCATGAGCTTTGCCTTGACCTCGTCAATGGACTTAGCACCGAAGTTACGGATGTCCATCAGGTCAGCTTCACTGCGGGTCACGAGCTCACCCACGGTGTGGATGCCCTCGCGCTTGAGGCAGTTGTAGGAGCGAACGGACATGTTCAGTTCCTCAATTGCCAGTGCCAGATCAGCTGCCATGGACTCGTCGGCGGGCGACGGGCCAACTTCGATACCCTCAGCTGCAATGTTCAGCTCACGTGCCAGGCCGAAGAGCTCGACCAGGGTGCTGCCTGCAGAAGCAACGGCGTCACGCGGTGCGATGGCTTCCTTGGTTTCGACGTCCAGGGTCAGGCTGTCGAAGTCGGTGCGCTGCTCAACACGGGTCGCGTTCACGCTGAAGGTAACCTTCAGAACCGGGGAGTAGATGGAGTCAACCGGAATACGGCCAATCTCGCCATCGCCGACCTTGTTCTGAGCTGCAGTCACGTAGCCGCGACCGCGCTCGATAACCAGCTCAGCGTTGAAGTTTGCCGAGGCGTTCAGGGTTGCCAGGTGAAGTTCCGGGTTGTGGATCTCCACGCCAGCGGGAACCTCGATGTCGCCTGCGGTCAGTTCACCTTCGCCCTGCTTGCGCAGGTAGGCCACGACGGGCTCGTCGTTCTCAGAAGAGATGGAGAGCTTCTTGATGTTCAAGATGATCTCAGTGACGTCCTCGGTCACGCCGGGAACGGTGCTGAACTCGTGCAGTACGCCATCAATGCGGACGCTGGTAACAGCGGCGCCGGGGATGGAGGACAGCAGAGTACGGCGGAGGGAGTTACCCATGGTGTAGCCGAAACCGGGCTCCAGAGGCTCGATGGTGAAGCGCGAGCGGTTGGGCGCTACGACCTCTTCAGTCAGAGTGGGGCGCTGTGCAATAAGCACTTTGTTTCCTTTCGGTGAGCTCCGCTATATGAGCCCACAGGTTGGGGAAAACATATCTTAGGAAGCAGACGGGTGTCTGTACTCTCCGGGTACAGCTCCGTGGAGTGTACCCGTCGAGGGATTAGGTCGAGACCTAATTAGACGCGGCGACGCTTCGGGGGACGGCAACCGTTGTGTGCAACGGGGGTAACGTCCTGGATCGAACCGACCTCGAGGCCTGCAGCCTGCAGGGAGCGGATTGCGGTTTCGCGACCGGAACCGGGGCCCTTGACGAACACGTCAACCTTGCGGACGCCGTGCTCCTTGGCGCGGTTTGCAGCAGCCTCAGCAGCCAGCTGTGCGGCGTAGGGGGTGGACTTACGGGAGCCCTTGAAGCCCATGTCGCCAGCGGAGGACCAGGAGATCACTGCACCGGTGGGATCGGTGATGGAGACGATGGTGTTGTTGAAGGTCGACTTGATGTGAGCCTGACCAGCAACGATGTTCTTGCTAACCTTGCGGCGGTTGGTCTTACGAGCTGCCGCAGCGCGAGTCTTGGGAGGCATTTTTGATTCTCCTACAAAGGTTTTCTAATACGTTGGTCGGATAGGGATATCCAACAGAGCAACGTTGCTTACTTCTTCTTACCTGCGACGGTACGCTTCGGGCCCTTGCGGGTACGTGCGTTAGTCTTGGTGCGCTGACCGTGAACCGGCAGGCCGCGGCGGTGACGCAGGCCCTGGTAGGAACCGATTTCAACCTTACGGCGGATGTCAGCTGCAACCTCGCGGCGAAGATCACCTTCAACCTTGTAGTTGCCTTCGATGAAGTCACGAAGTGCCACGAGCTCCTGGTCGGTCAGGTCCTTGACGCGGGTGTCAGGGTTGACGCCGGTAGCAGCGAGGGTTTCGTGTGCACGGGTCTTGCCCACGCCGTAGATGTAAGTGAGAGCAACTTCCACGCGCTTTTCGCGGGGAATATCAACTCCAGCGAGACGTGCCATACTGGCTTCTCCTTGTTGTTTTCCAGAGGTCTATAGCATCACTGCCCGGGTTATTCTTGCCCGGTCCCCGGCCTCTGAGTCCGGAGGTATCCGAAGGCGCCTCGTGGGCGTTGCTTCGGAGCGGTGCCTATGACAATTCCGCCCTCTGTTGGGGCAGTTATGAAGTCAGCTGCTAGGGATTAGCCCTGGCGCTGCTTGTGGCGCGGGTTTTCGCAGATCACCATGACCACACCGTGACGGCGGATCACCTTGCACTTATCGCAGATCGGCTTAACGCTCGGCTTGACCTTCATCGCATTCCTTTTGATTGCAACTTGATTACTGGCGAGATAAGAGGTTCCCTCACTTACGTTGGGGAACTGCGTTATCCCTTTGAACACGATTTAAACGCCGCCAGGGGCGACGTTTATCTCGGGTTTACTTGTAACGGTAGACGATACGACCTCGGGAAAGGTCGTAGGGGCTCAGTTCCACTACTACTCGGTCCTCAGGCAGGATGCGAATGTAGTGCTGACGCATCTTGCCCGAGATGTGTGCGAGAACCTTGTGGCCGTTATCCAGCTCAACACGGAACATCGCGTTGGGCAGAGCTTCAACCACAGAGCCTTCAATCTCGATGACGCCGTCTTTCTTAGCCATATCCTCCGCTAACGTCGGTGCCCGTCGCAGGTGCGGCGGGCAAATGTATCTTCTGTTTGTGAGCTCACCGCGGTGAGGTGCTAGGGCGTTTTAAGGCGCACTTAACACTGGCACAAACAACCAACTGTTAACTGTACGGCAAAGACCAGGGAAAAACAACCGTGATTTTTATGACATCAGGCACTTAAGGTTTAAAAGGAAGAAGCCCCTCCCCCACGCTCCAGAAAGTCTTAAGGACTTCCGTCCGCAGGAAAGGGCACCTCTTATCGGTCAAAGCTCGGTTACTTAGTCTTCCTTAGCGGCAAGCTGACCGCATGCGCCATCAATGTCGGAACCGCGAGTATCACGAATAGTCGTCGGAATACCGTGGGCACGCAGACGCTCCACAAAGTTCTGCTCAACACCCTTACGGGATGCCGTCCACTTCGAACCCGGGGTCGGGTTCAGCGGAATCGGGTTCACGTGCACCCAGCCACGGCCGCGCTGAGCCAGCTTCTTACCGAGCAGATCCGCACGCCAGCCCTGATCGTTAATATCGCGAATCAGCGCGTACTCAATGGAGACGCGACGACCGGTCGTACGGTAGTAGTCGTACGCAGCGTCCAAAGTCTCATCAACCTTCCAACGCTGGTTAATCGGAATCAGCTCATCACGCAGCTCATCATCCGGAGCATGCAGAGACAGCGCCAAAGTAATGGGCAGCTTCTCCATCTCAAACTTACGAATACCCGGCACCAGGCCCACGGTCGACATGGTCAGACCGCGAGCAGAAATACCGAGACCCTCGGGCGAAGGGTCAATCAGGCGGTGCACAGCACCCATGGTTGCCTTGTAGTTAGCGAGCGCCTCGCCCATGCCCATGAAGACAATATTGGAAACACGCAGCGGACGAGTATCCTCAGAACCGCCTTCTGCTTCTTCCAGACCCTTCATCTGCTTCAGGTAGCGGGCACCGGCAACGACCTGCTCCACAATTTCTGCGGTGGACAGGTTACGGGTCAGACCCTGCTGACCGGTCGCGCAGAAGGGGCAGTTCATGCCGCAGCCAGCCTGCGAAGAGATGCACATGGTCACACGGTTGTCATAGCGCATGATGACGGACTCAATGAGCGCACCGTCAAAGAGGCGGTGCACAACCTTCAGGGTGTCGCCACCGTCAGCTTCGAGGGTACGGACCGGGGTCAGCAGCTGGGGCATCGCCTGAGCAACCATCTGCTCGCGGTCCTTAGCCGGCAGGTCAGTCATCTCGGCGGGGTCAGTGACCAGACGCTCAAAATAGTGCTTGGACAGCTGGGATGCACGGAACGGCTGGTAGCCCAGTTCCTTCAGAAATTCGCGGCGGCCAGCCATGTCGAAGTCAGCGATATGCTTGGGCGGCTTCGCACGGCGCGGTGCTTTCAAGGCAATCTGGCCGGGTGCGGGGCGAACATTCGAGATTTCAACCGGCACCTTGGTCGCAGCGGGTGCGGTTGCCTCGCCGCTGTTGAGAGTTTCGCTCATGGAGCTTCTTCCTTGTGATGTGGATGCTTTCGGATGCGTTATCACGCACCGGACCGGATTCGCCGGTTTCTTCGGTGTAGGTGGGGTAGCTAAAGGTGGGGCCCCTCCCCTAGCGGTGGGACTTAGGCGGGGATCGGAACCGGGGTTACGCCGAAGCAAGCAAGTTCGCTTGCGCCACCATCTTCTGCGGTCAGGACCCAAATACCTTCGCTGTGCACAGCAACGGAGTGCTCCCACTGGCATGCGTCGGAGCCGTCAACGGTCACAACAGTCCAGTCGTCGGAGAGCACCTTGGTCTCGATAGAACCGGTGACGAGCATCGGTTCGATAGCGAAAGCCATGCCGGGCTTGATCTTCGGGCCCATGTCACGCACAGCGTAGTTCAGCACGTCCGGTGCCATGTGCATCTGGGAACCGATACCGTGACCCACGTAGTCTTCAATGATGCCGTACTTATCGCCGTATTCTTCGGTCACGTACGCTTCGATGGCAAGGCCGATTTCGCCGACCTTCTTTGCGGTTGCGAGGGCGGCAATACCGTGCCACATTGCCTCGCGGGTGACGGCGGAGAGCTCGGCGCGTGCTTCGCTCACGTTGCCAACCAGTACGGTGCGTGCCGAATCGCCGTGCCACTGGCGGTTGGTAGCGGGGTCAATAACGTAGGCGCCACCGTCGATGGAGAGAATATCGCCGTCCTTGAGCACGTAGTCGCCGGGGATACCGTGAACAACCTCGTGGTTGACGGAGGTGCATACGGTTGCCGGGTAATCGTAGTAGCCGTAGAAGTTGGAGGTGCCACCCAGTTCCAGCATGGTGCGTTCAAAGGCGGCGTTCACCTCTGCGGTGGTTACGCCGGGGCGCGCTGCCGCCACCGCCGCATCAAGTGCACGGCTGGTAATGACGCCTGCACGAGCCATCTGCTGAAGCTGTGCGTTGGTTTTAATTTCGACTCGTGCCATTCTGGCTCCTTAGGTATGTGGGGCGGTACGCCCAAGCTTAGAACTCTACAGACAGCACTGTACCCCCGCAAGTCTTTGTGATGCATCATGCACCTCAAGTTGCGGGGGTACAGCAGAAGATTACTTCAGAGCGTCGAGGATGCGCTCGGTGACTTCAGCAATCTCGCCGAGGCCGTTAATTTCCTTGACGATGCCGCGTTCGCGGTAGATTGCGATCAGCGGTGCGGTCTCTTCTTCGTAGACCTTCAGGCGGTGGCGGATGACCTCTTCGTTGTCATCGGTGCGACCCTGCTCTGCTGCGCGGTTGAGCAGACGCTCGACGAGTTCGTCGTTGTCTGCGACCAGCAGGAGAACGCGGTCGATCTTCTCGCCCTTGGCTTCGAGGATGGAGTCCAGCTCGTGCACCTGGGAGGTGTTGCGGGGGTAGCCGTCGAGCAGGAAGCCGTTGACGACGTCGCTTTCCTCTAGGCGTGCGCGCACCATGTTGTTGGTGACGGAGTCGGGAACCAGGTTGCCGGAGTCGATGTACGACTTCGCTTCCTTGCCCAGTTCGGTCTCTTCCTTGATGTTCTTGCGGAAGATATCACCGGTGGAAATCGCGGGAATCTTCAGCGCTTCAGCAATCTTGACGGCCTGGGTGCCCTTACCGGCACCGGGAGGGCCGACGATGAGCAGACGGTTCATCGGAGCAGTCCTTCGTAGTTTCGTTGTTGGAGCTGAGCGTTGATCTGCTTGAGAGTATCAAGACCAACACCCACCACGATCAGCAGCGAGGCGCCGCCGAACGGGAAATTCTGGTTTGCGTTGAATAGGATAAGCGCTACCAGGGGAATCATGGAAATTACACCCAGGTAAAGTGCGCCAGGCAACGTAATTCGGTTGAGTACGTAGCTGAGGTAACGCTCGGTGGGCTTACCGGCACGAATACCGGGGATGAAGCCACCGTACTTCTTCATATTGTCCGCTACTTCTACCGGGTCGAAGGTGACCGCCACGTAGAAGTACGCGAAGCCAATAATCATGAAGAAGTAGAGAGCAATGTACAGCGGGTGGTCGCCGCGCACCAGGTATGCGTTGATCCAGTTAACCCAGTCCGGCGGGGTGGAGCCGTTGGTGGGGGTGTTGAACTGGGCAATCAGACCGGGCAGGGTCAGCAGGGAGGAAGCGAAGATCAGCGGGATCACGCCGGCCATGTTGACCTTGAGCGGAATGTAGGTGCTGGTGCCGCCAATGGTGCGTCGACCAATCATGCGCTTTGCGTACTGCACGGGAATACGGCGAACGGACTGCTCCACGTAGACTACAGCGAGCATGACCAGCAGACCGATGCCGCAGACAGCTGCGAAGATACCCCAACCGTGGGTGCGCTGGATGGAACCCAGAGCGCTCGGGAAGGAGGAAGCGATGGAGGTGAAGATCAGCAGGGACATACCGTTGCCGACGCCACGCTCGGTAATCTGCTCACCCATCCACATGATGACGGTGGTACCTGCACACAGGGTGACGATAATCAGCAGGATGTGCAGTACGTCGTCCTGGGGGATGATGCCGGGGCAGTTACCCAGCAGAACACCGGAGCGCGCCATCGAGACGATGGTGGTTGCATTCAGCAGAGCAAGAGCGATGGTCAGGTAGCGGGTGTACTGGGTAAGCTTCGCCTGACCCTGCGCGCCTTCATCGTGCAGCTCCTGGAATCGCGGGATAACCACGCGCAGCAGCTGGATGATAATGGACGCGGTAATGTACGGCATCACGCCGAGGGCAAAAATCGAAAGCTGCAGCAGTGCGCCACCGCTGAAGAGGTTGACGATATCGTAGACGCCACCGCTCGTAATATTGGCCTTCAGACACTGCTGTACATTTCCGTAGGAAACGCCTGGCGCGGGGATGAAAGTGCCCACGCGGTACAGCACAATCATTGCCAGGGTAAACAGCAGCTTACGCCGCAAATCGGCGGTCTTAAAGACTCGCCCGAATGCGCTCAGCACATGTCCTCCTGTAAGTCTATGGGGCGCCCACTCCTCTGAGGGAGTTTTAGGGCGCAGTAAACACATCTTCCAGTCTATCGTGTTTGGAGCAGGTAACGATAACTCCCTAGCAGATTATGTAGCTTTTATATTCTCTTAGCGTGATTTTTGGACACTAAATGTGGCGCACGCCAAGCGTTCAAATATACGAATACAGGAATATACCCCTGTTGTGGGGTTTTTGGGCAGCAAAAAGCCCCCGCCGTACACTGTACGGACGGGGGCTTTCGCGTCTTGAAGACTACTTAACGGTTACAGAACCGCCAGCGGCCTCGATCTTCTCGATAGCGGAAGCCGATGCCTTATCGACAACAACGTTCACCTTGACGGAGATTTCGCCGTTGCCCAGAACCTTCACGAGCTCGTTCTTGCGAACGGCACCCTTAGCAACCAGTGCCTCGACGGTGACGTCGCCACCGTTGGGGAACAGTTCCTGGATGCGGTCCAGGTTAACAACCTGGTACTCGGTGCGGAAGGGGTTCTTGAAGCCGCGCAGCTTCGGCAGGCGCATGTGCAGCGGCAACTGGCCACCTTCGAAGCCTGCACGAACCTGGTAACGTGCCTTGGTACCCTTGGTACCGCGACCTGCGGTCTTACCCTTGGAGCCTTCACCGCGGCCAACGCGGGTCTTTGCCTTGTGGGCACCCGGTGCCGGGCGCAGATCGTGAATCTTGATAGCTTCTGCCATCTTTACTTGACCTCCTCAACCTTCACCAGGTGAGCAACGGTGTTAACCATGCCAACGGTGACGGGGTCAGCAGTGCGGACTACCTTGTTGCCGGGGCGCTTGAGGCCCAGGGAACGCAGGGTGTCGCGCATGTTCTGCTTCTGACCAACATAGGACTTGACCTGGGTGATTTCCAGCTTTGCGTCGCTGGGCTGAATACGCTTGGCCATTACTACGCACCTGCCTTTTCAGACTTGGTGTTGCGCAGGTAGCTGGGGATAACCTCATCGGTGGGCAGGCCACGGCGGGCTGCCACTGCCAGGGGCTCCTCAAGCTCCTTGAGTGCTGCAACAGTTGCGTGAACGATGTTGATCTGGTTCGAGGAACCGAGCGACTTGGACAGCACATCGTGAATGCCTGCGCACTCGAGTACTGCACGCACGGGGCCACCTGCGATAACACCGGTACCAGCGGTTGCCGGACGGAGCATCACAACGCCTGCAGCTGCTTCACCCTGCACACGGTGCGGGATGGTGCGGCCTTCGATGCGGGGAACGCGGAAGAAGTTCTTCTTTGCTTCCTCGACACCCTTGGAGATTGCTGCGGGAACTTCCTTAGCCTTACCGTAACCAACGCCGACCAGGCCGTTACCGTCACCAACGACGACCAGTGCGGTGAAGCTGAAGCGACGACCACCCTTGACGACCTTGGAAACGCGGTTGATGGTCACAACGCGTTCGATGTACTTGTCCTTCTCCTCCTCGCGAGCGCGGTTGTTGCGGCGCTCACCACGGCCACGACGCTCGCCGCGGTTGTTGCGGCGCTCCTCGCGCTGGTTGGAGGTCTCAGCGGTTTCAGCTACTACTGCTTCGCTCACCTGAGTTTCCTTTACGTTCTGCTCGCTCATTAGAGTGCAAGACCTCCCTCGCGTGCACCGTCAGCAACGGCTGCAACACGGCCGTGGTACTTGTTACCACCGCGGTCGAACACGACTGCCTCAACACCAGCTGCCTTGGCGCGCTCTGCAACGAGCTCACCAACGCGCTTTGCCTTAGCGGTCTTGTCCAGGTCAGCTGCACGCAGCTCTGCTTCCATGGTGGAAGCGGATGCCAGGGTTACGCCCTTGACATCGTCGATAACCTGAACGAACATGTGACGGGTCGAACGGGTGACGCACAGGCGCGGACGCGCAGCGGTACCCGAAACGTACTTGCGGATGCGAGCGTGACGACGTGCACGCTGCGCTGCCTTCGACTTGATAGCCATGTTTACTTACCAGCCTTTCCGACCTTGCGGCGGATGTGCTCACCTGCGTAGCGAACACCCTTACCCTTGTAGGGATCGGGCTTACGCAGACCACGAATGTTTGCTGCAACCTGACCAACGAGCTGCTTGTCGATACCCGACACGGTCAGCTTGTTAGCACCCTCCACTGCGAAGGTAATACCCTCGGGAGCGGTGATGTTGATCGGGTGGGAGTAGCCCAGAGCGAACTCCAGGTCGTTACCCTTCGGGGTCACACGGTAACCGGTACCAACGATTTCCAGCTTCTTCTCGTAGCCGGAGGTAACGCCGATAATCAGGTTCTGAATCAGGGTACGAGTCAGACCGTGCAGCGAGCGAGACAGGCGCTCGTCGTTCGGACGAGATACAACGATCTCGTTTTCGTTCAGAGCCACGGTGATGGGGGAAGCTACCTTGTGGGAGAGCTCGCCCTTCGGGCCCTTAACGGTGACCAGGTTGCCATCGACCTTAACCTCAACGCCGGCGGGAACCGAGATGGGGAGACGTCCAATACGTGACATTATTCTCTTCCTTTCTCTTCTAACCGACTACCAGATGTAAGCGATGACTTCGCCGCCCACGCCCTTCTTCGCAGCCTGCTTGTCAGTGAGCAGACCCGAAGAGGTGGACAGGATTGCGATGCCGAGGCCACCCAGAACCTGGGGCAGGTTGGTGGACTTTGCGTAGGTACGCAGGCCCGGCTTGGAAATACGACGCACGCCAGCGATGGAACGCTCGCGGGACGGACCGTACTTGAGGACGAGGGTCAGGGTCTTGCCGACCTTTGCATCCTCAACCTTCACGTCGGCGATGTAGCCCTCAGCCTTCAGGATCTCTGCAATGCGAGACTTCAGCTTGGAGTAGGGCATGGATACGGTGTCGTGGTATGCGGAGTTTGCGTTACGCAAACGGGTCAGCATATCTGCGACCGGATCAGTCATAGTCATTGTGGGCTTTAGCCCTTCCTCGTTGTGGTTTCCCTACCCCGCGGTAACGGGGTCTGGACCTGCAACGTAGTCGTTAGTTGGTCTTGAACGGGAAGCCCAGTGCCTTCAGGATTGCACGGCCTTCTTCGTCGGTCTTCGCGGAGGTCACCACGGTGATGTCCATACCACGCACGCGGTCGATCGAGTCCTGATCGATTTCGTGGAACATGGACTGCTCGGTCAGACCGAAGGTGTAGTTACCGTTACCATCGAACTGGCGGTCCGAGAGGCCGCGGAAGTCGCGGATTCGGGGCAGTGCCAGGGTGACGAGGCGGTCCAGGAATTCCCACATGCGGTCGCCACGCAGGGTGACGTGTGCGCCGATGGGCATACCTTCGCGCAGCTTGAACTGTGCGATGGACTTCTTAGCGCGGGTAACAATCGGCTTCTGACCGGTGATTGCGGTGAGATCGCGGATTGCGCCGTCCATGAGCTTTGCGTCGCGAGCTGCCTCGCCAACACCCATGTTTACGACGACCTTAACGATCTTCGGGGTCTGCATGACGTTCTCGTACTTGAACTCTTCCTGCAGAGCGGGAACGACGACCTCAGCGTACTTGGTCTTGAAGCGGGGGGTGATCTTGGTTTCGGTCATTAGATGTCCTTACCCGAACGCTTAGCAACGCGCACGCGAACGGTGCGCTCCTTGCCGTCACGCTCTACAGTCTCGAGGCGGAAACCAACACGGGTCGGCTTCTTGGTCTCGGGGTCAACAATCGCAACGTTAGAAACGTGGATCGGTGCCTCAACCTTCTGAATGCCGCCTGCTGCGCCGGTCAGGGGGTTAGCCTTGGTGTGCTTGGTGACGACCTTGACGCCCTCAACAATCACGCGGTTTTCCTTGGGGAGAACCTTCAGAACCTTGCCCTGCTTGCCCTTATCTGCACCGGAAATAACCTGAACCAGGTCGCCGGACTTGATCTTAGCCATGAATTAGAGCACCTCCGGAGCCAGCGAAACGATCTTCATGAACTTCTTGTCGCGAAGCTCACGACCCACGGGGCCGAAGATACGGGTACCACGGGGATCACCATCAGTGTTCTTCAGGATCACTGCGGAGTTCTCGTCGAACTTGATGTAGGAGCCGTCGGGACGACGGGTTTCCTTCTTGGTGCGGACGACGACTGCCTTGACAACGTCACCCTTCTTTACGGTACCGCCGGGGATTGCATCCTTGACGGTTGCGACAATGATGTCGCCAATGCCTGCGTAGCGACGCGAGGAACCACCGAGAACACGGATGGTCAGGATTTCCTTCGCACCAGTGTTGTCGGCGACCTTCAGTCGCGACTCCTGCTGAATCATATTTCTCCTGTCGTCTCGCCGGTTCCGACTCGCTTTAGGCGCGAGCCAGCCTTGCGGAACATTTTTACGGGATTGGTTGACGCCCCGGGCCCCATCTCTGTGGAAGGGGTTAGCGGAAACGCCTGGGGCAAACCCATGCCAGAAGCATTTGGACCCGCGTGAAGCGGGCGTATCCCACCCGTAAGTAGCGGCATTATGCACTGGCACGAGAAGCCCGTGGTTGTGCGGCTATTTGGATACAGCCACACAGTCTTAACACTGTACAGGAAGCAGGTATGTGGCGCAAGAGTTTGCCCACTATGATTTCAGTCTCCCCCACCCTATCTCTGGGGAAGAGTCGGGTTTAGAGAGTAAAAACCCCATATCCCACATCAGTATCAATCGAGAAGGCCCCTTATTTGACACTTAAAGCAGGAGGCCCCTTCGTATAGTTCCTGACGCATAAGAAACTGAAGGGGCCTCGAGAAATCTACCAAACAATGTGTCAAACAAGAATGGTAGATATTTATATTTTACTACGCTTTAATGTCCCTCTACGACAGACTTGCCGCGGGGCTAGCAAGAGACCACCCCGACCCTAGTCCCCGCTGCGCAAGCATGCACACAGCACTAGAGCACGGCACGCGCTACGTTGATATATCAGCTGCTCTTCACTCAGCAGCTAGGACACATATACTTTCGCGATACCGTCACGAACAATAGGACGAGGGGCTTCTCCCGGCCGATTTTCTTCCGCTGCCTCGTAGTATTCGCCAGAGCGCGCATCCAGCACGTAGGGAACCTCAACTGCGGGGTAATCCCCCGCCTTGTCGATAGCAATAACGCTCCCGTCCTCCAGCAGAACTTGGTGATTAATACGGGTCGGGGCTACCTGCAAGGTCTCGATGATGGTTCGATTGAGCGTGTCAATGACGGTGATGGTTCCGCCACCGGCGACTGCCGACTCTCCCTTACCTCCAAAATCAGCAACGTAGAGCAGATGACGTTCTGTATCGAGCAAGATATCGGTGGGCATTTTGCCAAATGGAAGATAAGCGAGGTGCTCACCCTCAATACTCAGAACGTATAGACCGCCATTTTTACCCTCGCGTCCTTGTGCAGAGACATAAAGTTCACCACGGGTCGAATCAATCTCTACGCCGTGAACGCCAACTGGAGTATTGGCGTCTTCCCCACCAGTTACGGGCAGTCTGTGCACGAGACCCCAGGTATTCATATCCACAACCCAGATTTCATCTCGCAAAATATTCGGGATGTACAGACGGCTACGAGCTTCATCCGCTACGGGTCCTAGCAGCATGGCGAGGCCTTCCCCTTGAAGGGGACTAACCGTGCGTTCCCCCTCCGCGGTGGATGCAGAGATTACCTGGTAACCCCCCATTCCGGTCACGAGTACGGCACCGTTGGGTGCAACGTATAGCTCGCGCGGCGTCAGCATCTCCACCCCTAGAGTGAGAGAATCCCATACGAGCGATAGGTCTTTTTGGGAGTATGCAGTTACCGAGTTTGTACGGGTTCCTCCGGTCCAAAGAAGCCCTCGCTGATTGTCTACAGCTAGACCATAGGCAGCTTGAATCTGGAAGAGGTTTTCTAGCTCGGGTTTATTTTCCGGGATAGCAGGCAGAACAGCCGTCTTCTCAATTTGCAGGGTATCTGCGTTGATACGAGCAATTGTGGCGCAGAGAGTGCCGTGGGTCTTTGTATGGTTGAAGCTTCCGCTCACAAAAAGAACGTTCTCTTCAGGGTTGTATGCCACCTGATATTGACCGGCGAGTCCCGCAGAACGATCTACGGAAAAACGCTTGGTATCCAGCGTATTCTTCTGTTCTTCTCCAGCAGCCGAGGGAAGCATAGGTATCTCCAGAGTTATGTAGTTTGGAGGCTAGCTCGTCTCATATTTTGCGAGCTTAGCCTCCGGAGCTTTCTGCTGTATATTTTACGCTTTACCCTCCATTTTGAGGCTTTTCTAGCGCAGGCCACGCACTACATGGCTCATGATTAAGACACCCTCTATCAGCAGTACATATTGCTCTCCCCCAGGCTCTGAGCAGGGTGGATTTACTCAAGGAAGGCTTTGCATTCTACATATAATAACCACAATAGACATCAAACTAGAGATGTTGACAGCTTAGAGAATTTATAAGCTTACCCTGAGGTGTCTAGAGCCATGAATTCCGTAATATTTCGTCACCTCTGACCCCCTATCAAAGCAGTATTCTGAAAAAATCTGCTTAAAAATTTAGAAACTAAGGGTCGCTTTTTCAAAAATCAAGTTTTTTAGTAAAAAACGCGCTTCAAGGTGCGAAAATCAGCGAGATGTACCATAATAGAAGAGACGCATGCGTCAAATAAGAGGTTCGGTCCCTATCGGACAGATTTCTTGGGTCCCTTTTTCCTCGCTAATCCGTTTGTCTAGGGACCGAACCTCGCTTTGACCGCTAAACCCGCACTTCGGTGCGGGTTTTCTTTGTATCTGAGGCTCTAGAACCCTACATTTCATTCTTTGGGAGCTGATAACTCGTCAAATATGGGCGGGCGAGTACAGAGGGAGCGTCTCTCTCCTTTTCTCCCTTCCCCCCTACTACCTCTGACCCTAGTCTAGGTTCCGCCTAAATAACAGGCGTATGGACAAACTGAAAGGGGCGGCACCCATCGCTTTGATGAGTACCGCCCCTTTCAGCGTGTATCGGCAGTTTCAGAGAGTCAATCGGGTTCTTGATTATCTAGCAGATCCCGCTCAACCTCTTTCGCTACTACCGAGCAGTAGTAATGTAGGCTGCCGTGGGGTACGGACTATGCCTTGCGGCGACGTGCTACCAGCACAGTTGCACCAACGACCAGGGCAAGGACACCAATTCCGGCTGCAACGACGACGCCCGAGGCACCGGTGTTAGCCAGCGAAGACTTCGAGGAGTTCGAAGAGGTGGAGCCGTTGCTGGAAGAGGTGACATTCTGCGACGAAGAGCCGGAGGTCTTCGGGGCGGTGCTGTCCTTCTTCTGGGTCTCGGACTTCAGAGAATCCACGGGAGCCTTGGACTGATCCTTAGCAGGCTGGTCCTTTGCCTGTTCCTTGGAATCTGCAGGTGCAGACGGAGCAGCAGAGGGGTTAGTTACAGGTGCGTTAGCCGACTCGGATGCCTTCGGTTCTGAGACCTTCGGCGCAGGTGCCTGGTTCTCGATGCTGAAGGTGTATTCTGCAGCCACACCACCACGTACATTATCGTTCTCTGCCAGAGAACCGGAGAGCAGGTAGATAGCAACGCTATCGCCGGTCTTCAGTTCTTCAGTCAGGTTAGAGTTTGCCACGGTGGGGCGGTCGATAGTTGCAGTGAAGTTACCGTTTTCGTCCGCCTTGATGTAAGCCCAGACGCCTGCACTATTGCCTTCAACGCCTTCGAGCTTAGGCTCTTCCTTCGCAGAAATAGCGCCCTTGTTCAGCTTGACGGCGATAATGGAGCCCTTGCCATCCCGAGTCTTGAAGCCTTCACCACGGAAGGTCAGCTTCTGGCCGTCCCAGGTCTTGGGGAAGTAAACCTTAGCGCCGTCCTTGTACTCGTGTACAACTTCATTGGACTCTGCACTTTCGGAGGGTGCAGGGGTGCTGGGTTCGGGCTTAGCGGACTCGCTCGGAGCCGGAGTAGTCGGCTCGGGCTTAGCAGACTCGCTCGGAGCCGGAGTAGTCGGCTCGGGCTTAGCAGACTCACTCGGTGCCGGAGTAGTCGGCTCAGGCTTAGCAGACTCACTCGGAGCCGGGGTGGGCTCGTTGCTATCAGGCAGGCTCAGCTTAGTACCGGCGGGGTAAGTGGTAGTCACGCCAGAAGGAGTAGCAGCAACCTGGGTAGTTTCTGCCGGTGCGCAGGTCTCAGCGGTCTCTGCCTTCTTCTCTGCAACAGTTGCGGAGAGTGCTTCACCGCCACGTGCGGTATCGCCTTCAACCATGGAGCCGGAGAGCAGGAAGACCGATACCTTATCGCCGCTCTTCAGGTTTTCCTTCAGGTTGGAGTTCTCGGTGGTCGGGTACGGCAGCTCAGCGGTGAAGTTACCCTTCTCATCTGCCTGGATGTAAGCCCAGACGCCTGCGCTGTTGCCATCAGCGCCGTTGAACTTCGGCTCTTCCTTCGCGGAGATGCGGCCCTTGTTCAGCTTGACGGCGAGTACGGAACCCTTTGAACCGTCCTGAGTCTTAAAGCCTTCACCACGCAGCTTCAGGGTTTCGCCGGTGGTCCAGTCCTTCGTAGCGTACAGCTTAGCGCCGTCGGCGTAGGTCTTCACCAGTTCTTCAGAAGAAGTCTGTGCGGCAGGCTTTGCGGTGGTTTCAACGGTGGTGTTAATCTTCACCATGACGCCGGGAACGATCGGGGAATCTGCGTTGTCCTTACCCTTGGGCTCGGTGCTAGAGGTGCGGTATTCGCCGGTGGTCTTATCGATGGTGTAGTCAGTTTCAATAGCGGAAGCGCCTTCGATGCTGCGTGCTACAGCGTATGCGCTACCGTCTGCAGTGACCAGAACATCATTTGCGCCGCTGGTTGCGCCGGTAGACACCTGAGAAACAACGGTGCCGGTTCGTGCATCAACAACACCGACGTTACCGGTGCCGTAATCGGTCACGTACAGCAGGTCACGGGCTTCGTCGGAGGCGAGGGCGAGGGCCTGGGTACCGAAAGGAATGGTCTTCTTGTAGGCACCGGTTTCCAGGTCGTAGACGGTGATAGTGGAGTTAGCTCCCTTACGGTCGCCCTGGGAGCTGACGTAGATTTCCTTCAGGGACTTGTCAATAGTGACGTCTGAGGGGTTCAGAGCAGCTTCAGCGTTTTCCTTGTGCAGCTGAATGGTCTTCTCGACCTCGTAGCTCTTGGTGTTGATCACCTTCAGGGTGCCGGCGCTCAGGGAGGGCACGTAGAGCTTGCCATCAGCGGAGTCTACGTGCATGTTCATTGCGATGTCAGATTCGCCCTTGGCGTCGGTGAATTCAATCTTCTTGACCAGTGCGCGCAGGGTAGTGTCGAAGACGCTAATGCCACCGGAGCCAGAGACAAAGACCTTACCGCTAGAGGGGTCGATGCGTACCTCACGCGGGTGGTTGACGTCGCCTTCTGCGCTACTCCAAACAATCTTGTTGGTCGCGGGATCGATGACGGATACCTTGTTGACGCGGGTCTGGGTCACCCATACGTATCCGGTTGCTTCGTCGTAGGCAATACCGTAGGGAGATTCAATCTGCTTACCGCTCGGTGCAGTAGCACCGCGTCCAATAAAGTCCGTGGTCGGGAACTGGTAGACAGTGGCAAGGCTCGGGGTGGATGCAATGTTCCAGGCGCCAACGCCACCGGTCAGAATCGGCGGGCGTCCGGAGGAGAAGGAAGTGTAGAGGGAGGAGGTTGCTGCCGAGTATGCCAGTTGGTACTGGCCGGGCAGACCCTGGTACTGGGTAGCGCTTACTGCGATGTGGCGGCATTCCTCAGCAGAGTTCTGGGAGTTCCCACCGGGAACGGATGCGGAGACGTTTGCCGCAAAGGTAGCGGGAACGGTAGCAAAAGAGCCTGCAATAACGGAAAGTGCGCCAGCAATAGCGAGCAGCTTACGTGAGGGCTTGGGTGAAGAAGTCATGCTGATCCTCGATGATGTGTAGTGGTACTTCTCCAAAGGTCGTGCAACCTCCGGAAGGTGCAGAGCCACCCCACCAATTATTAGGCAAGGTTACGCTAAGCAACTATAAAGCTGATAATAAGTGCCTTATCAGGTTATTTTCAAGTGCTGTTCATCGAAAGTCATAGTTTCTAGGCACCTTACTCACGTATTAGTTTTTATTTTTTCGCTAGAATTCCGTCTCCACATGCGCTTTTCTTCTCTAGCAGCATCTACTCATGGGCTACGCCAGCGAATCGAGAGAAAAAAATATTACTTTCTCGTATGACATATCAAGACATTTATGACAGATGTTGTCATAGCGCCTGTTATAACCCCATGTCCTAGGGCACCCGTCCGGGTTCTGACGAAGGTTAAACGCAAAGAACCCCTCTCCTACCGAAGTAGGAGAGGGGTTCTTTTACTGCTCTAGCAGAGAGTCCTTAGAGGGCTTACTTAGCCTTCTCGAGGATCTCCACGATACGCCAACGCTTGGAAGCGGACAGCGGACGGGTCTCTGCAATCAGAACGAGGTCACCAATACCAGCAGTGTTCTGCTCGTCGTGTGCCTTGATCTTGGAGCTACGGCGAACGACCTTGCCGTACAGTGCGTGCTTAACGTGGTCCTCGACCTCGACGACAACGGTCTTGTCCATCTTGTCGGAGACAACGTAGCCGCGGCGGGTCTTGCGGTAGCCGCGCTCTTCGTTCTTTACTTCACTCACTTGGACTCACCTTCAGTTGCGGGACGAATACCGAGCTCGCGCTCACGCAGCACGGTGTAGATACGTGCGATGTCGCGCTTGATAGTGCGGCGACGACCTGCGTTAGCCTGACCGGTGACTTCCTGGAAGCGGATGTTGAAGAGTTCCTTCTTCGCTTCGCTCAGCTTTGCAGCCAGCTCTTCGTTGGAGAGCTCTGCGAGCTTATCGATGCTCAGGTCCTTGGATCCTACTGCCATCTCGCTTATTCACCACCTTCGCGGCGACGCACAACACGTGCCTTCATCGGGAGCTTGTGGATTGCCAGGCGCATTGCCTCGCGAGCCACTTCTTCGGACACACCGGAGAGTTCAAACATGACTCGACCCGGCTTGACATTTGCGACCCACCACTCGGGCGAACCCTTACCGGAACCCATACGGGTTTCAGCGGGCTTCTTGGTCAGCGGACGGTCGGGATAAATGTTGATCCAGACCTTACCGCCACGCTTGATGTGACGGGTCATTGCGATACGTGCAGCCTCAATCTGGCGGTTGGTCACGTATGCGGGCGACAGGGCCTGAATGCCCCACTCACCGAAGCTAACCTCGGTGCCGCCCTTTGCGAGACCACTACGCTTGGGGTGGTGCTGCTTGCGGTACTTTACTCGACGGGGAATAAGCATTTATGCCTCACCGTTCTCTGCAGTCTTGGCCTCGACCTTTGCCGAAGCGTTCTCGTTGCGGCGCTCGCGACGAGGACCACGGTTGCCCTGGCGGCGGCGGTCACCATCGCGGCGGTTGCCACGGCGGTTGTTTGCTGCCTGCTGAGCTGCCAGCTCCTTGTCGGTCAGGTCGCCCTTGTAGATCCAGACCTTCACGCCGATGCGACCGAAGGTGGTCTTAGCCTCGAAGAAGCCGTAGTCGATGTTCGCACGCAGGGTGTGCAGGGGCACACGACCTTCGCGGTAGAACTCGGAACGGGACATTTCAGCGCCACCCAGACGGCCGGAGCACTGGATACGGATACCCTTTGCGCCTGCACGCTGTGCGGACTGGATTGCCTTCTTCATTGCACGGCGGAATGCAACACGCGATGCGAGCTGCTCTGCGATGCTCTGTGCAACCAGCTGAGCGGAGAGGTCGGGGTTAGCAACCTCGAGGATGTTCAGCTGAATCTGCTTGTTGGTGAGCTTCTCGAGCTCGCCGCGGATGCGGTCTGCTTCTGCGCCACGGCGGCCAATCACGATACCGGGACGAGCGGTGTGGATGTCCACACGCACGCGGTCACGGGTACGCTCGATCTCGACCTTTGCAACGCCTGCGCGATCCAGGTTCTTTGCCAGCAGCTCGCGGATCTTTACGTCCTCGCGGACGAAGTCAGCGTAACGCTCGCCGGGCTTGTTGGAATCAGCGAACCACTTGGAGACGTGGTCAGTGGTGATGCCCAGTCGGAAACCGTTCGGGTGAATTTTCTGACCCATTTAGCGGTCCTCCTCCTTCTCCGGGGTAGCAACTACCACGGTGATGTGGCTGGTGCGCTTGTTGATTCGGTATGCGCGACCCTGAGCGCGGGGCTGAATGCGCTTCATGGTCGGGCCCTCGTTCACGAATGCTTCGCTAATGAACAGCTCTTCCTCGCGGAAGGGCAGACCCTGCTGGGTTGCCTTCTGACGAGCGTTAGCTACTGCCGAAGCAACGATCTTGTATACCGGTTCCGAAGCTGCCTGGGGGGCGAACTTCAGAATCGCCAGAGCCTCTTCCGCCTGCTTACCACGGATCAGGTTGACGACACGGCGGGCCTTCATAGGCGTAACGCGAACGAAACGCGCTGATGCCTTGGCTTCCATTGCCTATCTCTCTTTCGTCTATTGCCGAAAGGGAAACGTTAGCTTATCGGTGTGAACCGATTAGCGACGCTTGCCCTTACGGTCGTCCTTCACGTGGCTGCGGAAAGTGCGGGTCGGAGCAAACTCACCGAGCTTGTGACCAACCATCGACTCGGTGATGAACACCGGCACGTGCTTGCGACCGTCGTACACTGCGATGGTGTGACCGAGCATGTCGGGGATAATCATCGAGCGACGCGACCAAGTCTTGATTACGTTCTTGGTGCCCTTCTCGTTCTGAGCTGCAACCTTCAGGTAGAGGTGCTGATCAACGAAAGGGCCCTTCTTCAAACTACGAGGCATGTTTCAGGCTCCTTAGCGCTTCTTGCCAGTACGACGGCGACGAACGATGAGCTTGTCGCTTTCCTTGTTGGGACGACGGGTACGACCCTCGGGCTTACCGTTGGGGTTAACCGGGTGACGACCACCGGAGGTCTTACCTTCACCACCACCGTGCGGGTGGTCAACCGGGTTCATGACCACACCACGGACGGTCGGGCGGATGCCCTTCCAGCGGTTACGGCCTGCCTTACCCCAGTTGATGTTGGACTGCTCAGCGTTGCCAACTTCACCGACGGTTGCGCGGCAGCGAACATCCACGTTGCGGATTTCGCCGGAGGGCAGACGGAGCTGACCGTACTTGCCTTCCTTAGCAACCAGCTGTACAGAAGCACCTGCGGAACGAGCCAGCTTTGCGCCGCCACCGGGGCGGAGCTCAACACAGTGAATCACGGTACCAACGGGGATGTTGCGCAGGGGCAGGTTGTTACCGGGCTTGATGTCAGCTGCGGGGCCGGACTCGACGATGTCGCCCTGAGCGAGCTTGTTCGGAGCGATGATGTAGCGCTTGGAACCATCGACGTAGTGCAGCAGCGCGATGCGAGCGGTACGGTTGGGATCGTACTCGATGTGTGCAACGCGTGCGTTAACGCCGTCCTTGTCGTGACGACGGAAGTCGATCAGACGGTACTGGCGCTTGTGGCCGCCACCCTTGTGACGGGTGGTGATGCGGCCGGTGTTGTTACGGCCGCCGGTCTTGTGAAGCGGACGAAGCAGGGACTTTTCCGGGGTGGAGCGGGTGATCTCGGAGAAATCAGCAACGCTCGAACCGCGGCGACCCGGGGTCGTCGGCTTGTACTTACGAATACCCATTTAGATATTTCTTCCTTCGTTAAAGTGGTCTCCGCGGGGCTTATGCCTGCGGACCGCCGAAGATGTCGATGGTGCCTTCCTTGAGGGTCACAATCGCACGCTTGGTGTTCTTGCGAGCGCCCCAACCGAAACGGGTGCGCTTGCGCTTGCCCTGACGGTTGATGGTATTGACGGAAGCAACCTTGACGTCAAAGATCTTCTCGATGGCCTGCTTGATTTCCAGCTTGTTGGAATCGGTTGCGACCTCGAAGGTGTACTTACCTTCGTCGAGCTGACCGTAGCTCTTCTCGGAAACGACGGGAGCGATGATCACGTCGTATACAGACTTGGTGGAAACGCTCATTACTTAGCGCCCTCCTTCTTCTGAGCTGCAGCAACGAATGCGTCGAATGCTGCCTTGGTGAAGACCACGTCGTCAGAAACCAGCACATCGTAGGTGTTGAGCTGATCTGCGTACAGAACGTGGACGTTCTCCAGGTTACGTGCGGACAGAGCCACAACGTCCTCTGCACGAGCAATCACAAGAAGGATGTTCTTGCGCTCGGTGATAGCTGCGAATGCAGCCTTTGCAGCCTTGGTCGAGGGGGTTTCACCGGAGATGAAGTTCTCGACAACGTGGACGCGGTCGTGACGAGCGCGATCGGAGAGAGCACCGCGCAGTGCAGCGGCGATCATCTTCTTGGGGGTGCGCTGTGCGTAGTTACGCGGGGTCGGACCGTGAACAACGCCACCGCCAGTCATGTGCGGTGCACGGATGGAGCCCTGACGTGCGTTACCGGTACCCTTCTGCTTGAAGGGCTTACGGCCTGCACCGGAAACCTCGCCGCGGTTCTTGGTCTTGTGGGTGCCCTGGCGTGCAGCAGCGAGCTGTGCAACGACAACCTGGTGCAGCAGGGGCACGGATGCCTGCGCGTCGAAAATCTCTGCGGGCAGGTCTACCTTAAGGGTCTTAACAGCCATGATGTATTAGGCTCCCTTCACAGCGGTACGAACCAGAACAACGCCGCCCTTGGGACCGGGGATTGCGCCCTTGATCAGCAGGACATTGTTCTCTGCGTCCACACCCTGGATAGTCAGGTTCAAGGTAGTGTGACGTGCTGCGCCCATACGGCCAGCCATGCGCATACCCTTGAACACGCGTGCGGGGTAGGATGCGCCACCGATGGAACCGGGCTTACGGTGGTTCTTGTGCTGACCGTGAGACGCGCCAACACCCTTGAAGCCGTGACGCTTCATAACACCTGCGAAGCCCTTACCCTTGGTCTTACCAACGACGTCGACCTTCTGGCCTGCTTCGAAGAGCTCAACGGTCAGTTCCTGACCGAGGGAATACTCAGAAGCATCTGCGGTACGCAGCTCGACGAGGTGGCGACGGGGGGTAACACCGGCCTTCTCGAAGTGACCAGCCAGGGGCTTGGTAACCTTGCGAGAGTCGATTGCACCGAAACCGATCTGAACAGCTTCGTAGCCGTCAGTTTCCTGGTTACGGATCTGGGTAACAACGTTAGAATCAGCCTTGACGACGGTGACGGGCACGAACTTGCCGTCCTCGTCCCAGACCTGGGTCATGCCGAGCTTGGTGCCCAGCAGGCCCTTCACCTGGCGCTCGAATTTGTTAGTCATTAGATGCGATCCTCTACAGCTTGATCTCGATGTTTACGTCTGCCGGCAGGTCGAGACGCATGAGGGCATCAACAGCCTTGGGGGTCGGATCAACAACGTCGATCAGACGCTTGTGCGTACGCATCTCGAAGTGCTCGCGGCTGTCCTTGTACTTGTGGGGAGAACGGATAACACAGTAAACGTTCTTCTCGGTCGGCAGCGGCACGGGGCCAACTACAGTTGCGCCTGCGCCCTTTACCGTTTCGACGATTTTCCGTGCCGAAGAATCGATGACCTCGTGGTCATAGGACTTCAGACGGATGCGGATTTTCTGTCCCGCCATCTGTCGGACTCTCTTTCTTGATGTATTCCCTGTATCGGAGCTTTTGCCCCTTTGTTATAGCGCTTAAGGAACGCGATATATTCATCACGTGCGCCACTCAGAACGGACTGAATCCGGCTTTGCCGGGTTCCTCACCCCGTCTGAGTACCGACCCCCGAACTCGGGCGTGTCGTCTATGTTCTAGACAAACTCGTCCCGTCATCCTTCGGACCGGGTCATACGTGGGCCTACCTTTAGTGCAGGTAGACGCTTTGACAACGTCGTCAATTCTCTCAGAGATAGAGCCCTTATGCAATACGAACACAAGTTAAGTGCTTAAGAACACTTAACTATCTCTGTCAACCTGAGGGTACTCCCGCGATGTAACTCTCAGGGAGCTTTCAATCTACTTTCAGTAAGTTCCATGCGCTTTACTGCCCGTAATAAAGGTTTTAGTACTAAAAGCTCTCGTATTGTAGAAGTATCACTACAGCCTAAGGAGAAACCATGTCTCAGCCGACACAACCTCATCAGGCATCCTCTAGCTCTCACTCTTCGTCTCAGAGTCCTCAGTATGCTCAGCAGCAAGGTCTCGGGTTGTATGCTCCCCCATCCCTATCGGGTGCGTATACTCAGGCTCCTGCGCAGCGACGCCGGGTCAATGAGGATATCTTCCTCAATATTGTTCTGTACATTGGCTCGCTCCTGCTCATCGGCGCTGCGGGTCTTTTTGTGACCTCGGTGACTTCTTCTCAGGATGAAACGGCTATCTTCCGTGTCCTCGCGATGGCGCTTGGAGCAGTTATCTTCTACGGAGCAGGTCTACTCACCTACCGTTTCGTGGAGCGCCTGCGTATCGCTTCTTACTCTTTTGCAGCAACCGGTCTCGCCTTTATTCCGCTAACCGGCGTTGCTATCTATGTCCTCAAGATTTGGACTGAAGGACGCTACATCTGGCTCCTCACTTCTCTGATTGGCACTGCCGCCATTGTTGGTGCCTGCGCCCTCATGCGTAACCGTGTGATGGCGTATCTGCTGATTTCGTTCATTGTTTCGGACTCGTTGGCAGCTACGAAGGTGGCGGCTCTACCTTTCGTCTGGTATTTTGTCTCGCTGACTGCAGTTGCTACGGTTCTGGGTTTGATTCTGCATTTTGCCCCGAACGCTGCCCCGAGGGGTATCCGCGAAGGTCTTGTTGATTCTTCCCGCATTTTTGTGCCGGCCACTGCCATCGCTATTTTCTTCTTCACCAACGATCTGAGCTACACGGACGCGGGTATTGCTTTTGCAGTTATGTCCGTGCACGCCATTCTGTTCACCTGGCTGAATGGCACGGCGGATTACTACGCCCAGGCACGCATCTACCCGATTGCGTCTATTCTCTCCTTCATCATGGACTCGGATCACGGCCCGTGGTTCCCCAGTATTTTCTTTGTCTCTGTTCTGGTTGTAAACCTGATTTCTGCGTACGTATTTATTCCTCGTCTGCAGAAGACCATTACTGGTTCTGCTCCTGCTTCCAATGAACAGCACGAGCAGGTACAGAGCTCACCGTCTATCCCCTGGGCAAAGGAAGCTCCTCACCATCCCGCTCGCAAGGTGGAGTGGTTGCCTGCCATTGACGCATGCGTCGGCGTATTCTTCTCCTTCTTTGCTCTCATGGATGCCTTCTACACTGCTCACGTTGCCGATAGCCCTGTGTACGCAACTCGCTGGAGCGCTTTCCTTCCTTATGCAGAAGGCAATCAAGGTATCTTCCCCGCCCCCTGGGTTATTGGTGTCCTCTGCATTATGAGTTTCTTGCTGTACCGCAAGGCAATTCAGCCTCTGCTGCTGATGAGCTTTGTAGCGCTCATTCCTATTATTGGTATGTACGCCTCCCCCAGTAATCAGGGCACGTTCTATCTGTTCTTTGCCGCGGCAGTAGTCATCTATCTGGTCAGTGCTAAGGCCCCCGAGGCACGTACCGCTGGAGCAGTACTGAGCAACATCGGTTATGCCATTGGTATGATTCAGCTCTTCCTTGCTCTCATTCCCGAGATGCAGACTTCTGAGTCGCTTTTGATGTTTGCACTGGTCTGCGCCGCTATTGCACTGCTGACTTTTGTCCTCTCTCAGGGCGTTGCGGCTCAGGATCCCAGCTACCGTCTTGTAGAAATGTCGGTTTACCTCTTCTTGGGCGTTTTTGCGCTCTTCGTTGGGTACGTGTCTAATCATGTTGATGGCGGAGCACATGGTCGGTTCTGGGTCGGTTTCCCCCTCTTCTCGGGTGCCGTCCTCTTCTTGAGTGTCTTGAGCGCTCTTATTCTGGCTCGCGCATTGAGGCTTTCGAGTGTTGGGTCCTTCCGCTCCACGCTTGTCTCTTTCATCCGTATCGCGTTCTACATGACCTTGGTCATCGCGACGATTGGCTCGCGACACTACCTGCTGTATGACTTGCAGAAGGAGTACATTGCTGTAGCACTGCCTGCACTCCTGACCGTTGTATACGGTGCGCTTGGTTTCTTTATGCCGGCTGGCTCTTCGATTCGTTCGGAGCTACTCACCGTTGCGCGTTTCCCCATCTGCTGGTCTGTCATTCTGCTCGCTATCAGCGGCAATATGAAGGAATCGCTCGTGGACTTCCTCGTACTTGCCCTGCTGGCGGTTCAGGCACTGTGCAGCCTTCTACTCTACGCGTACTCCAAGCGAAGCTACGAGGCATATGCAGCGGCGATTTTCTTCACTCTTGGATCTATCCTGAGCGCAGGCCGTTTCATTGGCGACTTTGATAATCTTCTGTTCGCGGTAGCAGCTCCGATTATCTTCATCGCGGTATGGGTACTTGCCCTTATCTTCAGGATCCCCCGCATGCAGATTGGTGCCTCCATCAGCATCACGACTTTCTGCCTTGGTTCTCTATGGAATCTCTTCAACACGAGGGAAAGCACGATTGAGATGACTCTGCTGGGCTATTATGCTCTGCTCGCAGTTATCCTCCTGTTCGTTCTGAAGGTCACGCTCCCGGTTGAAATCTTCGGCGTGAACGCAAATGTTCGTCCGCGCATTGCTGTCCCGGTTGGTAATACGATGGTTGAACTTCCGATGCACGGCCCGTTGGGCGCCCCCTACGCGCGTTTCATGTCTCGCCGCCCCCTGACCCAAGCCATCTACGCTCCGGTCAATACGCTGCTGATGATTCCCGCTCTGGCGGTGCTGGGATTCTACACTCTCGTTGGGTTTGTTTTTGAACCTAAGCAGGTAGAGCTCAACGCACTTCTCTGGGGTCTGGGCGCTCTGTCCTTCGTGTCTGTCACCAAGGCGAAGAACCTGCCGACCGTTTGTACCACGGCGTTCAGCCTCTTCATCGCCCGTCTGGTCATTGATTACTCGAAGTCCAACCCCTTGAGCGTCATTCTTGAGGTTGCTCTCCTGATCCTGCTTGCGGTTGTAGCAGTCAAGGTCCTCAAGAACTTCATCGCGAAGAGGCCTGTAGATGAACAGGTATCGGATTCTCCTCTGTACTGGGCTTTGGGCCTGCAGGTGTTCCTCACCCTGGTAACGTGGGCAGTTCCCGCTGACGGTCCGGATATCGTGGTGTTGGTACTCGGCATCGCGCTGACTCTCCTGAGCGCTCTGCTACTCGACCGAGTCTGGACCTATATCGCAACTGCGCTAGTCACCCTCGACCTGGCAATTTTGCTCAACGGTCTGAACCCGCTGACCCTGCTGATCATCTCTATTCTGCTCATTGCCGGCGTTATCTGGCGTCTGCTGGTGCGACAGAACAAGCAGGATGCAGCAGCTCCGCACCAGGGCTCTGCGCAGCTTGAGAACTTCCCTCCGTCTCAGAATCAGCCGGGTATGTACCCTCAGAGCAATGTCCAGATGCAGCAGCCCCCGGCTCCTCAGCAAGGCTACGAGCCTCGTCATGAGGAAAACATCTAGCTATCAGCACGTATAGGTTCTATTCCTACGGCATTCTGTAGTAGGATTACCTATGTCCCTTCCGAGGGGCAGTCATTCGAATTGCGGTTCCCAGCCTTCGGGCTGGGAACCGTTTTTCTTTGTCCGAAGATTTTATATTCCTATCTGAAGGGTCTTTAGACGCTCCCCCGCCGTAAGCCGGTCCGCATGACCCAGATTCTGTCTTCGAGCCAGCAGATCTCTGAACGGAGTAGGCAGTCGTTCCTCTGCTCCCCTGCCCCAGGGCTTTCCACATCCAGGAGTTCAGAATCTACAGCTAGAGGGTACGGATATGTCATACCGCCGCCGGGGAGGGTGTTCCCTGCCGTTACAGATTCACCGTAAACTCCACTATCGGCCACGCATACCCCCTCAGAAGCCTTGAGCGGCTACTAGGACGAACTGATAACGCTCAGAGCGGTTTGGTACAGTCCAGCAGATAATGCCGTTCTCTCCTTTGCCAGAGCCTTCAGCAACCCGCAAAGGGCATAACAAAAGGACCCCCGCAGATGCGGGGGTCCTTGAGTATCGCTACCTGATGGAGAGTCTCCCCTCCGGCAGATCTTTAGCGAATTGTCGTAAATTTACGGCAATTACTTGATGATCTTGGTAACGCGACCCGAACCAACGGTGCGGCCACCCTCACGGATAGCGAAGCCGAGGCCCTCTTCCATTGCGATTTCCTGGATCAGGGTAACGGTCATCTCGGTGTTGTCACCGGGCATAACCATCTCGGTGCCCTCGGGGAGGGTGATAACGCCGGTCACGTCAGTGGTACGGAAGTAGAACTGAGGACGGTAGTTGGAGTAGAAGGGGTTGTGACGGCCACCCTCATCCTTGGAGAGGATGTAGACGTTTGCCTCGAACTCGGTGTGGGGGGTGATGGAGCCCGGCTCCACGACAACCTGACCACGCTCGACATCGTCACGCTTCAGACCACGGAGCAGCAGACCACAGTTCTCGCCTGCCCATGCTTCGTCGAGCTGCTTGTGGAACATCTCGATACCGGTAACGGTGGTCTTCTGGATCGGGCGGATACCGACGATCTCGACCTCGGAGTTGATCTTCAGGGTACCGCGCTCTGCACGACCGGTAACAACGGTGCCACGACCGGTGATGGTGAAGACGTCCTCGATGGGCATGAGGAAGGGCTTGTCCTTCTCACGCACGGGGTCCGGAATGTAGGTGTCGACTGCGTCCATGAGCTCCTCGACCTTAGCAACCCACTCGGGGTCGCCTTCGAGAGCCTTCAGTGCGGAAACGCGAACAACGGGAGCGTTGTCGCCGTCGAACTCCTGCGAGGAGAGGAGGTCACGGACCTCCATCTCGACGAGGTCGAGGAGCTCTTCGTCGTCAACCATGTCTGCCTTGTTCAGTGCAACCAGCAGGGTGGGGACGCCAACCTGGCGAGCGAGCAGAACGTGCTCGCGGGTCTGTGCCATGGGGCCGTCGGTAGCTGCAACCACGAGGATTGCGCCGTCCATCTGAGCCGCACCGGTAATCATGTTCTTGACGTAGTCAGCGTGGCCGGGAGCGTCAACGTGTGCGTAGTGGCGCTTCTCGGTCTGGTACTCGATGTGAGCAATGTTAATGGTAATACCGCGCTGGCGCTCCTCGGGAGCGGAGTCGATCATACCGAAGTCGCGCTTCTCGTTCAGGTCCGGGTACTTGTCAGCCAGAACCTTGGAGATTGCTGCGGTCAGGGTGGTCTTACCGTGGTCAACGTGACCAATGGTACCGACGTTAACGTGAGGCTTGGAGCGCTCGAACTTAGCCTTAGCCAAGAGTGTTCCTCCTAGAACGATTGAAAACATGCACGCGGATCTTCGCTCCGGCGCATCCCGTTATAAAACGGTCTAGCGTCTACAATAGCGGATTACGCCGCAGAGATGAAACTGTTCATGCTCTCAATAATGGATTTAATTGAAAATTTTGGCGTGGGCCACAGGTTTTTGGCCCGTGGCCCACGGACAAGACGCGGAAATTACTCGCCGCGGCTCTTCTGAATGATCTCGTCAGCGACGTTCTTGGGAACCTCGCCGTAGCTATCGAATGCCATCGAGAACACTGCACGACCCTGGGTCTTGCCACGCAGGTCGCCAATGTAACCGAACATTTCGGTCAGGGGCACAATAGCCTTGATGATCTTAACGCCGGATGCGTCCTCCATGGAACGAACCTGGCCACGGCGGGAGTTCAGGTCGCCGATAACGTCGCCCATGTACTCCTCGGGGGTACGAACCTCAACGTCCATCAGCGGCTCGAGCAGGACCGGGTTAGCGCGCTTAGCGCCTTCCTTGAAGACCATCGAACCAGCGATCTTGAACGCCATTTCGGAGGAGTCGACGTCGTGGTAAGCACCGTCGATCAGGGTTGCCTTCACGCCCACCATCGGGTAGCCAGCGAGGACACCGAACTTCATAGCGTCCTGGATACCAGCGTCGACCGAGGGGATGTACTCGCGAGGAACGCGGCCACCGGTGACCTTGTCCTCGAACAGGTACAGCTCTTCGCCATCCAGGGGCAGGGGCTCGAAGGAGACCTGCACCTTTGCGAACTGACCGGAACCACCGGTCTGCTTCTTGTGGGTGTAGTCGACCTTCTCGACTGCCTTCTTGATGGTCTCGCGGTAAGCAACCTGAGGCTTACCAACGTTAGCCTCAACCTTGAACTCACGCTTCATACGGTCAACGATGATGTCCAGGTGCAGCTCACCCATACCACCAATTTCGGTCTGACCGGTTTCTTCGTTCAGCGAAACGGTGAAGGTGGGGTCCTCAGCGGAAAGCTTCTGGATAGCGGTGGACATCTTCTCCTGGTCACCCTTGGTCTTGGGCTCGATAGCCACGAAGATCACGGGGTCGGGGAAGGTCATCGACTCGAGAACGATCGGGTGTGCGGGGTCGCACAGGGTGTCACCAGTGGTGGTGTCCTTCAGACCAATCGCTGCGTAAATGTGACCTGCGGTGATCTCCTCAACCGGGTTCTCCTTGTTGGAGTGCATCTGGAAGAGCTTACCGATGCGCTCCTTCTTACCCTTGGTGGAGTTCAGAACCTGCTGGCCCTGAGCTGCGGTACCGGAGTACACACGGGTGTAGGTCAGCTGACCGTAGAACGGGTGAGCTGCAACCTTGAACGCCAGTGCTGCGAAGGGCTCCTCAGCGGATGCCTTACGGGTCAGCTTCTCTTCCTCGTTGGAGGGGTTGGAGCCGACAACGTCCGGAACGTCCAGCGGGGAGGGCAGGTACTCGATCACAGCGTCCAGCATGGGCTGAACACCGCGGTTCTTGAATGCAGAACCACAGAGAACGGGGAATGCCTCACCGGAGATAACCAGCTGACGGATACCAGCCTTAATCTCGGGGATGGTCAGCTCGCCCTCTTCGAGGTACTTCTCCATGAGCTCTTCGCTAGCCTCAGCAACAGCCTCAACCAGCTCAGCGCGGTACTGCTCAGCCTTCTCAACCAGGTCAGCGGGGATGTCCTGAACCTCGTAGGAGGCACCCATGGTCACGTCACCCTTGGCGTCGCCGGGCCAGACGTATGCCTTCATTTCGAGCAGGTCAACGACACCGAGGAAGTCGCTCTCAGCGCCGATGGGGAGCTGAACAACCAGCGGGCGTGCGCCCAGGCGGTCGATGATGGTCTGAACGGTGAAGTAGAAGTCAGCACCCATCTTGTCCATCTTGTTGACGAAGCAGATACGGGGGACGTCGTACTTGTCAGCCTGGCGCCAAACGGTCTCAGACTGGGGCTCAACACCTTCCTTGCCGTCGAACACAGCAACTGCGCCGTCGAGGACGCGCAGGGAGCGCTCAACCTCAACGGTGAAGTCGACGTGACCGGGGGTGTCGATAATGTTGATCTGGTTGTCCTTCCAGAAGCAGGTGGTTGCTGCGGAGGTAATGGTAATACCTCGCTCCTGCTCCTGAGCCATCCAGTCCATGGTGGAAGCGCCGTCGTGGGTCTCACCAATCTTGTGGTTAATACCGGTGTAGAACAGAATGCGCTCAGTGGTGGTGGTCTTACCGGCGTCGATGTGCGCCATAATACCGATGTTGCGGACCTTGTTAAGGTCGGTGAACACGTCAAGTGCCACGTTATTCTCCCTAAATGAGATACTCCGAAAGCCTGCCGACTCGAATCGACTCGGCAGGCTCTAAACGGAGAATTACCAGCGGTAGTGTGCGAAGGCCTTGTTGGACTCGGCCATCTTGTGAGTGTCCTCGCGACGCTTCACAGCGGCACCGAGACCATTGGATGCATCCAGGATCTCGTTCATCAGACGCTCAGTCATGGTCTTCTCGCGGCGCTGCTTGGAGAAGCCAACGAGCCAGCGAAGAGCCAGAGCGGTGGAACGGCCGGGGCGAACCTCAACCGGAACCTGGTAGGTTGCACCGCCAACGCGGCGGGAGCGAACCTCGAGAGAAGGCTTGATGTTGTCCATAGCCTTCTTCAGGGTTGCGACCGGGTCAGAACCGGTCTTCTTCTCGACGCCCTCGAGGGCACCGTAGACGATGCGCTCTGCGACGGACTTCTTGCCGTCCAGCAGAACCTTGTTGATCAGCTGGGTGACCAGCGCAGAACCGTAAACAGGATCGTTTACGAGGGGACGCTTGGGAGCGGGACCCTTACGAGGCATTACTTCTTCTCCTTCTTAGCGCCGTAGCGGGAGCGAGCCTGGCCGCGACCCTTAACACCCTGGGTATCCAGAGCGCCACGAACGATCTTGTAGCGAACACCGGGGAGGTCCTTCACACGACCACCGCGAACGAGCACGATCGAGTGCTCCTGCAGGTTGTGACCCTCACCGGGAATGTATGCGGTAACCTCGACGCCGCCGTTGAGCTTGACACGAGCGACCTTACGCAGTGCCGAGTTCGGCTTCTTCGGGGTGGTGGTGTACACACGGGTGCACACGCCACGCTTCATGGGGTTGCCCTTCAGTGCGGGCGCCTTGGTCTTAACGACCTTGGGAGTCCGGCCCTTACGGACCAGCTGCTGAATAGTAGGCACGTTTTCTCCGTTGCTTGATCGGGTTCTTCGTTAGAAAATCCCGTATAAACTTACTGGCCCCCATCACGTTGGATGGGTGCTCTCGGTTATCAGAAACGCTCGGATGCATATCCGGTTGGTTTCTATAGGTTCCTCGACATCTCGGCGAGTTCTCAGGGCTAAAACTTCCCACCGTCAGAGGTGAAAAAGTTTTTGGGCACGCTTAAAAATGGCATTTAGGCGTCAGCAAAAAAGCAACGCCAAAGGACGGTATCCATACTGCCATTGATTCATCATGCCCGTGCCCTCGGGAAATATCCCGCGTAAACCCACCGGGGGTGGATCCTTGTGCACCGAGCTCAAGTACTTCGGATAAGACTATACAGGTTAAATCCCGCTTAATCTAGCGCCAGAGCTGGGATTCTTTGCTTTTAAGCCCCCATCTAAGGCTAAAAGCCAATGATTTGCCTCACTTAAATTACATCTTTGGGATTTACCGCTCCCCTACTGTTCCCCACTGCCCCCTCTGCTTCCTTTGTCTCCTTGACACAATCTAACGCAGAAGACCGCCAAGAGCCCTCTCGACGGTTCTTGGCGGCATCAACAAATACGGGAGGCGAGCGCATAGCTGCACCCGCCTCCCGAAAGAGAGTATTCAGTTAAAGGTCCGCCACAGCGACTGCTGGGCTACGCCACCTGGAAGACTCGAGTCTGGCCCTCAAACGGGGTAATAGTCTTCGAGTTCTTCTTGGCATTGCCGTAGTAGCGGATGCGGTACTGCCCCTTAGGAGTATTAGCCGGCACCTTCCAGCGAACCGTCACCTGAGAAGCCGATACACCAATGCGCTTCCATTCAAAGAAGGTATCCGGGTTGTTATCCGCGGTGTAGTACTTCCAGGTATTACCCACACGACGCTCAATCACGAAGTAGCTACCGTCGTGATGCATGTTGTTATTCGGGTGAGCACCAGCAAAACGAGCCGTCACCTCTTCGCGGCCGGCGATAGCGTCCTGGGGCTGCTGAGTGACCTGGCCGTAACGCATACCAAACATGGGGGTATCGTAGACGACCTTACCCTGCAGGCTGGCAACCGGGCGGCGATCATTCGGGCGGTCACCAATGCCCAGCGGAGTGCCGTTCTTCAGCGAAGTTCCGACAATGCTAATGGTCTGGCGGAACGCACTGGAGGTGTAACGACCGAAGAGGGTCGCACCGCCCTCGTACTGCTGAGAGTCATACTCCTCAGGGGTCGTCACGTAGTGATCGTAGGCGTTGGTGTAGCCCTGCAGAATAATGTGCGATTCGGGAACACCGAAGAGCTTGGCGGCATCCTGGCGGTACTGCACACCCACCGCGCCGGTGAACTCACCGGGCATACCCAGCAGGTAGTAGTCGCCGAAGCGCATAATCTGCACCGGATACTTTTCCTGAATGATCGTTCCATTTTTTGCAGAGAAGAGAATGCCCTTCGGCTGCTGGCAACGCGTCTGCGCCGCGCTCGGGGTGAACACCAAAGTACCCAGAATAGAAGGGCGACCCGAACCTTCCTTATAGACAGCCCAGCCACCGCCGCCATCCTCAGTGGAACCGGCACCAAACGGAGTACCCAGGAAGCCCTGGCAGGTACGCTCATTATGCCCACTACCGGTGTACTTGGCATCCACGTTCATACCCGAGAAATTGAAGTACGAGATACGCGAATCCAGGCCCTTACCCACCGGAGTGCCCACACTCTTGAGCTGAGAACGCACTGCATTAGCCTGCTTCTCACCCTGAATCTTCACGTTCTTGAACTGATCATTAGTCGGGCCCTGACCCGGCTTCAGCCAGGTATTCGGAGAAACATCGCCAGCATTAGCATTTGCAAACGCCGCAACGAAACCATCACCACTGCCGGGAACATTGCGATCAACGCCGTGATCTTCAGTCTCCAGCAGATACTCCGCATAACCCTTGTTATCGCTCGAAATCAGAGTATTCTTCGAGGTCAATGACGTCGGGTGAATCGCATACCAGTTCAGCACCGCACGAGTCTTGCCGTTACGCTCCAGACGCAGAGTCATATTGGTCGGGTCGGTACCGCCGGGCAACTTAGAACGCAGCTGAGGAGAATCCAGATTAAACGCCTCACGGGACCGGTTAGCGCCAACACCGGTCAGCTTCGATGACGAAATCGTCAGGTTACCCGGTGCCAGATCCTTGGTCGCCTGGCGGATTGCCTTCAGCGAACCGTTCACCTGAGCATTGAAAGTTTCCTGATGGAAGCCCAGGGTCGTAATGTTGTACAGGCTCTGATGCGTAATGCCACCCGGAGTTGCGTGGGTGTGAGTCGCGGTAATCATAATGTTCGACTCGTCGTATGCGGAGCCAAACTCTGCACGGATACGCTTGACCAGTTCATCACGCAGCGACTGCCAGCCCGTCAGAGAGTCCAGGACAACAATGAGGTTGCGCTTACCGGAGGCGCGGTCCACCGCAATAAAAGCGCGAGCATACTGGCGAGTATGCACACCGCTACCCTTCTGGGAAGAGTCGCCATAGCCCATGAAACCGACTTCACCGGGCTCACCTGTAATATCCGCCGCACCCGCACCAACCAGGTAGGGGGTAGCGCTAGCACTCTGAGAAACAGGGGCCGCGGTCGCAACCTGACCGGCGGGAAGAATTGCGGAAGCCGCAATAAGGCATGCTGCACCAATGCGAGCAAGAGAGTGGGTAGGCGCCTTAAAACGCGAAAAAACAGAGGAGCGCTTTTGCTCCCCTGCAGACAAGGAGGGATTCTGTTCAGACATCTGCGATTGAGATGCTCCGGAAGGCAGTCGGGTGCCACGAGTAGTCACCCGTCCGGAAGTAAATGGAGTGATATGCATGCCTTCAAGAATAGAACCTAGTCAAAAGGCTTTCCAAGTTGGATTAGCATTGTTCAAATCAAGAATATTCATTCTGTATATACCTCAAAGAAAAACGAGCAGATATTCTATTTATGGCTGTATTGGGGCGAGTTGCAGGGAGTTTCACAAAATTTGATCACCACCTAATTTCTTACCCAGTCAAGAAATTTTCCCGATTTGAAAAATAATGCACTCCAATGATTTTTTCATAAATAAATTCACCCACTAGGCAAAAAATATACAACCTCCCCCTGAAGGATAAAGAATATTAAAGCACTGCTTAAAAGAAAGCCTCCCCTCCTCCACCTATTCGTTAAATAAAGAACGCGGATACCCGAGACAACTCGAGTATCCGCGTTCTTTATCAAGGACCAGGCCGGGGTTCTAAACCCCCAACCTGCTCCTCACGGCAGAAGCCTTAGTCCAGACCACGACCGTACTCATCCAGCGAAACAGCCATAAAGCCGCCGTTGCCGTAAGTGTACACCTCGTTATCCATCTGGAATGCGCTCGGGTAACCGCTGAAAGTGTCCAGAGCCTGCATACGCTCAGCGGTAGCCTGGGGGCTAGGCTCAACCTCAATATCGTTGTAACGTGCCAGACCGGTACCAGCGGGAACCAGCTTACCGATGATCACGTTCTCCTTCAGGCCGAGCAACGGGTCAGTCTTCGCCTCCATAGCAGCCTGAGTCAGGACGCGGGTGGTCTCCTGGAAGGAGGCCGCCGACAGCCAGGACTCGGTAGCCAGCGAAGCCTTGGTAATACCCATCATTTCCGGACGGCCAGCTGCGGGCTTCTTACCCTCAACCAGTGCCTTACGGTTAGCAGTCTGGAAAGCAATGTTATCAACCAGCTCACCAGGCAGCAGATCGGTATCACCGGACTCAATCACGGTCACGCGACGCAGCATCTGGCGAACAATAACCTCAACGTGCTTGTCGTGGATTTCCACACCCTGCGACTTGTACACGCCCTGAACCTCGCTCACCAGGTGCTTCTGAGCCTCACGAGGACCACGAATACGCAGAACCTCCTTCGGATCAACAGAACCGGTAGCCAGCTGATCGCCAACCTGAACGTGATCGCCGTTCTGCAGCTTAGAAGCTGCACGACGCAGAACAGTGTAGGACTGGGGCTCAGAACCATCGTCCGGGGTCACCACAATCTTGTAGGACTTCTCGGTATCCTCAATGGTCACGCGACCGGACACCTCAGAAATCGGGGCAACACCCTTGGGGGTACGAGCCTCGAACAGCTCCTGAATACGAGGCAGACCCTGAGTAATATCGTCAGCCGAAGCCACACCACCGGTGTGGAAGGTACGCATGGTCAGCTGGGTACCGGGCTCACCAATCGACTGAGCCGCAATAATACCAACAGCCTCACCAATGTCCACCAGAACGTTCGAAGCCATCGAACGACCGTAGCACAGTGCACACACACCAATAGCGGACTCACAGGTCAGAACCGAACGGACGCGAACTTCCTTCACGCCTGCCTTGAAGAGCTTCTCAATGAGCTCATCAGAGACATCCGAGCCAGCAGCAGCCAGAACGTTGCCAGCCTCGTCCTTCACGTCAACCGCAAGGGTACGACCGTGAATCGAAGTCTCAACATCCTGGTGCAGACCGCCGTCCTCATCAATCAGAGGCAGAACCAGACCGCGGCGAGTGCCACAGTCGTGCTCACGAACGATGACGTCCTGCGAAACGTCCACCAGACGACGGGTCAGGTAACCCGAGTTAGCGGTACGCAGCGCGGTATCAGCCAGACCCTTACGTGCACCGTGGGTTGCGATGAAGTACTCCAGAACCGACAGGCCCTCACGGTACGAGGACTTAATCGGGCGAGGCATAATCTCACCCTTCGGGTTCGACACCAGACCACGGATACCCGCAATCTGACGGACCTGCATCCAGTTACCACGTGCACCGGAGGTCACCATACGGTAAATGGTGTTCAGACCACCGTGAGAGCTCAGGTTCTCACGCATAGCCTCTGCAACCACGTCGGTAGCCTCGGTCCAAACCTTAATCAGCTCCTGACGACGCTCTTCGTCATCGATGGTACCGATCTCGAAGTCGTCCTGAATTGCAGCAGCCTGCTTCTCGTAGCGTTCCATAATTGCCGGCTTCTCAGCAGGAGTAGCAATATCAGAAACAGCCACGGTCACGCCAGAACGAGAAGCCCAGTAGAAACCGGAGTTCTTCAGGTTGTCCAGAGCACGAGCCACAACATCCATCGGGTAACGCTCAGCCAGATCATTAATCAGGCTACCCAGGCCCTTCTTATCTGCCACGCCAGAGAACCAGGGGTAATCCTTCGGCAGAGCCTGGTTGAACAGAACCTGACCAACGGTGCAGTCCAGCAGAACGGGGTCGCCAGGCTTGTAACCCTCGGGAGCTTCCCAGCCCTCAGGAGCAACAAACTGGTCACCATCAAGGCGAATCTTCACCTTGGTGTACAGCTCAATCTCGTGACGATCCATCGCCATCAGAGCCTCAGACACCGAGGAGAATGCGTGACCCTCGTTCTTCTGACCATCACGAGGAGTAGTCAGGTGGTACAGACCAATGATCATATCCTGCGAAGGAACAGCCACAGGGCGGCCATCCGAAGGCTTCAGGATGTTGTTCGAGGACAGCATGAGGATACGAGCCTCAGCCTGAGCCTCGGGAGACAGCGGCAGGTGAACTGCCATCTGGTCACCATCGAAGTCAGCGTTGAACGCGGAGCAAACCAGCGGGTGCAGCTGAATAGCCTTACCCTCAACCAGCTTCGGCTCAAACGCCTGAATACCGAGGCGGTGCAGAGTAGGTGCACGGTTCAGCAGAACCGGGTGTTCAGCAATAACCTCTTCCAGAACGTCCCAAACCTGCGGGCGGAAACGCTCAACCATACGCTTAGCGCTCTTAATGTTCTGAGCGTGGCTCAGCTCCACCAGACGCTTCATAACGAAGGGCTTGAACAGCTCCAGAGCCATCTGCTTGGGCAGACCACACTGGTGCATCTGCAACTGAGGACCAACCACAATCACGGAACGACCCGAGTAGTCAACACGCTTACCAAGCAGGTTCTGACGGAAACGACCCTGCTTACCCTTCAGCATGTCAGACAGAGACTTCAGGGGGCGGTTACCGGGGCCGGTCACCGGGCGACCGCGACGACCGTTATCGAACAGCGAGTCCACAGCTTCCTGCAGCATACGCTTCTCGTTGTTCACGATAATCTCGGGAGCGCCCAGCTCCAGCAGACGCTTCAAACGGTTGTTACGGTTAATCACACGACGGTACAGGTCGTTCAGGTCGGAGGTCGCGAAACGGCCACCATCCAGCTGAACCATCGGACGCAGTTCCGGCGGAATAACCGGAACAACATCCAGAACCATACCCAACGGGGAGTTGTTAGTGGTCAGGAAGGCGTTAACAACCTTCAGACGCTTCAGAGCGCGGGTCTTCTTCTGACCCTTACCGGTCTGAATGATCTCCTTGAGAGCCTCAGCCTCAGCCTCCAGGTCGAAGGACTCCAGACGCTTCTTAATAGCCTCTGCGCCCATCGCACCCTCGAAGTACAGGCCGTACTTATCAATCATGGAACGGTACAGCGCCTCGTCACCCTCAAGGTCAGCGACCTTCAGGTTCTTGAAGCGATCCCACACGCGATCCAGGTGCTCAGCCTCACGCTCGTAACGCTTACGCACCGACGCGAGCTGACGCTCAGCGTTATCGCGCAGCTTGCGCTTCTCAGCAGCCTTACCGCCCTCTGCCTCAATACGAGCCAGCTCAGCCTCAACCTCACGGCTGATAGCGTTCACATCAGCGTTCAGAGCGGCCTCAAGCTCCTGCTTCTCACGGTCGTGAGCAGCCTGCAGCATCGGCAGATCCTCGTGACGAGCCTCCTCGTCAACCTTAGTGATCATGTACGCAGCGAAGTAAATGACCTTCTCCAGGTCCTTCGGAGCCAGATCCAGCAGGTAACCCAGGCGGGAAGGAACACCCTTGAAGTACCAAATGTGGGTAACAGGAGCAGCCAGCTCAATGTGACCCATACGCTCACGACGTACCTTAGAGCGAGTCACCTCAACACCACAGCGCTCACACACAATGCCCTTGAAGCGCACGCGCTTGTACTTACCGCAGTAGCACTCCCAGTCCTTGGTGGGGCCGAAGATACGCTCGTCGAAGAGACCGTCCTTCTCGGGCTTCAGGGTACGGTAGTTGATGGTCTCGGGCTTCTTAACCTCACCAAAAGACCAACGACGGATGTCGTCGGCGGTGGCGAGGCCAATTCGCATCAAACCAAGCGAAGATTCGTTGGACATATCGGTCCTAATCTCTTTCTGTAAGTTTCTGAAGACTTGGGTTAGCGGGCAGGAACCCCACAACGCACGCGAGCGCATGCGGGGTTCCCCACCCTAGAAGGAGGCGGTGCTTATGCCTCGTCGACGGAGCTAGGCTCGTCGTGGGTCAGGCTCACGCCCATATCTTCTGCTGCCCGGAAGCCTTCTTCCTCCGAGTCGCTCATCTCAATAATCTTGCCGTCGGTGGAGAGCACCTCGACGTTCAGGCACAGAGACTGCATTTCCTTGATAAGAACCTTGAAGGATTCGGGGATACCCGGCTCAGGGATGTTCTCGCCCTTCACGATAGCCTCGTAAACCTTCACACGGCCCGCCACGTCATCAGACTTGACGGTCAGGATTTCCTGCAGGGTGTATGCGGCGCCGTATGCCTCCAGCGCCCACACTTCCATCTCACCGAAGCGCTGACCACCGAACTGAGCCTTACCACCCAGGGGCTGCTGGGTAATCATCGAGTACGGACCGGTGGAACGAGCGTGAATCTTGTCATCCACCAGGTGGTGCAGCTTCAGGATGTACTGGTAACCAACCGAAATCGGGTCCGGGAACGGCTCACCGGAACGGCCGTCAATCAGACGTGCCTTACCGGAACGGTTGATCAGACGGTCACCATCGCGGTTCGGGTTCGAGTGATCCAGGAGGTCGAACAGTTCATCCTCGTGGGCACCGTCGAACACCGGAGTTGCCAGGCGGGTCGGGCCAGATTCCTTCGGGAAGTTCGGCATGCGCTTGAGCCACTCGGGCTCGCCCTCAATCTTCCAACCCTGCTTAGCCAACCAACCAGTGTGGACTTCCAAAACCTGACCAATGTTCATACGACCAGGCACGCCCAGCGGGTTCAGGATAACGTCCACGGGGGTACCGTCTTCCAGGAAGGGCATATCCTCGATCGGCAGGATCTTGGAAATAACACCCTTGTTACCGTGGCGGCCTGCAAGCTTGTCGCCGTCGGTAATCTTACGCTTCTGAGCCACATACACGCGGACCAGCTGGTTCACGCCCGGGGGCAGATCGTCCTCATCGTTGTTCTCGCGGTCGAAGATGCGGATACCGATAACGGTACCGGACTCACCGTGAGGAACCTTCAGGGAGGTGTCGCGAACCTCGCGAGACTTCTCACCGAAGATTGCGCGCAGCAGGCGCTCTTCGGGGGTCAGCTCGGTCTCACCCTTGGGGGTGACCTTACCAACCAGGATGTCGCCAGCCTCAACCTCAGCACCGATGTGGATGATGCCGCGCTCGTCCAGAGCCGAGAGAACATCCTCGGACACGTTCGGGATATCGCGGGTAATCTCCTCGGGGCCCAGCTTGGTGTCACGGGCGTCAATCTCGTGCTCCTCAATGTGAATCGAGGTCAGCACGTCCTCAGAAACCATGCGCTGGGAGAGGATGATCGCATCCTCGTAGTTCAGGCCTTCCCACGGCATGTATGCCACGAGCAGGTTCTTACCCAGCGCCAGCTCGCCGCCGTCGGTGGAGGGGCCGTCAGCAATAACGTCGCGGTATTCGACGCGCTGGCCTTCCTTCACCACAACGCGCTGGTTGTAGCAGTTACCCGGGTTCGAGCGGGAGAACTTCATGATCGGGTAGGTGGAGACAGAGCCGTCGTCGTTACGGACGATAACGGTCTTAGCGTCCACGGAGGAAACCACACCGGGCTTCTTCGCGAGCACGGAGTCACCGGAATCCAGTGCTGCGTACTTCTCCATACCGGTACCAACCACGGGAGCCTCAGACTCCAGCAGGGGCACAGCCTGACGCTGCATGTTAGCACCCATCAGTGCTCGGTTAGCGTCGTCGTGCTCCAGGTAAGGAATCAGGGCGGTAGCCACAGACACCATCTGGCGCGGGGAAACGTCCATGTACTGTACGGCGCCGGGAGCAACCATAACAGCTTCACCAGAACCGTCACCCGCACGGCAGAGAACCTCGTTCTCAGCGAAGGTGCGGTCAGGGTTCAGCGGTGCGTTTGCCTGCGCAATGACGACACCCTTCTCATCGTCAGCGGTCAGGTAGCGGACCTCATCGGTCACGCGGCCGTCAGTCACCACGCGGTAGGGGGTCTCAATGAAACCGAAGGAGTTGATGCGACCGTAGGTTGCCAGCGAACCAATCAGACCAATGTTCGGGCCTTCAGGGGTTTCAATGGGGCACATACGACCGTAGTGCGAGGGGTGGACGTCTCGAACTTCCATGCCTGCACGGTCACGGGACAGACCGCCCGGGCCCAGTGCGGACAGACGACGCTTGTGGGTCAGACCTGCCAGCGGGTTGTTCTGGTCCATGAACTGCGACAGCTGAGAAGTACCGAAGAACTCCTTGATAGCTGCCACGACGGGGCGGATGTTCACCAGGGACTGCGGGGTGATAGCGTCCACGTCCTGGGTGGTCATGCGCTCGCGAACCACGCGCTCCATACGGGACAGACCGGTACGAATCTGGTTCTCAATCAGCTCACCCACGGTACGGATACGACGGTTACCGAAGTGGTCAATGTCGTCGATATCGATCTTGAGGGAGATTTCCTCGCCGTCGCGGACGCCGGGGATGCTGGTCTCGCCTGCGTGCAGAGCGCAGAGGTAACGAATCATCTGAGCGATGTCGTCCTGGCTCAGAACGGAAGCCTCGGGGGAATCCATGGGAACGTCCACGCCGAGCTTACGGTTCAGCTTGTAACGGCCAACCTTCGCCAGGTCGTAGCGGCGCGGGGTGAAGTACATGTTGTCCAGCAGAGCCTGGGCAGCTTCAACCGTCGGGGGTTCGCCCGGACGCAGCTTGCGGTAGATGTCCAGCAGAGCCTCGTCGCGGTCCTTGACGGAGTCCTTCTCCAGGGTTGCGCGGATGGAGTCGTACTGACCGAACTCAGCCAGGATCTTGGACTCGGTCCAGCCCAGAGCCTTCAGCAGAACAGTCACGGACTGCTTACGCTTACGGTCCAGACGCACGCCAACCTGGTCGCGCTTATCAATCTCAAGCTCGAACCATGCACCGCGGGAAGGAATCACGCGGGCAGAGTAAATGTCCTTATCGGAGGTACGGTCCGGAGCCTTCTCGAAGTAAGCACCGGGGGAACGCACCAGCTGAGAAACGACCACACGCTCAGTACCGTTAATAACAAAGGTACCGGCCTCGGTCATCAGGGGGAAGTCACCCATGAACAGGGTCTGCTGCTTGACCTCGCCAGTAGCGAGGTTCATGAATTCAGCCTTAATGTACAGCGGAGCCGAGTAGGTTGCGTCACGGTCCTTGCACTCCTCAACAGAGTACTTGGGGTCAGCAAACTCAGGCTCAGAGAAGGAGAGCTGCATAGTCTCCTGGAAGTCACGAATCGGGGAGATTTCTTCAAAAATCTCAGCCAGACCGGACTGAGCGGGGACAGAAGTGTCACCAGCAGCCTGCGCCTTTTCCAGACGCTCCGCCCAGCGCTCGTTACCCACGAGGCGGTCGAAGCTATCGGTCTGGATAGCAAGCAGGTTGGGAACCTTCAGCGGTTCGTTAATCTTCGCGAATGAAATTCGGCGCGAGACGTTCTCTGCGCCGTTAGCGGCGTCATGGTTAGAGGTGCTCGAAGCGACCAAAATGGGGATCCTTCCACAGACATGTCTGTTAGCAATCAGCCTCCCGGCGACATTACCGGCGACACGACAACCTAAGCCCCCGAATAAAACGGTGCTCGAAGCTATAGAGTCGGACGGAAAAACGTCACCTTCAGCCCGTGCCCACCGCTATATGAAGGCACAAAGGTTAGGGAAAGCGTAAATACTAACGATACAGGAAGAAATCCCTTCTGTCTACCATACCCTCATCAGGAGTGCAAACCTGCCACAGCGTGCACCTAGCATTCCACCACATTCACAGCCAAACCACCCATGGACGTCTCCTTATAACGGTGAGACATATCCAAACCGGTCTGACGCATCGTCTCAATCACCTGATCCAACGACACACGGTGCGTACCATCGCCACGCAACGCCATACGAGCAGCCGTCACAGCATTCGACGCCGCCATCGCATTACGCTCAATACACGGAATCTGCACCAAACCACCCACCGGGTCACAGGTCAGACCCAAGTTGTGCTCCATCGCAATCTCAGCAGCATTCTCAACCTGCTCAGGAGTACCACCCATCACCTGCGCCAAACCAGCAGCAGCCATCGAGGAGGCGCTACCCACCTCACCCTGGCAACCCACCTCAGCGCCAGAAATCGAAGCACGCTTCTTATACAACACACCCACAGCAGAAGAAGCCAAGAAGAAATCAATAACCGCCTGATCACGGGCGGCCTGACCACAATGGCGAATACCGTGCGTGTAATTCATCGCGTAATGCAACACCGCCGGAATAATACCCGAAGCACCATTCGTCGGAGCAGTCACCACACGACCGCCAAAAGCATTCTCCTCATTAACCGCCAAAGCAATCAGGTTCACCCAGTCAATAGCAAACTCAGGAGACTTCGCCGGGTCCTCCACCATCAAATCACGATGCCAAGCACCCGCACGGCAACGCACCTTCAAAGGACCAGGCAAATAACCCACACGCGCCAACGAAGAACCAATACATTCCTTCATCACACGGTAGATATGCAGGATGCCGTCACGGACCTCCTGCTCAGAACGTAGCGAACACTCATTCGCCATCTTCAACTGCGCAATAGACAAGCCAGCATCATTCGCCATCTCCAGCAGCTCAGCCGCCGAACCAAACGGATACGGAGGATTCATCAGCGACGCGCCACCGGTCGCCTCCTCATCACCCTCAACAATGAAACCGCCACCAATCGAATAATAGGTACGCTCCAACAGCAACTGCTCACCTTCAAACGCCGCAATCTTCATACCGTTCGTATGGCGCGGAAGAACCGTCAGAGGGCGCAGAGTCATATCCAGCTCACGATACTTCACCACCGGGCCGTACACCTTCTGATCCTCACCACCGGGCGCAGTCACACCGTAAGCAGAGGACGGATAACCCGCCAACGGTAAGGTACCGTCCACACTATTACGCTCAATCATCGCCTCAGAATCAGCAATATTAATCGTCTCAGGCACAAAACCGCACAGGCCCTTCAACGCCGCGCTCATCGTGCCGTGACCGGCACCCGTAGCCGCCAACGAACCATACAGATCCACGTGCACACCCGTCACACGATCCAGCAGACCCTCATCAATCAGCTCCGCCACAAAACGATTCGAAGCACGCATCGGACCGACCGTATGCGAGCTCGAAGGACCCACACCAATGCTGAACATCTCAAAAACACTGATGTCATACGGCAGAGCCTCTGCCTTCTTCTGCACGCTGCTGGGCGCGCTCTGGTTAATAGCCACGTTCTGTCCTTCAAATAAAAATATCTGTGCACCGCGCCAAAAGATACGCGCCCTTCAACGGAGGAGCAGCCCACCAAGCGACGGCCTATAAGTGCGGACAATCACCTTTGACTGGCCGCTCTAATCCTAACGCACTTCAGAACCAGTACAAACTAAGGCTCAGAACACCTCGCCCCTCCCCCGCCACTGAACGCCCACCTCACGGCGCAGAAAAGGCGCCGTGCCCACCCGGGACACGACGCCTCTACCCTACAGATTATCTGCAGAAAAACTCTTACTTCTCACGCTTGTAGAACGGCAGAGCCACAACATCAAACGGAGCACGCTTACCGCGGATATCAACATCAACGGTAGAGCCAACCTCAGAGAACTCACGGTTCACCAGCGCCATAGCAATCGGGAAGCCCAGAGTCGGGGAAGGAATACCGGAGGTAACCTCACCAATCTCATTGCCTTCAGCATCCACCAGCTTAGAACCGGCACGAGCAGGACGCTTCGCCTGAGCCTTCAGACCAACCAGGATACGCTTCGGCTCGCTCTTAGCCTGCTCAGCCAAAGCCTCACGGCCCACGAAGTTAGCAGCCTTCTTCTCCAGAGCAATCTCAACCAGGCGGCCCAGACCGGACTCAAACGGAGTAATATCCAGACCCAGCTCGTGACCGTACAGCGGCATGCCAGCCTCAAGACGCAGGGAGTCACGAGAAGCCAGACCGGCAGGAATCATGCCGAAAGGCTCACCGGCAGCAGCCAGCTTATCCCACAGCTCAACAGCCTTCTCGTTCGGAACGAACAGCTCAAAGCCGTCCTCACCGGTGTAACCGGTACGAGCCAGCAGAACATCAACGCCAGCAACAGTCAGCGGCACCGAAGCGTAGTACTTCAGCTCGCGGACAGCCTCCTCATCAGAGACACCAGCAGCCAGCAGAATCTCCTCAGCACGAGGACCCTGAACAGCAATCAGAGAGGTCTGATCCGACTCATTCACAAACTCAACATTGAAATCACCCAGGCGCTCGCTCATCGCAGCAAAGTCAGTGTCAATGTTGGAAGCGTTCGGAACGACCATGAACTCCTCATCGCCCAGACGGTAAGTAATCAGGTCGTCAATCACGCCGCCCTTGTCGTTAACCAGGATCGAGTACTTCGCCTTACCGACCTTCAGGATGGACATGTTCGACACCAGAGCGTAATCCAGGAACGCACCCGCATCCGGACCGGTCACACGGAACTCACCCATGTGGGACAGATCAAAAATACCGGCACGGGTACGGACAGCCTCGTGCTCAGCAACGTCGTTAGCGTACTTCAGGGGCATATCCCAGCCGCCAAAGTCGGTGAAAGAAGCGCCAAGCTTCTCGTGGACAGAGTACAGAGAGGTCTTCTTGGGGGACATTAGATTCTCCTCACGCACAGCATTGTGCTGTTATCGTTCAATCGTCGTAGATTTGGTTCGCCCCCACAGACACAAGATACGCTGCGGAGGCAGTCCCCACCCGCCCCCAGAAACCTGAGGACGGGTGAGGCAGGTAGACCGCTACAGCCTACCCAGGAGCGTTATAGGCTCCTTATGCTTCCAGGTCGAAAGCCTCCATCGGGGGGCATTCGCACACGAAGTTACGGTCACCGCCAGCGCCGTCAATACGACCCACCGAAGTGAAGTACTTGTTAGCGCGCAGGCTCGGAACCGGGAAAGCTGCCTGGGTACGGCTGTAGGGGCGATCCCACTCATCAGCGCTCACCACATCAACAGTGTGCGGTGCGTTGCGCAGAACCGAATCTTCCACAGCGACCTTGCCCTCAGCCACCTCGATAATCTCGTCGTAGATGGTCTCCATTGCCTCAATGAAGCGGTCCAGCTCTTCCTTCGACTCAGACTCAGTCGGCTCAACCATCAGGGTGCCCGGAACCGGGAACGCCAGGGTCGGAGCGTGGAAGCCGAAGTCCATCAGACGCTTGCAGACATCCTCAGCAGTCACGTGAGACTGATCGGTCAGCTGGCGCAGGTCCAGGATGCACTCGTGAGCGACCAGACCGCCGGGGCCGGTGTACAGCACCGGGTACTTGTCGTTGAGCTTCTTCGCAATGTAGTTAGCGTTCAGCACCGCGTACTGCGAAGAGTCCTTCAGACCCTGAGCGCCAGTCATCGCAATGTACATCCAGCTAATCGGCAGAACGCCGGCAGAGCCGAAGAACGCCTGCGAAATCGGCAGTGCAGCATCGTTGGGGAGCTTACCCTCAGCATCAGCGCGGTATGCGTCACCGGGCAGGAACTTCGCCAGGTGCTCACGAACAGCCAGCGGGCCAACACCGGGGCCGCCACCACCGTGAGGAATGGAGAAGGTCTTGTGCAGGTTCAGGTGCGAAACATCGCCGCCGAACTTACCGGGCTGAGCGAAGCCCATCTGAGCGTTCAGGTTCGCACCGTCCAGGTACACCTGGCCGCCAGCCTCGTGAACCAGCTGGCAAACCTCAGCAACCTGCTCCTCAAACACACCGTGAGTGGAGGGGTAGGTAATCATGATGCCGGCAACCTTGGGACCGTACTTCTCAATCTTTGCCTTCAGGTCGTCAACATCAATAGAACCGTCAGCCGCAGTTGCCACACCGGCAACCTTCAGACCAGCCAGAGCAGCAGATGCCGCGTTGGTGCCGTGAGCAGACAGCGGAATCAGGACGGTATCGCGCTCGTGGTCGCCGTTAGCCTCGTGGAAGGAACGGATAGCGCGCAGACCAGCGTACTCACCGGTCGCACCCGAGTTCGGCTGCAGGGAAATAGCATCGTAACCGGTAATAGCAACCAGCCACTCGCTCAGGTCCTTAATCAGCTCGTGCCAGCCCTCAGCCTGATCCTCCGGGACCAGCGGGTGAATATTTGCGAACTCGGGCCAGGAGATGGGCTCCATCTCAGCAGCCGCGTTCAGCTTCATGGTGCACGAACCCAGCGGAATCATGGTGCGGTCAAGCGCCAGGTCCTTATCGGCGAGGTGACGCAGGTAGCGCATCATCTCAGTCTCAGAGCGGTACTTGTGGAAAATCGGGTGCTGCATGTAATCATCGGTACGCAGCAGCTCAGCGGGCAGATCGTACTGTGCATCTGCCTCACCCAGGGTGCCGCCCAGAGCCTCAACCAGGCTCTTGAGCAGTTCCTCACCGTGAGACTCACCCACGGAAATACCAACACGGTTCTCGTCGAAGCGGCGGATGTTCACGCCAGCTTCCAGAGCCTTCGCAACCAGCTCGTCAGCGCGGCCAGCAGCCTCCACCACGACCGTGTCGAAGAAAGTGTCGTGAGCGATACCGTAACCGGCAGCCTTCAGAGCGGTAGCAACACGAGCGGCGTTGGTGTGCAGACGGTTCGCGATAGCGCGCAGCCCCTCAGGGCCGTGGTACATCGCGTAAGCGCCAGCAACAATCGCCAGCAGAGCCTGAGCAGTACAAATATTGGAAGTAGCCTTCTCACGGCGGATGTGCTGCTCACGAGTCTGCAGAGCCAGACGGTACGCGGGCTTACCGGCAGAGTCCTTAGAAACACCCACCAGACGACCGGGCATGGTGCGTTCCATACCCTTGTGAACAGCCATGTACGCAGCGTGGGGGCCACCGAAGAAGAAGGGCAGACCGAAACGCTGAGTGTTACCCACAGCGATATCAGCGCCCAGCTCACCCGGGGACTTCAGCAGGGTCAGAGCCAGCAGGTCAGCGACAACGGTGACCAGAGCATTACGCTCCTTAGCGGCCTTAATCAGCGGCTCAATATCGCGAATCTCGCCCTCGTTGCCGGGGTACGCCAGGACGATACCGTACAGGTCGCCCTCGGGCAGGCCCTCAGAGAAATCAGTAATCACGAAAGGAATGCCGAGCATCTCTGCACGACCACGAGTCACCGAAATAACCTGAGGCAGGCAACGGGAGTCAATGGCGAAGAAGCCGTTCTTGACCTTGCGGTTTGCGCGGTGCATCATGACAGCTGCTTCAGCCACGGCAGAAGCCTCATCCAGCAGGGAGGAGTTTGCAATCTCCAAGCCGGTCAGTTCCATCACGGTGTTCTGGAAGTTCAGCAGAGCCTCCAGACGGCCCTGAGAAATCTCAGCCTGGTACGGGGTGTAAGAAGTATAGAAACCGGGGTTTTCCAGAATGTTACGGCGCAGAACTGCGGGAGTTACAGCATCGTAGTATCCGGCACCAATCATCTGGGCGAGAACCTTATTCTTCGCTGCATAGCCGGCAATCTTTGCCTGAGCCTCATGCTCCGACAGCGGAGCAGGCAGCTGCAGATCGCCGTCAAGGCGAATCTGAGAAGGGACAACAGCGTCCATCAGCGCATCCAGGGAAGAATATCCCAGGGTTTCGAGCATCTGCTCTGCGTCTGCGGAACGGGGGCCGAGATGACGTTCAATAAAGGACATAGGGTTCTCCTATTGGTCGGCGCAAACCGTAGAGGGGTCACGTCGCGCTATTGCGACGAGTCGAACATCTTAAGTGTCCCACATCTCCATGAAGTTTTGCCAGCTTTATCAGCATTCGACATGCCAGAATATCAAGCTCTTCTGCCCCACTAAATCCCCTCCCCGCTAGACGAAAAACCGCAGAAACGCACAAAGTCCGGCTCGTTCTCTCCGAAGAGAAAACGAGCCGGACTCAGCCAAAGCAAACTTCACATACATCCCGCAGAGGGATGTACTAGAAGACCCTACTTAGCGTGGTTGGGCTTGCCACCGTGCGGCACCAGGAATGCCGACAGGAAAGCCAGAGCCGCAGTCACAGCCAGCAGCATCAGACCAACAAAGTAGTTGTTGTGCTCCTGGTTGTAGGTTGCACCCATCACCAGCGGCGGGAAGAAGCCACCCAGAGCACCAGCAGCAGCAATCACACCGGACACCGCGCCAACGTTCTTCGGGTCAGCTGCACGACCCACCCAGCCGAAGACCGAGCCGTGGCCCAGACCCAGCAGAGCAGCCATCAGAATGAAGACAGCACCATACACGTGCTCAGCATTAGGCTGGAACGCGGTAATAACTGCCAGGATCACCACACCACCCAGGGAGATGAGGGAGATAACCTTCGGACCGAACTTATCAGCCAGAACACCACCGAAGGGACGAGCGATCACAGCAGCAGCCGCAAAGCCAGCCGCACGCATACCAGCGTCGTTAGCGTTGAAGCTGTAGATGTTGCTCAGGTAAGTAGGCAGGTAGTTCGAGAATGCCACGAACGCACCGAACACAACAGCGTAGAGGAAGCACAGCTGCCAAGTGGTCTTCACCTTGAATGCCTGAATAATCTTCGGCATCAGCGGAGTAACCTCACGGCCTACAGTTGCCGGAGAATCCTTCAGGAAGAAGAAAGAAATAGCAGCGGTCACAGCACAGATAACAGCAATTAGAACGTGAGTCTGGAAGTAACCAATACCCTGCACCAGGCGGGGGGTAGCGAATGCAGAAATTGCAGTACCCACCATGCCGGCACCGAACACACCGGTCGCAAAGCCCTTCTTGGAAGCGTCATACCATGCGGAGCTGAAGGGAATACCCACAGCGAACACGGTACCCGCAATACCCAGGAAGAATGCCACAACAAGCAGCATGGGCAGCGAGTTCAGCTGACCAGCAACACCAACCAGGAAGACCAGGGGCGCGCTAATCGCCAGAACAACGGTGAACATAATACGACCACCGTAGCGGTCAGTCAGACCACCAACGGGAATACGGCCAATAGCGCCGATAAAAATCGGCATAGCAACCAGAAGGCTGGTCATACCAGCGTCCAGGTGCATCTGCTTTGCGTACATCTTCGCCAGCGGGCCAACAACGGTCCACGCCCAGAAACCAATGGTTGAGGCGAAGGTTGCAAGCAAAACGTTACGGAGCTGACCATTCTTCAGGTCGTAGCTCGGTGCAGCAGGGGTGCTCATATTTCCTCTTTTGCAATATGGATGTGTGTATTAGCGGTCGGCGCGCTCACGCGGGAGAGTGCCTACCGGATCCCAACCTCGACGTGCACCAACACGCTGGCCGCCACGAGAGCGGTACACGGTGTAGGGGCGGAAGAGGTAGTGCAGGGGCACAGTCAGTGCGTGCACCAGGCGGGTAAAGGGCCAAATGATGAACAGGACCATAGCCACCACGATGTGAATCTTGAAAGCCACAGGAATATTCACCATCAGCGCCACCTCAGGGTGGAAGTAGAACAGCGAACGGAACCAAACAGCAATGGTCTCACGGTAGTTGAAGTGAACCTCGTGACCATTTACCGGAGGCAAACCGCCCGAGGGGTTCACAGCCGAAAGCAGAGTAGCCGCAGTACCAGCGAGAATCACCAGAACCAAAACGACATACATCAGAACGTCATTACGAGTGGTAGCCGAACGCACACGAGAGTTCGAAACACGACGACCAATCAGAACGAACATACCAATAATGGTCGCAACCGCGGCAACAGAACCGCCAGCCAGCGCCACAATGTGGTAAGTGTCCTCCGAAATGACCAGGTCAGTGAGTGCCTTAGGCACCAGCAGACCACCAACATGGCCAAGGAACACGGCCGCAAGACCGTAGTGGAACAGGGGCGAAGCGATGCGCAACAGCTTCGACTCATAGACCTGGGACGAGCGGGTAGTCCATCCGAACTGGTCAGTACGGTAACGCCAAATGGTGCCACCAATCAGAACGACCAGTGCAACATAGGGCAGAACGCCCCACAGCAGGATGTCAACAATACCCGGATCGGCTACAGCCTGTGCAGCATGTCCTGCGTTCTCAGAAGCAAGTACGTACACGTGTTGTCTCCTCACAAGGGATAAAACTAGTTAGAACGAGCCGAAGCCTGCTGGAGTAGCTGATGATCAGCGTAACCATTCAGGCCAACAGTCTCGACGGGAGGGCCGTAGCCAGCCATCTTCTGAACCTCCTCCTGAGTCTGCGGAGAGACACCAGGAAGGGTATCGCAGATGCTCTGCAACAACCCGTAGTGGGGCAGATTTCCGTCCTTCATGGACAGACGAAGAAGCTCAAGGGACGGACGGTACGCCTGCAAAGCGGAACGGCCCTTACGGCGATCCACCAACGCACAGAACTCCAGCACCAGCGGCAGGTAGTCCGGAAGCTCACCATTCAAAACGGTCAACATACCGGAGTCGCGGTACATCTGCTTGAAACGCAGAAGAGTCTCACCACGGCGGCGGGTATCGCCATCGGTCCAGTAGGACAGATGCAGAGAATGACGACGCGAAAGGTCGTATTCTTGCACGTACTCGGACTGCACATCCTCCAGGTCCTTAGAAGTCAACCACTGCTGAACCGCATCAACGGCAGCGATGAAAGCCTCATCCTGGGTGGAAGCGGTAATCTCCACCAGCTCGGGCAGAACCTTCAGAGTTTCCTCATCGGGGTAGCCCAGGAGCATACCGCTCACCTGGTAGATCACCGAGTCCTTATCCTCGCCGGGACCGTAATCAATATCGAACGGGTTCTCCGGCTGAGCCGGCTCCGAGACCGCAGCCTCGGAACCGGCCTTGCCCATGAGCTTGGAAAAGAATCCAGCCACTTATTACTTCTTTCCGGTGGTGTTCGGGAAGAGGCCATCAGGACGGGAAGAACCGTCCCAGCTGAACAAGCTGACCTTGTTGTTAGCCTCGTAGACACCGGTGGACACGGGGGTCGGGCGACCCTCCATGTCGTTGAACGCATCGCCGTACATGCCGGGTCCGCCATCCACGCTCAGGGAGCAGCCCATTTCCTCAAGGTTGTGGGCGTCTTCCATGTGAGCCTTAGGAATGACGTAACGCTCGTTGTACTTAGCAATAGCCATCAGACGGTACATCTCGTACACCTGCTGACCGGTCATGCCGACAGCCTGAGCGATCTCCTCGTTGCCTTCGCCACCAAGGTTGATGTCACGCATGTACGAACGCATCGCAGCCAGGCGGCGCAGAACGTTAGTAACAACCTCAGTGTCACCAGCGGTGAACAGCTCAGCCAGGTACTCAACCGGAATACGGAGAGACTCAATAGCGCCGAACAGGTTGTTGCTGTTCTCTGCATCGTGGCCCTGCTCCTTGAGCAGGTCAACAATCGGAGACAGCGGCGGCACGTACCAAACCATCGGCATGGTGCGGTACTCGGGGTGCAGGGGCAGAGCCACCTTCCACTCCTTCGCCAGCTTGTACACGGGCGACTTCTGAGCTGCAGTAATCCACGCATCGGGGATGTCGTTCTTACGAGCCTGCTCAATCACAGCCGGATCCGAAGGATCAAGCATCAGCGACAGCTGAGCCTCGTAGAGATCCTTCTCATCCTCAACCGAAGCAGCCTCAGTCACGCGGTCTGCATCGTAGAGGAAGATACCGATGTAGCGCATACGACCAACACAGGTCTCAGCACACACGGTCGGAATACCAGCCTCAATACGGGGGTAGCAGAAGGTACACTTCTCAGCCTTACCCGTCTTGTGGTTGAAGTACACCTTCTTGTAGGGGCAGCCGGTGATGCACTGACGCCAACCGCGGCAACGGTCCTGGTCAACCAGAACGATGCCGTCCTCAGCACGCTTGTAGATAGCGCCGGAGGGGCAAGAAGCCATGCAGGAGGGGTTCAGGCAGTGCTCACAAATACGAGGCAGGTAGAACATGAAGGTCTGCTCGAACTCGAACTTAATCTTGTCCTCAGCCTTCTTGCGAACCTTCTCAACCAGCGGGTCCAGGTGACCGTACTCGGTCGCACCAGCCAGGTTGTCGTCCCAGTTCATACCCCACTCGACCTTGGTGTCCTCACCGGTGATGAGGGAGACCGGCTTAGCAGCCGGGAAGTCATCACCCAGAGGAGCACTGGTCAGGTTCTGGTAATCGTAGGTCCAGGGCTCGTAGTAGTCGTTCAGCTCGGGCTGAATCGGGGAAGCGAAAATCGTGAAGAGCTTCTGGAAGCGGTTACCGCTCTTGAGCTCCAGACGACCGCGCTTGTTCAGCACCCAGCCGCCCTTCCACTTCTCCTGATCCTCGTAACGGCGGGGGTAACCCTGACCGGGACGAGTCTCAACGTTGTTGAACCAGACGTACTCGGTACCGGCTCGGTTCGTCCATGCCTGCTTACAGGTCACGGAGCAGGTGTGGCAGCCGATGCACTTATCGAGCGCCATCACCATCGCAACTTGTGCCATAACGCGCATTAGAAAGTTACCTCCTGGGACTTACGGCGACGGATGTACGAGACGATGTCTCGCTGGTTACCGGTCGGTCCAAGATAGTTGAAGGCGAACGCCTGGTGAGCGTAGCCACCAATCATGTGGGTGGGCTTCAGAAGAATACGGGTCACCGAGTTGTGAATACCACCGCGCTTGCCGGTGACTTCAGACTTCGGGCTAACCATACGCTCCTGAGCGTGGTAAACGAAGCAGATGCCCTCGGGCATACGGTGCGAAACGACCGCACGACCGACGAAGACACCGTTGGTGTTCACACACTCAATCCACTCGCCGTCCTTGACGCCAATCTTGTCAGCATCCTGCGGGCTCATCCACGCAGTCGGACCACCACGGAACATGCTGAGCATGTAGTGGTTATCGAAGTACTGCGAGTGAATTGCCCACTTGTTGTGCGGGGTCAGGTAGCGAACAGCAACCGAAACACCATCGGTAGTACCGAGCTCGGGCTCGTTGTACAGGCCGGTCATATCCAGCGGCGGACGGTAAATCGGCAGAGCCTCGCCCATTTCGTGCATCCAGTCGTGGTCGAGGAAGAAGTGCATACGGCCGGTCAGGGTGTGGAACGGCTTCTTCTTCTCGATGTTGACGGTGAACGGAGCGTAACGGCGACCGCCGGTCTCCGAACCGGACCACTCGGGGGAGGTCATCACGGGCTGCGGTGCGGCCTGGGTCATGGGGAAGGTGATACGACGTTCCTCGTTACCTTCTGCCAGGTCCATCAGGTGCAGACCGGTCTGCTTCTCGAGCTCCTTGAAGCCCTTGATAGCAACCTCACCGTTAGAGGTACCGGAAATCATGAGGATTGCTTCAGAAATCTTCACGTCGGTATCCAGTGCCGGACGGCCTGCGCCCTTACCGGAGTCCATCACGCCGAATTCCTTAGCCATCTTCGCGACTTCGTCCTTCAGATCGTAAGTGATGAACTTGGTGGTAGCACCGAGCTTATCGAACAGCGGGCCAACGGTGGTGTACATGTCGTACAGGGCACCGTAGTCACGCTCGACAGTGACGAAGTTCGGCATGTTCTTGCCGGGTACGCCCACCATACCGGGGGTGTTCTTCCAGTCGGGTGCGTGGCCGCCGGGCTGAGCAATCTGGCCGGGGGTGTCGTGCAGCAGCGGGACCGAAACGATGTCCTTGCGGACGCCGAGGTGCTTCTTAGCCAGGCGAGTGAACTCGTATGCCAGAGCCTTGAAGGTCTCGTGGTCGGTCTTTGCCTCCCACGGCGGGTCAATCGCCGGGGAGAACGCGTGCAGGAACGGGTGCATATCGGTCGAGGAGATATCGTGCTTCTCGTACCAGGTTGCAGTCGGCAGAACGATGTCAGACAGCAGGGTAGTGGAGGTCATACGGAAGTCCGAGGTGACCAGCAGATCCAGCTTGCCCTGAGGTGCTTCATCAACCCACTTCACTTCGTTCGGCAGCTTCTCCGAATCGGAGCCCTGGACGTTGTCCATGCTACCGACCAGGTGCTTCAGGAAGTAGCTCTCACCCTTAGCGGAGGAACCGAACAGGTTCGAACGCCACAGGGTCAGGGTACGAGGCCAGTTGACGGGGTTGTCGACGTCCTCAACGGCGAACTCCAAGTCACCGGAGTTCAGGCGCTTTGCGATGTAGTCCGCGTTCGAGGAAGCCTCGCCGCGTGCCACTGCCTGCTCTGCCTTCTCAGCCAGTTCCAGCGAGTTCTCGGGGAACTGCGGGTAGAACGGCATCCAGCCCATGCGCACGGAGCGTGCCACAACGTCAGCAGTGTGAACGTCGCGCAGCTCGCCCTTAGCCAGCGGGGACTGCAGGTAGTCGGTGGAGTATGCATCCTGACGGAACTGGTCAGTGTGCATGTACCAGAAGCCGGTACCGATCATGTGACGCGGCGGGCGGCTCCAGTCCAGAGCGTTCGCAATGTTGGTCAGACCGGTCAGCGGACGTGCCTTCTCCTGGCCCACGTAGTGAGCCCAACCGCCACCGTTACGACCCTGGGAACCGGTCAGGTTCAGCAGGGCGAGGATAGCGCGGTAGGTGGTGTCAGCGTGGTACCACTGGCAGATACCTGCACCGAAGATGATCATGGAGCGGCCGCCGGATTCCAGGGCGCTCTTGGCGAACTCGCGGGCAACGCGGATAACAGCCTCGGCGGGGACAGAAGTAATCTGCTCCTGCCATGCCGGGGTGTTCTGAACGTTCCAGTCCTCGTAGTCCTTAGCCCAGGTACCGGGCAGGCCCTCACGGCCCACACCGTACTGTGCCAGCATGATGTCGAAGACGGTGGTGACTTCGTGGCCTTCAACGTAGGCTACGGGCACACCGCGGGTAATGACGTCGCCGTGACCCTTCGGGTTATCGAAGGTCGGCATCTTGATTTCCACGGCTGCAGTCTGACCCTGGGGTAGGTCGCGGATCGACAGAATCGGCTTACGACCCTGCAGGTCCAGGTTCCACTTGCCCTGGTCTTCCTGAGCGTAACGGTGACCCATGGTGCCGTTGGGCACAAAGACCTCGCCGGTCTCGCGGTCCATCAGGACGGGCTTAAAGTCAGCGTTCGCCTGCTCAGCCTCACCAGCGAGCTTAGCTGCGGTCAGGAACTTGGAGGGAACCTTCACGCCGTCTTCGCGGGTTTCCAGGGTGACCAGGAAGGGAAGGTCGGTGTAGGTCAGGGAGAAGTCCTCGAAGAACTCGACACGCTGGTCGACGTAGTTCTCCTTGAGGATGACGTGGCCCATTGCCATAGCCAGTGCCGCGTCGGTACCTGCCTGTGCGGGCAGCCACTCGTCAGCGAACTTAGTGTTGTCGGCGTAGTCGGGGCTCACGGTGACAACCTTGGTACCGCGGTAGCGAACCTCGGAGACCCAGTGAGCGTCCGGGGTACGGGTCAGCGGAACGTTTGCACCCCACATGATGAGGTATGCAGCGTCCCACCAGTCGCCGGACTCGGGAACGTCGGTCTGGTCGCCGAAGACCTGCGGGGAAGCCACGGGAAGGTCGGCGTACCAGTCGTAGAAGCTGGTCATGACGCCACCGGTCAGCTGGATGTAGCGAACACCCGCGCTGAAGGAGGCCATAGACATTGCCGGAATCGGAGTGAAGCCGGTGTTACGGTCGGGACCGTAGTACTTGATGGTGTGCACGTGAGCAGCAGCCATCAGCTCGAGAGCCTCAGCCCAGGTCGAACGCACCAGACCACCCTTACCGCGTGCGTTAACGTAGCGTGCACGCTTGGCGGGGTCGGACACGATGGAGTGGAAGGCGTCCACGGGATCGTTGTGGATTGCCTTCGCTTCGCGGTACATCTCCAGCAGGAGACCGCGAACGTAGGGGTACTTAACGCGGGTGGGAGAGTAGGTGTACCACGAGAATGCTGCACCGCGGGGGCAACCACGGGGCTCGTACTCGGGGCGGTCGGGACCAACCGAGGGGTAGTCGGTTTCCTGTGCTTCCCAGGTGATAATGCCGTCCTTGACGTACACCTTCCAGGAGCAGGAGCCGGTGCAGTTCACGCCGTGGGTAGAGCGAACTTCCTTATCGTGGCTCCAACGGTCTCGGTAGAAGGCGTCACCTTCGCGGCCGCCTTCACGGAAGACGGCGCGGCCGTCTTCAGTCTCATCCCAGCGGGAGAAGAACTTACCGAACTTGATCAGCTGATCGGTAAGGGGGCCATCCGGGCCCTTAATCTGTGATGCTTGTTCCATACTGCCCAATATATCTGAAAATTGGCATGGAAAATACGAGATAAAAACCTTGCCTAATTCATGCGAGATAAGGGTGTTTTAGACCGTAAGCCAGGCAGAAATTCCACCCTCAAGCATGTACACAGAACGCTCCTCCAGGGGGGCTATTTCACGAGCAGCCTCGACCGTTCGAGTGTATCCAGTGCAGTAAATTACGATTTTCTGGGCATTTGCGGGGATTTTACGCTCAATCAGGGCTTTGAGAGAGCCATTTCGTGCCGCCTCAAGCAGTTCAGTGAGGGGCAGATTAATAGCGCCCTCAATGGCAAAAGCATTGAATTCCACCTGCTCACGAACATCCAAAAGGGCAATATTTTCACCCGATGACACCTTTTTAAGGTCCTGAGCGCTTATCGAGCGGGGCTTCGAATCGGTAGAAGGGTTCGCAAAATCCCGAGAAATATTACGAATTGTTACATTATTTTTGGGCTTATAGCTCGTTTCTTGGGGCAAAACGGCACTTTTCTTAGGTGTAGCTTGCACGCTAGCTACAAGAGGTATATATTCCCACCTCCCGCTTAACGCCGAATATAGGCCAACCTCACCCATGAGCGGCTCCCCCACCCCGGTCAGCAGCTTAACGGCTTCCATAGCCATCGCGGCACCCACCACGCCAGCCATAGCACCCACCACACCGGCGGTACTACACGACGGCACGCTGCCAGCCGCAGGAGCCTGAGGGTACAAATCCTCATACACCGGACCGTGACCCGCCCAAAACACGCTCAGCTGCGCGTCAAAGCCAAGAATCGCAGCCCACACATGCGGAATCCCAGCACGCGCCGCCGCCGCCGACACCACATAACGCGACTCAAAATTATCGCTACCATCCAGCACCACATCAGCACCAGACAAAAGCTCATCAACATTAGCCTCCGTCAGACGCTCACGCACCGGCAACACCTCAATCAAAGGATTCAGCGAGCGCAAAGACTCTGCGGCAGACTCAGCCTTAGAATTACCCACCCTGGCGTGCGTATGGATCACCTGGCGGTGCAGATTCGAAGCATCCACGAAGTCATCATCAACCACCACAATCTGACCGACACCGGCACCCGCCAGGTACAGCAGCGCGGGTGCACCCAAGCCACCGGCACCCAACACCACTACGCGTGCGCCCTTGAGCGCCAGCTGAGCCTCGTACCCCATTTCGGGCAGGATCAGCTGACGAGAATAGAACGCACGCTCAGCAGCAGAGAGCTCGCTCGCGCTACGAGAGGTATGAGAAGACATAGGGGGTTCCTCGCGTCAAGTAGTAGAGGTAGCTTGCGATTTCAGGAATCCAAGCCTCAAGGAGAATAAGCCTGCCCGAGAGAAATCCCCCTGACAGGCTTATATAGAGATATCAGAATATTTAGAAGGCTAGCAGGGTGAAGTGTCCACGCCAACCCACTCGATGCTTCCATCGAGCAGTTCCTGCTCCTTCCAAATCGGCACACGAGCCTTCACCCGGTCAGCTACCAGCTCACAGGCATCAAAGGCGCGGCCACGATGAGCAGCAGCAGCCATCACGGTCAGAGCCGACTCGCCAATAGCAATCGGACCCACACGGTGCACAGCCCACAGACGCACGCCGTCCAGCTCGGCGGCAACCTCGGCGGCAACCTCCGCAATATACTCATGAGCCTGCGGATGCGCGCTATAGGACAGCCCGCGCACCGCGCTACCGTGATCATGGTTGCGCACAATGCCGTCAAAAATAACCAGGGCGCCCATGGCATCAGTCATGACCTCGGCCTTAGCCGCCGCGTATAGCGGTTCCAGGGGAGCCTCCGTAATATCGGTGAACACCACGGTCGAGCCGCTCGGCTCAGCACCGTGCGCACCCGAATGATCCAGGGACTCTTCCTTCTGCGGCTTAGTGGTCATGGTAGTCCTCCATCTGGCGGCAAATGTGCTCAACCAGCGGGTCAAGAGTTGCTACGCCGTCCTTCACGCCACCGCGCGAACCGGGCAGGGTCATCACGAAGGTACGGTCAATGACACCCGCCACGCCGCGTGAAAGCACCGCCGAGGAAACGCTCTTCAGACCGTTCATCCAGAAGGCATGCATAATGCCCGGAACTTCCTTATCCAGGTGGGGGCGAACCGCCTCCACGGTCTGGTCGTCGGAGTTCAGACCGGTACCGCCGCTGGTCAAGATGAACGTCGGCAGGTTACCGCTCTTCTTGCCCTCGGCCACCAGAGTGTTGAAGTACTCGACAATATCGCGGTCTTCAATGACCACGGCATCCGGGGTATCGAAGCCGCGCGAGCGCAACCACTCCACGGCGATGGGGCCGGACTTATCCTCGTACACGCCGCGGGCTGCGCGGGTGGAGGCGACAATGACCAGACCGGTCAGGTTCTCCGGCATGGTGTAGTCTTCGCTACTCATTGGCTTTCCTTTTCTGTATCTATCAGGTGACGGGGGTGTGCCGCCGTAGCTTAGGAGTCCTCGCGGACGGACCAGTCGCCAGACTTGCCGCCGCTCTTCTCCAGAACACGAATATCAGTAATGATGGCGTGCTTATCGACTGCCTTGATCATGTCGAAAACGGTCAGTGCCGCCGAGGAGACAGCGGTCAGCGCCTCCATCTCTACGCCGGTGACGCCGCGGGTCTTCACGGACGCCTCAATACGCACGAAGTCGGTCCCACGCTCAAAGTCCACCGTGATCTTGCCCAGCGGCAGCGGGTGGCAGAGGGGAATGATTTCCGGGGTGCGCTTAGCGCCCATGATGCCGGCAACACGTGCGACCGGAAGCGCATCCCCCTTGGGCAGGTCAGCGTCAAAAATCATGGCGATAACGTCTTCGCGGGTGCGCACGGTTGCCTCAGCCAGGGCGGTGCGGGTGGTGACCGACTTCTCCGTAACGTCCACCATGTGCGCCGAACCGTCGGCGCGCACGTGAGTCAGTTCCTGGTTGGGCTGCGAGGTAGCGGTCATCGTTTCTCCTGGCTTCTGCGCGGTATTCTTCTGCCGCGAATCGTTACTTAGTGTGAGTCTCAATTATTCCTTGTCGTTGACGCAAGGAACAATGCGGGGGCATTTCGCTTAGTTATCGGTGAGGCGAATGCGGTGGTAGGGCACCGCCTCTCCCCCGGTGTAGGTGGTTCCGGGCGCCAGCTCAATGAGCACATCTGCCTGGGCGGCGCGGTGCAGCAGGTGCGAGCCTGAGAGGACGTCCGGGTAGAGCTCCACCCGGTAGGTTCCGGGTTCCACCTCGACCATGGCGAGGGTGCCGCGCAGGAATTGACGCTTAGTCGCAGGTGCGGTGAGCGGGGTTTCGGTGACGAGCACGCCTCGGGGTGCGTTATTCAGGGTTGCCTGTTCGGAGGCGACCGCGTAGGGCACGCCGTAGGGACCGCCGGCACGCAGGTAGGGGCGCAGAATCAGTGCGTACGAGATGAGCGTGCTCACCGGGTTTCCGGGGAAGGAAATCATGGGCACGCGGTGGCCCTTGAAGTCGAGCAGGTTCACGCCCTGGGGGCCGCCGGGCTGCTGGCTGACGTGGCCAAACCAGGAGACGGGCACCAGAATATCGGCTTCGTGTGCCTTGGCGATGGCGTTGCGGACCACCTCGTATTTGCCGTGGCTGATACCGCCCGAGGTGATGATGATGTCCGGTTTGAAGCTCTCGTACTCTGCTACGAGGCGGTGCAGCAGCTCTACGGGGTCGTCACCGATAGCGATGCGGCGCACCTCCGCTCCGTCTTCGCGGAGCATGGCGGTGAGCATGGGGCCGTTAGCGTCAAAAATCTGGCCTTGACCGAGCTCCTGGGTGGTTGCGCTTCCGTCTTCTTCAACGCCGGAGAGGATCTCGTCACCGCCGGTGCACACGAGCACGCGGGGACCAGCCGCAACGGTCAGGCGCGCATAGCCCTGGGATGCGAGCGCACCAAGCAGGGCGGGGGTGATGCGTTCGCCTGCACGTGCGAGGACCTGGCCGGTGACGACGTCTTCACCGCGGCGGCGCACGAACTGTCCGGGCTTGCCGGGGGCGAGTTTGACCTTTTCGCTGGGGCGGCCGAAGGATTCGGGCAGGTCGGGGTATTCGATGCGTTCGGACTGTTCGACGGGGATGACTGCGTCGTAGCCCTTGGGCATGGGCGCGCCGGTCATGATGGGGTAGGTCAGGTCGTCGGAGGAGCGGGAACGCTGAAGGGGGCGTCCAGCGGGGATTTCGCGTCCGACGGTGAAGATGCGGTCTTCGCGTCCTGCAGCTTCGGCGGTGAGGGCGTAGCCATCCATCTGGGAGTTGTCAAAGCTGGGTACGTCCATGCGTGCGGTGACGTCTTGGGCGAGGATGCGTCCTGCCGCGTGGTAGAGGGGAACCGTTTCTGCGGTGCCGATGAAGACTTCGCGTAGCAGTAGCGCCAGGTAGGCGCGGTATTCCTCGGTGCTGGGGGTTCCATTGAATTCGGGGGAAATCATGGCGGTTCCAATCGTGCGACGGCAGTTATGACTAGTGTAGGTGTGTGTTTGCGGGCTGGTAAATGCAGTTTTACCTAAGGACCGGTGCGGGCCGGGTGGCGTGCCGGGCAAGCGACGGAGCGGCTTATCGGGTGCTTTCGCGTAGTTTTTTCAGGGCGCGGATCAGGCCGAGGACCCCGAAGATTCCTAGGTAGAGGCTGATGAGATTCAGGGCGCTTCCGAGGGCGCTGGGGATGTCGCTACTGTTGATAGCTAGGTCAATGGCGAGGGGGATGGTTTGGGTTTTGCCTTGCACGTTACCGGCGAAGGTGACGGTTGCACCGTATTCGCCGAGGGCACGGGCGAAGGAGAGTAGGAAGGCGGTGGCAAGGCCGGGCGTGGCGAGGGGCAGCAGTACTTTGAAGGTGATTTCTGCTGGTTTAGCGCCTTCGACGAGGGCGATTTCTTCGTATTCGCGGGGAATAGCCTGCAGGGTGGTGACCGCGGTGGCAACGAAGAAGGGTAGGGCGACGAAGACCTGGGCGATAATCACCGCATTGGGGGTGAAGGGGATGGAGATTCCTGCCTGGTAGAGGTAGGTGCCGATCATGCCTTTGCGTCCCCAGAAGAAGAGCAACCCGAGGCCGGAGACGACCGGGGAGAGAATCACCGGGGTGTAGATGATGGCGTAGAGGACCGACCCGAACCGATGTAGCCGCGAGCGGTTGAGCACTTTGGAGAGCACGAGTGCCAGGGGTGCACCGAGAAGCCCGCAGATGAGGGTGGAGGCGGCGGCGGTGCTGAGGGAGAGGTTCGCAGCTCCGAGCACCTGCGGGGTGAAGATGCTGCCGAGCTGGCTCCAGGGGATGTTGAGGAAGAGCCCGAGGAGCGGCCCGGCAATGAGGAAAATACCCAGCGACGCCGGAACCAGGAAGAGCACGGGCACGGAGGCAAAGAGACTGCTTCCGGGTGTGCGTGAGGTTCCGGCGTTGCGGCGGGTAGCGGTAGTGTCTGTCATGGGTGGTGAGACGCGGGTTGTTCCCTACTGTGTTGATTTACTGTGCGGTGCTGAAGCCGTACTCGGTGAGAATCTTCTTCGCCTCGTCGGAGTTCTTCAGCCATTCGTTGAACTTCTTGGCGGTCTCGGAGGAGGAGCCGGTCTTGCTGAGCGCTGCGGGGTATTCGTTGCGTTCCACGTCGGTCAGTTCGATGGAGCCGAGGTTGGCGCCCTTCTTCTTGGCTGCGGCGAGGTCGGTGGTGTAGATGAAGCCCGCATCGGCGTTACCGGTGGTGACCTTGGTTGCTACGTCGGTGACCTTGCTTTCGGTGGTTGCGTTCTTGAGGGTGATGTCGTGCTTCTTCAGTTCCTGGTGCGCGAGGGTGCCGCAGGGGACGTCTTCCTTGCAGACTGCGACGACGCCGTCGGTGGTCTTGAGGTCGTCGAGGCTGTTGATCTTGCCGGGGTTGCCTTCGGCGGTGACGAGCACGAGCTTATTGGTGACGAGGACGTCGGTCTTGGAGTCGGAGAACTGGTCGAGCTTCTTCGCCTTGTCCATGTTCTTGGTGTCTGCGGTGATGAGCAGGTCGGGGGTTGCGCCCTGCTCGATCTGGTTGACGAGCTTTGCGGAGCCTTCGTAGACGAAGGTGACGTCCACGCCGGGGTTGGCGGCTTCGTATGCCTTTTCGAGGTCTGCGCCAGCATTGTTCAGGGAGGCTGCGGCGAAGACTTCGATCTTGCCGGAAGCAGCCTGGCTGCTCGTTGCAGAGGCGGTGGACGAAGAGGAGCTCTGGGTGGCGCCGCATCCGGTGAGGGCGAGAGTTGCTGCAGCGAGCGCGCTAAGGGCTGCGAGGGGGGTCTTCATAAGGTTTGTTTCCTTGGTTGGTTTCGTACTCTTGCGGTGGTGAGGTGCATCCATGTGTGGGCTTTGTATGACGTTTCGTGTACATCCCTAGCTTGTGCACGCAATATTGCTTTGTCACTGTGGTCTGCGATGACGCAGTTGTAACTTACCCTGCACACACTATGTACAGGGCGCCGGAACATGGAATAATCATATTGTCACCTGAAATATGCAAATTTTCCACATAGGTTTTACATGGCGTACACGGCGAATTCGGCCTCTTCTGAACTCATTGCGGGCCCAATGTTAAGCACCTTATCTTCTGCAGAGGATAACGGGGCTGCTTTTGTGACGCCCCAAAAATCTGAGAGTGGCGTAAAGGCCCAGCGTAAACTCCCGAATATTACGAATAGCGGTCCGCTCTTGGACCGTTGGGGTCGCGTGGCAACGGATCTGCGTATCTCTCTGACCGATAAATGTAATCTTCGTTGCATTTATTGCATGCCGGCGGACGGTTTGCAGTGGCTCCCGAAGGAAAATCTGCTCTCCGCCGAGGAGATTGCGCGCCTTGCCGACATTGCGATTACTGAGCTGGGCGTTGAGGAGATCCGCTTTACCGGTGGTGAGCCGCTGGTGCGCGCCGATCTAGTGGACATTATTTCCCGCATCCACCAGGCGCATCCGGATGTTCCGCTTGCTATTACGACGAACGGTATTGGTTTGGAGAAGCGTGCCGCAGCCCTGGCGGAGGCTGGCCTGACCCGCATCAATGTTTCTCTGGATACGATTTGCCGCGAAACCTTTGCCGAACTGACCCGCCGAGACAAGCTCGACGCCGTGCTCAAGGGTATTGACGGTGCTGCGGAGGCTGGCCTGTGGCCCATCAAGATTAATGCTGTGCTGATGCCGGGTCTGAATGATGATCAGGCTCCGGAGCTTCTGCGCTGGGCGTTGGCGGGTGGCTATCAGCTGCGTTTCATTGAGCAGATGCCGCTGGATGCCGATAACCGTTGGACCCGTGAGGGCACGATTACTGCCGCTGAGATTCGTGAGAAACTGTCGGCCGAGTATGTTCTGGGTTCGGTGGCGGAGGCGCGTGGCGACTCCCCCGCCCAGCTGTGGGAGGTGTACCCGCTCGGTACTGCCCTGGACGAGGCTGGCTTCCCGGTTGACGGCACCGAGTCGCTGGGCCGTGTGGGTATTATCGCCTCGGTCACGGAGTCGTTCTGCGGTGCGTGCACCCGCACCCGCCTGACGGCGGACGGCAAGATCCGCTCCTGCCTGTTCTCTGACACCGAGACTGATTTGATGCAGCTTCTGCGTTCTGGCGCTGACGATAAGCAGCTGGCTCTGCGTTGGCGTGAAGGCATGTGGTTCAAGCCGCGCGCCCACGGCAAGGAAGACGCTGACTTCGATATTGAGGAGTTCGCTAAGGCGAGCCGCTCGATGAGCGCTATTGGTGGCTAAGGAAGCCGCTGTTCTCAGCCGAAGATGCACGGATAAGGCTTTTTACTGGTTCTTGCGTCCGTGATTTTCGGCTGTCCCCTGACGTAAGGTTTGAGGAGCATGATGCAGGTTCATTTTTTCGCTGCCGCACGTTCTGCGGCGGGTACCGCGCAGCTGTCGGTGCCCCTGGCCGAGTTGCCGTCCGCGACTCTTGGCGCGCTGGTTGAGCATCTGGGTCAGAGCCTGGAGGGTACGACCCCGTCGGGTCTGACTCTTGCGCAGGTCATGGAGCAGTGCTCCTTCCTGGTCAACGGTGCCCGTTCGGATGCGCAGGCGACCCTGCAGGATGCCGATCGCGTGGACGTTCTGCCTCCCTTTGCGGGTGGATAATGCGGGCGGATAAGATGCCCGGTTCTGCGCTTCCCACTGAGGGCTCTGCCGATTTTTCGTGCGCCGCGGTTGTTGTTGCCGGAGGCGCTTCTCGCCGCCTGAACCACGTGCCGAAGGCGTCCCTGTCTGATGGCACGAGTACCCTGCTGGATTGTGCCCTGGAGGCGGTGGCCGCCGCATCCCCGCGCGTGGTGGTGGGTCCTGAGAGCTTGCCGTTGCCGCCCGAGGTGTTGCGCACTCGTGAGGATCCGCCGTTTTCGGGTCCTGCCGCGGCGATTCATGCCGGGTTGGAGTGTATTGCAGCGGCTTGCGAGCGCTCGCAGGCTCCCATGCCTGAATGGTGTCTGATTTTGGGTGTGGATACTCCGCGTATTGCCCCGGCGGTTCAGCAGCTGATTGCTGCGGCGCGGGGCGTTGAGCAGACGTGTGCTGAGCGTGCGGCGGACTTCTCCCCCACCGATTCTGAAGCATCTACTGATTCTGAAGCATCTGAGCGTTCTGAAGCGTCTGCAGGTTTTTGGGGTGTTTCTGAGGGCATCTATCAGCCGCTGGTGGGTATTTACCGTTTTGAGGTGATTCGTTCGGTCTTTTCGACCGGCACCACCGACGCTTCTGTTCGTTCTTTTTTGCGCCGTTTGAACCCCGCAGCGGTTCAGATGTCTGCCGCTGACACCGCCGATGTTGATACGTGGGAGCAGGCGCAGGCACTGGGTTATACGACTTCGCTCTGGTCGAGTTATTAGCAGCCGAGCTACCGCGGTGTGATATTAGAGCCTGACTACGAGTACCCTAGGTGATAAGTCTTTGCTCTAGATGCCGTGTACATGTGGCGTTTTTATGAGCCCCGTGCGCTGTTGCGCGTCCCGCACACACTTTTACGAGGTACGATGTCTCACCATATTCCTTCTGTTTCGTGGTACCAGGCCCGCCAGATTCTGCATGAGCAGGGCCTGGATATTGCTCACCATGTGAAGACGGAGTCTTTGCCGTTGCTGGCGACGATTGGTCACTACTTGGCGGCTGATATTCATTCGGTCATGCCGGTACCCCACTACAGCTCTTCGGCGATGGACGGTTACGCTGTGGCGGGTGCGCCTCCGTGGCGTCTGGTGACCCCCGCGTATCCGGAGGATTCTCGCGCGAATATTCACCGTCTGACGGTTCCGATTGCTCCGGGTGAGGCGACCCCGATTCTGACGGGCGGGTTGATTCCTGAGGGCACTGAGGCGATTGTGCGTGAGGAGCATTCGCGCCTGTATGAGGGTGCGGAGGCTTCTTCTCGCCCTGGTGTTGCTGCTCATTTGGAGACTGCGTCGAGCATTCATTACCTGGATATGGCGGAGGGTTTTGAGCCTCCAGCCGTGGGTGCTGATATTCGCCATGCCGGTGCTGAGCTGGAGCGTGGCGAGTTGTTGGCGCGCCACGGTGACCGTATTTCTGCGCGTATGGCGGCGTTCTTGGGCACGAATGGTTTTGATGAGTTGCCGGTGTACGCCCCGATTCCGGTGCGTTGCGCGTTTACGGGTAACGAGGTCATTACGTTTGGTGTGCCTGCGCCGGGTCAGGTGCGTGATGCGTTTGGCGGCTTTATGGAGCATGCGATTATTTCTGCTGGCTGCGAGGCGCGCCCTTCGATTCGTCTGGCGGATGTTGAGTCTGAGTTCCGCACGTTCTTGTCTACGTCGACGGCTCGTGTGTTGGTGTTTACGGGTGGGTCGAGCACCTCGGGTGTTGATTTGGTGCGTAAGGTGCTCAACGACATAGGCGCGACGTACCTGTTTGAGTCGGTAGATGTGCGTCCGGGTCATCCTGCGTTGGCTGCGCGTCTGCCGGTTCCCGAGACGGGCCCGAATTCGGGTCGTGAGCGTTTTGTGCTGGGTCTTCCGGGTAATCCTTTGGCGGCGTACACGGCTTTGTATTCGTATTTGCCGCCGCTTTTGGCTGGTATGCGGAATATGCCACTGCCTGATTTGGATTCGGCGGTTTTGGGCGGGCCGGTGGATACTTTGCGTAAGCCGGCGGGAGTTCGTCTGCTTCCGGTGTCGGTGCGTGATGGTGTGGCGTATCCTCTGCCGAAGTCGGCGTCGCATATGTTGTCGTCGTTGGCGGCGGCTACTCATTGTGCCGTGTTGGATGATTCTTCGGTTCGGGGTTCTGCCCATGAGGTGGGGGCTCGGGTGCCGATCATTCCGGTGCTGTAGACCGGTACTGTAGACAGGGGCTGTCAGCCGATGCGGCAGAAGGCACAGTAGAAAAGCGCTTTTCTCGTTTTTCGGGCTCAGATAGATTCCGTGGAGAGGGTATAGTAGAGAGATATGTCAATCGTTTAGCATATCGAAGGGAGCCCCCGTGGCAAAGCCCAAACTCAGCGACGTTGCAGCACTAGCGGGTGTCTCCCCCACCACGGTCTCCCGCGTGCTCAATAACCGCGGCTACCTGAGCGAAAGCACCCGCACCAAGGTCCACGAGGCCATGCGGGAGCTCGGCTACCGACCCAACGCCATCGCCCGCAGCCTACAGGGTCAGCGCTCGCAGATGGTGGGCCTCATCTTCCCCACGGTCGCGAACCCCTTCTACGGGGAGATGGTGTACCGCCTCGAAAGCCACCTCGCCGAAGAAGGCTACCGGGTCATTCTCTGCAATAGCGACGATCACCCCAAACAGGAAAAGCGCTATCTGGAGATGCTCTTTGCCAATCAGGTGGACGGCATCATTAGCGGCGCCCACTCAGACGCCCTGGTCAATATTCCGCATGCACAGGCTCCTCTGGTGACCGTAGACCGCCTCGAAAGCGGTTTCTACCCGAATATTCGCTCCGATAACTACGGAGGCGCCCGCGCCGCCACGGAGCACCTCATTGCCACGGGTGCGCAGAATATCGTCCACGTGACGTCGACTCTGGGTGAGCACAATGAGCGTCAGCGTGGCTACCGCGAGGCAATGCTTGAGGCGGGACTCATGCCGGAGTTTGTGGAGCTGGGCTTCCGCCCCTCGCTGGGTATTAAGCGCGAGGTGCTCTACCGTTACCTGGATGAACGCGCCGAAAGCCCCGAGCCGGTGGACGCGGTCTTTGCGTCCAACGATAATTACGCCGCGTTGGCGCTGGGGTGGGCACGTGCTCGAAACATCCGCGTTCCCGAGGATTTCCAGGTGGTTGGCTATGACGGCACGCAGAGCGTTCAGCTACTCATGCCGGAACTTGCAACCGTGGTTCAGCCGATTGAGGGTATGGCGAAGCGTACCGCGCAGCGTCTGGTGGAACTCATTGAGCTGCAGCAGAGAGAATCTACTGAGGAAGACGCTCCCCCGATTAGCCAACCTGAGGATGTACTCCCCGTTGAGCTCCACCTGGGGGCAACGGTGCGTTCTATCCCAAACCTGGATCAGATTCAGCCTGATACCTCTGCCCCGGATGAGCTGCAATAAGAAGCCTCATCCTTTGACCATAAAAAGCCGCCCCACCGTGCGAGTGCTCACGGTGGGGCGGCTTTCGTTTATGTATTTATCGGTTTGTGTTGGCATCCGGAAGTTTAGGAGGTGCGCTGCACAATCTCGGTCGGGCCGGTTCCGGGGTAGACCATACCGACGGCATGTGCGTCAGAGAAGATGCCGTGGAGCGGGCCGAGGGAGAAAAATCCGCGGCGCTCGTATAGACGTGCACTGTCGTAGGTCGATGCTTCGAGGTAGGCGGGGTAGTCACCGATGCGTTCGGTACCGTAATCGAGTAGCTGGGAGCCGATACCGCGGCCTCGATACTCTTCGAGAACACCGATGTTGAAGAGGTACCAGTGCTTGTACGCGGGGCGGTACTTGAGCAGGTGCAACTCCATCATGATTGCCTTCAGCAGAGTCTTGCAACCGAGAGCCTTGTAGTAGGCGCCAAACTGCTTGAGCTCGTTAGCAAAGGAACCTTCGTGAGATTCGGGGTTGTTCCAGAGGCAGACACCCACAATCTTGCCGGTGGAGTTATCGATAGCGATGTCGATACGTCCGCGGCCCTGGAAGTTGCCGTAGACCTGCAGGGTCATGATAGCGCGGAGCTTGGCAAGTTCCTGTCGGCGGCTACCGCCTGCAATGACTGCCATCATGGCGGGATCTCCGTCGAATGCGGCAATCAGCACCTCGAGCGCATCTGCATATTCATGAGACTCGGCGGTGCGGACGGTATAGGGAGCTGAGGTCATATTCACCCTTTACAAAAGCTTGAAACTATACATAAATATTAGCTGGATTATTCACTCCTGGCTAATAAATTCTGCCTTATCAAGACATTTTTCATCGCCATGCACCGAATATGTGCCAACTTATATTGCACTATTATGCATAATTTTTATGCATATTTATTCACACTATTTTTACATGTTTTTGCAGGAAAAATCGCACACCCCGTACCAACTCTAGGAAGAGCGGTACGGGGTGTACATCACGTTGAGGTTATCTACTCACTAAGAGTGCAGACTATGCGTTAGCCTTTGCCTTCAGTGCAACCTTCAGAAGCGAATCTGCGCTGGTCACAGATGCGCCCGAAACCTGGACATCTTCAACCGAAGCAGCTGCCTTCTTGGCGTTAGTGATCACCATGGGGGTTGCCAGCGGGTAGCCAGCCGCCTTGATGGCGGGAATATCGAACTCGGCGATGACGTCGCCGCGCTTGACAGTGTCGCCCTTAGCAACCTTGGGCTCGAAGTGCTTGCCGTCGAGCTCAACGGTGTCCATGCCGATGTGCATCAGCAGATCCAGGCCGTCCTCGGTGCGCAGACCGTATGCGTGGCCGGTGGGGAATGCAACGGTAATCTTGCCGTCAGCCGGTGCGTAGAGCTTACCTTCGGTGGGCTCCACTGCGGTACCTGCGCCCAGTGCGCCGGAGGAGAAGGTGGGGTCCTTGACGTCAGCCAGCAGAACCACGGAACCGACCATGTGGGAGCCAATCTCGACGCTCTCGCCAGCCTCAGCCGCTACAGCGGCAGCGGGAGCGGCGGGAGCGGCTGCAGCGGGTGCCTCAGCTTCCTCAGTGTTGCCAGCCTCAACCTTCTTGCCCCAGATGAAGGAGGCAACGAAAGCGATGACGGTGGTCAGGATGAGGCAGCCGAAGAAGCCGGCCCAACCGGCACCAACACTAGCGTTAATGGAGGGGAAGCCGATGTAGCCAGCAGCACCCAGTGCCTTTGCCTTCACATTCAGGATGGAGGCGGCCATTGCGCCGATACCAGCGGAGACGATTGCAATGTAGAAAGGCCAGCGCAGCGCCAGGTTCACACCGAACATTGCGGGCTCAGTAATACCCAGGAATGCGGAGGGTGCAGATGCGGTAGCAACACCCTTGATCTTCTTGTTCTTGGTGGTCAGCGCGACACCGGCTGCGGCAGCACCCTGAGCCACGTTAGACATGGAGGCAACAACGAAGATGAAGGAACCGCCGGTTGCCCACAGGCTCATCTCGATGGGCGGGAATGCCTGGTGCATACCGGTCATCACGATGAAGGCGTAAGCGGTACCGAAGATCAGACCACCCAGCGGGCCAGCAACGGTGTAGAGCCAGTTGATGCTTTCACCCAGCCAGGTACCGGCTGCAAACATGGGCGGGCCGACCAGAATAAAGGTCAGGAAGCCGGTAATCAGGATGGTGAGGGTCGGGGTGAAGATAAAGTCGATGGTGCCCTTGAGGACCTTGTGGAAGAACTTCTCAATGTTCGCCAGGATGAAGGCGACCAGCATAATGGGCAGCACGGTACCCTGGTAACCCGCCTGCTGAACCTGCAGACCGAAGAGGTTCCAGTACTTCATCGGGTCGGTGCCTTCAGCACCCGCCAGAGATGCTGCGACCTTGTAGCCGTTCATCAGTGCCGGGGAGACCATTGCGGCACCCATGGTCAGACCGAGGTAGGGGTTACCGCCGAAGACCTTGGTAGCGGAGAAGCCGACCAGCACGGGCAGGAAGGCGAAGGGAGCTGCGGAGAGCAGGTTAACAATGTCTGCAAAGTCAGCCCACTCGGGGTGCATTGCAATGAAGCTCTCGGGGCCGAAGATGTCCTTGGAGGTGAGCACGCTGTTCAGCGCCATCAGCATACCGCCACCGACCAGAACCGGGATCAGCGGGACGAAGATGTCAGCGATGGTCTTGATGAAGCGGGAAACGATGTTGCCCTGCTTGGAGGCAATTTCCTTGAGCTCATCCTTGGAGGCTTCGGGTGCGCCAGCGGCGATGAGGTGCTTGTGCACCTCGTTGACGTCGCCGGGGCCGACGATGATCTGGAACTGGCCAGCGTTGAGGAAGCTGCCCTTGAGGTCTTCGTCGTTGTCGATTGCTGCCTGGTCGACCTTGTCCTGGTTCTTCAGGACGAGGCGAAGGCGGGTTGCGCAGTGTGCGGCTGCAACGATGTTGCCGGCGCCACCGACGTCCTTCAGCACGCGCTGTGCCACTGACTTGTGGTCCACGCTCGCTCTCCTTTGTTTGGAGCACCACCGTATGATGCTTTGTGAATGGGGTGGGGTGACATGTCTGTGTGTGCATGTCATGTGTATGTCATACGTTTGACATATCAGATGTAAAACATGGTATCACGGGAAAGTTCTTAAAAGCGAGGGCCCACCCTCCATACGGAGAGTGAGCCCTCAGACATATTCAGAAATTACCGGAAAGCCCCCGCGTAGGCGGCTCCCAACGCGTAGAAAACGGCTTAGAGGCGGCCATACTCCAGGGACAGCACCTCGCCACCGGTCAGGCGGACGCGACGCTTATCGCCCTTGAAGAAGGTGCGAGCGGTCATAACCTCAGCGCCCATGGAGGCAATCAGCTTGCCGCCCACATACAGTTCGGTAGCCGAACCGTCCACGAGCAGGTCAAACTCGCGAATCTTCGAACGCTTCAGGGTACGGCGGCGCAAGCTACCACCCTCGGTGTAGCGAGTACCGCCACGGTCCATCTGCACAAAGTCCTTATCCAGAACGATGCTCAGAGCCACGCCGTGGGTGTCCTTAATCTTCAGCTTCACGCGCTCATCAGAGACATTCACGCGGCCGCGCAGACGGAAGGTCAGGGCATTCTTCAGCTCAACGAGCTTGCCCTTCTCCTCCTCGCGGTACAGCGGGGTCATCTTCATCGCGTCGTTGAGCTGCGGCACCGGACGCTGGAAAATCTTGCCGTTACGCAGGTGCAGCTCACGCGGGTAGGTGAACATGTGCACCCAGCGGTGGCTCCACGAGGGCAGGTCGTCCTGGTCAGCATTACCCAGCCAAGCAATCATTACCGGGGCGTCACCGCATACATCGTGCGGTGCCTTCGGGTCGGCGGTCAGGCCGGTGCCGGAGATGGTCTGCGGGGCGTAGAACTCGAAACCTGCATCCAGCTCGGTGAAGGGGGTCTCCACGGTGAACTTGAGGGTCTCGTTATCCAGCGAACCAACAATGTAGCCGCTCTGGAAAATGTTGTTGTACTTCTCACCGAGGGGCTGCATGCCCTGCGGGCTGAAAATCAGCACGTCGCGGATTTCGCCGGTCAGCTCATCACGCATGCTCAGCAGCGAGGGGCACTCGTACATGTAGGTGCCCTTGAGGGTCTTATCCTTGATACCCAGCTCACCGCGGAAGGTCCACTCGCGGCGGTCAGCGGAGGTGTACACGACCACGGCGCCGGTCAGGTCCTCACGCTGAGCACCAATGACCATCCACCATTCACCATTACGTTCAAAGACGTGCGGGTCGCGGTAGTGCGCGGTGTAGCCCTTCTCGGGGCCGGAAATCAGCGGGGGCAGCTGACGGGTCGGCTTCGCATCCTCACCCGCAGTTGCAAGGATCTGGTAGGTTTCGCGGTTGCCTTCTTCATCCTTCACGTTACCGGTGTAGAAGAACTCAAAACCGCCGGGCACCTTAATGCCGGAACCGGAGTAGCAGCCGTGCGAGTCGTAGCGGCTGTCGGGAACCAGGGCGGTACCCTCATCGGTCCAGTGAGTCAGGTCCTCGCTCACGGCGTGGCGCCAGTAGACCATACGCTCCGGGTGCAGGGGCGAGTACTGGTAGAAGGCGTGGTAACGCTTGCCGTCAAAGACCAGGCCGTTCGGGTCGTTCAGACGGCCCACGGGAGGTGCCAGGTGCAGTGCCGGGTAGTCGCGGTCTTCACGAACACCGGCACCGAAAGCATCCAGAACCTGCTGTGCTTCAGCCGCCAGATCGCGGTCGGGTCGCTGAGTTACGCTCTTCTTCTTTTTCTTCTGCTCGCTCATGTCTATCCGTTTTCGTGCAAGGGGAATGTCTGGGTTGTCTCATCCCATCATACGGCACCACTCCCCCGTTGCCGGGCTCTAGGAGAGAGGCACCACAGTGCTCTCAGCCTCTCTCATCCGAGGCACCGGGCGGTCACAGCGGCTTATACCGCCACCTGCCGAGGAGATAGCACATACCCCGTTTGCTACAGGAGGAAAAGGGCTGATACGGCAAAACCCGCCGCCTCGCCTAAGGCATAAGTGGGGCGAGGCGGCAGGTGCCGTTAAAAGCCGCGGGGCGGCGCATCCAATAGATGCACCGCCCGCGTAAGAATCGAGAAGAAGTCGATTACTTGAGGGTGATGGTTGCGCCAGCAGCCTCGAGCTGCTCCTTAGCCTTCTCAGCGTCTTCCTTGGAAACGCCCTCGAGCAGAGCCTTGGGAGCGCTGTCAACCAGGTCCTTTGCTTCCTTCAGGCCGAGGGAGGTCAGGGCACGAACTTCCTTGATCACTGCGATCTTCTTGTCGCCAGCGGACTCCAGGACAACGTCGAACTCGGACTTCTCTTCAGCAGCGTCGCCGCCTGCTGCGCCGCCTGCTACAACAGCAACGGGAGCTGCTGCGGTGACGTCGAACTCTTCCTCGAATGCCTTAACGAACTCGGAAACCTCAACCAGGGACAGTTCCTTGAATGCTGCAATGAGTTCTTCGATGGACAGCTTAGCCATTGTTTGGCTCCTTCACTATCTGGTGCGGGCTGACGCCCGCGGTGTAAATCTTCAGTACCTACCCGAAAGGGTCGGTCAAATTTAGGGTGCGTTTACGCTGTTCGCGTTCACGCTGCTGAGTATCTCAGCGCTGGTGCAGTAGCACGAAAGGGGCTTATGCCTCTTCCGAAGCCTCCTCGGCTGCAGCGGGAGCTGCGCCTTCCTGCTCCTCCAGCTTGACGCGCAGTGCGTCCACAACCTGTGCGATGCGTGCGATGGTAGCCTTTGCACCACCTGCAACCTTGGACAGCAGAACCTCGCGGGATTCCAGGTCAGCGTAGCGCTTGACGTCGTCCTCGGTCAGAGCGGCACCTTCGTAGTAACCGTTCTTCACGATCAGCTGGGGGTTAGCCTTGGCAAAGTCACGCAGGCCCTTAGCAGCATCAATCAGGTCGCCCTTGATAAATGCCAGTGCGGAGGGACCCTGGAGGTGGCCTTCGAATGCGTCGATGCCAGCTTCCTTAGCTGCGATAGCAGCCAGCGTGTTCTTCACCACGGCGTATTCGGTCTCTGCACCGAGTGCGCGACGCAGCTCCTTGAGCTGTGCAACAGAGAGACCGCGGTATTCGGTCAGGATGACTGCGTTCGAAGCTTCGAAGAGTTCCTTCAGCTCGGATACTGCAGCGATCTTTTCCTGAGTCGCCATGGTAGTTCCTTCTTCCGATTCTTGTAAGGTCGCCGGTAGAGCCTCGAAGCATTTATTGCAAGCAATAAAAAATGCCCCGACGCGTAGGCGTACGAGGCACGATAGACGGCACCCTGAATGAGGGCAACGGCTATTGACTTCGAGTTACCTACGCGGGCGGCGATTTCTAGTGAAATCTGCTCTTATCAGAACTCTGTTCTTCGTCTCCACCGAGGTGGCGATAAAGGACATAGTTCTAGACCGGCGGTCTTTGGTTCATTCATCATCTCAGGTTAAAGCCCGAGTCGCAAGTTAAAAACGTGATTAAGCGAGGTTAATCACTTAAAGCCCCTCTTTAAGCCGATTAACCCGCGCTTTCTCCCATCTGAAAGGTCCGACTAAAAGCCAACAAAGACGCGTTTTAGAGGTAAAAACGCTTTCCATTCGAGAACACGAAGCAACGCTCCGCCGCCACACCAAGGTGCACCCGGTCCCCCACGTTTAGGGAGGAGCCGCTCTGCGCATCGGGAATAAAGAACTCAAGCTCCTGACCGGCACACACTCGCGCATACACTCGGTCACTCAGCTCAGCTCCCGCAGAAGCCTGCTGGGGCTCCAAAGGCAGGGAAACCGCCTCTAGCAGACGCGCACGGTACAGCATGCCGCCCACCAGGTGGCGGTGACCGAGCACCTGCACCGGCAGGGAATGAGCAGCATCTGCCGCCACGGGGTGCAATGCGGTCGCTCGAATAGCCAACTCGCACCCAGCAGGAAGAGCCTCAGAATCCTCAAGAGCCAATAGGTTCAGCGCGGGCGCCGCCATAAGCTTCGCCACCTGCAGAGTATGCGGATGCGCCAGCAGACGCTCCGGAGTATCCACCTGCACCAGGTAACCGGCGTCCATCACCGCCACCCGCTGACCCAGCATGAGCGCCTCATTCTGATCATGGGTCACGTACAGACCCGTAAAGCCGTAACGCTCGTGCAGGCGCACAATATCCGCGCGGATACTCGCGCTCATCTCTTCATCCACACTCGCCAGCGGTTCATCAAAAAGAACCACCGGAGCACGACGAATCAAAGCACGCGCAATACCCACACGCTGCGCCTGACCGCCAGACAGCTGCGAAGGCTTACGAGACTCCAAACCCTCAAGCTTCAACGCCTCCAGCAGTTCACGGTAGTAGTCCATATCAGCCCCACCTGAGAACGCGCCCAGCCTGGTCGGGAAGAGAATATTGTCCTTCACACTCAGGTGCGGGTACAGAATAGGACGCTGAAAAACCACACCCACCGAGCCGCGCTCCAGAGGCTGCCCGGCATAGGTCACCCGACCGGCGCTCGGCTCCTCCAGGCCGGCAATAATGCGCAGCAGAGTCGACTTGCCCGTACCCGAAGAACCAACCAGAGAAATCAGCTCGCCAGGGTGTACATCCAAATCAATCTCATTCAGAACCGTCGTATCGGCGCCAAAGGTCTTAGCGACGCCTCGAATACGCAGGCCCTCAAAGGGCTCCGCCGCGGCAGAAGAGTGGGATGCAGAAGTCATTCCCCTATTATCGCCGAAACTCACACCCGGCACGGGTGCAGAAGATAAGCACCGTCATAAAACGGTGCACAAGCCTGGTATCAGAGTCTCATGTGAGCGCCCTAGCTCGGGCGCACCAGCAAACGCCCCTTCAACGCCAGATATAGCGTGCCCGCCCACAGGAAGATGAGGAAAGTCGTACCCGCCACCGTCAAGACAGGACCCACCAGCCCCAGCGAACCAGCAGCCGTCAAGCGAATACCACTCGCAGCCATGGAAGCCATACCGAACGAGAAGCCCCACAAGCTCATCGAGAAACCGCCCTCAAGCACCCAGGGGAGCAAACGCATCAGGAAAATCAGCTGCAGAATGCCGTAACCCGTCAGCACCAGGAAGAACCAGTCAACCGTGCCACCATTAGCCGCCAAGTACGCGTTACCACCCACAAAAGGCGGTGCCATCTGGATACCAATAATGCCACGCTCCCCCTGAGGCAGCGGAGTCAGGGTGCGCAAGCGGCTCAGAATCACAGCCTCGATGCTGAACCACGAAATCAGGCCCGCACCGAAAAAGAGCATCGCCATATCGCGCCACCCCACAAAACCCATCGCCGTGGCAGTCGCAAAGTTCGTCGCAACCGTCGGCAGATACAGCACCGGCGAGGCAGCCTCGGGCGCATACCCGCCACGCCACGTGCCGGCGATACGGTGAGATGCGAAATACAACTGACCCACAGCTCCCAGCACAACCAGAGTCAGAGCCGGAGCCTCAGCATAGGGGTAGAGAGCCGCACCCACCTGCGCCGTCGTCGCCGGAATCAGCGAAAAGAAGCAGGTACGCGCCGGATGCTCCCAAAAACCACGCACCCACGCACGGTACTTCACCACCGAGTGAACCAGGAAACCCACAAGGAGCAGCCACACCACGGCGTTAAAAGCCAGGATGCTCTCGCCCACCCAATCGGGTGCCATTCCCTTCGACGCACCGGTGCGCCAAGCGGCACCCAATGCGCCGGTACCCAGCGCCACCGCAAAATAATTAACCGGCACACTAAGGCCTCGACGGGCTATCTGCGCATTCTGGGTAGAAGAAGACATAAACTCTCTCTCGTCATGGATGGGGTGATAAGGAAGCGTACGGGCTTCTTCTGTCAACGGTTCAGATACCGGAAGAAGCAATCACAGCCAGGGGTTCATTCTACGTTTTAACCTTATACAAGCTGGAAGTCTATGACGTACATTAACCGATGCTCGCCACGTAACGTCGTGTTTCTTCATATAAATCCGCGCATAAAAATCGCCCCCGACGCCTAAACGTCGGGGGCGACTACTAGCTAAATGCTAGAAGCTACAGGTGCATACCTTAGGCAGCAACGGCAGCCGGATCAACGGGGATGCCGGGGCCGAAGGTGGTAGCAACGGTTGCCTTGGAGATGTAACGACCCTTAGCCGAAGAGGGCTTCAGGCGGTTAACCTCTTCCAGAGCTGCCTGGAAGTTCTCATCCAGCTGCTCAGCGGTGAAGGAAGCCTTACCGATGATGAAGTGCAGGTTGGAGTTACGGTCAACACGGAAGTCAATCTTACCGCCCTTGATGTCTGCAACAGCCTTTGCAACATCCATGGTCACGGTACCGGTCTTGGGGTTCGGCATCAGGTTACGGGGACCCAGGATCTTACCCAGGCGACCGACCTTGCCCATCATGTCGGGGGTTGCAACCGCTGCGTCGAAGTCGGTCCAGCCACCAGCGACCTTTGCGATCAGCTCGTCGGAACCAACGTAGTCAGCGCCAGCTGCCTCAGCCTCAGCAGCCTTGGGGCCTGCTGCGAAAACAACCACGCGAGCGGTCTTACCGGTGCCGTGGGGCAGGTTCACGGTACCGCGAACCATCTGGTCTGCCTTACGGGGGTCAACGGACAGACGCAGTGCAACCTCAACGGTTGCGTCGGTCTTGGTGGAAGAGGTCTCCTTCGCCAGGGCAACTGCCTCGGCGGGGGTGTAGAGCTTACCCTCTTCAATCTTGGCTACAGCTGCCTTGTACGCCTTGCTGCGCTTTGCCATCTGCTTTTCTCCTTATGCAGTTGTGGTCTCGTGAGCCGCGCTCGGCTCTGCCACATCCCGTCCATACGACGGGCATTTACAAGTTCTGTGTAGAAAAATCTACGGTGCCGATTACTCGGCTATTCGGCGAACCGAAATTACTCGACGGTGATACCCATGGAACGAGCGGTACCTGCGATGATCTTGGAAGCAGCATCCAGGTCGTTTGCGTTCAGGTCGGGCATCTTGGTCTCAGCGATCTCGCGCACCTGAGCCTCGGTCAGCGAACCAACCTTGGTGGTGTGAGGAACAGCGGAGCCCTTAGCAACGCCAGCAGCCTTCTTGATCAGCTGGGAAGCCGGAGGGGTCTTGGTGATGAAGGTGAAGGAGCGATCCTCGTAGACGGTAATCTCAACGGGGATGATGTTACCGCGCTGCGACTCAGTTGCAGCGTTGTATGCCTTGCAGAACTCCATGATGTTCACACCGTGCGAGCCCAGTGCGGGGCCGACGGGGGGAGCCGGGTTAGCGGCGCCTGCCTGGATCTGCAGCTTGATGAGGCCAGTGACCTTCTTCTTGGGAGCCAATGTAGGGTCCTTTTCTTAGCTGGGAACCGACGCACAGGAGCGTACGCCGGCAAGACGGTGACCGTGGCGCGGTCACCCGTGCATCCGCATGAAAGCGTGACATGCGCATACACAAACCAACATTCTAGCGTTAATCAGCGACTTAATCCAGCGCCAGCTAGCAGAAAGGTTAAACCTCGTCCGCACAGCCGCCGCTAATAACGCCACCACAAAATATGAGCCCCGCACCGAAGTGCGAGGCTCATATTCACACGCTAAAAGCGTTAAATCTTTTCGATCTCGGTGAAGCTCAAGGTCACCGGGGTGTCGCGGCCGAAGACGGAAATCATCACGACAATCTGCTGGGACTCGCCCTTGATCTCCGAAACGGTAGCGTCCATGCCCTCGAAAGCACCGGACTTCACGCGGACGTTCTCGCCCACAGTGTAGTCGGACTCGATAACAGGCTTGGAAACGGGCAAGCCCTGGCTCTGCTGCTGCTCTTCAAAGACCGGCAGGAGCATGTCGAAGACCTCGTCCATGCGCAGCGGGACCGGGTTGTACGCATCCTGACCCACGAAGCCAGTCACACCGGGGGTGTGGCGGACAACGCCCCACGAGTGGTCAGTCAGTTCCATACGCACCAGAACGTAACCGGGAACGCGCACGCGACGGATGGTCTTCTTCACGGTGTTCTTGAACTCAACCACGGTCTCCATGGGAACCTGAACCTCAAAGATCTCATCTTCAGCTTCCAGGTTCTGGATGCGGGTCTCGATACCGGTCTTCACCTTGTTCTCGTAACCGGAGTAGGTGTGCACCACGTACCAGTCGCCCGCCTGACGGCGTAGCTTGGACTTGAATTCTTCCAGAGCGTCGACTTCCTCAGCCGCCTCAGCAGCTGCTTCAGCCGCCGCGACAGCCTCGGTAGCTTCCTCAGCCTGCTGCTCAATAGCCGCAGACTCCTCAGTAGCCTCAGCAGCGGCTACCTCGACCTCTTCAATCTCGGATACCAGTTCCTGCTCGGACACGTCGCTCCTACTTTCTATCGTTAATCATCCAGAGGGGACTCCCACTCACCAATACGCTGAGGGAAATCACTGATGGGGCACCCAGAATAAGGATGCAGCCAGTACTAGTTACGCTGAATCGTTCCGTTACCGAAAATCCAGAATGCTCCCTGGCCAAAAAGATAATCCAGACCAGAAATAAGCAGGAGCATCACCACGACAAAGAACAGAACTCCGAAGAAGTAACCAACCAGTTCGCGTCCGGTGGGAGTAGTAACCTTCTTCAACTCCGCAATAACTTCACGGAGGAATGCAAAAATACGGCCGAAGAAACCGAGCTTCTTATCGCTCTTCGACGATGCGCCGGGCTGAACAGCCTTCTCGGCGGTAGCAGACGATGCCATTTCTTCTGCCCCTTTCTGAGTCTAAAAAAGTACGCCCGGGGAACGGGCGTACGAAGATGTTATTGAGGCAATAAAAGCAGGGCGGACAGGACTCGAACCTGCAACCTGCGGTTTTGGAGACCGCTGCTCTACCAATTGAGCCACCACCCTTTGAAGTTTTCACTTCAGGTGTGAGAGTTGCTTCTCACGTGCTTACTCCTCCACTGCCTCCTAAGCCGTGGCTTTAGAGGGGCAAACAATTACACCCTTTCGGGTGCAGAACTAACTGTAAACCATCTTTCGGGGCCGATGCAACTTCAGAATGTAATATTTTTTCGAAAAACCTCTTGAGATACCTTGACGAAGGGTTCCGCATCACCACTAGTGACCCGTATTCTATTACTAAGGAACGCCGCTCACACCCGCGCCCATCACGCGCGAATTGGTCCCCCACGCGTATTCCCATCACCTATTTCCTTGTCGACTTCACGCCGGCAGCGCACAAGAAGAAAGAGAAGAGAGCCCCATGGCGCGTATTTCAAGCCGCATCGGTGCCATTGCACCCTCCGCAACCCTTGCCGTCGACGCAAAGGCAAAAGCACTCAAGGCTCAGGGACGCCCCGTCATCGGTTTCGGCGCAGGCGAACCGGACTTCCCCACCCCCGCGCACATTGTTGACGCAGCACGCGAAGCGCTCAACGACCCCAAGAACTTCCGCTACTCCCCCGCCTCCGGTCTTCCCGAGCTGAAGAAGGCCATCGCCGAAAAGACCCTGCGCGACTCCGGCGTAGAGGTTGACCCCTCCCAGGTTATCGTCACCAACGGCGGCAAGCAGGCGGTCTACCAGGCCTTCGCAACCGTCATCGACGAAGGCGACGACGTCCTACTGCCCGCACCCTACTGGACCACCTACCCCGAGTGCATCCGCCTGGCAGGCGGCAACCCCATCGAGGTGTTCGCCGGTAGCGACCAGCACTACAAGGTCACCGTCGAGCAGCTCGAAGCCGCATACACCCCCGCCACCAAGGCACTCATCTTCGTCTCCCCCTCCAACCCGACCGGTGCTGTCTACACCGAAGAGGAAACCCGCGCCATCGGCGAATGGGCACTGTCCAAGGGTATTTTCGTGCTGACCGACGAGATTTACGAACACCTCACCTATGACGGTGTTAAGGCAGTCTCCATCCTGAAGGCAGTACCCGAGCTCGCCGACCTGTGCGTCATTCTCAACGGCGTGGCAAAGACCTACGCCATGACCGGTTGGCGTGTGGGCTGGATGATTGGCCCGCGCGACGTTATCGCCGCAGCCTCCAACCTGCAGTCCCACATGACCTCCAACGTCAACAACATCGCCCAGCGTGCCGCTCTTGAAGCACTGACCGGCCCGCAGGATGACGTGGAAATCATGCACGCCGCCTTCGATCGCCGCCGCCGCACCATTGTGGAGGGCCTGAACGCTATTGAAGGCGTTCACTGCCCCGTACCCACCGGCGCGTTCTACGCCTACCCGGACGTACGCGAACTGCTCGGCAAGGAAATTGAAGGCGTACGCCCGCAGACCAGTGCAGAACTGGCTGAGCTCATCCTCGAAAAGGCTGAGGTCGCCGTGGTTCCCGGTGAGGCGTTCGGCCCCAGTGGCTACCTGCGCCTCTCCTACGCACTGAGCGATGAGGACCTGGCAGAGGGCCTGGCGCGCCTGCAGAAGTTCCTCGGTCAGGCACGCGACTAGTTCCTTACCCCTGACCCCGCTCACTGAACCGTGCAACTCACCTCGATGGAGGCTGCGGTTCGGTAGGGACGGCGGTTCAGACGTGGGATGAACCGGCACAAAACGATCAATCACAGGGCTATTGACCGTTTTTTGCCCTAGAAACCGAGAATCCCACAAATATTTAAAAATATTTTTAAAACGAATGAGGCTTCCCGCATCTTTACAGATGCGAGGAAGCCTCATTCGTCTCTTCGGTGCCATAGGTGGGAAAGGGCGGCTATTTGTGTTTCAAACCCAAACATACAGGTACCAAAAACCTGAACTTTTCAGCACCAAAACGGGCGTTCCCACGGCTTTCCACCACTACCCACACAACCCAAACATCGCTAAAATAGAGACCAAGAGAACGACCTCCCGACCGGTGTACATCCGCGCGCCGAATTTGTGGAGGTCATAGTTATATACACGCGCGCACAACACCTAAAACGCGCAGACATTAGGAGCCAACCATGAAGATCGGTCTGCTTACTTCCGGCGGCGACTGCCCCGGCCTGAACGCTGTCATCCGCGGCGCTGTCCTCAACGGCGTCAAGAAGTACGGCTACGAGTTCGTCGGCTTCCGTGATGGCTGGCGCGGCGTCGTTGAAGGCGACTACATGGACCTGCCCCGCCAGAAGGTCCGCGGCCTGGCATCCCAGGGCGGTACCATCATCGGTACCTCCCGCACCAACCCCTTCGACGGTCCCAACGGTGGCCCCGAAAACATCGAAATCATGATGGAACGCCACGGCATCGACGCAATCGTCGCTATCGGCGGTGAAGGCACCCTCGCAGGCGCAAAGCGCCTGGCAGACGCAGGCCTGCCCGTCATCGGTGTCCCCAAGACCATCGACAACGACCTGCGCGCAACCGACTACACCTTCGGCTTCGACACCGCAGTGTCCATCGCAACCGAGGCAATGGACCGCATCCGCACCACCGGCGAATCGCACCACCGCTGCATGGTCGCCGAGGTCATGGGCCGCCACGTCGGCTGGATTGCACTGCACTCCGGCATGGCAGCAGGCGCACATGCAATCCTGATCCCCGAGGTCAAGGTCTCCATGGAGCAGGTTGCTGAATGGGTCAAGGAAGTACACGACCGCGGCCGCTCTCCCCTGGTTGTTGTTGCTGAAGGCTTCATCCCCGAAGGCTTCGACGACGTCATGGCAAACAAGGGTACCGAAAAGGACGGTCGTCCCCGCCTCGGTGGCATCGGTGAATACATCACCCACGAGATCGAGAAGATGACCGGCATCGAAACCCGCAACACCATCCTGGGCCACATCCAGCGCGGTGGCGCACCCACCGGCTACGACCGCGTGCTCGCAACCCGCCTGGGCATGGGCGCAGTCGACATGGTCGCTCAGAAGCAGTGGGGCAAGATGGTCTCCGTTCAGGGCACCGAAATCAAGTACGTACCCCTCGAAGAGGCACTGGACGGTCTGAAGTCCGTACCTCAGGAACGCTGGGAAGAAGCAGCCGTCCTCTTCGGCCGCTAAACCCCACAGCCTCAGCACATGAGGCAGCCTCAGCATATTAGCTGGGCGCGCATACTAAAACCGCGGAGGTGGGCACTCGCAACGAGTGTCCGCCTCCGCGGTTTTATGCAGGTAGTCAGATGCTATTGCCCAGTCAGATGCTCTAGCGCTTCAAGAAGTCCTGACCCGCCAAAGAACGACGCGCCACCTCACCGGACTCCGGCGAAACCACCGTCGTCTGAGCCACCGCGTACTCGGTCGCCGGCGCCGGCGAACCATCGGGCAGGAAGTCGCCGCCATCAACCGCACGCAAAGGCGCCTGCGGATCAACGCCGCGCTTAATCACAGCCAACGCAATCGGGCCCGCCTCATAATGCAACGCCACAGAGGTAATGCGACCGACCGGGCGCGACTTGCCCTCCACAAACAGTTCACTACCTGCCGCCGGCAGGGTGTGCTCCGAACCGTCAATATCCAAGAACACCAGACGGCGCGGCGGACGACCTAGGTTATGCACGCGCGCCACCGTCTCCTGGCCCTTGTAGCAGCCCTTATCGAAATGCACCGCGGTACGGGTGTAATCCAGCTCCTGAGGGATGGTCTTATCGTCAGCCTCGGTGCCGTAGCGCGGGCGCCACGCCTCAATACGCAGAGCCTCCGCAGCCCACAGACCCGCAAAACGCGCGTCCGAAGATTCAGCTAGGGCGGGCAGAACAGAGCGCGGCACAATGCTCAAGAAACGCACGTAGTCCGCACCCGGGTGGTTATCTCCCGCCTCATCGTAACGGTAGCTACCCGGTGCCGGAGTGTGCCAAGGATCCTCCCACACCAGCGGCTGAGCCTCAGCGAGCGCCGGATGCACCGAACCGTCCTGCAGGATCGGGTTGCGGGTGCTCTCCAGTACCGCGTATTCGTCGCTGAGGTTCTGCACCTCAACGCGCATCATGAACTTCATACGGTTCAGGTAATCGGTCAGAGGCTGCGCCTGGTCGCCTTCCACAATCAGCCAGAGTGCCTCGCCGTCTTCAATTGCGGCGGGTGCGTACTCCACGCGCCCCTGAGGGGAAAGCAGCAGGAACTCGCGGCTCTCCCCCGCGGTCATACCGGTCAGAATCTGCGAGGCAATGGAGGTCAGCCAATTCTGGCGGTCCGGCCCCTCAACACGCACCACGCCCAGGGAGGAGCGATCCACCAGCACCAGCGGTTCGCCTGCTTCTGCGGAGCGGTCAAAGCTGAGGGCACGCTGCTCCAGCATGGGGTTGCCGTAGTGCGCGGCGACGCCCGCATCCAGCCCGGAGGCGGCAAAAGCGCCGTGCAGGCTCAGCAGGGGGCTCGCCGGGCGGGTAGCATCGGGCTGAGATACCTCAGCCTGAGGCGCTTCAAGCGAAGGTTCAGTCACGGAAGGTGCACCTTTCACACAAAGTGTCTGCCCCGCCGACCAGCGGGGCAGACACACGTTAGTTATTAGGCGGTGGGCTCGGAGCCGGGCTCGCCAGTGGGCTCTTCGCCGTCCAGAGAACCGAACATCGAGGTGCCCAGGGAATCACCGGTCATCGACGAGGTCTTACGCAGCTCAGCGGAAGCGTGCTTGTGCAGCTTACCCTCGGCGTCCGCAACCTCCCAGTCCCACATGAGGTTACCGTTGACCAGGCCCCACAGGCGCACGGAGCCCGCGTAGTCGTGGGAGATGTCGTCGCGCAGCAGGTTGCCGGTCTGCATACGAATAACCGGGCCCTTGACCATACCCACGTAGTTTTCGCTAATGCCGCCGGGGTGCGCGATGGTTGCCAGCAGGGAGAAGCCGTCGTCCTCGTTGCGCAGGGTTTCGACGCTCTCGGCATTGGGGAAGGCAGGTACAACGTCCTTGGGGACAATACCGAAGCCGCCATCGGCGTCGGTCAGGGGGCGGTCAATCTGCCAGAAACCGGTTTCAACGGTGATGGGGCGCAGCTTCTGACCCTCGTCATCGAGCAGGAAAGACTCAGCGCGGTATTCGATGAAGGGCAGACCGTCCTGCTCAAAAGTAATAATCTGGCCGAAGGGGGTGTTTTCCTGGCCTTCGTACCACATGGTTCCGGTACCTTCCCAGGTGCCGAGCAGCCATGCGAAGGGAACAAGTTCAGGGGTTAGGTTAGTAGGGATTTCAATAGCCATACCTTCTATTCTAGTACCCGTGCGTGAAACGGTGCCCTGTCCGTTCGCCCACGGCACGTTTGTCCAGGGCACGTTCGCCCAGGGCACGGGGTAGCGTCGCTGCCTACAGAGTGACCAGTGCGGTGGGCGGCATAAAGAAAACCCCCAACCGGAGGGGACCGGGTGGGGGTTCACGCCGTCATTGGCGAGGCGGTACGAACCGTATGAGGCAACCGCCTAAAGCCCTGTGTGGGCGATGCTTCTGCTCTGTGCGGGAAGACTACTTCTGACCGCTGAAGAGGCCACGCAACACTGCGAATGCACCGATACCGATGCACACAGAGATAATAGCCATCAGCGACATGAAGAGAGCTTCAAGAGCCATAAGATTGTTTTCCATGCCTTAAACCTACCACAGACCCACCCCGAAAAGGTGCAGAAAAGGGCGCAGAATCAGCGGCAGAAACATAGTGGACATCAAAGCCAGTTACCGGGCACACGATCCGCCTAGCACCGGGCAAAATCCTGGTTCCGCGCCAGCATGTCAAAACCCCGCGGTCATCGACCGAAAAGGCTGTATGCACAGTCCGGAATACGATATTCGCACCCACTCTGCGATGGCCCCCACAGCTGTGCCACAGGCGGGCGAGTACACTAGAAAGAGCCCAAAAGTTTTACACGGGAAATACGCGGGAAAGGAGAGGATGTGTACCGTATTGCGCTCATGAGCGATACCGCCGCGCAGGATATGATCCCCTCGCTGAGCCTCCTCAGCCACAAGGTACACGTCTTCCCGCTCGATACCGCCCACACCGCCTTCGAATCCGAGGCTTTCGACCTGCTCATGGTCGACGCCCGCACCGCACTCGTACAGGCACGCCAATGCGCCCAGCTGTTGCGCGCCGCCGGCGTACAGTTGCCGCTCATCGCGCTCCTAAACGAAGGCGGTATGGCGGCGGTTGCAGCCTCCTGGCAGGTTGACGATATTGTTTCTGACCAGGCGTCCCCCTCCGAAATGGATGCGCGCCTGCGCCTCGCCATCAAGAGCGACGCCGGTGCAGAAGAAGAGAACACCGAAGAGCGCATCGTGCGCGCGGGCAACCTCGTTATTGATACCCAGGCGTACTCCGCGCACCTTTCCGGTACCGCGCTGAACCTGACCTTCAAAGAGTTTGAACTGCTCAAGTTCATGGCTCAGCATCCCGGACGCGTCTTCTCCCGCGCCCAGTTGCTCTCCGAGGTGTGGGGTTACGACTCCTATTACGGCGGCACCCGCACCGTGGACGTGCACGTGCGTCGTCTGCGTTCCAAGCTCGGCACCGAATACGAGCAGATGATTTCGACCGTGCGTAACGTGGGCTATTCCTTCAACAGCACCCGCTAAATTTTGCGGCACCAACCGCTGTTTTGGTGTGCCCGTTCTCAAGTAGCCTCGCCGATGAGCCGAGTACCAGAATGTGCAAATGTTCCGGTTCTTGTCATATTCACCCAGGAAGAAGAGCAAACTCTTCAAAGAGCAACCATCCCCGGTAGAGTTGAATCAGAAGGCTACGAAAGAAGGCGATGATGGTACACAGTCAGACACCCAATCCCTCCACCCTGCCCGCTGAAAGCTCCCTTGTTTACGCGGAACCGCAGCTCACCGAAGAGCTGCTGGAACGATTCGATTCCTTTGCGCAGGCGGTTGCTAAGCACGATGGCGTTTCGGCGTTCTCCGAGCAGACCCGCATTGAGCTGAGCAAGGCATTGCGTGAAAGCACCCTGACCCCTCCGCGTTTCTTTGTCGCCGAGGATAACGGCACCCTCGCCGCCGTGTTCGTGGCGCTCACCCCCGCCAACGACGAAGATACCGGCGTGATTGAGGCAGCCGTCGCCCCCGAACACCGCGGACGAGGCGCCGGTAGCGCATTCTTCGACCACGCCGTCCGCCAGCTGGGTGAAGACGCCGTACGATACCGCCTCTGGGTTCACGGCAGTGCCACCGACACCGGCATTGAAAGCCCCGCCCACGCGTTCGCGACCCTGCACGGCTTCGAGCCGGTACGTGTGTTGTACAAGATGGTTCTGCCCCTGGACGCGCAGACCCGCGAAGAGCTCGTGGAACGCTCCGATGCGCGCACTCTGCCGGAGAACCTGCGGATGCGCACCTTCACCGGCGCAGACGAATTCCCCTGGCTGCGCGTGAACGCCGCAGCGTTTGCGCACCACCCGGAGCAGGGCAAGCTCACCCTTGCCGATTTGCGCGAGCGCACCGGCTCCCCCTGGTTCCGTCCCGAGGGTTTCTTCATCGCCTCCGAGGTGGAGGACGACTCCGCTATTGCGGCGTTCACCTGGACGAAGATCCCGACCGGTCAGGAGCAGGGCGAGCTGTCCCCCTCCGGCGAGATTTACGTGGTGGGTGTGAGCCCCCAGGCACAGGGAGGCGGCCTGGGCCGAACCCTCACCCTGCGCGCGCTGGCGTACCTGGCATGCGCGGAGGACGAGAACGGTGAGCCGCTGCGCGCCATCGACCTATACGTGGACGCCGATAATGACGCCGCCTACGCCCTCTACACGTCCCTGGGCTTTGGTGTGGCGACAGTTGACCGCATGTACGCTCCCGCGCAGCAGAATGAGCCTGCCGTATAGTTTTGGTGCGCCACAGTTGGCGTGCTTCTTCACGACTTATCCCCGATCAGAAAGGCAAGTACAGTATGGTACCCGCCCCCAATGGCCTGAATAAGGCGCCTAAGCCCAAGCCCTCTGAGCCGGCACCCATGACCGGTGTTATTCACATCGGCCACGATATTTCGAAGATTGAGCGTGCCGAGTCTCGCGGTGACCGCATTGAGAAGGGCGAGAAGCGCTCCTACTTCAGCCTTGAAGAGGAGTTCGGCCCGGAGCGTTTCTTCGACCGTGAGAGCAGCTGGCTGGACTTCAACACCCGCGTGCTGGAGCTCGCGGAGGACCCGAACCTGTTCCTGCTGGAGCGTCTGAACTTCCTGTCGATTGTGGCATCTAACCTGGACGAGTTCTTCATGGTGCGTGTGGCGGGTCTGAAGCGTCGCATTGCGACCGGTCTGGCGGTTCCTTCGGCTGCCGGTCTGAGCCCCGAGGAGCAGATGGAAGAGATCGCTGAGCGCGCTCACCAGCTGCAGGTTCGTCACGCTGATGTGTTCCACAACCAGGTGCTGCCGGCTCTGGAGGAGCAGAACATCCGTATCGTGGGTTGGAATGACCTGGATACGGACGCTAAGCAGCGTCTGCGTCAGGAGTTCATGCAGGATATCTTCCCGATTCTGACTCCGCTGGCGGTTGACCCGGCGCACCCCTTCCCGTACATTTCGGGTCTGTCGCTGAACCTTGCGGTGCTGGTGCGTAACCCGCAGACCGGCAAGGAGCTGTTCGCTCGCGTGAAGGTGCCCGATCAGCTGGACCGTATGGTCTCTGTGGATGGTTCGCGTGCCGCCAACACTGCGGGCCGCGAGAGCCGCTACATTGCGCTCGAAGACATCATTGCTGAGCACCTGGATACTCTCTTCCCGGGCATGGAGGTTGTGGAGCACCACGTCTTCCGCGTGACTCGTAATGAGGATCTCGAGGTGGAAGAGGACGATGCAGAGAACCTGCTGAAGGCTCTGGAGAAGGAGCTTCTGCGCCGTCGTTTCGGTCCGCCGGTCCGCCTGGAGGTTGAGGACACCATCAACCCGACCATCCTGGATCTGCTGATTTCTGAGCTAAACATTGATGAGTCCGAGGTGTACCGTCTGCCTGCTCCGCTGGATCTGCGCGGCATGAGCGCGATTGTTCGTGCGAACCGCCCGGCTCTGCACTACCCCAAGCACATTGCGCACACTTCCCGCTGGCTCAACGCCACCGAGACTGCGAAGGCTGCGGATGTGTTCGCTGCCGCCCGCGACCACGACGTGCTGCTGCACCACCCGTACGATTCGTTCGCGACCAGTGTGCAGGCGTTCCTGGCTCAGGCTGCCGCCGACCCGCGTGTTCAGGCGATTAAGCAGACCCTGTACCGCACCAGTGGCGACTCCCCCATCGTGGATGCGCTGATTGAGGCGGCTGAGGCTGGCAAGCAGGTCGTGGCGCTGGTCGAGATTAAGGCTCGCTTTGATGAGGAAGCCAACATCTCGTGGGCTCGTAAGCTGGAACGCGCGGGCGTGCACGTGGTGTACGGCATCGTGGGTTTGAAGACTCACTGCAAGCTGTCGCTGGTGGTGCGCCGCGAGGGTAACCACCTGCGTCGTTACGCGCACATTGGTACCGGTAACTACCACCCGTCGACCGCTCGTTTCTACGAGGATTTGGGCATCATCACCTGCGATGAGCAGATTTGTGAGGATGTTTCCCGCCTGTTCAACCAGCTGTCCGGTTACGCGCCGAAGACCAACTACCAGTCGTTGCTGGTGGCGCCGCGTACTCTGCGTAGCGGCCTGATTGAGTGCATCGATCAGGAGATTGAGAACCACAAGGCGGGCCGTCCGGCGAAGATTCAAATCAAGTGCAACTCCATGGTGGATGAGGCCGTCATCGATTCGCTGTACCGTGCTTCGCAGGCTGGCGTACCGGTAGATGTGGTGGTTCGCGGTATTTGCGCGCTGCGCCCGGGTGTTAAGGGTCTGAGCGAGAATATTCGCGTCCGTTCGGTGCTGGGCCGCTTCTTGGAGCACTCGCGCGTGTTTGCGTTTGAGAACGGTGGCGATCCGATTGTCTACATTGGCTCTGCCGATATGATGCACCGTAACCTGGACCGCCGTATTGAGGCTCTGGTACCGGTGAAGGATCCGCGCCACGTGAAGTACCTGCGTGACATGTTCACCATCTACATGAGTGATTCTTCGCGTACTTGGCACCTGGATTCTGAGGGGAACTGGACCCGCCACGACACCGATGATCAGGGCAACCCGCTGCAGGATGTGCAGTCGTACTACCTGAGCTCGCGTTCTCGTAAGAACGTGGTGGATAAGGTCTAAGGATTTACCGCTGACCTGCCGGTGATTTCTGGTGGTGAACCCCGTCTGTTCTCGCGCTTTATGGTGTGGGGCAGGCGGGGTTTTCCGCGTGTCGAGCAAAAACGTGCGGTGGACTAGTGCACTTAGCGCAAAAGTGAACAACAGGTTACGTTGAGATTACAACTTGACGCTTCTCTCCCCTACAATTAGACGCGGAGCATGGTGCCCGTTGGCATTGTGCGCAGCCTAGCGAAGAGGATCAGAGAGAGAGATATGGCACCGCTGGATTCCCCCTCCATCTACTACTCGGCACGACGTTTTGATGCGGTCAACAGCATTGACCGCGCCCCCGCAAACACTGCGGATATTGTTGCTTCTGGCGCACTGATTTGGCGTATGCGCGATGGTGCGCTTGAGGTCCTGATTATTCACCGCCCCCGCTACGATGACTGGTCCTGGCCTAAGGGCAAGCAGGATCCGGGCGAGTCCCTGGCGGAGACCGCTATTCGTGAGATTCGTGAAGAGGTTGGCCTACAGGTTGTTTTGGGTGTTCCCCTGGCGGTGACTTCCTACCTGGTGGGCGGCCGCCCGAAGGATGTTTTCTACTGGGCCGCGGAGCTTCCCGAGGGTGCCCGCGCCCTGGCGGATGAGGGTGAAGTGGATGAGCTGCGTTGGGTAACCACCGACGTGGCTCGCGCTCTGCTGACCAACCAGGATGACCTGGCGCCTCTGGAATCTCTGGAAGCCCTGGCTGAGGCAGATGCGCTGCGCACCCGCCCTATTCTCATTGCCCGCCACGCGAAGGCTAAGCCGCGTTCGAACTGGGCTGCCGCTGAGGATGACCGTCCGCTTGCGGCAACCGGCAAGCGTCAGGCACTGGCTTCTAGCCGCCTCTTTGCGGCGTGGGCTCCGAGCCGTATTATTTCTTCCCCGTGGCTGCGTTGCGTTCAGACTGTGACCCCGTACTCGGTGGATTATGGTGTGTCGGTGAAGGAGAAGAAGTCCCTGTCGGAGGCGGGCGCTCAGCGTCACCCGGCGCGTGTTGCCCGTACCGTGGCGTCGCTGTTCGATAAGGATTCTTCCTCGCTGCTGTGCACTCACCGCCCGGTGCTGCCCCAGGTGATGGATGTTCTGCGTGAGTACCTGTTCGAAGGTTCTGCCGAGCTTCTTCCGACCGAGGACCCGTACCTGGAGCCCGGCGATACCCTGGTTCTGCAGGTGACTGAGGGCGATGACCCGCGTATTGTCTCGGTGGAGCGTGTACGCGCTGCTCTGGACTAACACCCATATACTTTGATCTTCTAACGGCGAGCGCGCTGGGCTTTATGCTCAGCGCGTTTGCTCTACCTGCGCCCGTTCGAGGGTTTTACAATAGAGGGGCGGTTGATTCTTTGCCGTCTCTCACGTCTACTGACAGGATTCAAGGTTTTTCTTATGACTCACGCAATCCCCACCCCTTACGAAGATCTTCTGCGCGAAATCCTCGAGGAGAACAAGGACGCCATCGCGGCGGATGCGCAGCGTTCCGACCGTACCGGCACCGGCACCTTCGGCGTGTTTGGCCGTCAGATGCGTTTTGACCTGCGTGAGTCCTTCCCGCTGATTACCACCAAGCGCGTGCACTTCAAGTCTGTTGCCATTGAGTTGCTGTGGTTCTTGCGTGGTTCTTCGAATGTGCGCTGGTTGCAGGAGCGCGGCGTGACCATTTGGGATGAGTGGGCTGATGAGAACGGCGATTTGGGCCCGGTGTACGGCGTGCAGTGGCGTTCGTGGCCGACCCCCGACGGTGGCACGATTGACCAGATTGCGAAGGTTATCGATTCGTTGAAGAACAACCCGAGCTCGCGCCGCCACATTGTTTCGGCGTGGAACCCGGCCGAGGTGGATAACATGGCGCTTCCGCCCTGCCACGCGCTCTTCCAGTTCTACGTGCACGAACGCCAGGACGGTGTGAAGGAGCTGTCCTGCCAGCTGTACCAGCGTAGCGCGGACATGTTCCTGGGCGTGCCCTTCAACATCGCTTCGTACGCTCTGCTGACCTACCTGATTGCGCAGGAGGTGGGCATGGAGCCGGGCGAGTTCGTGTGGACCGGCGGCGACTGCCACATCTACTCGAACCACCTGGAGCAGGTGAAAAAGCAGCTGGGCTACGGCACCGACCCGGAGGGTAACCCCTACCCGCCGCGCGAACCGTACCCCTACCCGAAGCTGGTTATTAAGACCAAGAAGCCTTCTATTTTCGATTACGAGTATGAAGACTTTGAGCTGGTGGATTATAAACACCACCCCGGTATTGCCGCGCCGATTGCGGTCTAGCTGCAGGTTGTAAGGAGGCATAATGTATCGTCTGGGCGCTATTTGGGCTCAAACTGATGCCGGCATCATCGGTCGTAACGGGGATATGCCCTGGTACGCTCCGGAGGATTTGGCGCACCTCAAGAAGGCGACGCTGGGTGCTCCGGTGATTATGGGTCGCCGCACCTGGGAGTCGTTCCCGCCG